>Ga0114951_10001705_pt1 | contig 26418 bp, 17 predicted proteins | sample AM7aDNAmetaG_FD_88677 | JGI IMG/M metagenome (GOLD analysis project Ga0114951, IMG submission 88677) | Freshwater microbial communities from Finland to study Microbial Dark Matter (Phase II) - AM7a DNA metaG | ecosystem: Environmental > Aquatic > Freshwater > Lake | place: Finland: Lake Alinen... | reverse complement strand
TGCGCGCCGTCCCACCAGGTGTAGTCGCCGGCCAGCACGATGCGCGGCGCCGGATGCAGGCATGCCGGCGAGAAGTCCCCGTAGGCGGCCTTCGAGACAATCGGCCCCACCTCCGGCCAGCGGCGCACGTCGCTCCAGCGCACCTGGGCGGCGGGCACGGCGCCGATGCCGAGCGCGTTCAGCTCCTTGCGCACGAGCTCGGCGATCTCGTCGTCGCCGTGCTCCCAGACCGCGGCGGTCTGCTCCGCCACGATGTACGCGGTCAGCACCGTCAGACCCGGGGTCCGGGCAGCGTGGTGGAACACGAACGTGTTCACCGTCCCGTCGGCGGACACCACGTAGGAAAGCGGCTCCAGCTCCGCGTCCGCCAGGCCGAGGACGACGGCGATGCCCCGGCCGTAGCGCACGGCGCACAGGAACCTGGTCGCCGGGTTGTCGAGCTCCGCCAGCAGCTCCAGGGCCTCGCGCGCGGGAGTCGCCACGACGACCCGCTCCGCCCGCGCCTGCTCGTCGCCGTGCGCGCCGGCCCAGCCTACGGTGACGCCGTCCGTCTCGACCGACAGGCGCGTCACCCGGCACTCCGTGCGGACCTCGGCTGCGAGACGGTCCAGGAACGCCTGCACGAGCGCCCCGTTGCCGTGCCGGAAGTGGGCGGCGTTGTGGCGCAGCAGGGCGTCGCGCCGGCGGGCGGGCACGTGCTCGGTGAGGTCGCCGGGGTGGATCACCCGGAAGAAGGCGTTCAGGGCGCGGGAGAGGGCGGCGCCGATCATCTGCGCTTGAGGAGACGGGCTGCCCAAGTAGTAGCCCACCGACAGCGACTCAGGGAGGTCTGCTCCGACGGCGCCCAGGCAGGCGGCCACCGTGTCGCCGCGGATCAGGCGGCCATCGAGCGACAGGCCGATAGGGCGGTCCTCGCGCTCGAGCTCACCCGCCGCGACCGGGAACGGGACCCATGCGGGGTCGAAGGCGAACAGCGCTCCGCGTTCGTAGACCCCGCCGTCCCGCCGGCGGGTCTCGACCTTGCCGCCCGCTTGCGCGCCGGCCTCCAGCACCAGGACGTGCCGCCGCCGGCCGAGCTCGCAGGCGGCCGACAGGCCCGCCAGACCGGCGCCGACGACGACGACCTCGAACGGATCCCTCTGCTTCACGACCACTCGGGATCCTCTTGGGAGCGCCACTCCGCCGCTTCGCGGTGGGGAGCGGCTGGCGTCGGGACCTCCGCGGCCGCCGCGCGCGCATCCGGGCGGCCGCCGCGCGCGCCTCCGGGCCGCGGCCCGCGGAAGCGGTCATGCATATCGACGCCGTCGCCCGTGGACACCGCATCCCCTGTCGTCGGTCTCACGCGCAGCGACTCTACCGCACCGCCCTCCGGATGCCATGCGACAGGTGCCCGGATGAGCCTGCCTTGCGGTCGCTCGCAACCTGAGCCGTCCGGCGGGCATCTCGCGGCTCGTGAGGACATCCCGGCGCGATGTTCATGCCGATCGCCGCCCCCGCCGCAGCCGGGGTGCGACGCTGGTCGGCAGCGACGTCCGTCGCTTCGACAGGGTGGAGGGCCTGCTGCTCGCGAGCCGGGCGTGACGGCACGGCCGCTCTCCTCCGGCGTGGTCCGCGTGGCATTATCGACAGGACCTTTGTATCCTCATCATGGTTTCCGTCGAAGCCGCTCGGTCCTGAAGCTCAGCAAGGGGGAGGCGTAACGCCGGTGCTCGGGGATGACCTCACCAGCGCACGAGGCGTGCCGTGAGACGGAGGCACGCTCGCGTGGTCGCCCTGGCGATCGTGGCGCTGTGCCTGGTCATGTCCCTCGGCGCGAGCCCTGCCGCGCACGCGCAGGCCGCGAGCCTCGGCGCGCCCCACACGCACTCGGATCTGGTCAGCGGCAAGTACCTGCCCATGGACAAGGTGCCGGCCACCGCGGAGGTGGTGACCGTCGGCGCCTTCATGGTCAACATCTACGGCATCGACTTTCAGTCCAACACCTGCTTCATCACCGCCTATGTCTGGTTCATATGGAGGGGCCACGCCGACCCGACGGCCACGCTCGAGTTCGCCAATGCCGTCGAGGACTGGCAGCTAAAGACGACCAAGTCTTTCGTGATGCCGACGACGCTCCCGGACGGCTCCAAGTACCAGGAGATGCGCGTCAACGGGCGCTTCTACCAGCCGTACGATCTGCGTCAGTATCCCCTGGACAGTCAGCGGATCGCCCTGTATCTGGAGGACACCAGAAGGACCGTTGACCAGGCGGTCTACATTGCCGACACCGAGAACGCCGGGCTGGACGCGAGCATGATGATCCCCGGCTGGACTGTCTCGAGTCTCACGTCGCAGACGTTCGTCCACGATTACCAGACCAACTTCGGCGACACCTCCGACGGCCCCGCGGCAACCAGATTCACGAGCCTCGTGTACTCGGTCGAGATCGAGCGGGACATCGACTTCTTCTACTGGAAGCTCCTCTTCCCGCTGGTGATCGTGCTGCTCACGAACTGGCTGGCGTTGCTGCTGCGGCCGCACTGGATCGATCTGCGTACCGGCATGCCCGCCACCGCCCTGCTGACCACGGTCTTCCTCCAGGTCTCGTACTCGTCCGATCTGCCGGAGGTCTCCTACCTCGTCCTGATCGACAAGATCTACGTCCTCGCCTACGCCATGATCATCGTGACCCTGCTGCAGATCATCTGGAGCAACCACAGGCTGAAGCAGGATGAGCACGGGGTCGTCCACAGTGTGCGGAGCCTGGACGTGGCGAGCGCGATCGCTCAGTTCTCGATCTTCGCCGCAGTGCTGGCCTACCTCATCATCACCAGGTAGGGGCTGCGTCCTGGTTGACGCTCGCCGTTCGGGCTTGACTGTCCCCTTGGGGATCGTCGGCCGCAGGCGGGCGAGCCGGTCATCTCTGTCGCCACCGCATGCCGAACTGGCTAGAATCCGGGATGGCACCATTCGCGCGGACCGAGGAGGGGCAATGCGGATCACCGGCAAGCGGGCACACGGGCGTTCCCTGCGGACACTGACCCCGGCGCTGGTGATGGCACTCCTTGTCGCCCTGCTCCTCGCCGGCACCGCCGCCGCCGGTCACGCCGGCCTGGGCAAGGCCGCCAAGCCGGGCACCCCTACGGCCAAGGCGCCCAGCGGCGCCATCGACACCGCGACGCCCGCCTTCTCCTGGGGCAAGGCCAAGGGCGCCACCAAGTACGAGGTGCGCGTCTACCAGGGCGGCACGGAGCTGGTCAAGAAGACGGGCATCACCACGCTCTCGTGGACGAGCAGCTCGGCGCTGCCCTCCGGCGTCGGTCTCAGCTGGAAGGTCCGCGGCGCCGGCGCGGGCGGCAGCGGCGCCTGGAGCAAGAGCCTCAGCTTCACGGTTACGCCGAGCCAGTCCGCGAAGGCCATCACCGCCTTCGGCTTTTCGTCCCCGGCCGCTACCGGGGTCATCAGCGAGGCTCAGCACGCGATCGCCGTCACCGTGCCGTCCGGCACCGGCGTCGGCGCGTTGGTGGCGACCTTCAGCACCACAGGAGCCTCGGTCGCGGTCGGTGCCACGCCTCAGGTGAGCGGCACGACGCCCAACGATTTCACGCACCCCGTCACGTACACGGTCACGGCTGCGGACGCGTCCACGCAGGACTACGTCGTCACGGTGACGCCGGTCGTCGCCATCGGCGATGCCTACCAGGGCGGCCAGGTGGCCTACATACTGCAGCCTGGAGACCCCGGCTACGACCCCAAGGTCCAGCACGGATTCATCGCCGCCACGGCGGACCAGAGCATTCGCATAGTCTGGTCCCCGGAAAGGTCTTTCGTCAGCACCGGCGCGACGGCGACAGCTCTCGGCACAGGATCGGCCAATACCGCTCTGATCATCGCGGCGCAGGGCACCGCTACCAGCTACGCGGCCCTGGTCGCGCGTCAGTACGATGGTGGCGGCTACACCGACTGGTACCTGCCCAGCAAGGACGAGCTCAACAAGCTGTTCCTGAACCGAGCCGCGATCGGCGGGTTCCTTGACAAAGGCACCTACTGGAGCTCCTCGCATTGGGATGCGCCCACCATATGGGTCCAGGAATTCGCGAACGGCGCCCAGAACCACCAGTGGCGCGAGCTCCCGGCCGCGCTGCGAGCCGTGCGGTCGTTCTAGCCCGCCGCCCGGCGCGGACCGCGGTCGTTGACTTTCAAGTCCCAGCCGGCAACGACCGATGAGGGTACTGGCGAAACGCCGCGCCGGCGCGGCGCACGCAGTCAGACGGAGCGAGAGACGGGCGGACCGATGAAGCGAAGCACCCGGCGTGGACTGATGGGCCTCCTGCGCGTGCTCGTCGCGGCCGGCGCCGTCGGCGCGCTCTGCGGATGCGCGGCCTCATCGTCCGCGCAGGGAGTCGGGAGCGCTTCGCCGGTCCCGGCGCCATCTTCATCGCCGACGGTCGTGAGCCGGGCCGCCGCCGAGGATCCGCCGATGAAGACCATCGGCATCATCGGCGGCATCAGCTGGGTTTCGTCCGAGCAGTACTACCGCTTCATCAACGAGATGGTCAGAGACCGGTTCGGCCCCACGTGTTCCGCCCCGATCCTGATGTACTCGATCCCGTTTGGGGAGTTCTCTCAGGAGGAGCGGCGGGCGAGCAAGGGCGACTGGAGACCCCTGCGCAGGACGATGGTCGATGCCGCCCAGAGGCTCCAGCGGGGTGGGGCGGACTTCATCATCGTCGCCTCCAACACGATGAACTCGACCGACGACCTGATCGAGAAGAACGTCACGATCCCCGTGCTCAGCATCCAGGATGCGGTCGGGGCGGCGGTGCAGGACAAGGGGCTCAAGAAGGTGGCGCTGCTCGGCACCACGTACACCATGGAGGAGCCGTTCTACCGAGGCGTTCTGGAGGGCGACTTCGCGCTCCAGGTGGTGACGCCCAACCCGGCCGAGCGCGACTACATCAACGCGGTGATCTTCGACCAACTGTGCGCCGGGGTGTTCACGAAGAAGGCACGAGATCACTTCGTGCGCATCATCGAGCGGCTCGTGAAGGAGAAAGGCGCGCAGGGCGTCATCCTGGGGTGCACCGAGATCCCGCTCTTGGTGAAGCAGAAGGACGTGAGCGTGCCGGTCTTCGACACCACGCGGATCCACTCCGCCGCGGCGGTGCGCTACTCGCTGGGCGAGTAGCGCCCGGGCCGCGGCACGAGGGGCGCCGCCTGCCGCTGGCGAAGGTCGTGGATCAGGGCGAGGATGGTAGGGCGCCGCGCTGCTTCCACGGCGCCCTCCCGATCGACAACGGCCGGCGCCGCGACGATGCGGCGGCCAAACGGGTAGGAGAGCACTGACCATCGGCGCGCTTCATTTTCGCGGCGCGCCGGCCGATAGACCTTGAAGGCGCGGGCGGGCGACCGGCCGGCGCGCGCCGTCATCCTCACGACAGGAGGCACGACATGGCGGACCTGAGGGCAAAACAGATCGCCGACTTCATCGAGCCGCTGCGCGTCACGCCCGGCTCGAAGGTGGTCCTTGCCAAGGACTTCGACCCCGCCTTCAAGGCGGGCATCGCGAACAAGAAGGACGGCGAGGAGCTCCTGAAGCACGGCGTCGAGCTGCTCGCGGAGTTCCAGGACAAGCTCGCCGCCCAGGACACCTACGGCGTCCTCCTCGTTCTGCAGGCCCTGGACGCCGCCGGCAAGGACGGCACGATCCGCCACGTCATGAGCGGCGTCAACCCGCAGGGCGTCTCGGTGCACGGCTTCAAGGTGCCGTCGGTCGAGGAGCTCGACCACGACTACCTGTGGCGCTACGCGCAGCGCCTGCCGGCGCGCGGCGACATCGGCATCTTCAACCGCTCCCACTACGAAGAGGTGCTCGTGGTGCGCGTGCACCCCGAGATCCTGGATCGCCAGCACATGCCCGAGGCCTCGAGCAAGGGCGACATCTGGAAGCGGCGCTACCGCGAGATCAACGACTGGGAGCGCTACGTCACCGACCAGGGCTTCCGCCTCGTCAAGCTCTTCCTCAATCTCTCCAAAGAGGAGCAGCGCCTGCGCTTTCTGCGCCGCGTGGACCTCGCCGAGAAGAACTGGAAGTTCTCGGCCGCCGACGCTCACGAGCGCGGCTACTGGGACGCCTACCAGAAGGCGTTCTCCGAGATGCTCAGCGCGACGAGCACCGAGTGGGCGCCGTGGTACGTCATCCCCGCCGACCGCAAGTGGTTCGCGCGCATCTCCGCCGCCGCTGTGCTGGTCGACACGCTGATGCGCATCGACCCGCGCTACCCGACGGTCGGCGAGGACCAGCGGCGCGAGCTGGAGGCCACGCGCCAGGAGCTGCTGGCCGAAGCGCCCAAGGGCGCCGACCCGGATCCGTTTGCCGCCGGGCAAGCCGGCGACGCCGCCGAGGCGGGCGGGACCGGCGGCAAGAAGAAGGGCAAGAAGCAGGGCAAGAAGGGCGACAAGAAGGACCGCAAGACCGGCGGCAAAGATGGCTGAGCAAGGCGGCGTGCCCGCGGCGCCCGGCGAGACCTGGTACAGCCTCTCGCCGGAGGACGTGGCACAGAAGCTGCAGGTCGATCCGGCCGCGGGGCTCGGCGCCGCCAAGGCGGCCGAGCTGCTCCAGAAGAACGGTCCCAACGCCCTCCCGGCCGAAAAGGCCAAGCCGGGCTGGCGGCGTTTTCTCGAGGAATACACAAGCTACATGCAGATCATCCTCGTCGTCGCCGGCGTGGTCTCGCTGGTCATCGGTGAGTGGAGCACGGGCGGGCTGCTGTTCTTCCTCACCGTCCTGAACGCCGTGGTCGGCCTGCGCGAAGAGGGCAAGGCAGAGAGCGCCATGAACGCGCTCAAGTCGATGATGAAGGCCTCGGCGCGGGTGCGCCGCGACGGTGCCGAGGCCCAGATCCCGGCCGACCAGCTCGTCGTCGGCGACGTAGTGCTGATCACCGCCGGCGACCAGGTGCCGGCCGACGGGCGCATCGTCACGGCCAGCGCCCTGCAGATCGACGAGTCCGGGCTCACCGGCGAGAGCACGCCGGTGGCCAAGGGCGCGGCGGCGCTCGGCGGCGCGAATCTAAGCGCCGCCGACCAGACCAACATGGCGTTCATGAACTCGCCGGTGACCCACGGCAGCGGCGAGGTGGTCGTCACGGCGACCGGTGGCGGCACGCAGGTCGGCCGCATCTCCAGCCTGCTCACCGGCACCAAGAAGGAGCAGACCCCGCTGCAGAAGCAGCTCGACCGCATGACCTTGTGGATCGGCGCGGCGGCGCTCGTCGCGATGGTCGTGATGTTCGCCCTGGGGTTGGCACGCGGGCAGGAGTGGAAGGTGCTCTTCGTGACCGCCGTGGCGCTGGCCATCGCCGCCATTCCAGAGGCGCTTCCCACGGTCGTCGAGGTGATCCTCTCGCTGGGCGCCGTCGACCTCGCCAAGCGCCACGCCATCGTCAAGAACCTGGCCTCGGTCGAGACCCTGGGCTCCACCTCGGCGATCAACTCCGACAAGACCGGCACGCTGACGATGAACCAGATGACCGCCGTTGTGCTGGCCGACGCGACCGACCGCTACGCCATCACCGGCACCGGCTACAGCCTCGAGGGCACGATCAAGCACGCTGTGGGTGCCTCGGCCTCCATGGACGAGGCCATCCTGCCGTTCATCGTCGCCAGCGACGCAAAGCTCCAGGACGGCAAGGTCGTGGGTGACCCCACGGAGGGCGCCCTTCTGGTGCTCGCCCACAAGGCCGGGGTGAACATCGATGCCACGCGGGAGAAGTACCCGCGCGTGGCCACTCTGCCGTTCGACCCCACCTACAAGCTCATGGCCACCTTCAACAAGGCCACCGACAGCAGCGGCAAGGAGGTTGTGCGCTGCTACGTCAAGGGCGCTGCGCCCGCGGTGATGCAGCGCGCCTCGTCGACGATGTCGAGCGGCAGCGTCGTCCCCCTCGACGACGATCTCAGGAAGCGCGGCAGGGCGGGCGTCGAGCGCATGGAGGGCGACGGCCTGCGGGTGATGGCCGCGGCCTACCGCGATCTCGACGCGGCGAGCTTCGACCCGAACGGCGACCTGCTCGCCTGCGTCGCCGACCTCACCTTCACGAGCGTCGTCGGCATGATCGACCCGCCGCGGGCGGAGTCCAAGGCGGCGGTCGCCGCTTCGCAGGCGGCGCACATCCGCGTGCGCATGGTGACCGGCGACGACGTCGTCACCGGCGCGGCCGTGGCCAAGCAGCTCGGCATCCCCGGCGAGGCCATCCTGGGCGCCGATTTCGCGGCGCTCAGCGAGGAAGAGCGGCTGAAGCGCATCGACGCCATCGGCGTGGTGGGCCGCGTGGCGCCGGAGCACAAGGCGATGCTTGTCGAGACGCTCAAGAAGAAGGGCGACGTGGTGGCCATGACCGGCGACGGTGTCAACGACGCGCCGGCCATCAAGGCCGCCGACATCGGCATCGCCATGGGCACCGGCACCGAGGTCGCCAAGAGCGCCGGGCGCATGATCCTCCAGGACGACAACTTCGCCACGATCGTGTACGCCGTGGAGCAGGGTCGCAAGCTCTACGACAACCTCGCCAAGTACGTGCGCTTCATCCTCATCACCCTGGTCGCTTTCGTGGCGGTCTTTCTGGGAGCGAGCATCTTCAACATCGCCGCCGGCGAGCCGTTCACGCCCGTGCAGATCCTCTGGATCAACTTCCTCATCGACATGCCGCTGGGCATCGCGCTCGGGTTCGACAAGGAGACGCCGGGCCTGATGCTGCGCCGGCCCCGCCCTCGCACGGCATCCATCCTGACGGGCAGCGTGCTGCTCAGCTCGGGCCTGGTCGGCGCGTACATGGCCGTGGTCCTGCTGGGGCTCATCGCCTACGGCAAGCAGCACTTTGGCAGCGTCCCTGTGGGCGTGTCCATGGCCATCACCGCGTTCCTGTTCTTCCGCATCGTCGGCACGTTCCAGAGTCGCAGCACCACAGGGACCACGTTCAAGGTCGCCACCTTCGACTGCAAGCAGATCAACTACATCGTCATCGGCGAGGTGGTGCTGTCGCTGCTGGTCACGCAGTGGGACGTCCTGCGTGCGGCGCTGGGGACCGCCGCGCTCACGCAGAACCAGTGGGCGCTGTCCGTGGTGCCCGCCGCAGCGCTCCTGTTCCTCTGGGAGATCGGCAAGCTCCTCGCGCGCCGAGCCAGCAAGGACGCGGGTGCACAGGAGGCCGCGCCCGCGCCGCCGAACACCGATGTGAATGCGCCTGATCCCGCCCACGATCGCTGACACTACGCGGAGCGACGGCGAGCGCGTCGTGTTCGACGCGCTCGCCGCGACCTCCGCCGCCCGCCGCGCTGGGGCCGGGGGCGGTGCGGCCGGGGCGGGCCGCCCTGCCGGAGGTGCGGCCGCCGGCCCCGATACCTCCTTCTGGACCGTCCTCCACTCCTTTGACATCGCCGACCATCGGCGGCGGCTCGCCGGCGAGATCGACTTTCTCTGCATGGTGCCGGGCAAAGGCGTCCTCGTCGTGGAGGTCAAGGGCTGCCACGAGCTGCGCCGCCACGGCGGCGACTGGTACTACGGACGCAGCGCCGAGCCCGACCGCCGCGGGCCATTTCGCCAGGCCTCCGACGCCATGCACAGCCTGCGGCAGCGGCTGACCAGGCTGCATCCGGAGCTCGGCGGCATCCCGTTCTGGTCGGCGGTCTGCTTCCCGTTCATCGACTTCACCGAGAGCTCCCCGGAATGGAGCTCCTGGCAGATCATCGACCGCCGCGCGCTGCAGGCGCAGCCGATCGCACGACTCATCGAGGGGGTGCTGAGCCAGGCGGGCAAGCGCCTGGCCGAGCACCAGGCCGGCTGGTATCACCCCGAGAGAGGAGAGCCCACCGCCGCCCAGTGCGACGCGCTGGTCGGCGTGCTGCGCCCCGACTTCGAGTTCTTCGAGAGTCCCAAGTCGCGCCGGCTGCGGCTCGACGAAGAGGTGCGCCACTACACCGAGGAGCAGTTCGAGGCGCTCGACGCCATCGACGCGAATCCGCGCATTGTCTTCGACGGACCGGCCGGCACCGGCAAGACGCTGCTCGCCATCGAGGCGGCGCGGCGCGCCGTCTCCCGCGGACGCCGCGTGCTGCTGCTGTGCTTCAACCGGCCGCTGGGCAGGTGGCTGCAGGAGGAGACGGCCGGCCTCGGGCGCGGCGTCACGGCGCGCACCTTGCACGAGCACCTGCGCGTGCTGGCGGACGTCGCGCCCACGCGCGCCCAGCGCTGCCGCCAGGAGTTCTGGCAGGAGGAGCTGCCGGCGATGGCCCTCGAGGCGCTCCTCGAGCGCGAGGGCAAGCGCGAGCTGTACGACGAGATCGTCATCGACGAGGCTCAGGACGTCCTGCGCCGCAGCTACCTCGACGTGCTCGATCTGACTCTGCGCGACGGGCTCGCCTGCGGCCACTGGCGCTTCTTCGGCGACTTCACCTGGCAGCGCATCTACGACGCCGCCGCGCTGACCGTTGAAGAGCTTCTCGACCCGCCGGCGGACGCGCGCGCGGCCGGCGCCGCGCCCATCTCGGCGATGCGCTGCGCGCTGCGCATCAACTGCCGCAACACGCCGCGCGTGGCCGGGCTGGCCGTGGCCTGCGGCCACGTGACCCCCGGCTACAAGCGCGTGCGCCGGCCCGACGACCACGTCGATCCGCGGGTGAAGTGGTACGGGGACGGCGGCGAGCAGCTCGCGCTGCTGCGGGCAGTCCTCACCGAGCTGCACGACGACGGCTTCGGCGGCCCGCAGGTCGTCATCCTCAGCCCCTTCGGCAACGAGCGCTGCGCCGCCGCCCAGCTCACGGAGCAGCCCTGGCGCGACCGCCTCGACCCGCTGGTCAGGGAGCCGGGCGACGACGGTGAGGAGGAAGAGGAGATCGGCGACTGGCTCGCGGCCTGCGTGCCCAGCGACCTGGACGCCGTCGACCTGCGCGTGGGCCGCATCAAGTACTCCTCGATCTACCGCTTCAAGGGCCTCGAGGCGCCGGCCGTGGTGATCACCGACGTCGCCGCCCTCGACACGCCCGCCCAGCGCTCGCTGCTGTACGTCGGCTGCACGCGCGCCTTGCAGCGGCTGGTGATCCTCGCCGATGGCAAGGTGCAAGGGCGGCTGCTGGGATGATGGGCGGGCGGCCCCGCCGCCCGCCGAAAAGGCGGACATGGCGCGCCGCACCCGCCGCACCCGCCGCGGCCGCGGGAACTGCCGGAGCCGCCCGCGTGAGCGGCGCGCGGGGTAGTGCTGCGAGGGAAGATAGGAAAAGCTGGCGGATTCTTGTCTTCCCCCTGAGCGAGTGAGCCTGCGGACGGCCGTGGGCGACGCGAAAGTCAAGGAATCCTTGTCTTCCCCTTTCGCACTACCCCGCGCCGCAGCCGCCGCGGCCGCCCGCGCGCTCGCCGGGCGCGCCTGCCGGGAGCGCTGCCGGTTGCGCGCCCGCCGGGAGCCCCGCTCGTGGCTGACCGGCGCCTGAGCGACAGGGATGGTCATGCGGCACCTTTCGCCAAGCCCCTGCCCCTGCGCGGACGAGTCAGCGGGGAGCGCCGCCCAGGTCGCGGCGCAGGACCGGGCGACGGCGCGTCTCAAGCCTCTCCAGAACGCGCTCCCTGCCCGGTCGCGGGCCGTCCCGGCTGGGGGGTGACAACGGCAGGGGCCTTGCTCCGGCCGCGCTGCGCTCCTACAGTCGTAGAACAGTGCATGCGGCGTCCTGGGGAGGCGGTCATGACAGCGCGCGCGACCTGGGCAGGTGGGCTCGGCGTTCTCACGGTGGCGGCTCTGGGCGCCCTTCTGCTGCTCGCGGGCTGCGGGACCAGCGGCCCGAGCTCAAGCGGTAGCGGCACGACGCCTCCGCCGGGTGACGCTTCGGGCGCCGCTGCCCCCGCGAGCGCGACCCCCGCGACCCCCATGCCCACGACTGCGGCAGCCGTCGACCGCGCCGAGATCGAGCGTCGCCTGGGGCTGCCGCGCTTCACGTACGTGGGCGAGGCCGAAGACCAGGGCACCGCGAGGTCCTTCGGCGCGCTGGCCTTCATCGACTCCGAGACCGACGCAGTGGTCTTTCGGCCGCGCCTCGGCGATCACCTGGGGCGCGTTGCCGTGGCTCCCGACGGCCGCCTGATCTATGTCACCGACCACAACGAGCCTGTCGTGTGGGTGGTCGACGCGGAGACTCACGAGAAGCTGCGCAGCATCCGCCTGCCGGGCGTGAGCCGGCCCCGGCAGAGCACCATCACCGCCACGGGCAAGTACTCGTTCGCAGAGCTCCTTCCGTGCTCTTCCGCGGTGGCCTGCACGCCCGACGGTGCGCTGGTGCTGGTGCTCACCACCGCCGGCCTGCAGGTCATCGACACGGCTTCCTCCGAAGTGGTGCGCACGCTCCCCGAGCTCCGCGATGGGCTTGAGCTTGCCGTGAGCTTCGACGGCAAGCACGCCTACATCGCCACGGTGGACTCCCTCACGCGCGGCAGGCACACCATGCTCGAATGGGTCAACATGTCCATCGCGGGGGTGGGCGGCGGCCTTGCCCTGCTCGACCTCGAGACCTGGCAGGTCGTCAAGCGGGTGAAGTGAGGTGAGGTCGGCGGGATCGCCGTGGATCCGGACGACAGCCGCCTCTTCTGCAGCGATTTCAAGCTCAAGGCGCTGCGCATCGTCGATCCGCTCACCCTGGCCGACGTCGCCGTGATCTCCCTGAAGTCGGCGAAGGCCAGGTACTTCCAGCCGCGGGGCGTGGGCGTGCTGCCCGACGGCAGCAAGGTCTACGTCGTCTGCGCGGGGGTGATGCCGACCAGCGGCCAGATCACGTCGGCGGCGACCGCGGGCGCGAGCCCCGACATGTTCTTCTGCGCAGTGGTCGATATGGAGTCGCAGGAGGTCGTCAAGCGCATACCACTCGAGGCCTACTGACCGCTGTACATCGCCATCCGGTCGGATGGCACCAAGGCGTACCTCTCGGGCGGGCCTATCTGTCACACGGTGGTCATCGACACCATCAAAGACGTCGTTCTCGGCGACATCGGCAAGAAGCTGGTGCAGACGGACGGCGTGGCCGTGCGGCCGTTCTGGTGGTCCACGGCCTGCATGGAGGTGCTGCGCGAGGGCTTCTGAGGCGGGCGCCGCGCTGAGCACCGCGCTCTGGCCCGTCTGGGTCGCGCTCGGGCTACGTCTCGAACGACCCCCGGCGCAGCACCTCGCCGTCGCGCACCATCCACTGCCCTCCGGCGATCACGTGGCGCAGGCGCAGGTCCTCGTCGAGCACGGCGAGGTCGGCGTCGGCGCCGGGCACGATGTGCCCCTTGCCGGGCAGCTTGAGGATGTCGGCGACGTTGGTGCTGACCACGCGCACGGCCTGGTCGATGGATAGACCCTCGACCCGTACGGCGTCCACGAGCTCGCGGAAGATGGACGCCGGTTCGCCGGTCTCGAGCCTGGTCAGCTCGCCGGCTTCGTCAAACGAGGGCAGCGAGCCGCAGCCGTCGGAGCTCATCGTGATGTGCCCGAGCGGCACCCCGGCGGCCAGGAGCTGCGCGATGGCCGCCGACGGCTTCACTTCCTCGTCGGCGAAGTAGGGGTACGAGCCGGCGGTGATGTCCAGGTAGCCGTCGCGGCCGTGCTCCGTGGCGTCCGCGAACACGGCGGCGCTGCGGTTGACGTGCGTGGGCAGGAACTGCGTCGCCTTGAGCTCACTGCGCCGCACCGCCTCGCGGACGATCTCGAACGGTCGCTCTCCGTCGCCGAGGTGCAGGTTCACGATGCCGGCCTTGCCGCCCAGCATGCCGCCGACGCGCGCGTGGGCGGCGAGACGGATGAGCTCGTCCACGGTGGGCCACGACGAGCGGTGATCGGCGATCGCGATCTCGCCGACGCCGATCACCTCCTCGATGAGCGCCAGGTCGCGGCCGACGTCGCCGAGCAGCGTCGGCGGCGGCACCTGGTAGGCGCCGGTGTAGATCCAGCAGCCGACGCCCTCGGCGCGCAGCGCCTTGGCCTTCATCAGGAGGCCCTCGAGCGAGCGCGTGAAGCCGTCGGTGCCCAGCGCGCCGATGACGGTGGTGATGCCGCCCTCGAGGAGCTGGCTCAGGCGCAGCTCGGGGGTGCGCGTGGCCGGGCCGCCTTCGCCGCCGGCCCCGGCGATGTGCACGTGGCCGTCGATCAGGCCGGGCAGCGCCAGCAGGCCCCGGCCGTCCACGACGTCCACCTCGACGCCGCGCGGCGGCGTGATGCCCGGCGCTACGCCCACGACGCGCCCGCCGGCGAGCAACACGTCGCTGCGGCCCAGCGGCTCGGGGGCGTACACGTCGATGTCGCGAAGCAAGATCACGGCCACCTCACTGCGGTCGGGCGTGGGTTCACGGTCGGGCGCGGGTCCACTGCGCCCCGCTTGGGGTAGTAGTATGGCACGACCGCGCCCCGCCGGGGCGCGGCTTCAGTTTCGGCGGCCCGCCGCGGCAAGGGAGACGGGATGGTCAAGCTCATCGACTGGCGCGCCCTGCGCGGCGCCAACTACTACAGCTATCGCCCGGTGATCGTCCTCCAGGTCGACCTTCAGGACTACGACGAGGTCTTCACCGACAAGATCGAGGGCTTCACCGACGCCCTGCTCGAGCTGGTCCCCAGTCTGGAGGAGCACCGCTGCTCCGAGGATGTGCGCGGCGGCCTCATCCATCGCATGCGCGAGGGCACCCTCCTCGGGCACGTCATCGAGCACCTGGCCCTGGAGCTGCAGTTCATCGCCGGCATGGAGGTCGGTTTCGGGAAGACCATCGACTCGGATGCCCCCGGCGTCTACCAGGTCATCTTCAGCTACTGGGTGGAGGAGGCCGGCGCGACCGCCGGCGAGCGCGCCATCGCGATCGTCAACGCCATCCTGCAAGGCCGTAGCGACAGCATCGACCTCGAGGGCATCATCCGCGAGCTCGAGGACATCGGCGCCGACCACTACCTGGGCCCATCGACGGCAGCGATCGTGGAGGAAGCGGAGCACCGCGGCATCACCGTGATCCGCCTCGACGACTACAACCTCGTGCAGCTCGGCGAGGGCAAGTACCAGTGCCGCATCGAGGCCAGCATCACTTCGCGCACGGGCATGATCGGCGTCGAGACCGCCGGCAACAAGAAGCTCACCAAGCACATGTTGGGGGACGCCGGCATCCCCGTGCCCAAGGGCACGGTCGTGCGGCGTCTCGAGTCGGCCGTCGAGGATGCCGAGTGGCTCGGCTACCCGGTCGTCGTGAAGCCGCACGACGGCCACCACGGCAAGGGTGTCACGACGGGCATCAACGACGAGGCCGACCTGCGCGAAGCCTTCGTGCGCGCCCAGGAGGTCAGCGACAAGGTCATCGTCGAGAAGTTCTACGTGGGCAACGACTACCGCATCCTCGTCGTAGACGGCCGCTTCGTGGCGGCCGCGATGCGCGAGCCGGCCGCCGTCATCGGCGACGGCGAGCACACCATCCAGGAGCTGATCGACAGCGAGAATCGCAACCCGCGGCGGGGCTACGGTCATGAAAAGGTCATGACGCGGCTGTCCACCTCCCCGGTCACCCAGTACCTGCTGGAGCGCGCGGGCTTCACTCTGAAGACGCTGCTGCCGGCCGGCGAGGTTTTCCGCCTCGAGCTCACCGCCAACCTCTCGACCGGCGGCTCGGCGGTCGACGTCACCGCCACGGTGCACAAGGCCAACCGCTTCATGGCCGAGCGCATCGCCAGCATCATCGGCCTCGACATCGCCGGCATCGACGTGATCGCCCCCACCCTCGAGCAGCCGGTCAAGAAGGTGGGGGGCGCCGTCATCGAGGTCAACGCCGCACCGGGGCTGCGCATGCACCTCGAGCCGGCCGTCGGCCAGAGGCGCAACGTGGCGCAGCCCATCGTCGAGATGCTGTTCCCGCGCGGTGCGCCCCACGACATCGGCATCATCGCCGTCACCGGCACCAACGGGAAGACCACCACGGTGCGCCTCACCGCGCACATCATGAAGACGGCCGGCTACAGCGTGGGGATGACGACCACCGACGGCATCTACGTGCGCGACCACCTCATCGCCGAGGGCGACATGAGCGGTCCGTACTCAGCGCAGGTGGTCCTCCGCGATCCGCTCGTCGACTGCGCCGTGCTCGAGACGGCGCGCGGCGGCATCCTCAGGGCGGGCCTCGGCTACAAGACCGCCGACGTCGGCGTCGTGCTCAACGTGCAGCCCGACCACCTGGGCCTGCAGAACATCCGCGACGTCAGCGAGCTCGCCAAGGTCAAGGCGGTCGTCGCCGAGGCGGTCCGCGAGGGCGGCACCACAGTGCTCAACGCCGACGATGCCGCGTGCGTCGACATGGCCGAGTTCTGCCGCGAGCGCGTCATCTTCTTCTCGCTGCGCTCGTCCAACCCGGTGGTGCTCGAGCACGTCGACCGCGGCCACACCGCCGTCGTCTGCGAGCAGGACTACATCGCCATCCTCGAGAACGACCACTTCATCCCCGTGGCGCGCGTCGTCGACGTGCCGCTGACGCTCGAGGGTCGCGCCGTGTTCAACATCCAGAACGCCCTGGCGGCGACGGCTGCGGCGTACGCGCACGGCGTGAGCGCCGACGAGATCCGTCGCGGTCTCACCTCCTTCCTGCCGTCGCCGCTGCAGACGCCGGGACGCCTCAACCTGAAGAGGATCGCCGGCGTCGACTACCTGCTCGACTACGGCCACAACCCGCATGCGTACAGAGCGTTGCTGGAGCTGGTCAAGCAGCTCGGCGAGCGCCGGCGCATCATCGTCTTCGACGTGGTCGGGGACCGCAGGGACGAGGACTACGAGGAGATCTGCGGCCTCGTGGGCCCGGTGTTCGACGCCGCTTTTCTGTATGAAGCCGAGGACCGGCGCGGACGCGCCCCCGGCGAGCTGATGGACCTGCAGATGCGGTACCTCACGGCGGCCGGGCTCGACGCCGCGGCCATCGAGAAGGCGACGGACGAGCCGGAGGCGATTCGCCGCGCCACCGCGAGCGCCCGGCCCGGCGACCTCGTCTGCTACATGACCGGCCGCGTGCAGGGTGGCATCGAGTGGCTGCACGACTGCGAGGAGCGCGCCCGCGCCGCCGCGGAGGCGGACGCCGCTGGAGCCGGAGCGCCGGGCGCCGCCGCGGAGAGCGGCGCGTGACGTCCCGCAGTGCGGGCTGGACGGTGCTCATGGGCGGGTCTGGCCCCGAGGGCATGGACCGCTCGATCATGCGCCGCTTCGTGGAGCTGGCCGGCGGCGCCGTGGACGCGCGCGTGGCCATCGTCCCGACGGCCAGCGAGCAGCGCGCCGAAACCATCGAGCGCTACGAGAACGCCTTCGAGCTCGAAGACGTGCACCACATCGAGGTCATCGACATCCGCACGCACCATCAGGCCGACGAGCCCGAGATGCTGCAGGCGCTGGAGGACGCGACGGCCATCATGTTCACCGGCGGCGACCAGCTGCGCCTGCTCTCGATCCTGGAGGGTACGCGCTTCGTCGACGAGCTGCGGCGCCGCAGCGCAGCGGGCCTCGTGGTGGGCGGCTCGAGCGCCGGCGCCATGGCGCTCGGCGACCCGGTGATTGTGCGCGGTGAGCCGACGCGGTTCTACGAGCCCGGCGCCATCCCCCACGTGCCCGGGCTCGCCATCATTGCCGGCGTCACCGTCGACACGCATCTCGTGGCGCGCGGGCGGCTGACTCGCCTGCTGCCCGTGGTGGCCGCCCGCCCGGATGCGCTCGGCGTGGGCATCGAGGAGGGCAGCGGCATGACCGTGTCCCCGGACGGCCTTGCCACCGTGTACGGTCCCGGCGTCGCGTGCTTCGTCGACGGTTCCGCAGCGGAACCCGCGGGGGGGCCGCGTCCCGGCGGCCCGCGGCCCGGCGGCGGCGAGGAGCGCCGCAGCACCGACCAGGGCCGCGCCCTGTCGCTCACCGGACTGCAGCTCCACGTCCTCGCCGCCGGCGACACGTTCGACCTGCGCAGGCGGCGCGTCGTCTTCGACTGACCGCGCGCCGCATCAGCCACCCACGAGCACAGGAGCACGCCGCCTTGGCCGCGACCAGACACTTCGACCTCAGTCATCTCCGGGTCTATCCGGGGCCCAACGTGCCGCTGCCCGTCGAGGCGGCGGCCTTCGAGCTGACCTGCGACCCCGGCCTGCCCGTCGGCGACCTCTGGACCGCGGTCGTGCGCCACTTGCCGATGCTGACGGGTGAGGCGCCGCCGCAGGACTTCGCCGAGCTTTTCGCGCGCACCACTATCGAGGTGCAGCGGCTCGGCATGGGGCTCTTCGCGACGCGCTGGTCGGTGACCGCGGCGGGCGACGGCGTCACCACGGTCGCCGTGCAGCACATCGACCCCGACGTCTGCCGGCGCTGCGTCGCGCTTGTCGCCGATTGGCTGCGCGACGAGCTCGACGGGCGCGCCTTCGACTTCGAGGCGCGCTACGCCGCGGTGCTGCGCCGTTTTCTGCGTAGCCACTTCGGCGGCCCCACCATCTATTCGCTCCTCGAGGCCGGCTATCGCGCGGGCATCCCGGACTACTACCTGGAGAGCGAGGACGTGGTCCAGTGGGGCTACGGGCGCAAGCAGCTTCGCGGGCGCTCCACGGTGCTGCACCGTGACAGCATCAAGGACACCGAGCTGACCACCTACAAGGATCGCGCCAAGGCCTTCCTCGACGACCTCGGTCTGCCGGTGCCGCGCGGCGCGATCGTCTTCGCGCTGGACGAGGCCCAGGACGCCGCCGCGCGCCTCGGGTTTCCGGTGGTCACCAAGCCCGTCGCCGGGCACAAGGGACAGGGCGTGACCACCGGTATCTCCTCGGAGCGGGACGTGAAGATGGGCTACGAGCTCGCCGCCCAGGCGTCGCAGAGCGCGGAAGACGGCGTGATCGTTGAGCAACAGATCGCCGGCACCGACCACCGCCTGCTCACCGTCGGCGGGCGCTTCGTGGCGGCCTTGCAGCGCGTGCCGGCCTACGTGGTCGGCGACGGCGAGCACACCGTGGAGGAGCTGATCGCCCTCGAGAACGCGCGCCCCGAGCGCGCCGACACGCCGCGCTCGCCGATGGGCAAGATCGAGATCGACGACGTCCTCGTGCAGTTCGTGCGCGACCGGGGCCGCTCCCTGCATGACGTGCCGGCCCTCGGCGAGGAGCTGGTTCTGCGGCGCGTGGCCAACATCTCGCAGGGTGGCGTGTCGGTCAACGTGACCGACGTCATCCACCCGCTCAACGTGAAGCTGGCCGAGGACGTGGCGCGGTTCCTCGACATCCACGTCCTCGGCATCGACCTGCTCGCCGAGGACATCACGCGGCCCTGGACCGAGAGCCCCTGCGCGATCATCGAGATCAACGCCGGGCCCGGCGTGTTCATGCACCTCGTCCCGGCCCAGGGCGAGTCGATCGACGTGCCTTCCATCGTGCTCCAGGGCCACTTCCCGACGCCGGCGTCGGCGCGCGTCCCGGTGCTGGTGTTCAACCGTTTGGGCGCCGCCACGGCGGCGCGCCTCACGGAGCTGGGCCTGCGCTGCCCCGGCGTCGAGGAGGTGGGCGTGACGCGCCTGGACGGCCTCTCCTTCAACGGGGCCTTCTTCAGCCGGCGGCCCGCGCACCTCGCCAACGTCCGCAACATGATGCGCAGCCCGCGCCTCGACATGGCCCTCATCGAGTACGATGAGCGGCATCTGCTCGACGAGGGCCTGTACAACTGGGGCGCCGACGTCGTGGTGCTCGAGCGCCCGACGCGCATCGAGCGCGAGACGCTCACGCGGGACGTGCTGCCCGGCGGCCTTGTAATCGAGGTCGACGAGGGCGCGGGCCTGCTGCGCCTGACGCCGCGCGAAGGCGCGCCGTCCACGCGGCCGCTCGGGGACTCACTCGCCGAGGGCCTCGCCGGCGCGCTCGAACCCCTGCTCGCTGTCATGGCGGACTTCTACAACGTGCAGAACGCCGTCGACGGGCACTACGCGCGGCCGCGCTAAGGCCCAGGAGATCCGGTTGGGGCAGCTACAGATCGATCGTGTTGCCGCTGCCCTCGACGACCTGCACAACGATGCGCTTTGGCACCGTCATGCGCACCGCCTGCTTGAGGCCGTCGATGGGCGGCGAGTCTCCGGGTCCGATCGCTGTGATCACGATGTCGCCGCCCTCCTGCTTCACGCCTTCGACCTGCCAGCCGGTGCCGGTCACCCACTGCTCTGAGGCGCTCTCTGTGGCGCGCATCCACTGCTCGTAGCGAAAGGTGCGCAGCGACGCGGCGCCCAGCGGGATCACGAGCACGACCACGAAGACCGCGATGAGCACCTTGGCGCGGCGCCCGGGGTGCATGCCGCGCTCCGCGGCCACGCGCTGGTAGCCGGCGGCCGTGAAGACGGCCACGCCGGCGACGATGATGGCGGCCGCGTTGGTGAGGAAGAGGATGAAGGCGCCCCACGCCAGGTCCAGGCGCCCCGATCCCAGGGTGATGCCGACTACGGCGAGCACCGGCACCAGGCTGATGGCGATCGCCACGCCGGCGAGGATGTTGGAGACGTCGCGGCGCACCAGCGCGAACGAGCCGGCCACGCCGACGGTGACCGCGACCCCCAGGTCGAGGAGCGTCGGCGCCGTGCGGCCGATGATCTGCGGATTGTCGGCGACCGGCATGCGGCTGACCGTGACGAGGCCGACAAGGAAGCCGATGAGGATGTTCACGGCGACGCCCGCCACCAGAAGCTCCAGAGAAGCGACCAGGTTGCGTCTCGACCCGATCACGGTGGCCAGCGCGACGCCGTAGATCGGCGTCGCCAGCGGCGCCACGATCATGGCGCCGATCACCGCCGGCGTGGAGTCGCCGACGATGCCGCCGGCGGCGATGATGCTGGCCAGCACGAGCAGCACCCAGAACTGGGATGTCTTGGCCCGTCGCGCGCCTGTAGTGAGGAACAGGCCGTCCTCGATGTCGTCCAGCGGGTTGCGGTACTCCCCGCCGGCGTCGACAGCTCTCGTTAGCCAGCCCATCTCGCCTCCTCGTCGGCATCGCGTTGCGGACAGTATAGGACGGGAGGACGCGGAGCTCGCGGCCGCTCGTTGTCCGGCCTGCCAGACTCAGCGCCCACGCGCTTGCACCCGGTCGCCTCGCCTGCGTATCGTGGGCGGAATGCGCCACGCCCCCGAAGGAGCTGCATGGATACGCATCTGATGCTCGGCAACGAGGCCGTCGCCCGAGGAGCCTGGGAGGCCGGCGTGCAGGTCGCGGCCGCCTATCCGGGTACGCCCAGCACCGAGATCGTCGCCAACCTGGCAAAGTACGACGGCGTCTACGCCGAGTGGTCCACCAACGAGAAGGTCGGCTACGAGGTCGCCTTCGGCGCTGCCGTGGGCGGCGTGCGCGCCCTCACGGCGATGAAGAGCGCCGGCGCCAGCGTGGCCGCCGACCCCCTCATCAGCTCCGTGTACACGGGCATCTGCGGCGGCCTCGTCGTGATCGTCGCCGGCGACCCCGGCATGAGCAGCGGCATGACCGAGCAGGACGACCGCTACTTCGGCCGGATCTCCAACATGCCGATGCTCGAGCCCGCCGACAGCCAGGAGTGCCACGACTTCACGCGGCTGGCCTTCGCGCTCAGTGAGACGTACGACGTGCCCGTCATGGTGCGCCTCTCGATCCAGACGGCGCACCAGAAGTCCCTCGTGCGCGTCGGCGAGCGCGACGCGGTGGCGCGCAGGGACCCGGGCAGGCACGCCGACAAGTACTGCCTGCTGCCGAAGTTCTCGCGCCCGCTGCACGCGAGCCTGCTCGCGCGCGTCGCGCGCCTGCGCGACTACGCCGAGGCGAGCCCGCTGACGCGCGTGGAGCCCGGCACGGGCGCCTTCGCGCGGATCGGCGTCGTCACCTCCGGGGCCGCGTACATCAGCGCCCGCGAGGCGCTGCCCGGGGCCACCTTCCTCAAGCTCGGCATCGTCCACCCGCTGCCGCTCGAGGCCATCAAGCGCTTTGCCGCCACGGTCGAGCGCCTCTTCGTGGTGGAGGAGCTCGAGCCGTACCTCGAGGAGCAGATCCTCGCGGCCGGCGTCGCCGTCGAAGGCAAGCAATGGTTCTCGCCGCTCGGTGAGCTCACGCCGGTGCGGGTCGGCCGGGGCTTCTACGCCGCCGGCCTCGATCTGCCGCGCTGGGCGCAGCAGAAGGCCGCGGAAGACGACTCAGTCATCCCACGGCCGCCCGTCCTGTGCACCGGCTGCCCGCACCGCGGCATGGCCACGGCCATGAAGAAGCTCGACCTCGACGTGCACGGCGATATCGGCTGCTACGACCTCACCAGCCTGCCGCCCGTCAGCCACATGCACGCGGCCGTCGAGATGGGCGCCAGCATCCCGATGGAGCAGGGGTTCACGCGGGCCGGCGGCAGCAAGAAGGGTTCCCTCGCCGTGATCGGCGACTCCACCTTCTTGCACTCCGGCCTCACCGGGCTGCTCAACGCCGTGCACCAGCGCACGAACGTCACGGTCCTAATCCAGGACAACAGCATCACCGCCATGACCGGCGGCCAGACCAACCCCGGCAACGAGAAGACGCTGGCGGGAGCCCAGACAAAGCCGGTCGACCTGGCCGGCATCTGCAGGGCGCTCGGGGTCGAGCACATCGTGACCGTCGACCCCTACGACTACGAGGCTTGCCTCGAGGCCCTGAAGGCCGGGCTCGCCTGCGACGGCCCGGCCGTGATCATCACGAACCGGCCCTGCATGCTCTTCCCCCGCAAGGTCGGCGCCGATGGCATCTACGAGGTTGACGCGGAGCTCTGCAACGCCTGCCAGCAATGCATGAAGCTCGGCTGCCCGTCCATGCACCACGCCGCGGCGGTCTTCAAGAAGAGGCACAAGGTCGACATCGACGCGAGCACCTGCACGGGTTGCTCGCTCTGCGCCCAGCTCTGCACACCGGGCGCCATCAAGAAGGCGGGTGACGCATGAGCGCCAAGAAGGCCAAGACAGCGCCGGCCGCCTCAAGGACGAGGGGCGGCAAGGCCGCCGCGGACCCCGCCGCTCGGCACTACGCGGGCGGCGTCGTCGACGACATCATGGTCGTCGGCGTCGGCGGCCAGGGCGTGATCGTGGCCGCCGCCATCATCGCCGACGCGGCATTGCTGCACGGCGGCCTCGAGGTCAAGCTCAGCGAGACCCGCGGCATGAGCCAGCGCGGCGGCAGCGTGAGCTCGCACATCCGCATCGGCGCCACGGTGATCGCGCCGAGCATCAGCCCCGGCGAGGTCGACTACCTGCTCGCCTTCGAGGCCGCTGAGGGCCTGCGCCTGGCGCCCTCGGTCGTGCCCGGCGGCGTGACGATCGTGAACACCCAGCAGATCGTCCCGCCGCTCGCCGCGCAGGGCGAGCATTCGTACCCCTTCGACGCCGTCGCACGCCTGGACGACGGCAGCCGACGCCTCACCGTGGTCGACGGCAACGCCGTTGCCGCGCAGGTCGGCGACCTCAGGGTCGCCGGGGTCGTGCTCGTCGGCGCACTCTCCACGCACCTGCCCTTCGCCGTCGAGACGTGGGAGCGGGCGATCGCCAGGAACGTGCCGGCAAGCTGGCTCGAGATGAACCGCGCCGCGTTCGCGGCCGGCCGGGGAGTGGGGGACGCATGAGCGGCCGGGCCTGCTTCGACCCCAAGAACGAGACGCTCGCGCCCGGCGCCCTGCGGGCGCTCCAGCTCGAGCGTCTCCGGCACATCGTTGCCGTCGCCTACGAGCGCAGCACCGTCTATCGCGAGATGTGCCTCGCGGCCGGCGTCGCGGCGGCGGACATCCGCACCCTCGACGACGTCCGCCGCCTGCCGTTTCTCGAGAAGACCACGCTGCGCGACACCTACCCGGCCGGCCTGCGCCTCTGCGGCCTCGACGAGATCATCGAGGTGCACAGCACCTCAGGCACCACCGGCAAGCCCACGCCCATCTGGGTCACGCGCCGCGACATGGACGCGTGGGCGCTGCGCAACGCGCGCTCCCTGTGGATGGTGGGCATGCGCCCCAGCGACCTGCTGCAGAACTGCTTCGGCTACGGCCTCCCGACGAGCATCGGCCTGCAGTACGGCGCGCAGCACGCCGGCATCGGCGTCGTTCCCGCCGGCATCGGCCGCCAGGAGCTGCTCATCGACCTCATCGTCGATCTCGGCGTGACCGCGATCTGCACCACGCCGTCGTACGGGCTCTACCTCGCCGACAAGGCCAAGGAGCGCGGCATCGACCTGGCCACCGATTCACAGCTCCGCATAGGCTTGTTCGGCGCCGAACCATGGCCCGAGTCGGGCCGCGACCGCCTCAGCGCCGCCCTCGGCGTCGACGCCTTCAACGAGTACGGCATGGGCGAGCTCCTGGGACCGGGCATGGCCTGCGAGTGCCCGGTCAAGGACGGCATGCACGTGTGGTCAGACCATCTGCTCGTCGAGTGCATCGACCCCGAGACCTGCGAGCCCGTCGCCGACGGCGAACCGGGCGAGCTCGTGTGGACCTCGCTGACCAGCGACTCCATGGCGATGATCCGCTACCGCAGCCACGACCTCAGCTCACTGAGCTGGGCGCCGTGCGCCTGCGGCCGCACTCATCCCAGGATCGGCCGCATCACCGGGCGCAGCGACGACGCCCTTTCCATCGGCGGCCTCGTCGTGTTTCCCAGTCAGATCGAGGAAGCGCTGCTGCGCTTTGACGAGGTGGCCAACAACTTCTGCATGGTCGTCGAGAACGTGAACAACCTCGACCGGCTGACGCTGCAGGTGGAGGTCCGCGGCTTCGCGGAGCTCACAGAGGAGGAACGCGGGAGGCTGGCCAAGAGAGTGGCCGCCGGCGTCAAGGCGACGATCGGCGTGACGCCCAAGATGCAGCTCTGCGAGCCGTTCTCGTTGCCACGCATGACCAGCGGCCAGGGCAAAACGGCCTGCCACAGGGTCGACGACCGGCGGAGCTGCTGAGGCGCGGCCGCCTCCCTGCTGTAGGGTTGCCGCATGCCCGCTCTCTCCCTGCTGACGATCGCCGGCGCCGCCCTGTGGGTAGCGCTGGTCGTCGCCGCCCAGGTGCTGACGCCCGGGCAGAGCGCGCTCAGCATGGGCATGAGCGGGCTGGCCACCGGGAGGTACGGCTGGCTGATGAAAGTGGCCTTCGCGGCGCGCGGCCTGACGGCGCTGGCGCTGGTGGCCGCCGTGGCCGAGAATGCGCCGGCGGCGGCCCTGTCGGTCCCCGGCCTCGTGCTGTTCGCGGTGTGGGGCGGAGGCTCAGGGCTGCTGGCCTGCTACGACACCGACATGCCGGGCCGCAAGCCCACGCGGCGCGGCCGGGCGCACGCGCTCATCGCTCTGGCCGCCTACGCAGCCGCGGTGGCCGGCATGATCCTCGTGTCGCTGCGGCTGCGTCACGGCGCGGCGACCGCGGTCGTCGGCCGATGGACGCTTCTCATCGCGCTGGTCGCGGCGCTCGCCATGTTCGCGCAGCTTGCCGGCTTCGCCGAGGCCGCGCGCCCTCCGGCGCGCGGCCTCGGACGCTACGGCGGCCTGCTCCAACGGCTCTTCCTGGCGCTCGTCGTGCTGTGGACCGTGGTGGTCGCGGCGGGCATCTGAGGCGGCGTCCGGCGGGGCTGTGCACAGCAGCCCCCGTAGACGCCGCCCGCTTGGTGGCCTACGATGAGCGTAGCTCACCCCGGGTGTCTGAATGGAGGGCAGCGCCATGAGCCACGACTCGATCCGTGCCCGTCTCAACCTGCACGCCGTGCTCCCCAACCTTGAAGACGTGGTGCGCGACGATCCCGAGATGCGGGCGCTCGTGAGCGACGCCCGCGTCACCGTCAAGTTCCTCGTGGTCGGGGGGCCCACGGCGTACGTGCGGTTTGCCGGCGGCGTCTGCACCGTGGGGCGGGGGTCGGGGCCGGGCGCCGCCGGCGCGCCGGCCGGCTCGCGCGGCACGCCCTCCGTCATTCTCTCGTTCGCCTCGGCGTCGCACCTCAACAAGATGTTCGACGGCACCGGCAGCCCCATCCCGCTGTGGGGCTTCAACCACCTCGGCTTCCTCAAGAACGAGCTCACGCAGCTCACCGACCGCATGGCGTACTACCTCGCGCCCAGCGACGAGCTGCTCGCCCACCCCGGCTATCTGGCGATGAACACGCAGCTCACGCTGAACACGGCGGCCTTCGCCGTGCCGGAGCTGCTCGAGAGCGACCCGGAGTGCATCCCGCTGCGGCACGCGCTCGGCTCCGGCACCATCGTCATCAAGGTGCTTCCGGACGGGCCGGCAGTGAGCCTCGTGTGCGGGGCCTCCGGCGTGATCCCCGTCAAGGGCGAGCTGCCGCATCCGAGCGCGCTGGTGCTTCTGCGTGACCTGCCGATGGCGAGCGCATTTCTGAACGGCAAGCTCGACACGTTCGTCGCCGCGGTCACCGGCGACGTCCAGATCTGGGGGCAGATCGACAAGGTCGACGC
>Ga0114951_10001703_pt1 | contig 26435 bp, 23 predicted proteins | sample AM7aDNAmetaG_FD_88677 | JGI IMG/M metagenome (GOLD analysis project Ga0114951, IMG submission 88677) | Freshwater microbial communities from Finland to study Microbial Dark Matter (Phase II) - AM7a DNA metaG | ecosystem: Environmental > Aquatic > Freshwater > Lake | place: Finland: Lake Alinen... | reverse complement strand
TTTTCTTTTACAGCCTGAAAAATATCTTCAACCAAAAGGTCATTGATTTCACTGAGAGTAAATTTGATTGTTATATTATTGATATTTGTTTCGAGCAGGTCTGCAAGCAGGCTTATATGATGTACTTTTAATTCCAGCTCGGTTTCGCTGTTAAATCTTTTCTGAACTCTTCCTTTCAGGTACAGAAAATAATCGTTTTCTATAAAACTCTTATAAGTGATATAATCCTGACCGAAAAGACTAATTTTAATAGAATCTGTTATATCTTCAATTGTAAATGAGCCAAATGGTTTTCCTGTTTTGCCTACTTTATGGGCAGCGTCATTGACAATACCTGCAAAACGTATTTCTTTGTCTTTATAGTCTTTAAGATTTTCTTTAAAATCGGAAATTTTATAATTGCAGAACTTCTCAATTTCAATGCTGTAGGAGTCTAAAGGATGTCCGGTTATGAAGAAGCCTATAACTTCTTTTTCTGATTTAAGTTGCTCTAATTTAGACCATGGTTCACAATATGGAAAGTCAGGGTTGGGAATCTCTACAGTGCTTGCTTCTCCGAAAAGAGATACCTGACTGCTTAACTCTGCCGTTTGATAACTGTTGCCATATCTTATAACTTTTTCTATGAAGTTGATATCTTCATTTTCTGTTTTATGAAAATATTGTGACCTGTTGGCCTCAGGAAAACAATCGAAAGCACCAGAGCAGACTAATGATTCGAGGCATCTTTTATTTACAGTGCGTAAATTACTTCGTTTTATTAAGTCAAAAAAGTTTAGATAGGGACCTTTAGCTTCTCTTTCTTCTATAATAGCTATAGCTGCATTCTCTCCAACATTTTTAATAGCACCGAGGCCAAAACGTATTTCTCCTTTTTTATTGACAGTGAAATTAATACGGCTTTCATTAATATCTGGACCTAATACGGGAATATTTTGTTTAAGACACTCATCAATGTAATAAGTTATTTTTTTTATATCGCTTAAGTTGTGGGTGAGTACGGCTGCCATATATTCAGCAGGGTAGTTTGCTTTTAGATATGCCGTTTGATAGGCTAGTATAGAATACGCAGCCGAATGGGAACGATTAAAGCCGTATTCGGCAAATTTCTCCATAGTCTCAAAAACCTTTGAGGCTACTTTCGCGTCAACTCCTTTTTTTATTGCCCCTGCCGAGAAAAGTTCAAACTGCTCTTTCATCACTTGTGCTTGCTTCTTGCCCATGGCTTTACGCAAGATATCAGCTTCGGCAAGACTAAATCCTGCCATTTTCTGGGCAATCTGCATGATTTGTTCCTGAAAAATCATGATGCCATAGGTAGATTTGATAATGTCTTCGATTATCGGATGGGGGTATTCAGGCTTCTCTTTGCCTTGTTTTCTTTTGATATATATAGGGATATTGTCCATGGGTCCCGGTCTGTAAAGGGCGTTCATGATGATAAGATCTTCTATCTCGGTGGGTTTCAGGTCTTTTAGATAGGCGCGCATTCCTGTAGATTCAAACTGAAAAGTGCCAACAGTATCTCCTGCTTTATATAAATCAAATGTTCTTTTATCGTCAAGAGGAATACGGTCTATATCAATTTTTATCTGATGTCTTAAAAATATATTTTGCAAAGCATCTTTTATGATGGAAAGTGTTTTCAAACCAAGGAAATCCATTTTGAGCATACCCACTTCCTCAACAAATTTACCATCGTACTGGGTTACCACCAGATCGGAATCTTTTGACTTACTCAACGGAATATATTCAATGAGATTTTCGGGTCCTATTATAACTCCACAGGCATGTACTCCTACATGTGAAGATAAACCCTCCATAATTTCAGCCATCTGCAAAGTCTTTGCAATGAGTTTATTGGGACTGTTCTTTTCTTCAGCGAGTTCGGTTACTTCTTTAAAAGCTTGTTCTAATGTGGTGCCTGGTCTTGATGGAATGAGATTGGAAAGCCTGGTCGCTTCCGATAGTGGCAATCCCAGTACACGGGCAACATTTTTTACTGATGATTTGGCAGCCATAGTACCAAAAGTAACAATCTGAGCTACTTTTTCTTTACCATATTTCTCTATCACATACTGAATAACTTTTTCTCTTCCATCGTCGTCAAAATCTATATCAACATCAGGCATTGAAACACGTTTAGGATTAAGAAAGCGCTCGAAAAGAAGGTTGTATTTTATGGGGTCGATAGTGGTTATTCCGGTACAGAAAGCTATGATAGACCCGGCAGCTGAACCTCTTCCGGGACCAACAGCAACATCCATTTTCCGGGCTTCATTGATGAAATCCTGTACAATTAAAAAGTAACCTGCAAAGCCCATCTCCTTAACCATTGCAAGCTCGTAATCAATACGTTCTCTCACTTCAGGAGTTATTTCTGGATAGAGTTTCAGGGCACCCTCGTTGGTCAGGTAATTAAGATATTCATCGTCATTTTCGAACCCCTCGGGTAATGGGAATTTGGGTAGAATAATTTTATGATGGAGATTCAAATTCTCTATTTTATCATTACTTTCTTTTGTATTGCTAATAGCTTGAGGAATGTTCTTGAATAATTCCATCATTTCTTCGGGCGTCTTAAGATATTCCTGCCCGGTGTATCTCATGCGGGTTTCATCATTAAAATCTTTTTTTGTGTTAAGACAGACAAGAATATCATGAGCTTCGGCATCTTCGGCATTAATAAAATGGACATCGTTGGATGCTATTAATTTAACCCCGAATTTCTCAGACATTTTAATAAGTTCTTTGTTTACAATAATCTGGTCCTCCAAGCCATGATTCTGCAATTCAAGATAAAAGTCATCTTTAAAAATAGCAAGGTATTCTTTAAGAATATTTTCAGCTTTAAGGATATTGTTCTCTCTTATTGCACTGGGTAATTCACCTCCCAGACAGGCACTCATGGCTATAAGTCCGGTGCTGTATTTTGCCAATATCTCTTTGTCAATTCGTGGCGTATAATAAAAACCTTCTATAAAACCTAAGGAACAGAGTTTTGAAAGGTTTCTGTAGCCCTCCATATTCTTAGCTAACAGAATAAGATGAAAACCACTTCTGTCTTCCTTTCCTTTTTTCTCATAACGACTGCCATCAGCTACATATACTTCACAACCTATTATTGGCTTAATACCTTCTTTTTTGGCTTCTTTAACAAACCTCATCACACCATACATATTGCCGTGGTCGGTAATGGCAACAGCTTTCATACCACAGGCTTTAACTTTAGCTATCAGTTTGTCTATCGATGCAGCACCATCAAGAATAGAAAACTGTGTATGGACGTGTAAATGAGTAAATGCTGTCTTTTCAGTATTGATTTCTTGAACTTCTTCAGTTTGAATCGTTGTTTCGGACATTTTTTTGCTCCTCAGAATTATTTTTTGTTTCTTTTGTAAAAATATTGAAAAAGAAATGATTTTTTTCAAAATTTAATTAACAATCCTGATGAATTATTGTAAATATTTGCCATACAGATGTTTATCTTATTAAAAATTTATTAACAATGTTTTTCAAGAAAGTTTCTTAAGTACTTAAATTATCCAAAGCTCTAAAGTTAGAATGCTGAAATACCTGTTTTGGTGTTGAGCAAAGAAGAAGCTTCATGTTTATTTCCGCCATCCGCCTACGGCTTCAGACTTCTGTCTTCCGACTTCCATCTTCACTCAACAACAAAGCCCTGTTTTATAACACACCTTCCTTGAAATAAAGATTTAAAAGAAATTGCTTTAACTTTTCAAAATATTTCTTAACCTTTGCAAATGAAACTAAATAATTATTAAAAAAATATTAAAATGGACACAAAAGGAACGCAATTTTACATTCAGGCTGGTAAAAGAGCTATAGAATGGCACAAGCAAAACATTGACAAGATGAAGCAGTGCCGTTTTGATACTATTGCAGTGCATGGTATTTATTCAATGCAAGAAGCATTGGATTTTAATCAGGGTTCTATAATAGAACCTATTTATATGTCAACATCCCAGGCTTACAGAGATTCTGACGAGATGGAAGCTGCCTTGTCGTATCAGATTCCTACCTGGTGTTATTCTCGTATAGCTAATCCAAGCATGTATTATTATGAGGGGGTTTTAGCACTTTTAGAATCTTATGCTACTGGTCTTGATGCGTCCTGTATAGGGACTGCTTCAGGAATGGCAGCTATACAAAGTGCTGCTGAAGCTTTCTTGGTTGTTGACAAAAAGAATCCTAATGCACCTATAAATTTTGTTGGCACTTGCCAGGTTTATGGAGGTACTTTTCAACAGTTTGCCGTGCGTAAAGATCAGGAAAGAAATATTGAATGGCGCAAAATTATTGATGCTACAAATATTGACGAATGGGCTTCTAAAATTGATAAAAACACACGCTTTCTCTATGGTGAGTTGCCAAGCAATCCGTCGCAAAGCTTTTTCGATTTAAAGAAAGTAGCTGATTTAGCACACAGTCACAATCTACCTTTAATTATTGATTCAACTGTTGCTACACCTGCTTTGTTAAGACCTATAGAGCATGGCGCTGATATCGTTGTGCAATCTGTTACAAAATCTTTGTTTACCAGTGGATTTGGCATTGCCGGTGCTGTCATTGCACGTAAAAATATAACTACTAACATTGATAATGACGCTATGAAAGCCGATTTCTGTGGTTATCTTAAACTTTTACCCAACAGGGACCTTGGTCCAAATATTAGCCCGATGAATGCTATTCTTGCTCTTAATGATATTAGGACAATAAGAATGAGAATGGATGTGGTGAGCCGGTCAACGATGAAAATTGCCGAGTTTTTAAACAAACATAAGCATATAGAAGGCGTGGACTATTTAGGTCTTGAAAGCCATCCTTTACACCAGTTGGCAAAACAGTACATGTTTTTGGTTGACTCTGAATATGACGAATTGTATGGCAAAAAAGTGAACCGTTACGGTCATTTGATGTCGTTTAGAATAAAGGGTGACGCTCAGGCCACGCGAAAAGTATTTGATGCTTTTCAAAGAATATTCAGGGCAACTGATTTAGGTAGAATTAAATCTGTAGCTACTATCCCTGCTATTTCTACACACCAGCAACAAGGTGAAGAAGGGCGTAAATTAGCAGGTATCCCCATGAATTTAATAAGACTTTGTGTAGGAGCAGAGCACCCTAATGATATAATTGCTGATATTAACCAGGCTTTGGAAGTCCTTGACGGAAAAGTTTACAAAGTGACTTATCCTGAATATTCTGCTGCCGGAGCATCCTCTGCATCCTTGAAGTAAAGAAATTTAGAATGATGTTTTGTTAATTAAATAAATTCTTATTGTTGGTGGCAATATTCAAAATCGCTAGCCTTAGGACATGTAAAATATTAATCCTTTAAAAATTATCAATATGAAATGCACAAAATGTGGCGGAGAATTTAAAACCAGGAAATTAAAAGGTATTGAAATAGATCAATGTGCTGATTGTCAGGCTATATGGCTTGATTATAATGAACTTGACCAATTAGAAGATACAGTCTGGGCACATGATAAATTAAAAGGATCATTGTTTTTTGGAACTAAACCTTCAACAATTCATTGCCCTAAGTGTGGAATTGTGATGCAAAAAATAAATTATCGTTTTTATGATTTAGAGTTAGAAATTTGTCCCGTTTCATGTGGCTTCTACTTAGATGCAAATGAAGAGAAGCGTATTATGGAACTCATTGAGAAAGATAAAAAAGCCAATAAAAGAAAAATTATATCGGAGGAAGAATGGTTGAACTCATTAAAACATTTGAAATCAAAATCTTTTTTTAGTAAACTGAAATCCTTCATCAAAAAAGAAATAACCTAGACGATGAAACAGGATAAAATAGTTGTATTTGAAAGCAAAGAAATACGTAGAATCTGGCATAATGAGGAATGGTATTTTTCGGTTGTAGATATTATTGAAGTACTTACCAATTCGCCTACTCTCAGACAATATTGGGGAAAAATAAAACACAGGGAGTTCCCTGAACTTGAGTTGTACCCAATATGGGTACAACTGAAAAAGGACTTGGCAGAAGCGTGGTGACCAAGCAAATAAAAAGAAAAAATATAATTTGCAGAAGAAGTAAAAAAAACCTGTAAATCATGTAAATCATGTCTAAAAAGATTTAACCAAAACCTGTAAAACCTATCTATAAAATGAAAGAACCTATAAAATATTATTCAACCAATTTAAAAGCACCTAAAGTCACTTTCAGAGAAGCTTTACTCAAAGGATTAGCCCCTGACAGAGGCTTATATATGCCTGAGAATATTCCTCAGCTGAGCATGTCGGAAATAGATACATTCAGTAAGATGAGCTATTTTGAGATAGCCTATCAGGTCATTAAAAAATTTCTTGACACTGAATTGCCTGATGATAAACTGTATGCCATTGTAAAAGATGCCTATAATTACGAGGTGCCTCTCGAAAAAGTGTACGAAAATAAATATGTGATGAGGCTTGATCAGGGACCTACTGCTTCTTTCAAGGACTTTGCCGCCCGTATGATGGGACGTCTTATCAACTATTTTCTTGCTCTTGAAAACAGACAGCTTATTATACTTACAGCCACTTCAGGAGATACAGGCAGCGCTATAGCCAACGCTTTTTATGGGCTAGATAATATAAAAGTGGTTGTTTTGTTTCCCGAAAAAGAAGTAACACCCAGACAACGTAAACAAATGACCACCTTGGGTAAAAACGTTCAGATAATTTCTATTGATGGCAAATTTGATGATTGTCAGGCTTTGGTTAAACAGGCTTTTTCTGACCATGAGTTAGAGTTTCTCAATCTTTCATCTGCCAATTCAATTAATATTGGAAGATTGGTGCCTCAGACAGTCTATTATTTTTATGCTTTTGCAAAACTTAGAAAAGGGAAGAACGATGATAAAGTAGTGTTTTCAGTTCCATCAGGAAATTTTGGCGATATGATGGGTGGTGTAATAGCCATGAAGATGGGGTTGCCTGTTAAGAAATTCATTATTTCCACAAACGAAAACGATGAGTTCCCTGTATTGTTGAATAAGGAAGTTTATAATAAAATCGAACCCTCAAAAAATTGTATTTCCAGTGCTATGAATGTAGGGCACCCCAGTAATCTGTCAAGGTTAATTGCCTTGTATGGTGGCGTGATGGACGAAAAAGGGTGTATCAGCAAACAACCCGATTATGAGCTGATGAGGAAAGAAATAGTGGCAACAAGTATTGATGATGAACTAACACGTAAAACAATCAAAGATGCTTATAATATACATAATGTCGTGTTGGAACCTCATGGTGCAGTAGGGTGGGCGGGGTTAAATGCTTTTATAAAGAAATATCCTGAAGAGGATAATGCTGAACAGCTTTTTGTTTCTTTGGAAACAGCTCATCCGGCAAAATTCCCGGAAGAAATTAATAAAATTCTGGGTATTGAGCCTCCGCTGCCTCAAAGCCTTAAAGGAATAGAAAACAAGCAGGAAATTATTTTAAAGGTTGATAACAACTACAATGCTTTTAAAGAATTTTTAAAAACGAGTTTTTAACTGAAAAGCCGGTGTCAATTTTAGTTTACAGGTATAAACAAGATTAAAAATGAAATATATAATAATATTAGCTGATGGTGCTGCCGATGAGCCTATAGAAATGCTTGGCAACAAAACACCACTGATGGCAGCCCGCTTGCCAAACATTGATGCGTTGTGTGCTAAAAGTCGTTGTGGTAAGCTGGTTACAGTTCCTCTGGATATGCCTCCTGGAAGTGAAGTTGCCAACCTGTCTGTATTGGGTTATGATGTAAAAAAAGTATTTGAAGGTAGGGGAGTTCTCGAAGCAGCCAGTATTGGTGTTGAAATAAATGAAGGTGAGCTGGCGATGCGCTGTAATATTATTTGTATTGAAGATAATAAAATTAAAAATCATTCAGCCGGACATATCACTACTGAAGAGTCTCATAAGCTTATAGAAACATTAAATGAAGCATTAAGTTCTGATATTATTAAATTTTACCCCGGTGTAAGTTACAGGCATCTTTTAGTAATGAAAGGTGGCGATAAAAATATTCATTGCACGCCTCCTCACGATGTGCCTGGAACACCTTTCAGAAATGTGATGATAAAAGCCAACAATAAAAAAGCTGAAAAAACCACTGAATTTCTTAATGACCTGATTATCAAATCACAACAGATTCTCGAAAACCATCCTGTAAACATTTCGAGAAGAGAAAAGGGCAAGGATCCCGGTAATTCAATATGGTTATGGTCACCGGGATACAAGCCTGAAATGAAAACATATAAAGCGTTGTATGGGAAGACAGGTGCTATCATATCGGCTGTTGACTTGCTGTATGGTATAGGTGCTTATGCTGGCTTGAAAGCTATTCATGTAGAGGGTTCTACAGGTTTGTATGATACCAATTACGAAGGCAAAGCTAAAGCTGCCGTTGAAGCACTTAAAGAAGTAGATTTCGTTTATCTTCATATAGAAGCCAGCGATGAAGCAGGTCATGAAGGTAATGTGGAGCTGAAAATCAAAACCCTTGAAAATCTAGACCAACGTGTTGTAAAATATATCGTTGACGAAACATCAAAAATGAATGAAGAGGTAACAATCGCTATCTTGCCCGACCATCCTACACCTTGTGCAGTAAGAACACATACACATGCCGCTGTGCCTTTTATGATTTATAATCCCACCCAAACTCCTGATGAAGTAAAAGAATACAACGAGCTCTCTGTTGAAAAGGGCTTTTATGGCACCATTGAAGGAGATGCTTTCATTAAAGCATTATTTCAAATCTAAATAATTAATATTTTACTAACATTATGCATTTATATATTATTTATATATATTTGTATTAGCTTTTTTATTTTATATGTCTATTAAAGTGTTAATAACTAAAAATCAAAATTTATGAAGAAATGTTTATTTTTATTCATTATTGGTTTATTTACTGGTGTTTTATTTGCCCAAAATAGTGTCCAACCTATTCAAAATCAAGGTTCACAATCATTTCAAATAAATAAGGTTATCAACAATGCAGTTGTAAAAAACACACGATCTTCTGCAAAAAGCAGTACAAGTCGTTGGTACAATTACGGAGAAACTATGGAGTCATTTCTTAGTGTTGCTTCTCCTTTGTATGGCAATTTCCTGTTCCCTGATTCCACTATTCTGGTTAATTATGGCACTTCAGGTTATGGAAGTTCATGGATTCATAAACTGGGTGATGTTTTAGATGTAACTTCAGTTGTTTTCAACGACCCTGTTTTATATCCCAATGCACTTACTCTTGATGCCGCAAGTAATTACAGCCTTGATTCAGTTTATTTTTATTGTATATACGACAGGAATATTGCCAATCCTAATATTGTTGATACATTAATCTTTGAAATATCTGTTAACGATAATTTAAGTACAGTCTATTTCGGTCCTGGTCCACTGCCTACAAACTTAGGCACCGATACTGTTTTCTTAAAAACAGTACCTTATACCTATCAGACCAATGCCTTGAATTTAGCCAACAAGAAAATTTACAAAGTGCCATTAACAGCACAAACATATGCAGATTCTTTAGCTAACGGTATGCAAATCATCAAAATCTCTACTGACAATTTGCCCACAGTAAATCAGGGGAAATATGTTGTAACATCAATAGGCTTTATTCCAGGATACACCTGGATTGCCAATACAGATATATTAGACCAGAAAAACAACGTTCTTTTCATTTCACGAAAAGAGGTTGACAACCAGTTTCTTACTTATACTAAAAAAGACTTTAATGTATCTTATATCGTCCCTTCTGATGTCAGATATAATTCTGCAGGCAGTTGGAACGGCTGCCATATACCTTCTTTTGCGTATATGGGCGGGGCTGCTTCTACTTTTAATTATGAACACCATATGATATATTATAAAGTAAGTACTTCTTTTAATATTACTTCTTCATATCAGAATGTATCGTGCCACAATGGGTCTGATGGTCAGATAAACCTTGTTGTATCAGGTGGTGCACCTCCTTATGTTTATGCATGGAGCAATGGTGCAACAACTCCGGATATATCTAACCTCGTTGCCGGAACTTATAATGTCACCATTACAGATCATGATTCTGCTTCTTCTGTAAGGTCGTTTCATATTATACAACCCCTGGCTTTACAGGCTACGGTAACTTCAACCCCTGCAAGTACCTGTGGTGCAAGCGATGGTGCTATTGTTGTGTCAGGGATTCAGGGAGGCACACCTTCTTACTCAATTGTTGTTCTGAACTCAGATTCAATCACTCAATCTTTAACAGGCCTGCCTGCCGGCATTTATACAGTTAAAATAACAGATACCAAAGGATGTAAGTTGATTAAGTATATTTCTGTCAATGAACAAGGGACCCCATCTTATAATGTGACTCAGAATAATATCAGTTGTTTTGGGCTGGCTGATGGCTCAATCAGAATAGGAGTCATTAACCCTTCTGTGACACCGGTATTTACTTGGAGCAATGGAATGACAACTGATTCAATTTCAAATCTTTCTTCGGGTACGTACAATGTAACAATAACAGTTGGCAGTTGCCATATTTATGGGTCTTATGTTATTTTAGAACCCACACCCATTCAGGTTAACGGTACTGTAAGCAACGCTACCGGAGGGCTTTCAAACGGTATGATTATTTTACAGGTTTCCGGAGGCACATCACCCTATACATACAATTGGAGTTCAGGCCAACATACAGAGAACATAGGCAATCTCGCAGAAGGCTCATATACTGTTACCGTTACAGATTCCAGGCTGTGCACACATGTTGTTACTTTCCAAGTTCTATCTGTTGGAATCAGTAACAATGATTATGTATTAGCTACCAACATCTTTCCTAATCCGGCAAATGATGCTATTTTTATATCTTTTAAAGGTGTAAATAATAAATCTGCTGTTGTTAATATTTATTCGATACAAGGAAAGCTTTTTAAGACAAAAAATATATTTATTCAAACAGATGGTGTATATTCAATAGAAATTCATAATTTTGTCCAGGGATTATATTTTGCTGAAATTGTAGTTGATGGCTATAAACTAACAAAGAAATTCATTAAGAACTAGTTGCATTGATACAAAAGCAGATCGAATATGAAATATATTAAGCTTGTTATTATTGCCGGAATATTTTTTTTATTTTCCTGCAATAGGATTAAAGATAATTTTCAATATAAACTACGCCCCGTTAAAATTGAAAACAAATGGGGCTATATTAATGACAAAGGAAAAATAATTATTAATCCTCAGTTTGATGAAGCTTTTTTGTTTTCTGATGACATAGCTCTGGTTAAAGTAGGCAATTTGTATGGCTATATTTCAGAAGATGGCAGGTTCTTAATAGATCCAGTGTATATCGGTGCTACCTGTTTTGATAATGGACTGGCATTGGTTGTAAAAGAGGATGGTTATCCCACATTTATTGATGAAGAAGGAAAAATAAAATTTGCTGTCAGCCAATCTGACCAATGCAGATTGTTCAAAGAAGAATTAGCTGCTTTTAAGTCAGATTTTAAGTGGGGTTTTATTGATAAAACAGGTAGAATTGCTATTAAACCTCAATTCGATAAAGTAGATGACTTTTCTGAAGGTCTGGCTGTTTTTGGCATTGAAAATAATCAGAAAATACAGTATGGTTATATTAATAGTAAAGGCAACGTTGTAATTAATCTTCAGTTTGATGAAGCTTATAAGTTTGTTGATGGACTGGCATTGGTAAAACAGAATGATAAATACAGGTTTATTGACAAATCAGGCAAATTTGTTATAAATGCACAGTTTGAATATGCCTGTTCTTTTAATGATGGCTTATCACTGATTAAATCAGGAGATAAATATGGATTTATTGATAAATCAGGTAAATCTGTAATTAATCCACAGTTTGAAAAAGCTAGTAGTTTCAATGATGGATTGGCTTTAGCAATTTCTGATGATAAATATGGATATATTAATAAACAGGGTAATTTTGAAATTAATGCCCAATTTGATGAGGCTTACGGATTTAAGAATAAGCTGGCGCCTGTAAAGGTTAATGATAAATATGGCTTTATTAATGCTAAAGGGAAAATAGTTATTAATCCACAATTCGATGCTGTTTATGATACAAAGTCTTATAAAAATTATGTGTCATCAGATTATTTAAACACTAAACTGCTTGTTGCATTTTTTATGGATAAAACTGATGGAAACAATTTCAAGGGGATCAGTAAAAATACAGATTATGACTATATTTCTAAAGAAATTCATAAAAACGATAAATTATCCGAATCGGGTAATATCCTAACAGTTGAAATAGACAAGGATATTGACAATTATGCCAGAATTGAAAATATAAGATATACTTTTACTAATAAGATAAATAAAACAACAACAACTGCTAAGTTTTTGTATCACAGGGGTAACTATTCAACAGGTGGTGTTAAAAGAGATAAGGATTCCGGGTCAAAAGTGTCTGCCGTTGAAGTTGAAATGTACTTGTATGGTTGTGCAACAGACAAAGATGACAAGATAATCAGGGTGTTGGGTAATAAATTTTCTGAGCTCTTAAAGGTGAAGCCGATAGATATTCCAGATGGTATGCTCATTGAGTCTTCTGACTTAAAAGTTGAAATTACTTCTGATGAAAAATTGCAGACAGGAAAAATATTCGTTAAAGTTTCATTTTAGCTTTAGACTAATTGATAATTACTTTAAGTATAAGTTTCAGCTATAAAATATATTGCAGAAATTTCGTTTTAAATATTAATTTTACTCAGTAAATAAAAGCTATTACATGAGAATAATTTATTATATATTTTGTACTATTCTATCTTTTTTATTTTTCAGCGATACATATGCACAACTTCTTGATTCGGCTGCTTTGGCCAACGCTAAAGAGTTTACAAGCCTTAAAGAAGCTTTAGTGAACCCTGATAAAGTTTATAAGCTGAATTTGCATAAAAAGAGATTGACAAAATTTCCAGAAGATATATTAAAGCTGGTTAATCTTAACGAGTTAAATCTTAGCAATAACCATATAACCAAAATACCCCCTGAAGTCTCACAACTGGTTTATCTTCAGAATCTTAACCTTGCTAAAAATGATTTTAACAGCCTTCCTCCTGAAATTGGCAAGTTCAAGAACATTCAGATACTGACTCTAAACCGGAACAAAATCTCTTACCTTCCTACTGAGATAGGCAATCTGTACAGTTTAAAGACACTTGATATATGGGGTACGGAGTTAGATGTGTTACCTTATGAGATATCAAAGCTGAAGCACACTTTGGTAAAATTAGATATGCGTGTCATTTATATGAAACGGGCGCAACAAGAAGAAATTTTACAATGGTTCCCGCTTACCGAAGTCCTTTTTTCAAAACCTTGCAACTGCAACTAGTGTTTTTACATAATGCCTAGATGATGTTGATTGATTAAAGATGAAAATGATGAAAACTAAATTATTATTTTCTTTATTATTATATTTTGAGTTTTTTTCGCAAATTAGCAAGGCCCAACCGTACACCCCTTTCCCAGATTCTAATGCAGTATGGAATGTTTTAGAATTTAAATGGTTATACCCTTTTGATACAACTAAATTTCAGACAAAACTTTATGGGTTGATTAATGATACCATTATTAACACTGTAAAATATAATAAACTATATTTTAACGATGGCCTTATTGATTCAACTATTCAGATATCAAGTTCTAACACATCATATTTATGTGCAATAAGACAGGATACCCTTTTAAAAAAAGTTTATTTTATTCCAAAAGATAGCACAAATGAATTAATATTTTATGATTTTAGTATTAATACAGGTGATACTTTTTTTGTTTACAACGAAATTGGAAATAAAGTAAAAGCATGGTGTGTCGGCTTAGGCCCTATGTATGTTAGTGGGAAAAACAGAAAAGTATTTGCAATAAAATCAGCTAATTTAATTACAGGTTTTTATACTTGGGTAGAAGGTGTCGGCAATATGATAGGTCTGTTTGATACATATGATAATACTTCTTCTAGTAAAGCAGTTATGTGTTTAACAGTAAATGACTCTTTGTATTATAATATGATGGAAATCCAATATGGGGTATTAATATTGACACCAGTTTTTATAATACATGTTATAATAATGGTGTTATTATTACTGATATGAATTTAATACGAAGTTATAATGATAATGTGGTTATATACCCTAACCCACTTATTTATTCATCATTAATTTCATTACCTGAAAATATAAAGCAAGACAACAACTATATAGATATTTTCAATATTCAAGGCAGAAAAGTTAAAGAACTTCATGTCCTAAATAATTACCAAATAACTTTATACAGAGCGGATTTTAATGCAGCAGGTGTGTATTTTGTAAGAATAAAAAGCGATAAATATTTAGAAACCATAAAGTTACTTGTTCAATAATATAAAAAATCAATTTGTAAGAGGGATAGTATTGGAAAATTTAGCTTGATTAATTCTTAAATTGGACTAAAGTCCAGATAATGTGTTGTTTAATGTAGCCCCGACCTGGTGTCTGAGTTTATCGAAGACAAGTTCGGGGCTATTAAAAACCTTGATAATAAGGGCTTTAGCCCAAAACTAAAATGCTTATGAATTAATCAGGTTAGAACTAAATTTATTGTAAGAAGAATTCCGCAGGTTTCCAACATTCCAGTCTTCCAATATCCCATTTTAATCAAGTTAAATAATTTGTCTTACAGCAAATTGATTTTAATGTTTTCTTTTTGTTTTTTGTTTATTTTTACAATTCAAAACAACTTCTAAATGCTGTTAATATATTCAGAGAAATCAGGTCCCCGCTTGCAATATGTTCTGGATTTTATTTTTTCTGATGTGTCAGCTACCGCTTATGAGCATACAACTGATGTAGAACAATACGTAAATTCTAAAGAAAGCAAAATCAATTATTCCGGTCAACGTATTGATGCAAAAGAATTTTTTATCAGCTCTTCTCCTTTTATTTATGAAAGTAGCTTAACAACAAATAATATTGATGTAATAGATTTTGAAGAAACAAAAGCATTGTTCCCTGTTAGCCTTGATGCTGACATTCCATTCGATGTTTTCAGTGCTGTTTTTTACATGTTAAGTCGCTATGAAGAATATCAACCTTACATCAAAGATGCCCATGGACGCTACAAAGCCACTGATAGTATATCCTGTATAAATGGATTCTTAGATAAACCGGCAGTCAATATATGGATAAAAAGTCTTATTGAAAAAATAAACAAAAAATTATCTGTCAATCTATCTTTAAAAGCCCACAAATACAACTTTATCAATACAATAGATGTTGATATAGCCTATTCTTACAAAAACAAAGGCCTTTACCGTAATTTTTTTGGATATCTGAGGTCGTTGAGATATGCTAAATTTGATGAAATATCCGAACGGACAAGTGTTATTTCCGGTTTACGCAAGGACCCTTTTGACACTTACGATTATATCATCGATCTGCAGCAGAAGTACAACCTGAATACAATCTTCTTTATACATGTGGGGGACTATGGTGCCTATGATAAGAATATACCTTTCAAAAACAATAAATTCCGTGATTTGATAAGGCATCTGTCAGACTATGCCGAGATAGGCATACATCCTTCTTACGAGTCAGCCGCAAAACCAGAAAAGGTGCGCATTGAAATAGAAAGATTGTCTGAAATTATTAAAAAAGATATCACCAAGAGCCGGCAGCACTTTTTAAAACTCTCCTTTCCAAAGACATATCTAACCCTTATAGAAAACAAAATAAAAGAAGATTATACGCTGGGTTATGCTTCTGTAATAGGATTCAGGGCAGGCACATGCACACCTTTCAAATTTTTCGATCTGGATGCAAACCAAAAAACAACACTTACTATCAGACCTTTTTCTATAATGGATGGAACACTTAAAGATTATCAGAATAAAAACTCTCAGGAGGCATTGCAAAAGATATCACAGCAAATAGATAAAGTAAAAAGTGTCAATGGCGAATTTATAAGCCTTTGGCATAATGAGTCACTCAGTAATTCAGGAAGATGGGAGGGCTGGTCAGAAGTCTATGAAAAAATGATTAATTTAGCTTTATGATGAAAATTTCTCACTTGGTCAATAGTGAAATTGATAAAGTTAAATGGGACGAGTGCATAAGAAATGCTCCTAACGGTAATGTTTATGCTTATTCATGGTATCTCGATATTGTAAGTAAAAATTGGTGCGCACTAGTCACCGATGATTATTCAAATGTATTTCCTCTCACATGGCGAAAAAAAGTAAGTGTTAAATACTTATGTCAACCACCATTCAGTCAGCAATTAGGTTTGTTTTCCAGAGATTTTATTACACCTGATTTATTGAATAATTTTATAAATAATATTCCCAAAGAATATAAGCTTATTGAAATTAATCTCAATAAGCTAAATATAGAAATTCCTGCACATTTTACACTCCATACAAATACAACTTACGAACTTGACTTGGCCTATCCATACAGCGATATTAAGAATGGTTTTTCTGATAACACAAAAAGAAATATAAAAAAAGCTATAAGTAATAATGTCTGTCTATCGAATGTTGTAAAGCCTGATGATATGATAAACCTTTTTAGAAGTAACAGAGGAAGACATATTGCAACATTGCAGGAAAAGGATTACAAAATACTTCAGAAGCTGATTAATTTAAGCTTGTTAAAAAAATGTGGAACGATATGGGGGGCTTATAATAATAATGAGTTGTGTGCTGCTGCCTTTTTTATTGAAGCCAATGGCAAAGCAGTTTTTCTCTTTTCGGCACTAAATGATAAGGGCAGAGATAACAGCGCCATGTTTTATATTGTAGATAATTTTATTAGGTTAAATACTGAGAAACCCCTCGTATTAGACTTTGAAGGCTCTAATGATGAAAATATTGCTCGTTTTTACAAAGGCTTTGGCTCAAAAAAATATTCTTATTTTCAGATTAATTCAAATAATTTACCTTATCTTGTAAACCATTTTCACAAAATATATAAGAGGCTGAAATACAGTTAATAAACTTCATAAACACGCTCAAAATGATTAAAGTACTTGGCAAAAACAATTCTATTTTCAACCAGTTTATTTATGAAATAAGAGATGAAAATATCCAGAAGGACAGCATGCGTTTCAGAAGAAACTTAGAGCGCATAGGTGAGATATTCGCCTATGAGATAAGTAAACATCTGGAATGGGAAAATAAAGAAGTGACAACCCCTCTGGGTGTACTCGAAATTCCTGTCCTTAAGACCCAACCTGTTATTGGAAGTATTTTGCGTGCAGGATTGCCTGTTCATCAGGGTTTTCTCAACTATTTTGATAAAGCCGAAAATGCTTTTATCTCTGCTTACCGTAAGCCTTCAAGAATAGGACTGTTTGAAATTCAGATTGAATATGCCTCAAGCCCCGACTTAACAGGTAAAACATTAATTCTTTGTGATCCTATGATGGCTACAGGCTCTTCAATGGTTTTAACTTATAAAGAACTACTCTCAAAAAGCAAACCCGAACATACGCATATTGTGGCTATTATAGCAAGTGTACAAGGCATTGAATATGTGCAGAAACATCTTAGCAATTCAAAAATTACATTATGGGTAGGCGCTATTGATGATGAGCTGACTGCCGAAGCCTATATAGTACCGGGTCTTGGTGATGCCGGCGACCTTGCTTTTGGAAATAAAATGTAATTTTTTTAATACCTTTTATAATGACTAAGAAAAAGGATATTAAAAGCGCATTAAATGTTAATAAGGGAATAGAGCAACCATCTTCTGTTAATGATGAATTAATAGAAAAATATAAACATGTAAAAATCCGCCCTAAATCTCTTGATTTTTTATTAAAAGGGATTTTTGATGGCAATATAACCCAATTAAGTCGTGCCATAACGCTTATAGAATCTACATTACCGGAGCATCAGAAATTAGGGCAGCAGATTGTCGAGAAATGTACACCTTTTTCAGGTAAATCTTTCAGAATTGGCATAACAGGTGTTCCTGGTGTGGGTAAAAGTACTTTTATTGAAGCTCTTGGCAAACACATCACTTCGTTACATCATAAGCTTGCTGTTTTAGCTGTTGATCCTAGCAGTGAAAGGTCTAAAGGCAGTATTCTGGGTGATAAAACACGTATGGAAGAACTTTCAACCGATCCTCTTTGTTTTATCCGCCCTTCTCCTGCTGCCGGTTCATTGGGAGGTGTTGCCCGTAAAACAAGAGAAACTATAATCCTTTGCGAAGCTGCCGGTTTTGATACAATTATTGTCGAAACTGTTGGTGTGGGACAGTCAGAAACTACTGTCAAGAGTATGGTCGATTTCTTTCTTTTACTTATGTTGGCTGGTGCTGGCGACGAGTTGCAAGGTATTAAAAGAGGTATTATGGAGATGGCTGATATGCTCGTCATTAATAAAGCAGATGGCGATAACCAGAAAAAAGCCATGTTGGCTAAAACTGAGTATCAGAACGCATTAAGGCTTTTTCCACCGACAGATTCCGGTTGGGTGCCTATTGTAGAAGTCTGTTCTGCTTTAACTAAATCAGGAATTAACGATGTATGGCAAAAAATTTCAGATTATAAATCTTTTACTCAGGATAATAAATATTTTATACAAAACAGAAAAAATCAACTTAAAAGATGTATGGAAGATGCTATTAATCAGGTGTTAATAGATAAATTATATGGTAATCCATCAATTACAGTTTTGTTGAAAGACTATGAAAAATCAATTTTATCAGGTAATGATACGCCATATTCTGCTGCCCAGAAAATTTTGCAAGCATTTTATAAGATTGTAACCAAATAATATATTTTTCGTTTTATATTTTGTTTATTATAAATTTTTGCATAAATTTGATTGTTTAATTTCTGGCTTTAAAAAATTAATTTTTATTAATATGAAAATCAACACTTTGCTTATTAATCTGGTGTTTACTCTATATGTAGTAATGACTCTATTATCATGTAAAGAAAAAGAAATTGTACCCGTGCCTCCCGACACTGATGATTTTTACTTTATTGCTACCATTAATGATAAATCGAAGAATTTAGTTTCCGGACGTAATGGCTACAGGTCAACAGTTACTACAGAACAGGTGACAGGAAATAATCCGGATCTTATTAATTTATTATATACCTCAGGTTTATCGCAACTGAACAACAATTACTACATTAAAAGCAGTGAAGCTGCAAGTGCCATTTTTGATAATAACTGGTTCAACAAAACAGATTACACTTCTAATCCTGCTCTGTATTTTAGTAATGTATTTTCTGCCGGTAGCCGTACTTACTGCAATCTGACAGATTCTGCCACCCCTTGTGTTGAAATATACTGGAAAGATACTTATGGCAAAGAATGGTCCTCGCGCAGAAGTACACAATCAGGTAGCCTTTTCAATATTACATCAGTTACTGAATCATCAGGATCTTCTGGCGAAAGTCTCAAGTTGGTCAAAGCTACTTTCAACTGTACTTTATATAATGAGTTGGGAGGTTCAATAATATTGAAAAACGGACAATTATTTTTAATTTTTAAACGTGCCTAGATTACTGTTTTCAAAAAAATTACTTACCTTATTTTTTTTAATTCTGTTTGCTACTTCTTGTTCTTCTAACAAAGAAGCTATTCCTGGCGGTATTATAGAACCTGCCAAGATGTCGGAGATACTTACTGATATGCAAATTGTCGAGTCAGCCCTGATGCATATTCAGCAAAGTGGGATGAACGCTGATAAATATAAAAAAACTTTATATAACCTTATTTTTGAAAAGCATAAAATAAAAAGAGAATCATTTGAGAAAAGTTTCAAATATTATACAAAAAATAATATTCAATTACTGGATAAAATTTATGCTGACGTCATTACTTCTTTGAGTCAGAAGCAAAGTTTAATAAGGACTCAATAGCTGATTTATTTGCTCAAAATTGCATTTACTGTATCAATATCAGCATTATCATTAACATAATAAATAAGATTTACTTTGCTTTGTAAGTAAGCCCCTGAACCATGTATATTTAGGTTACAAACTACTTGCTGTGGGATTGATAGGTTGCTGTAGTCAACTATTGACCTGGCTTTTTGATCAAAACCCAGAAGATAGAAATTAGAAAGCGAAATTTCATTAGTGGTTAGTTCATTTTTAGCTATACTTACAGAGAAAGTAATAGAATTATGGTTCTTTGAAGATGTTTCTGTGCAATTCCATGTGCCGACAAATTTATCTCTTTGGTCAACATCCTTGTTGTCATCTGGTTTACATGCATTTAATGCAAATAAAGTTATAAACAGGAATATTAGTCTGAATTTAAATGATGAATTCATAGTTTAAAAAATAAATTATTATTTATCTGATTTCTTTAAATATCCTTAATCAACAAAAATAATACCTACAAAAATAGTATTTTTTTTAAATACAACGTTATCAAGATTTTGTAAAGCAAAAGCCAATTTAGTTAAAAAATCTTAAAATTGAAGGAATTTAACTTTACATCAATGTTTTACAAATACCTATTTTGTGATAATCTGATTTGTAAATTATTTCTAAAAAAAACATCAAATATTCAATTATACCCAATATATTTGCACCGGTTTTAGAAAAGAAAATAACATGGAAATAACACATATTGAACATATTGGTATAGCAGTAAAAAATCTGGAAGAGAGCATTAGATTTTATGAATCAGTGCTTGGATTAAAATGTTATGCTTTAGAAGAAGTTAAAGACCAGAAAGTTAAAACAGCTTTTTTTAAAGTAGGGCAAACAAAAATAGAACTTTTAGAATCAACAGATTCTGAAGGAGCTATAGGGAAATTTATTGAGAAGAAAGGTGAAGGCATTCATCATCTGGCTTTTGCCGTTAAAGACATAGAAAATGCGTTAACAGATGCTGAGAAAAAAGGCGTACAATTAATTGACAAAAAACCACGAAAAGGAGCTGAAGGGCTTGACATAGGGTTCTTGCATCCTAAATTCACTATTGGTGTGTTGACAGAGTTGTGCGAAGATAATAAAAAACAATAAAATATTTAAAATGGCGATACATAATACTATTAAAGAGCTTTTAGATAAAAGAGTTCAGGCTAAATTAGGTGGTGGTCAGAAAAGAATTGATGCACAACATAAAAAAGGTAAACTAACAGCAAGGGAAAGAATAGAATTATTACTTGATGAAAAGAGTTTTGAGGAATTTGATATGTTTGTGACCCATCGGTGTCATGATTTTGAGCTGGAAAAGCAGAAATACTATTCAGATGGTGTTGTAACAGGTTATGGTACAATTGACGGTCGTTTGGTATATGTCTTCTCGCAGGATTTTACTGTTTTTGGAGGTTCTTTATCCTTGGCTTATGCTGAAAAAATATGCAAGGTTATGGACAAAGCAATGAAGACAGGTGCTCCTGTGATAGGCATCAACGATAGTGGTGGTGCCCGTATTCAGGAGGGCGTATCTAGTCTGGCAGGTTATTCTGAAATCTTTCAACGCAACATCATGGCTTCAGGAGTTATTCCTCAGATATCTGCCATCTTTGGACCTTGTGCCGGTGGTGCTGTTTATTCCCCTGCTTTAACAGATTTTACTCTTATGACAAGAGAAAATTCATATATGTTTGTAACAGGCCCAAAGGTTGTAAAAACAGTTACTGGAGAAATCGTCACTACTGAAGAATTAGGAGGCGCAGATGTTCATGGTGCCAAATCGGGCGTTAACCACTTCATCGCTGATTCTGAAGAAGAAGGTATTCTCCTGATTCGTAAGCTTTTAAGTTATCTGCCTCAAAACAACCTTGAAGATCCTCAGAGTATTCCCTGTGATGATCCTATTGACAGGTTAGAAGATGCTCTCAATGAAATTATTCCCGAAAACCCCAATAAACCTTACGATGTTAAAGATATAATTTTAGCAATAGTTGATAATAATGAATTTCTTGAAGTCCAGAAAACTTATGCTCCCAATATAGTTATCGGGTTTGCCAGATTCAACGGTAAATCCGTTGGTATTGTGGCTAATCAGCCTAAACATCTGGCAGGTGTTTTAGATATAAATGCTTCTCGAAAGGCTGCCCGGTTTGTTCGTTTTTGTGATGCTTTCAATATCCCTTTAGTGACTTTTGTTGATGTCCCCGGCTTCTTACCTGGTACTGCTCAGGAATATGGTGGTATAATAATTCATGGTGCTAAATTACTCTTTGCTTATGGTGAGGCTACCGTGCCTAAAATTACAGTTGTTCTTAGAAAAGCCTATGGCGGAGCTTATTGCGTTATGAGCTCAAAGCATTTAAGAGGCGATTTTAATTATGCCTGGCCTATGGCTGAAATTGCTGTTATGGGTCCTAAAGGTGCCATAGAGGTGCTTTATCAGAAAGAACTCAGCGAATTTACAGATGAAAAAATAAAAGCAAAATTCATTTTTGAAAAAGAAAAAGAATACAAAGAAAAATTTGCTACTCCATACAATGCTGCTCAATATGGCTATATTGATGAGGTCATCGAACCCCGTAATTCTCGCTTTAGAATTATAAGAGCTTTACAATCTTTGTCAACTAAAAAAGATGTTAACCCGCCCAAAAAACATGATAATTTGCCATTATAAATAACTAAGGAGTAAGATGAAAAAAATAGTTTTTGCAATCCTCTGTTTTATTGTAATCTATTGCTGCAACAGTAAAGTTTATTGCCAGGTTGTGTGTGATATAAAAATAAATGAGGTTACAGTATTTAATAGTTCTGATGTATCAACACAAGCAACAATTGATACTAAAAATTCACTTGATGACGAGAATACTTCTGCCGGGAAACTTGGAGAAATTAATTCTTGGGGTATTGGCATGAGATGTTTAGTTATGTCGATATCTTTTTTATTGTTAATTATTATATACTTATTCCTTAGGCAGTTAGGTGTTAAATTCCTCGGCATTCAAAAAGGGAAAGCTCTTTTAAAAGAAAGTAATTTGAAAAAAGAAGCTTCACAAGTTCAGGAAGAAACATCAGATGGTATTAATGCTGCAATAGGATTGGCGCTTTATATGTATACATCTGAGTTACATGATTTTGAAGAAGCTGTTTTAACAATAAATAAAGTATCGCGTGTGTATTCTCCCTGGAGTTCAAAAATTTACGGATTACGCCAGACTCCTGAAAGGAAATAATATTTTTAAATTATATAAAGATTTTTATAATGAATAATTTTAAATACAAGATTAATGGTATTCAATACGAAGTAGAAATACAAAGTATTGAAGGCAATATAGCTAAAGTTGAAGTTAATGGTAAAACATACGAAGTAGAGATTGACAGAGAAATAAAACAGATGACCCCACAAGTGCGTTCAACCAAAATAAAAACTACTGAAAGTACACCAGCTGCGAGAACAAATAAACCCATTGAACATAAAGGTGAATCACAAATAAAATCCCCACTTCCCGGTGTTATATTAGATGTTTTTGTTAAAGAGGGTGATAGGGTAAAAGAAGGACAGAAGCTGATGACATTGGAAGCAATGAAAATGGAAAATAACATCGATTGCAATAAGAACGGCGTGGTTAAGTCCGTTAATAAAGCCAAAGGAGATTCAGTGATGGAAGGTGATATATTAATAATAATAGGAGATTAATAAATGGGACCTACAGGATTTCTTGCTTTATTGGCTGAACAGATAAACCATTTTTTTACATTTACTGCTTTTGCCAATTTTACTATAGGAAATATCATAATGATAATAGTTGGTTTGATTTTTATATATCTCGCTGTAGCAAAGGACTTTGAGCCCATCCTGCTTGTCCCTTTAGGTTTTGGAATATTGATAGGTAATGCTCCTTTTACTCCTGGATTAGGTATTGGGATATATGAAAAAGGCAGTGTGTTAAATTATCTGTATTTTGGCATTTCGCATGGTATTTACCCTGCTCTTATTTTCTTAGGTATTGGAGCCATGACAGATTTTTCTGTATTGATATCTAATCCCAAGCTGATTCTGATTGGTGCAACCACTCAGTTGGGTATATTTGGTGCCTTTGCTATAGCTTTATTTCTTGGATTTGGAGTTTCGGAAGCTGGGTCAATAGGGATTATTGGAGGTGCAGATGGACCCACTTCCATCTTTTTAGCATCCAGACTAGCTCCTGGTCTTCTGGCAGTTATTGCTGTTTCAGCATATACCTATATGGCACTTGCCAAAGTTATTCAATCTCCTTTAATGCGTTTACTTACAACCCCCAAAGAGCGTCTGATACGCATGAAACAGACCCGTCTGGTATCAAAAACAGAAAAAGTACTTTTCCCTGTTGTAGGCATGCTTTTTACAATATTTATTGTGCCCTGTGCTATGCCGCTTTTAGGTATGCTTTTCTTAGGCAATTTATTAAAAGAAAGCGGTGTTACTGTAAGATTGGCTGATACTGTTAAAGGTCCGATGATAGATATTGTTTCAATTTTAATAGGCATAACAGTTGGCGCTTCTGCTCAGGCATCGACATTTCTGACAGCCAAATCACTTGGCATTTTTACATTGGGTGTCTTCTCTTTTGCCTTTGCTACTTTTGGCGGTGTAATGATTGTGAAAATCTTCAACTTATTTCTGAAAGAAGACCATAAAATTAATCCTCTTATTGGAAATGCAGGTGTATCTGCTTTGCCTGCCGGTGCCAGAGTATCTCAATTAATTGGACTGAAGTACGATAAAGAAAATCATTTGCTGATGTATGCTATGGGTCCTAATGTAGCAGGTATTATCGGTAGTGCAGTAGCTGCCGGAATTTTTCTGAGCTTCTTAGGTTAGTGCAAGCCCCAAGAACTATGCTTCAAATTTTTCAAGACTCAAATTCAAAGCCCCAAGACTCAAGCTCAAGATATTATTTGTTTTTCCCTCTTGGAATTTGAGATTTGTGCCTTGGAATTTGAGATTTTTAATAGTAATAAACTGTTTTTAAATTAATTAAAATCTTTAGTCGTTCTTATTGCCTTGCTTGTTGGATAGCTGTCCGCATGCAGCGTTAATAGCGCTTCCTTTGCTTTTTCTTAATGTACAGTTGATACCCTGTTCTTCTAAAATGCGGCAAAAATTATTTATCATGACATCATCGGATTTTTCATATACTGATCCTTCAAAAGAGTTAAATTCAATGATGTTGACCTTGGATGGAACTTTACGACATAATGCAGCCAATTGGAGCGCATCGGTCCTTGAATCATTAATATTTTTCAGAAGTAAATATTCTAAAGTTATAATGTTTTTGTTTTTTTTATAAAAATATTGCAGAGCATCCATCACAGCTTCTATGTTGTTGTGAATATTAAAAGGGATAATCTTATCTCTTTTTTCATTAGTTGTAGCATGAAGCGAAAGTGCCAGTTTAAATTTTACATTGTCATCAGCCAACCTTTTTATTGCTTCTGGTATGCCCACGGTTGAAAGTGTTATCCTCCTGGATGAAAAATTGAGACCTTCTTCAGAATTAATCAGGTTTGTAAATCTTATTACATTATCGTAGTTGAGCAAAGGTTCACCCATTCCCATAATTACTATATTAGTTATAGGCTTACCAAATTTATTAAGTGACATATCATTGAGAAGAAAAAAATGAGCGTATATTTCGGCTGTAGTTAAATTTCTTTTAAATCCCATTTTACCTGTTGCACAAAAACCACAGTTGATCGGACACCCAACCTGAGTTGAAATACATGCAGTTAATCTGAATGGGGCAGGTATAATTACACCTTCTATAATTAAATCATCAAAAAGTTTAAAAGCTACTTTAATGGTTTCATCTTCGCTTTCAATAGTTTTAAGTACTTCGCAGACTGTCAGGCTATAAGAATCTTTTAATGCATTTAAAAGAGGTTTGGGTATGTTTTTCATGGCATCGAATGAGAAAACAAAATGTTTCCACAACCACTGATAAACTTGGTTAGCTCTGAAAGCCTTTTCATTGAATTGACTTATTATTTCTGTTAATTCAGCTTTTGAAAATGATCTTAAATCTTTTTTATCCATCAGAATGTTAAGTGTTTTTTTTATGAAAAGCATCTTTAACTCTCGCTTCTACATTTTTCATAAGGGGTATTATGCTTACAGACAACTTTATTAAAGGCTTATAAGTGTAAGATTTTTCTTTGGTGTTGAGAGATATAAGCTTATTATCAGCGTCGAGATATGACAACTGAAAAAGGCAAAAACCACATATTATTGCAATTTTAATAAACCCGAAAGCTGCTCCGAGGAGTTTATTAAAAATACCTAATGAGGCTGTTTTAATAAGGGCTTCCAAAGACTTTGCAAGAATAAAAATCAAAATAACAACTATAATGAAAGTAAGAATAAAAGAAACCGGTTGTAAATATTTTGAAGTAAAGCCCAGTGTATTTTGCAGGAAAGAAGCTGTTATATCGCTAAAGAAATATGAAAGATATATCCCTAGTATAAGAGCAGCAAG
>Ga0114951_10001702_pt1 | contig 26436 bp, 19 predicted proteins | sample AM7aDNAmetaG_FD_88677 | JGI IMG/M metagenome (GOLD analysis project Ga0114951, IMG submission 88677) | Freshwater microbial communities from Finland to study Microbial Dark Matter (Phase II) - AM7a DNA metaG | ecosystem: Environmental > Aquatic > Freshwater > Lake | place: Finland: Lake Alinen... | reverse complement strand
CTTCTGTCCTTTTCACTTGCGCGTCCGCTCATCCGCGCCTCTGCGCATCAACCCTGCTGGCCTTTAAGCATCCAACCTTCTAACCCTCCAACCATCTATACCGCCTTCGCCTTCGACGCCTGTTTGCTAAACTCCCTCTGCATCGTGATGAGCTTGTGGAACAATCCCTTCTTGTCCATCAGTTCCTTGTGAGTCCCGACTTCCACAATCTTGCCGTCCTTGATGACTATCACCCTGTTGCAGTTCCTCAGGGTGGAAAGCCGGTGGGCAATCGCGATTGTCGTCCTGCTCTTTGTGAGCTTTTCCAGGGCGTCCTGTATCTTCTTCTCTGTCTGGACGTCAACGGAGGAAGTGGCTTCGTCAAGAATCAGGATTCGCGGGTTCCGGAGAATTGCCCGGGCGATTGAGACCATCTGTTTTTCCCCTCCGGAAAGATTGTTTCCCCTCTCTCCCACATCGGTATCGTAGCCGTCCGGTTTTTTCAGGATGAAATCATGGGCGTTCGCCGCCACCGCGGCGGCAATCACCTCTTCCTTTTTGGCGCCGGGTTTCGCGTAGGCAATATTGTCATAGATAGTCCCGTTGAAGAGAAAGGTCTCCTGAAGCACTATTCCTATCTGGCTTCGAAGTTCAGAAACCTTTATATCCTTTATGTTCCTGCCGTCAATAAGCAGCTCGCCGTTGTTGACATCATAGAGCCGACAGACCAGATTCACGAAGGTGCTCTTTCCCGCGCCGCTGCGCCCGACCAGACCGATCATCTCGTTTGGTTCTATCTTTACTGATATCTTCTTTATAACAGGTTTGAATTTGCTGTAACCGAAACTTGCATTCTTGAACTCTATCGAGCCTTTTATTTCGACGCTTCCGCCTCCGCCCTCAGGATCCTTTATCTCCGGTTCGGTATCAATCACATCAAAGACTCTTTCCGCGGCCGAGAGCGAGTTGCCGACATTCTCCACCATCCTGGTTAGGATGAAGACCGGCCTGTAAAACATCGCGAGATATCCTATGTAAGCCATCAGCTGGCCGATGGTCATCTTCCCGCCGGACACATAGGGGCCGCCGATAACATAAGCAAGAATGGTCCCGAGGGTTATGAACGCGTGAAGAATCGGGTGATAAATCCCCCACTGGTTAGAAACCTGTATTCCCGCGTCCCGGAATTCCGCGCTTCTTTTCTTGAATTTCGCGACCTCAACCTTCTCCTGCCCGAAAGCCTTAATGACCCTCATGCCCGACACCGAGTCGTTGACAAGAGCGGAAAGCATTGAGCGCTTGTGGTAAAACCTGATGAAATAGTACCAGACGCGCGGAAACACCAGGCCCAGGAAGATCACGGTAAAGACCATCGGCAGGAACATGTAAAGCGTCAGCTGCCAGTTGAGTTTGAAGAGGCAATAGCCGATGCCGAAGAAATAGAGTATCGCCTCCACCGTGAGCGGAAAAAAATCCACCAGAAACCTCTGCACTTCCCCGGTATCCTGATTTACCCTGGAAAGAATCGCGCCTGTCTGATGCTTGTCAAAATACGAAAGGGAGAGTTCCTGCAGTTTCTCGTAAATGGCGGACCTGACATCAAACGCCGTGCTGTAGCCGAGCTTGCCGGAGAAGCGTTCGGAGAGCCCCTGAAAGAAAAGCTGGGCCATGCTTGAAAGAAAGAGCACGGCGGTGACAACATAGAACCAGTCCCAGTAGGGAAATTTGGAGTCGGAAGGCCCCGGCGAGATCCACGGAATCAGCCGGGCAAAAGGCATCGGGCCGTGATCCTGGCCCGTGTAGAACACGTAATCCAGAAAGAGCCGGGAAAGATAGGGCGTCACGAGCCCGGAAAGCATGAGGAACAGGGTGCAGGAAATAACAACGAGTATCGTTCCCGTATGAGGTTTCGCGAACCTCATAACCCTCATCAGCGTTTTGGATTTATCGGTGCATTGAGGGCATTTGTTCATATAGTCGGGGATGGGCTCGTGGCAGTTCTCGCAGATTACCTTCTTTGCCGCGCTTTCCCTGGCCGTAACCTTTCTTCCCCTTGCAAGTTCGTTTATGTCATCCGCCGCCTGGTAAAAATCAGGCGTCTTGGCGTTGGAAAACATTATAACGCGGTGGACGGAAGAGCCCACGGTAAGTTCTATAACGCCGCTGCCGACAAGGTCGATTGCTTCGGATTTTTTAACGGAGGAAAGGCTTATATCGTGAATAACCCTGCCGGCCCCGGAAAGTACAATAACCCGCTTTTCGGTGACGAAGAGCCATTCTTCCCCGTACTTTGCCTCGCCTACGACGTCCGAGCGGAGCGCGATAAGGAGATTTTCGTTCGGGCGGGACTTGCGGATTTTTTCCTGCAGATGTTGCGGTACTTTATCTTTATCCATTTGGAACAATTATAGGTTAAAAGGGGCTGCTATTCAACCGGAAAAACCCCGCGCTTCGGGAGCGCGTCAGCTCCCCTGCAGTTCTTCCAGCACGCGTTTTGCGGCGGTTTTAGGATCAGCCGCTTTTGTGATCGGACGGCCTATTACTATGTAATCGGCCCCGGCAAAAACCGCTTCGTGGGGGGTAATTATTCTTTTCTGGTCGTCGCCGGAAGCCCAGGCGGGACGGACGCCCGGCACCACCAGTTTGAAATCTTTTCCGCAGGCTTCCTTTATCGCCTTTATCTCTTCACCGGAACAGACCACCCCGTCAAGCCCGGCCTCTTTCGCGAGCTTCGCGAGTTTCAGCGCCTGCGCGTTAGCGCCGACAGTCAGGCCCAGTTCTTCCTTCAAGACCCTGTCGTTCAGACTGGTGAGCACGGTTACGCCAAGCGCAAGAGGCCTGTCCTTGCCGGCCTTAGCCGCGGCTTCCGCGGCCTTCTTCATCATATCCAGCCCGCCGGAAGCGTGTACATTGAACATTTTGACCCCGAGGGCCGAAGCCGCGCCGGACGCCTGCCCTACGGTGTTTGGAATATCGTGGAATTTCAGGTCCAGGAAGACTTTGGCTCCGAGGGCGTTCAGTTTCTTAATTATTTCCGGGCCGGCCGAGACAAAAAGTTCAAACCCCACCTTAAAAACCCCGGCGTATTCGCGGGTAAGCGAAGCCATGGCGAGGGCCGAAACCTCGTTTGGATAATCCAACGCTATTATTATCCTGTCTCTTGGTTCCATTCCACCCCCGGCGGGCCTCCCGCCTTTACTCTTTCATTTTAATTACTCAGCAGGGCAACTGCAAGTATAAAATCTAAGTGCAACAGCCGCTCTATTTCGCGTTCTTGCTATTGTTAATCAGCTTCGCGATAGCGGCGGAAAATTTGTACAGGGGCTTGGGTATTGTGAACCCTGAAAGCAGCTTCTTTGCGGCAAAAGCCCTGTTTTCCAGCTGCAGGAAATGCCAGCCCTCCAGGTACGAAGCCCAGACAAACATGCGCCGGGAATCTTTCCTGCACCTGGAAAGCACTTTGTCCAACAGTTCTTCGGCGCGCCCAGATTTGCCAGTGATGCTTAAGGCCAGCGTGTGATAGATAAACCTTTCCGACGCGAAATAGTAAGCCGTAAAATCCCCGCTGACCCACCAAACTGTTTCCTCTTCCCTGCCCTTTATTTTGGCAAGCGCTTCTTTGGCCGCGGTGCTGTCGCCTTTTTTTCGCGCTATAACATATTTTATGAACCAGCTCCTGCTCTCCGTGCGCCAATCCATCTTTTGCACGCCGATATTCTCGGGATAAAGCATGGCTCTTTCCACGCAGCGGGCCGCCTCGTCAAGGTCTTTCCCTTTTATCAGCTTCTCCGCCTTGCCGTTCCAGGCGTCCTCATATATTTGCCTCGAGATAAACTCGCCTTCCCACGGATAGAACTGCCTGGTTGAAATATACTTTATAGCCTCATCATAGGCGCCGGTATCGACAATATATTTCGCCATGCGTTCCATCGCTTTGGGATGTTCCAGGGCTTTTTGCGAAACAATCCCGGCGAGCCTTCTCCTTACGGGTTTGTACCCGTAAATAGACAGAAACCGGTCCCCTTCCGCGTAGATCTCCCAGTCCTCAGGATTATATCTGAGCGCCTGTTCATAGGCCTTGGCCACTTTATCGTAATCTTTTTTCAGGCGCACCAAACCTAAAGCGATATTTCTGAATACGACCGGGCTTTTTGAACCGAGCTCTTTGGCTTTGTTGAAGTGCTTCAGCGCTTCTTCGCAGCGCAGGCGGCTGAAAAGGTAATTCCCAAGGTATTCGTATGTATTCGGCAGGCGGGGATGAGCTTTAACCGCGCTCTCAAGTATTTCCACGGCCTCGGCCTGCCAGGGAAAGCAGCGCTTCCCTTTTGCCAGCGCGCCCGCCCGGTAGCGCGCCCTTGCTTCTTTAAACCGTCCGAGTTTCTCAAGCGCGAAACCCAGGTAGTAATGATAAAGAGGGTAATCGGGATATCTTGCCGCCGCAAGCTGAATTACTCCCGCGGCCTCGGCCCAGAGCCCGGCCTGCAGGTAGTCAGCCGCGATTTCAAGGGCGTTCTCCCTGCACCTGTGAAGAACCGAAAGCAGGACGGCGGCGTTCTTCGGCCCTTTCCGGAGCAGGTTAAACTCGTTTAAAAGCAGGCCGTCAAGCGGCTCATTTGCCAGGCAGTCAGACACAACATGGGCGGCTTCTTTGGTTTTTCCTAAACGGCGCAGCGCCGCCGAATACAGCCCCGCGGCTTTAGGATTATTGACATTCTTTGACCAGGCCTTTGCAAGCGTTTCCGCGGCTGTTCCAAGGCGGCCTGACGCAAGCGCCAGTTTGCCGAGTTCCAGCAGCGCGGAAACTCCGGGATAACCGTTGTCAGTGCTTACTTGCCTGAAGGACTCTTCAGCCTTCTCCGTCCTGCCCAGATGCTTGAGGGCCAGTCCGTGAAAGTAGAAGGCCTCTCTGTTCGCGGCGTCAATTTTCTTTATGCCTGCGAGCAGTTCGTCCGCCCGGCGGTATAACCCCTTTTCGAGGGCAATAACCGCAAGACGGAGCAGCGCGGGAACATATTTTGGGTCTTTCTCAAGCGCCTCCCCGTACTTCTCCGACGCCTCCGTGAAGAACCTTCTCTTCTCCAGGGTCAATCCCTCGCCGTAGAGCGTTTCAACTATCCTGCGCCCCTTTTTTGCCGGCAGGTCCGGAAGCGATTCATAATTCCCCAGTTTTGACACAATGCTTTCGTACCTGAGTATTTCCGAACCGCCCTCCGACACGGAGAGCGTGATTTTTTTCCCGCCGAGGTCCGGCGGAAAAGGGAAAGATTCCCTAAAAACATCAAGCGGCGAGAGCGTCCTCTTTCCGGAGTAATACTTTCTCCCGCGCGCGGACACGCAAATGACCGCGTCTTTGATAATCCGGTTCGCGGAGATTGCAAGCTCCATGGAACCGGTGCTGTGCCTCTGGACCAGGTTCACGGCGGCTTCCCTGTTCGCGTAGACAAACCCGCCGGTCTTTCTTACGGGCATATAATACTGTTTGAACTCGGAGGTGCCGCACGGATTCAAAAACTCCCACCGCAGCTGTGTTTCAAACGGGCCGGACTGAAATTCCACGTAAGGAGGATTGTCGTCTGTCAGGAACTTTTTCCAGCGGAGCCCGTTTACGGAACCCCAGGAGAAAAACTTCTTTCCGGAAACCTCGTGCCGGTCGGCGTAGTGAACCATTCCGAAATCGTAATCTTCATTATAATAGCCGAAAAAATTCTCGGGGGAATTATGCGCGAATCCCTCGGAGGTGCTCTTGGTATTCCTGTAATAACTGAGATCCGTGCCCTTGTGGACGGGATAATTTATTTTACCGCCCTCTCCGCCTTTCAGCTTGCTGGCAGGGAACACAAGGTGGAGGCCTTCCGTGGCATCCACCGCCGCGTTGGCCCAAAAATAATACCTTTCGGGAAGCACCCCGCGGTTATTCAATTTCACGGAGAGCTCCAGGGCCGAAACCCCGGGATAAAGCTTCACTATGACCGTCCACCTCATCCTGGTAACAAGGTCGATATTCCCTACCGCGACTCCCGCGGAACCGTCGGCGCTCCTTATTATCCTGCTGTCTATGGTTTCATAGGAAGTAATGGAATGGCCCATGGGGAAGTTAAGTTCTAGACCGCACGCAATCCAGGTCCCCTTTGTCTGAATCAGGGCCGGTTTTATAACGCCGTTCTTATAGAAGATATCGCGGCCGGTTACCTTGTCCTCGCAGGAATAGACCCTGCCGCCGAGTTCCGGCAATATTATGGCCTTCAGAAATTCATTCTCAATAAACAGGGCGCGGTAAGTCCTGTCCTTTTTTGTGCCTTTGAGGTGCAGCCGGCGGGTGTAGGGGTACATGCGGAGGTTGCCTTCAACGGCCAGGTCGGGGTTCTCGTTCTCTTCTCCGGTCTCATAGGTAGGAATTACAAGAGGTCCTTCCCATGCCTTAACCGTATTCATAAGAACTCCTTGAGGGAAATTCGAAGCAAGAAATCCGAAATTCGAAACAAAAACCGCAGAGAGAAATTAATATGATGGCTGTTTACCGTATTCTCTGCCGCGCGTTAAGCAGTGCTTTCGAATTTCAGTATTCGAATTTTGAATTTGGTTTTAGTTCCTCGGTTCGTTCGGGTACCAGAACCAGAGCAATAGCCTGAACCTTCTGCGCAAGGCGGCAAGCGCCGCTTCAGCTTCATCTATTCTGCCGGTTATGGCCGCATTCTCGGCTTCCAGATTGTTCTTTTCACTCGCAAGGTCGCCAATCTTCGCGTTAAGCCCCCATTCCTTTGCAGCGAACATGCCTTCCTTCGCCGCCAACTCGTCTGAGTGCGACGCCTGGAGTTCTTCACGCGCGGCGACCTCTTCCCTGAGTTTTTCATTCGCCAGTTTGGTTTCTTCCTCCCTTGCATGGAGGTAATTCTCGGTCTCTGTCAGGCGCCTCTTCTGGTGCTCAACAACCGCCTGCAGTTCTTTGATGGAATTTGACGACTCCTCGCGGAGCCTCGCAATCTCGGCTTCGAAGAGGGCTATACGCTCCCGGTCCCTTTCATTTGTTTCCTTCTGCTGTTTCCACTGAACCTCGCGGAGCGCGTACTCGGTCTGCATCGATTTAACTTTCTGTTCCTTCTCGTTAAGTTCCGCTTCCGTCTTCCCCGTCACGTTCTTAAGCTGCAGCTGCAGCCTGTTAATGGCCAACTTAAGTTCCTCTCCTTTGAGCTCGAACTCCGACCTAGCTTTCTGCTCCAGCTCGGAAAGCATTGACCTTATTCCCTGGAGCTCCTTCTCTTTAATTTCAATATGACCGGAGAGTTCTTTTATCTGGGTACTCAATCTGGTCTTGACTGCGAGCAGTTCCAGGTCTTTCTCTTTAGATATTCTCTCTGCCTCAGCCGCCCGGGCAAGCGCCTCTTCGCGCCCCTTTAGAGCATCCAAGGAACGGGCAGCGGCATCTTCTGCCTTAAGCTTGTACTCCCTCTTAATCGCATCAATTTCAGATTCTTTTCCTTTGTATTTTTCTGCAAAACCCGAGCCAGACGCGAGCTCCGCTTTCAATTGCTCGTTCAACCCGATTACGTCCGCCAGTTTTTTCTGTTCTTTTATTATTCTTTCCGCAAACTCCCTCGCCTGTGAATCGGAGGCCTCGAGTTTCGCTGACAAATCCCTCAGTGCTTCGGCCTTTTCTTTGTTGACCACAGCGAGCTGTTCATCTCTGGCCTTTATTTCGCTCCGCAGGGATAATATTTCTGCAGTAAACTGTTCCACTCTGTAAAGCTGCCGTCCCGCTTCCTGCCTGAACCTGTCCGCTTCCTTTCCGGCGGCATCAACACCTTCCGGGCGCTCCGCGTTAAAACCGGCAAGCTTTGATTCAACGCTTCCGGAAAGCTGCACATATTCGCGCTCTCTTCGCCCAAATTCTTCCTTCAACTGCGCGAACCGAATATCGGCATCGGCGCGCAGTTTTTTTAATTCAGCTTCTTTTCTATCCAGTACCTCGGTGAGTTCGGCGAATTGCCTTTCTTTTTCTCTGAGCTCCCTGCCTTCTCTATAGAGCTTAGCTTCAAAACCCCGCTCCGCATCTCTGAGCGCTGCCTCGGCAGTCTCAGCCTCACGCTCCGCCTTCTCGGCGGCGCCGGCAAGCCTTGCCCGGTCAGACGCAGCCCTGGATAGATCTTTTTTCAGAGCGGACCTTTCTGATTCCAGCTCCGAGATGCTTTCCCGCAGCTCTTCAATTTCTCCGGCTGACGGAACTGCTGTTTCCCCTGAAAGGCGCTCGTATTCAGCGTATAGTTCGGCGTATTGCTCCTCGGAAGACAGCCTGGCCTCTTCTGCCTCTTTTCTAGCGCGTTCAAGCGCGTTATGCCTTTCGGTAAGCTCGGCGAGCCTGCCTTCGGTTGACTCTCTTTTAAGCGTTACCGCGGAAAGTTCGCGTTCCAGACGCTCTTTCTCACCGGCGGACTGTTTCAGCAGAAGTTCCGCAGACTCTTTCTGCCGCTGAAGGGAGCGGTATTCTTCCTCCGCCTGTTTTCTGCCGGAAGAGGACAGCGCCGCTTCCGCCTTCGCCGCTGCCAATTCCCTGACAGCTTGTTCGAGTTTTTCTCGGGCCTTCTTTGACTCAAGCTCCGCTCTGAATTTCTCTTCTTCCAGGCGTCCCGCCGTATCGTAGAAAGCAACCAGTTTTTTCCGTCTTTCTTCTCCCAGCTCCCGGGCCGCCGAAAGTTCTTCGTCGCGTCCCGCCGGCAGCGGGTTTCTTTTTTTAAGTTCAGTCTCGAGCGCAAGCACCCGTTCGTTAGAATGTGTAAGCTTAAGATCACGGTCAAGCTCAATCTTTCTGAGCTCCGCGCGCAGGGCAACAAGCTCAAGTTCATTCGCCGACGAATCGCGGATAATTTTCTTTAATTGGCTTTCCTTGTCTAAAAGGCGGGCTGAGTAATCGTCCTCTATCCTGCGCTTCTCCGCCCTGATAGTCCGCAGTTCCGCCTCAAAACGGACCGCGTCTTCCTTTGCCGTTTTCGCCTCGGCCATTGCCGCGGCAAACCGCGCCGCGGCCTGTTCCTGGCGGGACATAGCGTCCGCCGCCTTTCCTTCCTCGCGTTTCAGGGCGAATTCGGCGGCGGTCAGCCGGCCAAAGAGGTCCTGCCTTTCTGCTTCAAGTTTGCCGCGCCATTCGCGGTCTATCCCGTCCAGCTTCTTTTGAAGAGACGCGATCTCGTCATTTTTCAAACCAAGCTCGCGGTTTATTTCGCTTTCCCTGCGGTTGAGATTCTCAAGCAGCCTGCTCTTCTCTGAGCTGAGCCGGGATCTGACTTCCTCAAGTTCCCTTGCCTTCTGCACGGTTTCTGACTTTGCGCCGAGAACTTCCGAGGCCTTCTGCTCAAGCCTTTCCTTCCAGACATTGTCCCTGCCCAAAAGCTTTTCACTGAGTTCCGCGACAGCCTTTTCCGAAATATCTATTTCTCTGCGGAGCTCCTTCTCTTTTAACGCGCCTTTTCTTAGCGCCTCGTCCTTCTCCGCCTCCTGCCTGCGCAGGCGGCCTTCAAGCACTTTAAGCTCGGACTGAAAAAACGCGCCAAGCTTCTCAATTTCCCCTCTTTTACTATTTATAAGCGTTGCCAGTTCATCCCTGAGTTTCGCTATTGCCGCGTCTTTCTTTTCAATTTCTGAAAGCAGGATTGCCATTTTCTCTTTATGCGCCTTTTCTGCGGCGGCGGACAACCCTTTCTCGCGTTCAAGGAAGGAGCTGAAATCCTTCTCCTTCTTCTCGAATTGCGCCTGTAAGGCTTTGAGCCAGCTCTCGCGCTCCGCCCAAACCTTCTTTTCGCGCTCCTTCATCTCCTGCTCGGCACGCGCCGCAACGACTCTGCTTTCCAGTTCCTGCGCTTCAATCGCCTTAAGAAAATGATCTTCCTTTTCCTTGAAGTCCCTGCGAAGGTCCTCGACCTCTTTTTCTTTCAGCGATATAAGTCCAAGCAAACGGTCTTTCTCGACCAGCACCTTCCTGGTCCTGTCCTCAACCAATTCCTCCGCCCTCTCTTTCATTCCGGCAAGCTCTTCTTCCTGTTTATGGGCAAGCGAGCGTATCTTGGATTCCTGAAGCGCGAGCTCAACCTTAAGAGCTCCGGATTCTTCCTCTTTTGATTTAAGCGCGGAGAGCCAGTTCTTTTCCCGCTCGGCCAGAAGTTTTTCCTCGGCCGCCTTGAGCTCTCTTAGCGCCTTGTCCTGCTTATGTTTTATTTCCTGCTCGCGCCTGACCCAGAGTTCCTGCGCTTCAAGAACAGCTGTATCGCCTGACAGCGACTTCCTCTTGAGTTCGGCGTCCCTGTGCCTGAGTTCCTTCAACAACCTTACTTTCTCCGCGGCGTATTCCTTTCGAAGGCCTGATATTCTTTTCTCAAGGGAGCGCTGCTTCCGGGACAGGGCAGATTTGACCGCCTTAACTTCATTCGCCTTTTTAAGGAAGATCCTGCTGAGTTCGGCTTTCTCCCTGGCAAGTTTCTTTCTTTTCTCGCCGGTAACAGCCCGCACGCTCTTTTTCAGCTCGCTGAGCCCGGAACTGCCTGCAGAAATAGATGCGGCGGCGTGTCCCTTGATACCGGACGATGTTTTCGTGTCTCTATCCGCGGATGAACGGTTAAGGTTCGGCGGTTGTGTAGAATTCTTGTCGTCTGCCACTATCTCTCCGTTTACTGCGTTAATCCAATTGATAATGCCTTATCGGCGATATTTCCCATTTTAAAATTATATAAGAGGAAAAGGTGTTTGTCAATGACTAACGGACTCGCAGAATATGCATTTTTATGCCTGACAAGCAAAGAGAAAGAGCATATATGCCTATGCTTTTTTCAATTATTTACCCCAATATCAATCGCATTAGGAGTTTTTTGCTGCACAGAACTGCTTATATACACGGCATTTACATAACCCAGAGCTAAGCAGCCTGCTTGTACTGTTTACGTTACAAACATTAGGAACCTATTAAACTTTAGAAACTTTTTCCGTTTTTAACATCATACACATACAACGTCTTATCATGCCTTACATATAATCTTCCGTCAAGAACGACCGGATGCGCCCAGCAGGGAGTGTTCGAATCCGGAGGAAGTTTAAATTTGCTGATTATTTTGCAATCTCCGTTTATCAGATACAACATCCCGTCATTCCTCAGGTAGTAAAGCATGCCGTCGGCATAAGTAAGAGATCCGATGCGGCGGGCAGTTTCGAACTGAGTAGTCAAATACGCCGCAGTCGCCGGTTCCTCCCCCGTCTTTGCGTCAAGGCAGGTAAAACCCCTTAGACTGCTGTAATTGTCGCCGCCGTAATATTTCCCGTTCACAAGCACGACCGCCCCGAGCACGCTGTCGAGCAGTCCGCTCGACCAGGCCTCTTTCACCGCGATGCCGCTGCCGTCGGCGGAAAGTTCAAGGCATTTTGTGCCGCATTTATAAGAGCTGGACACATAAACACGATTGCCGTCAATGACCGGAGTGGCAACGTTCATCCCCAGAGATTCCTGCTTTGCAGACCAAAGCATTTTCCCGCTTTCAATGTCGAACGAGACGACATATCTCGCACTCATCGTGACGAGCTGCCTTATGCCGTTAAATTCAATTACCGCGGGAGAACAGTAGGCGAGAGCGTCCGTAAACCCGCTAGTGCTCCAGATTTTCTTCCCGGTATCCTTGTCGTAAGCATTGATAAAATCCTTCTTGGCGACGGTCACGAAAATCCTGTTGCCGTCTATCAGGAACGATTCAGAGAATCTCCAGCCCGGTGTTCTTACCCCCATTTTGGAATCCGCGAGGCCTTTCTCCCAGAGTTTCGCGCCGTCCTTCGCGCTGAAACAACCGAGCACTCCCAGAGGGCTGAGCGTGTAGACCTTTCCGTCTTTTACCGTCGGAGTACCGCGGGTGCCGGGAATAAGTTTCGTTTCTGTGAGCGGGTCGCCGAGTTCTGATTGCCAGAGGAGCTTTCCGGAAGGGTTAAGCGCGTAGACCATCGTGTTTTTATCTGTGCAGCCGGCTGTATAAATAACGCCGTTAACTATGGAGACCGTGGAGAAGCCGCTCCCTATGCCTTCATATTTCCAGAGCAGCTCCGGGCCCTTCTCCGGCCAGCTTTTCAACAATCCCTTGTCCGGCGAAATATTGTCGCACTTTGGACCGTGAAAATTAGGCCAGTTTTCCGCAAGAACCGGGACCGAGAGAAGTATTGCGCAGATGGCCCGCAGAAGAGCAGGTCCTTTAACCGGATAGCTCATCTATGCTCCATTTATATTTCGCCCGGCAAGTTATAAGACTGCGCGGGTTTTATTTCTTGGAATCTATTATTTTTGTTTCTTCAGACGGTTCGTAGTACTTTTTCCAGTCTTCACCTTTTAACGGGTTGGGGATGTTTTTCTGGGAGACTTTAGTGAACTTCCCGCCTTCATATTTTATCGTATCAAGCCTCATCTCCGACGGAGCTTTCCTGTCCCCTTTTCCCGGAGAAATCCCGGCACCGACCTCGAACACTTTTCCTTTGACTCTTCTCGCTATACCCTCGTTCCCGCCTTCAAGCCTGCCGACGAGTTTCAGTGTATCACCGGAAGGTTTGTAGATAAAGAGAAACTGCGTAAAACCGTTATGAGCAGCCGCGTTGCATCGAATCAGGACCTCGTTTACCCCGTCACCGTCCAGGTCGAAGAAATCAACCGGCCAGAGGTGCATTAAGGCCATGCCTTTAAGGTCAAGCACCTGCCTGTCCCCTTTTCCGGACGGCTTGCCGTCCTTCAGTCTTGTGTAAGCAATAAATGGCGGTTCCTCCGTGGAGCATTCGGGCAGATCGGCAAAGAATTTTTTTCCCGTGCCGCCAAAAAGCCCCCAGCGTTCAAGCATGGGAGAAGCAATAATATTTAGCGCAATCTTTCCGTCGCTGACAAGCGTTATGCACATGCGGCGCCCCTCTTTGTCGACTCCATCCGGCGGACATCCCCAGAGGGTTGCAGGCGTTTCCAGCAGGTATTCGGTGAAGCTTTGAGAGAACGCATAAGGCGCCTCGACGCTCATGCCGAGGCCGGCCTTCTTCAATAAAGCGTTTGCCTCTTTCCAGTATTCGCCCAGATCCGAACTGTTGGAAATAAGCCCCATGGCCCGCGCCAGGTAAAAATCAATATCTCGCTCATTCTTTTTATCAATGGCCTTTTCAGCTTTTGACAGCGCTGTTTTGAGTTCTTCAGTGACGGCAGGCGCGGATTTTTTAGCGGACGGAAAGAGCGGCACAAGAAAAAACAGCAGTAAAACGAGGCATTTCATTACGGTTCTTGGCGGGGATATAAGTTTAAGGGTCATTTCTTTAAAACATCTACAGCATCAATATGCGCGCGCGCATCGGCAGCCGCGGGGCACTTGTGCTCCATGATGAGGGTATCAACTGAATTTAGATTTAGCGCGTTTAAGCAAGAAGCCGACAACATTACTTTTTTCATTTATAAACCCGCCTTTTCACAGCCTGACGACCTGATTAGTCAATATTTTATCACAGCCTCCCGGAGGTGTAAACGCTATTTTTCAGCAGGAACGGCAGGAGCGCCTTTCCCGGGAAACCGCCTCATTGCCGCTTCAATATATACCCTTATCTCGGCAACACCTAAAATATGGGCAGCTGCGCCAAAAACTCCTACACCCGCGAGGATAGAGACAAGGACCTGAACAAGTCTCATCCATAACCTGCGCGGTTCTCCGAAATACGCAGAGATACCCCAGCAGGCAAACCCCATTATGAGCGCGGCGAGCCCTATCTTCAGGAAGGAGACAAGGATTATCTTCTCTTCAAGCGCCCCGAGTTTTCTCCGCAACATAATGAAGAGCAGGGTGAAATTAATCACCGACGCGAATGTATTCGCAGCCGCCAGCCCGATGAATCCGTTATGCCTCATAAGCATCAAGGAAAGCAAAATGTTAATTATTATTGAAGATACGCTTATAATGACGGGCGTCCTTGAATCCTTTAGCGCGAAAAAAGTCGGCGTGAGAAGTTTTGTCAGCGACACAAAAAGCAGGCCGGCCGTGTACCAGGAGGCGGCCCGGGCAGCCTCATGCGTGGCCAGGGGGCCGAACTTGCCGTGCATGAAAAGGAGCGCGTTTATAGGATAAGAAAGGACAATGAGCCCGGCGGTCGCAGGCAGGGCAATCAGCATGTTAAGCCTGATTCCCATGGAAAGAGTTTGTTTCAATTCCGCGGATTCGTTCTTCGCGGCATGGGCTGCGATAAGCGGGAAAACCGCGGTAGCTATGGAAACCCCGAATATTCCCATCGGCAGCTGCATAAGCCGGTAGCCGTAGTAAAGATAGGTCACGGCTGCCGCCCCGAGCGTTGATGCCATTATGGTATTGACCAGCACCTGAACCTGCCCGACTGAATTGGAGAGCACCGCCGGAGCCATGAGCTTAGCCATCTGGATTATTCCCGGCTCCCTCCACTTAAATGACGGTTTGAAACGGAACCCCTGTTTTAAAGCTTCGGGCACCTGCACCGAAAGCTGAACCAGTCCGGAAATAACGGCGCCGGCCGACCATAATACTATCCAATTGTCATAGTTGCCGTCCTGCCTGCCGAGGGCCATTATAAGCCCTCCGGTTCCTATCATGACCAAGTTGCCGACAGCCGGAGCGAGCGCCGACATTGTGAACTTCTTCATGGAGTTCAGCATGCCCATGAAAACTGCGGCAAGCCCCATGAAGGCGATGAACGGAAAGAGTATCCTCGTGAGCTTAACAGTAAGAGCCTGGGCGGGATGCAAGAACCCCGGAGCCATAAAAGAGACAATAGGTCCGGCAAAGGCCCAACCGAGCAGCACGACCCCTGAGAAAATTACGGCAAGGAGAGTCAGGACTATGGAGGCGAGACGGAAGGCCTCCTCCTTTCCTTTCTTCTCAAAATAATCAACAAAGGACGGTATAAAGGCGGAACTTAAGGCGCCTTCCGCAAGCAGATCCCTGAGCATATTCGGTATCCGATACGCTACAAAGAAGGCGTCAGAGATCCAGCCCGCTCCGAAAAGAGCGGCATTAATAGCGTCCCGGACATAGCCAAGCACGCGGCTTAGCGCCGTAAGGGCGCTTAAAACCCCTACTGAACGGGTTATGTGTCTTGTTTTTTGGTCCATTTTCCCCTTAAATAACCCGAAATAGCGGCATTGCCGCGGGATTAAAGGCTGCTTTCTTGACTTTGACCGGCTCTTTTGATATACTACATCCGCTGTTTTTAAAATCTCAGGAGGTGTATTTTGCCGGTAACAAAATCAGCCACAAAAGAAGCAAGAAAAACAAAGAAAAAACACTTGAGGATGGTCTCATTCAAGACCCGTTTGAAAACCCTCAATAAGAAAATTCTTTCCTCAAAGAAAGAAGATGAAGCCAAAAAGCTTCTCGACACTTTCCTTCCGGAGATACAGAGATGCGCTTTAAAGAACGTGCTTCACAAGAATAAAGCGAGCAGGATGATTTCAAAACTCCAGAAACACGTAAACTCTCTCTCTAAAAAGCAGTAAGATTATAAATGATACGTTCGATGGCAGGCTGCGCAGGCATCCTGCCTGTTTTATAAGAAATATCGGCCTTCGCGAGCATCGTGAAGGCCTTTTTTATGTCGTTTTCAGTCAGGTTCTTTCCGTCTTCGCATATCCGTTTCCCGACAAAAGGATTCAGTCCAAGCTTCCCGCACGCAGCGTCTCTGCTCATGCCTGTTTTTTCCAGTCTTCTTATATTCCAGAGATTAAGGTAATTGTGATTTAGCGCCCCCATGACAACCAGGCAGGCGGTCTCCGGCCGGTTATGGTCGAAAATATTATAAAATATCTTCATGGCGGCAGAGAAGTTTTTTGAAATGATGGCCGTTGAGAGGTCCCAAAATTCATTTACATCAGTGTCGCTTACCAGGTATTTAACATCCTGAATTTCTATCCTCTGTTTTTTCCCCGCAAAAGTTATAAGTTTCTCTGCTTCCGACTCAAGCTCCCTTACCTCGCCGTTAGCGCGATCCATGACAACGGCGGCCGCTTCGTCAGAAATAGTCTTTCCGAAGGCTTCCAGCCGGGCTACGAGCCTCGCTTTCAGGCTGGCTTCGTCCGATGGATTAAAACACAGGATTATCTCGCAGAACCTGCTAAACTCCGAGTACTGCTTCTTGCTCAGGTCTCTTCCGCCGGTGACAGTGTCCTTGGTGACGAGAATGAGACAGGCGTCATACTTGGCGGGGTTTTTATAAACCTCTTGCAGGTACGCGGTAAGCCTGTTGCTGTTCTCGATGTAGAGTTCCTCAAAATTCTTCAGAACGAGGACTCTTTTGTCCGCGAGAAACGGAGCGGTCTTCAGTTTTTCGTCAAGGTTTAAGAAATAATCAGCCGTCAGATCCGCGCAGTTAATAGCTTCAAAGTTAAGGTCTCTCGCGCTCTTGTCGGGGAGGATTCCGTCTATGATTTCCGCGGCTCTTTTTTCTTTCGAAAAGCTGTCGTCGCCGGCTATGAAATACACGGATTTGTTTTTAATAGTTTTCCCAGCCATATATAACCCTGTTCAGGCAGGCTACCGCCATGTTGTTGTAGATCCTCTGCCTGGCTTCGTTTTCGGTCTCTATATGAGTTGTGGCAATGTTCGCGTTGCTCCCGGAAACATTATACGTGGTAGTTCCGCCGGTTATGCCTCCGAGTTCCTTTTGCTCCCAGCTGATTTTGCCGGTAGCAAGGTCGGTAAATTTTAAATCCAGCACGATCTTGAGTTTATACTGGACAATGACGTTGTTAACGTCATAAAGCATCGGCTGCAGAAGGTATTGCCTGATGGTGCCTTCAAGAAGAACATCTGCCTTATCTCTGGATACCACCTGCAGCCTGCCGTCCACCATGAACTGCTGTATGACTGCTTTGGTAAAACCTGTTTCAAGATCATATTGCGTGGTCTTGTTCGTAAAAGTGGGTATGTAAATTTTCTTGACCTGTTCCGAAATAACGGGCTTCATTGAAACGCAGCCGCAAAGCACCGAGGCAAGAACCGCTATTATTGCAAGTTTTTTCATAATTCCTCCGTCATAAGTTTTGGCGCTATATTTAGGAGCCGGCAACAATGTTAACCAGTTTATTTTTCACGACTATCACATTTTTCGGCGCTTTTCCGGCCAGAGCTTCAATTATTTTAGAATCCTTCAGGGCAAGTTCCCTCACAGCTGCGTCAGCCAGTCCGGCGGGAACGGTTATCTTGCTCTTTACTTTGCCGTTCACCTGCAGGACTATTACCGTGTTGTCGTCCGTAATGAAATCCGGATCATGGACGGGGAACTTCTGCAGGAAAATACTCCCTTTGCCGCCTGCTTTTTCCCAGTATTCTTCCGCGTTGTGCGGCATAAATGGGGCCAGGCAGAGAAGTATGTCCTTCATAACAAGGCCCAGGACCGCGTCGAAGTCCTGCTTCGCCTTCCCCCCGGCCGGTTCCTTGAGCGTGTAGAGGTAGTTGACGAATTCCATGAGCGCCGCTATGGCCGTGTTGAAGTGGAAACTGTTCTCAATGTCATCCCTGACTTTCTTCACCGTCTTGTTAAGAGCGGTATAAAGATCGCGCGCTTCTTTTTCAAGTTTACCCCCTTCTATTTTCCCGGCGGCGTTCTTTAGAAGCTCCATCCTCGGATCAAGAAACCTCTGGACCCGGCCGAGGAATCTGTGAATCCCCTCTATCCCCTGGTCGCTCCACTCGAGTTCCTTCTCAGGGGGCGCCGCAAACAGTATAAGCCCGCGCACCGTGTCCGCTCCGTATTTTTCTATGAGCGGATCGGCGAGAACAACATTGCCTTTTGATTTTGACATAACGGCGCCGTCTTTCAGCACCATGCCCTGGGTGAATAGATTGGTAAAGGGCTCGCTGAACCCGACATAGCCGAGGTCAAAAAGCACTTTAGTGAAAAACCTGGCGTAGAGCAGGTGCAGAATCGCGTGTTCGACCCCGCCGACATACTGGTCTACCGGCAGCCAGTAGTTTGCTTTTGCTTTTGAGAAAACCTCTTTATCATTTTTCGCGTCCGAGTAACGCAGGAAGTACCACGAGGAACAGATAAAGGTGTTCATCGTATCCGTTTCCCTTCTCGCCGGGCCGCCGCATTTCGGACAGGTTGTTTCCACGAAATCTTTTACCGCTGCCAGCGGCGAGGCCGCGCCTGTCGGCTTGAAATTTACGGTATGCGGAAGTTTTACGGGAAGGTCTTTCTCCGGCACCGGGACTATCCCGCATTTATCGCAATATATTACGGGTATCGGGGCGCCCCAGTAGCGCTGGCGCGAGATAAGCCAGTCGCGCAGCTTGAATTTCACGGTCTTGGTCCCGAAACCTTCGCGGGCTATCCAGTCCGCGATTGCCTCAATGCCTTTCGCGCTCGGAAGGCCGTCAAATTGCGCCGAATTTACCTGGACGCCGCCGGCAACAAAAGCTTCCGTCATTGCAGCCGGGTCAAGCTTTTTGCCTGCAGGGCTTATAACCACCCTTACCGGCAGACCGTACTCTTTGGCGAAAAGGAAATCCCTCTGGTCGTGCGCCGGAACCGCCATAACGGCCCCGGTTCCGTACTCCAGCAGGACATAATTCGCGACGAAGATCGGGACCGCTTCGCCGTTCACAGGGTTTACCGCGTGCATGCCGATAAAGAAACCTTCTTTCTTCGAAGCGTCGGAGGTTCTTTCCATCTCCGGCGTCATTTTGAGCTTTTCGGAGAAAGCGTTAACCTTCGCCTCGTACTCCGTGCCCTTGACAAGTTTCTTTACCAGCGGGTGCTCCGGCGCGATTACGAGATAGGTAACCCCGAAGATGGTGTCTATCCTGGTGGTGTAAACCGGAAGTTCGTCTCCGGTTTCTTTTACCTTAAACTTTATCTCCACGCCGAAGGACTTGCCAATCCAGTTCTCCTGCATTGTCTTTACTTTGTCCGGCCAGCCGGGAAGGCCCTTCAAATCTTCGAGCAGCCGGTCGGCGTAGTCGGTTATCTTGAAGAACCACTGGTCCAGCTCTTTTTTGGTAACCGGGGTCTTGCATCGCCAGCAGGCGCCGTCAATCACCTCTTCATTGGCCGTGACAGTCATGCATTTGGGGCACCAGTTGGCCTCTTTTTTCTTCTTATACGCGAGGCCTTTTTCAAGAAATTTCAGAAAGAGCCACTGGGTCCAGCGGTAATAGTCCGGCTCGCAGGTGGTGACCTCGCGGGACCAGTCATAGCAGATTCCGATATTCTTTAGCTGCTGCGTCATCACCTCAATGTTGTTTTTTGTCCAATCGGCGGGATGAACGTTGAATTTTATGGCCGCGTTCTCCGCGGGAAGCCCGAAAGCATCCCAACCCATCGGGTGCATGACATTGAAGCCCTGCATTTTCTTGTAGCGCGCGATGACATCGCCGATGACATAATTTTTGCAGTGCCCCATGTGCAGCTTGCTGCCCGAGGGATACGGGAACATCATCAGCACGTAATACTTTTGCGCCGCCGAAAGATCTTCGGCATTAAAAAGCCCGGTCTCTTCCCAGTATTTCTGCCATTTACTGTCTAAACTCATTTTCACCCTCTTAAGGCCATTCAAATTGACGGGCTTTGCCGTTCATTGCTTCTTTGCAGCAGAATCTTTCTTGGATTTCAAAGCCGGCTTACTCCCGGTTTTCTTTTCTGTTTTGTTCTCTGCCGGTTTCGCGGCTTCTACCGTCCCGTCTTTGCCGCCTGTTTTGGGCACGGAAGAACTCTCCGAGGATTTATTCTTGTAGTCATTAACGTAGAACCCGGAACCTTTGAAGACAAATCCGGCGGCGCTCATTTTTTTGCCTGCAGTTCCCCCGCACTTCGGGCACTTCATTGTTTTAACGTTACTGCTCTGGAGCTCTTCAAATTCATGAGAACATTTCCTGCAGCGGTACTCGTAGATAGGCATAGTAACTTCCTTCTGTTATGATAACAGTGAAGATATTTCTTCTTTTCCGGCCGAAGCCTTGATAATTTTCTTGCCTTTGAAAAAAGGATCGTCTGCGGCGCTGCCCAGCCCGCAAAATATCAGGCGGTTTTCCAAACCTTTGTCAGCCCTGATAAGATTATTATAAAGTTCGCGCGGGTCTATATCCGGCAGGACTCCGCCGAGCAAGACATAGTTATAGGTCCCAAGCGCGAGTTTCTGCGCCGCGGACTTGCCGGTTCTCGCGATATAGAGCGTGAACCCCATTCCGTAGAGCATGTCACCGAACGCCTTGATTACGCTGCCCGCATCATCCACGATCAGAATGCTGTTCTCTTTGGCCCCGGCCGCAACAATTTTCTTCGCGGATCCCTCAAGCGGCTTATTGATCTGCGCCGGATCGCCACTCAACCCGCGGGCCGAGGTTTCCGGGGCTATATTCTTCTGCATCGCGTGCTGCAGGTCCCTGTTCAGCGACGCTACAAGTGATTGCAGCTCAGCTTTCTCTTTCTCCGAGGAAACCAGCTTTTCGCGTAGGATTGCCGCTTCGGCAGAGGCTTTTTCCGCCGCTTTCCTATCTTCTGCCGATCCGGCGGCCGAGGCGCGGTCCTGCCTTATCACATCCTGGAGTTCAAAGAGCGATTTTCTGAGCGAAGTATTAGTTATAGAAAGCGAGCGGGCCTCTTCCGCTTTGGCTTCCAGAGCGCGAATTTTCTCTTCCTGGGCGTGTTTCGAAAACTCTATTTCCGATGAAGAGGCGAGCCCCTGTTTCACTCGGCCCTGCAGTTCGGTGAGCGCTTTCTTGAGAGAAAGATTCGCTTCTTCCAGCGCGCGCGCCTTGTCCCGAAGCAGCCGCTTTTCACTTTCAGAGCCCGATAATCCGGGATCCTGCTGAGAGATCCTGAGCCTGAGCTCATCCGCGGTTCTCGAGAGCTCCCTATTCTTCGACTCGAGAGCGTTAATTGTATTGCTGAAATATTCCTTTTCCTTGCTCGTTATTTTTGAGGTTTCTTCAAGCACGTTCAGCCTGTAGGAAAGGTCCCTTTTTTCTTCACGGAGCCTGTAAAGCTCGTCAAGATTAACATCAGGCCCGGGACGCTGGGCTGCTTTGCGGCTCAGTTCAAGGATTTCAAGCTTGAGTTTTGATTTTTCAGACTCGAACCTGTCCATAAGTTTGAACGTAATATCCTTTGCCTCGTTCTCGAGCGTTGCTATCTTATTGAGCAGCTGAGCTTTCTCGCGGGAAGCTGCCCGGGCATCTTCCGCCAACTTGAGTTTCGCATCCTCTATGTCTTTGACCTTGGAGAGCATGCCCTGCTTTTCAAAATTCATTCTTGAGGTAAGAGTTCTTTCCAGTTCTCCGCGCTTCTCTTCAAGGTTGCGCATCTTTTCCGCGAGCAGCCAGCTTTCATCCAGAGCGACTTTAAGCCTGGATTCCGCCTCAGCCCTCGCTTCCCGTTCCTGTTCCAGTTTTGCCGCGTAGGTTATGTATCTTTCTCCGCCTCTTCCCTGGTCAGGGCGCTCGCCGAGAATGATACGGGGCGCTTCCTGTTGGAGTCCATCTCCGCCTGCAGTTTCCGAAGCGTGCTCTGGAGGTTGGCATTCGTGTTCTCAAGCGAGGAAATCTTATCCATGAGGTCCTTGCGGTCCTTGTTGAAAACCGGGGCATTGTCACAGCCTGGAACACGAGGTTCCTGTTTTCTCTCAGGCGTTAACATAAGCAGAATCAGCGAGAGCGCGGCGATTACACACGCCGTAAATATGGCCGGCTTGACCCAGGACGCCTGCTTCGAGTCTCCGGGAGAATCAAGCGCAATATTCCCCACCGCCTGGCTTTCAAACTCAGCCGAGTTCACAAAAAGACAGAAAGATATGTTCGCAGTCTCCACGGGAAAAGTGAAGGCCCTGTAGGGCACGCTCTCAATATCAACCTTGGATAGACCGGCTTCTTTGGAAAGATAAGTAGACTTGACAAGTCCGGCCAGGGTTCCGGAGGAGAGCATAGAAAGATCCAGTTTTCTCTCGTTTTTTTCCTCGGGCACGCATTTAAACACCTTGTAGCCGAATGGAGAGGTCGCAAGAAGTTTTCCGTCGAGGCTCATAAAAACCGGGAAAGCGTTGGCATACTTGAACTTTTTGTAGAGTATGCTCTCGAAAAGCACGTTTAGGGATACTTCCGAACCGATGACTCCTTTATAGACTCCCTTGGCGTATACAGGCACATAGAAAGTCAGCGCCCAGGACCTTGCTGCCGGGCTCCAATAAGGCGAGCTCCAGGACTCCAATTTCTTCTGATTGTACTTCGGGCTTAAGAGATTGTAGGCGGAGTTCTTGTCATTCTTGAAGTCGGAGTTCTGCTTGAAGAGTTTTGCTTTTGCCAGGTCGTCCAGATTGGCCCACGGGTATTCCCTGAGAGATTCGCCCGTCATCAAATAGATCTGCTGTATTTCAAAACAGTTCTTTCTCGCTCTCTTCATAACAACATCAAGGTGCTCGCTGACCGTGAACTCCTTCCTGTTTTTTGAGGTCACCGGTATTGCAGAAGGAACGAAGAGCACCGAGTCCCCGTCGTCCTTGGGATTCCAGTAGAAACCAAACTGCGGGTTTATGGAATATTTCCCGTAATTGGGTTCCGGAAACCGCCCCGGATTGCCGTAGATGTACTCGGCGGAGTCGCGGACGGCGCGCGTCTCGTTCTCTATCTTCCGCAGCAGAACCGTAATATACCTGGCGTTCTTGGTAGCTTCCTCAGCACCAAGCCGCTCCTCGCTCTTCATAAGCACTTTCGCTATATCCGCAGTCTTGCTGTCTTTCGCCGGAGTAGAATTCAGGTAAGCAAAATAGAAAAGTATGAACGCAGGCACAAATCCGGCGGCCAGCAGAAATAGAAACAGTTTTCCTTTATTCATATCGCGCCCGTCAACTCCTTCAGTTTAAACGCCTGAGTCTGAGTCAAAGACTCTTTAGCAGTTTTTTTATTATGTTGGTGGTAGACCGGCCCTTGATATAGGGAAGCGACTTAACCTTCCCTTTGCGCGCCAGCACCACATCGCTTCCTATAATTTTTTCCGGCGGCCAGTCCCCGCCTTTCGTCAGCACATCCGGAAGCACCGCTTTTATGACTCTGTACGGCGTTGCTTCTCCGAACACAACTATGTAATCAATGAACGGGAACTCGGCAAGCAGCTCGGCCCTTTCCGACTGTGAAACCACCGGCCGGTCCTTTCCCTTAAGTTTCCTGACCGAAGCGTCGCTGTTTAGGCCAAGAACCAACTTATCCCCGAGCTTCCTCGCGGATTTAAGGTATCTTATATGCCCGACGTGCAGGATGTCAAAACAGCCGTTGGTGAAGACAATTGTTTTCCCGGCCCGCTTATCTTTCTTTACGGCCGATACCAGCGACTTAAGGCTTACTATTTTTTTGTTCCTCATTCAAGCACCTTTAAGGCAAAAATCAAATTCTAAACTCTAAATTCTAAACAAAAACAGAAGAATCAAACACCAAACTCTAAACACGTTTTGCCACTTGCTTCTTTTTAGAATTTAGGATTTAGTGCTTGCCTTTAACATTTTCTTAATTTCATCAAGGCTGACCGACGCCGCCCCGAGTTTTCCCACAACCACGCCTGCCGCCACATTGGCCAGATAAGAAGCTTCCGCAAGATTGGCTCCGGCCGCAAGCGAAAGAGCCAAAACGCTTATCACCGTATCGCCGGCGCCTGTAACATCAAACACTTCCTGCGCGAAAGTGGGTATGTGCAGGGGAACTTTGCCGCGCCTGAAAAGAGACATGCCGTGCTCGCCTCTCGTAATAAGGACTGATTCACAGCCCACGCGCCCCAGCAATTCTTTCCCCGCCTTAAGCAGCGACTCTTCGTCTTTGATTTCAATATGGACAGATTCTGAAGCTTCCTTTGTATTCGGCGTTATTACCGTAACCCCTTTATACATAAGACAGTGGGTCGGTTTAGGGTCCACCGCCACCGGAATCTTTCTCTTTCCGGCCATCCCGATTACTTGCTTGAAAATCGAAGGAATTACAACTCCCTTCCCGTAATCGGAAATAATCAGGGAATCCACGCTGTCTATCACGCTTTCAACAAAAGAAATTATCGCGCGCGCCGTTTCCGCGTCGACAGCCGCTTTTTTCTCGCTGTCAATTCTTACCATCTGCTGTCTCTGGGCAATGATCCGGGTCTTCAATATCGTCTGCCGGTCCTTTGCCTCGACAACGCCCGCGAGCTCGACGCCCTTGCCGGCAAGGTTTCTCTTCAGTATTTTACCGTGCTCGTCCCGTCCGATAACACCCGAGAGCAGCGCTTTCCCGCCCAGGTTTGCTATATGCGAGGAGACATACGCGGCACCGCCGGGAATACTCTCCCTGGATTCAACCTCAACTATCGGCACCGGCGCTTCGGGAGAGAGCCTTGAAACTTTCCCGAAGATATATTCGTCAAGTATTATGTCCCCAAGGACCAGCACTCTCTTGCCCGAAAAATTGTCAAGGATCTTCTTTAGCCTATTTTTGTTCATTGAGTATGCCTTCCGTCAGCTTGCAGATGGTATGAAGTATGACGATATGCGTTTCCTGCACATGCCAGGTTTCGGCACTGTTAACTTTGAGCAGGACATCGCAAACCTTTGCCATCTTGCCGCCTTTTTTCCCCGTGAAGCCGATCACTTTCGCCCCGCGCTTCTTCGCTTCTTCTATCCCCTTCAAAACATTGACCGAGTTGCCGCTGGTGCTGATGGCGATTACTATATCCTTTTCGCTCACCAGAGCTTCCACCTGGCGGGAGAAAACCTTATCAAACCCGTAATCATTCGCGATAGATGTCAAAATAGAGGTGTCAACCGTGAGCGAGATTGCCGGGAGCCCCCTGCGTTCCATATTGAATCTGCCGACGAATTCGGCTGCCACATGCTGAGAGTCCGCAGCGGAGCCTCCGTTGCCGAAGAGCACCAGTTTTCCGCCGAGCAGAATCCTTCCCGCGATAAGGTTTACCGAGGTGTTTATCTGCTCCTTGAGTTTCATGGCGCTGCTCACCGCTTTCACGGCATTACCTATTTCAATTTCTATGTTTTTCAGCATAAGTGTTGTACCCTTAGAAGGAATTAGTATTACCATTATTATATCAATTTTTTCTCGATTATTTAAGTGAAAATGCTTAATAAAACTGCAAAAGACATACAATTGCCCGGGTTTCTCATTTCGGTATTACAGCGTCAATAAGCTTTGCGCTAACAGAGGAAAGGAAGACCTTGCTTTTCATCATCAAGGGTATGTGCCGCTCATCATCAGAAAGCCAGATGGTAACCTCTCCTTCCTGCTTGAAAATGCTTTCAAAATCAAGGAGCGGCGCGACAACGACGGCGTTGTAGGTCCCGAGGGGTATCCTGACCTTCTCTTTCCGGAGTATTTTGACCCTAAGATTGTTGAGTTTTCCCTCTGCATAAACGGGAAGCACCATATCTTTGCCGGGCTCCAGCTCCTGCGTCCTAAAATAGAAGAACGCCGAGAGGATGTCATGGCAGAAATCAGGCAGGCCTTTCAAACTTCTGTCCCCGCTCTTTTCTATCTCTTTAACGCTCCTGCTCACGGGGTTAAATTCAAGGACAACATCGTTCTCGTAATTTCCTTCCCTGAGTGATTTTATCATGCGCCTGGAGAAAAGCCCTTGCGCATCAACAAAGGTCTCGACAACATCGTCGACCCTCACGAGAGCGGCGACAAGCGGGACTACTTTTGCCTTTGTGGTAATGTGGTAACACTTCCTCCCTTTCAACTTCACAAAATCACCCACCTCCACCTCGGCAGTCGCCGCGGTTAGCCCTAGATAGGTTATGGCGAAGGTCAGCTTCTCGCCGGGCTTAAAGGCTTTGTTCTCAACAATCCTTGTTTTCTCTGCGGAAATCTCCGCAGCCGCGGGGGTTTGGGGCTGAACCTCACGCTCTTTTATGACGGCCTCAACACGAGTTTTTGTTTCCGCGGAACTTACCGCCAAATCCGGCTTTTCCGGAACCGTATCTTTCGCAAGCACCGGTTCCCAGTCACGAACCTTTATGCCGGAACCGTCTTTTATCTCAACTATCTTTTCATCCCTGTCCTCTACCGTAACAACTTTGCCCTTTGAGGCGCAGCCTGAAATTACGGCGGTGAGAATCAGCGGAAAGAGAACGGCGGAAAGAACGGAAGTTCTTCTCATGAAGCCTTCCGGCCAGCGCCGAGAATGGAAGTTATTTTTCTCAGGACTTCGTCCACCGAAATCCTGTCCATGCAGTTAAAAGCAGGGCATTCCGGGATGCATTTAACGCATTCCGCCTGCCCCGGCAATATTGAAACCCCGCTATTGCCCCAGGCTCCCCAGCGCGCCGGGCTGACAGCTTTGGTCGGGTTGAAAAAAGAAAGAGTCCTTGTCCCGACCGCCGCCGCGAGGTGCATGGTGCCTGTATTGCTGCTGATATGAAGGCTGACCCCGGCTAACACGGCCGCGACCTGCCTGATATCCGCGGTTCCGGGAAGCACTGCCGGCTTCACAGCG
>Ga0114951_10001700_pt1 | contig 26460 bp, 22 predicted proteins | sample AM7aDNAmetaG_FD_88677 | JGI IMG/M metagenome (GOLD analysis project Ga0114951, IMG submission 88677) | Freshwater microbial communities from Finland to study Microbial Dark Matter (Phase II) - AM7a DNA metaG | ecosystem: Environmental > Aquatic > Freshwater > Lake | place: Finland: Lake Alinen... | reverse complement strand
GTTATTCAATAATCAAAGATTGAACTTAATTTAATTCATAAGCCATGAAAAAGACATTAATGCTGATGATTTTACTGCTGTTTGCTTCAGTCTTCTCCATGTATGCCCAATCGAAAACAAAAATTGAACTGAAAGATAACTGGTACTACCTTAACGGGCAGAAGTTTTTTATCAAAGCAATCGGTTATGAAATCGGCGCCCGTCCGGGACAGCATCCTTATGAGGGGGTAAGGAATGAGGATCTGGATTTATTGAAATTCGATCTGAAAGTGATCAAAGAAGGTGGATACAATGCCATCAGGACCTGGAGCCAGTTTTCTGAAGCTCAATTGAAACTGGTACAGGAATCGGGACTGAAACTGATCATGGGCATCGATGTTAATCCAGAGAAAAATTATGGTGATCCTGAATTTGTAAAAGATTGTGTTGATAAATTGAAAAAGGTTACGGCTTATGCAAAGAAATATGATTGTATAATAACATACCTGGTTATCAATGAACCTCAGACAAATCATATCCATCAGGTTACGGGAAAGGCCTTTGTGGACCTGATGAAAACGATGATCGGGATCATCCATAAAGAACATCCGGGAATCCCCGTAACGCTCTCGGCCAATGCGATGATCAGCGATTACCTGGATGAAAGTTATTTTGATGTTTATGCCTACAATTGTTACGACCATAAAGAGGCCCAGACTGCTACAATGGGGTTTAAAGATTATATCAGGGGATTAAATGAACTGAACTCTCTCAATAAACCGTTTATAACCACCGAATTTGGCTATTCTGTTTCGCATAAAGGTTATGGTCTTTATGGAGGAAATACCCTCAGCCAGCAAAGTGACGGACTTATTGCAAATTACCGCGACCTGATTGATGCCGGTGCTGTGGGTATGTGCCCTTTTTATTATGCCGATGGCTGGTGGAAAGGCGGCGATAAAAACACTCATGGTTTAGATCAGCCGGAAGAATGGTTTGGTTTCTGGGGTTACAGCGATCTGAACGATAAATATGGTTCGCCCCGCCCTGTTTGGTTTGCCATGCGCGATTATATGAAAGGACTGATTATCAGCCCTAAAAACAATACAATCTATACCGGCACCTCGGTACCTTTGGAACTTTATAATACCGGGGAAGTGAAAAAAGTCGTCGTAAAATTTCTTGATCAGGTAATTTATTCAAAGAACATAAGCAGCGAAGGTTATTTTGCCGATCAACTGACGATTGACCCGGTCGGAATAGAAGATATGGAGCTTGCTTTCGAATTTTACGATAAAGACAATAAAATCATTAAAAACGAATCGATAAATATCCTGGCTTCAAAAACGGCTTTCGAATTGCCAAAACTGACCATTGAAGTCACACCGGGAACTGATTTGAATGAAGGTAAAATAGCAAGCATAAAAACCACCATCGAAACGAAAGAAAAATTCAGGCTCCTGGGTGATTTAAAAGTGAGTTATAATACCCATCTTGGGTGGGAGGTTGGGCCGCAGGCATCCGTTTCAATTAAAGACCAGCTGGATAAAAAGTTAATTACCTGCGAAAATTTCTTTACTATTCCCGATAATTGCTGGATTGTAAACGCATCGGCAGGTATTTCGGTTCAATATGGTAAATTTATCTTCAGAATTCATGATCAAAAAATAATTTTCAGGGGCAACTGGGCTAAGGAAGCAGGCGGTAAATAAAGGCCTGCCTGAGATTGCCAACCACTCAACATTGAAACGATGATTCACAAAACAATTATTATCGGAGGCGGAATAGCAGGTTTGTCCTGTGCTTTAAAACTGCAGGAAGCGAATGAGAATTTTTTACTCATTACCGATAACCTTGGCGGGAGAATAAAATATTCGGCAAAAGATAAGATCAATTTTGGCGCCTATTTTATAATGAAGAGTTACAAAAATGCAGGAAAGCTGGTTTCTAAAGGTAAATTGATAAATCCCCTGGATGTCTGTTTCCATAACAGCAGTATCGAGAAATTCTCCCTTCTTAATGTTCATACCTTGAAACGCTTGCCTGAACTGATCAGGTTTTATGTTGCAATGCGTCAATTTTCGCTGCATTATGAACAGTTTAAACAACGCTGCCTCATCATGTCACAGAAGGAGGCAATGCAACTTGATCCTTACATCAAAACACTTTACAGTAAGCCGGCGAATGACTTTATTAAAGAGAAGAGGTTTAAAAAGGTAGCTGACGATTACATCTCAAAATTCTCATATGCCTGCACAGGTGTAGGCCCGGAACAGATCAATGCGCTCGATTTTTTAAATGTCAGCATGGGGATCCTTCAGCCGATTTATAATCTTACGTTTGACGAAAAGATAATTTCGGACCGGTTCAGGGATCAGCTTATTACTGATACGATAAACACAATTGAAAAGGAGGACGGGCAGTTTATTCTGAGCGGGGCATCAGGCACAACATATAAAGCCATAAATATCGTCATTGCCACACCGGCCAGCGTCACAAAAAACCTGCTGAAGAAAGAACATATCCGCGGAGCCTGTAAAATTTATGTTTATCATGTTGAGGCAGAATTGAAAAAAGCATACAGGCGGTTTACTTTAAACCTGTTCCCGTCATCGTCGGAGATCATGCTTACCGCAAAACAGGCTAACGGCAGTTATTTAATTTACTCCCGCGAAAAAGAGACTGACCTTAGTAAGGTATGTGTGAAATTCAATCTGATAACGATGGTCCCATGGGAAAAAGCCATGTACGTTTTTGGAGACATATTCCTGGAGCAGGAGCCGGATGAAGGTATTTATATTGCAGGCGATCACAACGGACTGGGACTGGAACCCGCTTCAATTTCGGGGATATTTGCTGCAAACAGTATCATTAATCTCTCACGCTTAAATCCCCTCTCCTCTGGCACGGAACCCGGGTCCAGGGCTTTGCCCCGGGTTTCATACCATTGATTAAACTTAACATATCAATATGAACAACCTGACCTCCTTTATGAATGAACATATATTCTGGTTCATCATGATTTGTTTCGTGATAGCAGGTACACTCTTTTTTCTGGGTTTGTTATATTATGGGTTCAGCAATCCGCCGACAAAAGAAGAAAAAAACAGGGTTCATCCGGGAGATGATCTTCTCGGGAATGAGCCCGGCAGGATGAGAGGCACCCTGGCTGTAACGGTCAATGCCCCGAGGGAGGAAGTATGGCCCTATCTTGCACAGATTGGTCTGAAACAGGCAGGTTTTTATAGTTTCGAATGGCTCGAGCGGCTTTGTGGTTTCGACATACACAATACCTATACGATAGTCGATGAATGGCAAAACAGGAAAAAGGGCGACTATGTCTTTTATCATCAGTGTGGTATAGGGTCTGAAGTTAAGGATGTAAAGCAGGGTGAATATTTTACTTCTTTGTCTGATTCAAGGAATCCTTCGGCATACCCCGGGGCAATTGCTTTTGTACCACCATTCAGACTCCGGTTTTTTGCATGGACCTGGAGTTTTATACTTGAAGATATCGGAAACGATAAAACCAGGTTCTTTACAAGATGCGATGCAGTTTTTGAACCAAACAAAGGGATCCGGAAATGTCTTGTTGCTTTTTTTCTCGGAATTCCATCGTTTGTGATGTGCAAAAGCATGCTGAAAAAAATAAAGGCTTGCGCTGAACTGCAAGAAAAATCAAGGATATGAACCCCGGAGCCCGGCCCCAGTTTCCCCCCCGGAGGAGCGGGGATTTAACCGGGAGCAATTAAACCTTTTCAAACCTCAATTGATGGAAGCAAACAGCACAGCAACAGTCCTGAAACCGGTGTATAAGCATAAAAAAAGCTTTTTAGGGATCTCCGACTGGATCCTTGACAAAGTTGGAGTAAGACCTTTCAGCTGGAATTTCATTCTGAAGGTATTCAAGATGATCGTGAAGGGAAGCAGGTATATGGAAAAACCTGTTTTTGGCCCGGTCTACAACCGGCTTATGAAGTTTACGCCCATTAGCAAAACCTACTCTCATGGTACCATATTGAACCTGAATGTTGACGTGAGCAAGGAGGGTGAAAGTGTTACTCTTCCTATTGACCTGGTAAAAGATATGCTCAGGAAGGCGAGTTATATCGGATCGGCGAAGGCCTGCATATGCCGTGATGCCAATAAATGTTCTCATTTCCCGAAGGAGATCTGCTGCCTTTTCCTGAGCAATAGCGGCAGGACCGTTGTCAAACATGAGGTAGGTTATGAGATTTCACTTGAAGATGCCTTGGCACGTGTGGATAAAGCAGCCAGCCTGGGCTTGATCGGCCAGGCGCTCTGGGTTGAGGTTGAACAGTACATCTGGGGATTTTCAAATGCCGACATGGAGCATTTTCTTGAGATGTGTTTTTGCTGTTCCTGCTGTTGTGTAGGGTTTAATGTGTCGCGAAATGCATCTCGCCATGTCAAACAAAGATTTCATTCTTCAGGCTGGACTGCAATTATTGACGAATCGAAATGTAACGGTTGCGAAGAATGTGTTAAACCATGTCCCCAGGCATGTATCACGATGAATGAGAATAATATAGCTGTGAACAACATTGAATATTGCGTTGGCTGCGGGATTTGTAAAAATATCTGTCAGCTGGATGCGATTCGTATTAAGCAGACGAAGCCCATGTTAGCGAGTGTGCAGGAATATTTCCTCGAAGATGGCCGCCTGAATATTCAAATCTAGATCAAATCGTTCTCTTCATGCACGAACTGGCAGTAACCCGAAGTATTCTGAAAATAGTACTTGAGCATACAGAAAAAAACAGGAGCAGCAGGGTCAGGACGATATTTTTAAAAATAGGAGAACTGCGGAACCTTGAGGAAGACTGGATTCAGCGTTATTTTGACCAGATCAGCAAAGGATCCCCTGCAGAGAACGCAAAAATTCATGTGACTCAGGTTCCGGTGGTTTTCATCTGCAAACTATGCAAAAAAGAATTTTCTGCCGCTTTCAGGGAAGACACAAAAATTCTCTGTCCGCACTGTAATGGTTTTGAATATGATTTACTGTCGGGGAGGGAATTTATTATTGAAAAAGTTGAAGTGGAATAATTGGAGAGATTAAAATAATTGATATCTCCTGCAAAACTATTGAAGGATTGAATGAATGGAGTAATTGGCTGATTTTCCTGTACGCCGAACTGCTCAATTTGCACTTTTTTTGTCAATTGTTTTTATCCATCAAGTCAAATGATAGTCGAATCATTAAATGATAGATAGTTGATAAATAGTTTATTAAATTCATTTTAGTCAAATAAATATTCTATATTTGTCAAATGTTTGAAGATTCATATGCAAATGACTGAACCAAGATTTGTACACTATGATCTATCCTTGGCCGAACCCTCATTTGGTTCAACATTAACTGATTTGATCATTGAGCTTGATCATCTTCGAAAGAAGCGACTTGGTGGTTCAACCAATCCAAAGGTATTCTTTCAATTAAAGCACATCTTCCATACCCTAGAGAGCATTGGTTCTGCACGGATTGAAGGTAACAATACGACTATTGCAGAGTTTATTGAAACCAAACTGTTCGAAGCTAAGACCGTTCCCTCTGGTATCAGGGAAATCCAGAACATTGAAAAGGCAATGTCATTTATTGAGGATACGGTAAAGGATTATCCAATCAACAGAGCATTTATAAGCGAGTTGCATAAAATGATCGTTGATGGTCTCTCCCCGGATGAAGAGGGTGATACCACAGCAGGCGAGTATCGCAAACACAATGTAAAAATTGCCAAGTCTGATCATATACCGCCCGACTGGATTAAGGTGGAAGATTTCATGAATGAACTGATCGAATTCCTAAACCATGATGATAGTCCCAAGTATGATTTACTCAAGGTGGCTATCGCACATCATCGTTTTGTCTGGATACATCCTTTCGGCAATGGAAACGGAAGAACGGTTCGGCTTTTCACCTATGCTATGATGATCAGGTTGGGTTTTAATGTCAGCAAAGGCAGAATTCTGAACCCTACAGCTGTATTTTGCAGCGACAGGAATACTTACTACCAGAAATTATCTGAGGCGGATGCTGGAACAGAAAGCGGAATCTTATCCTGGTGTAAATATGTATTAAAGGGTTTGAAGGATGAGATCGAAAAGATCGATAAACTTCTGGATTATGATTTCTTGAAACTGGAAATCCTTCTACCTGCTATTACACATTCTCTTGAGAGGAAGTACATCACGGATATTGAAGCAAAGATATTGAAACGAGCTATTGAGAAACCACTTATTCAAGCTTTGGATATAAAAGACCTGTTTGTGGGTCAGGATAATGCGATCATTTCCCGCCAGATTAAGAAACTGATTGAGAAGAAAATGCTTGCACCTGAAAAAGAAGGCGCCAGGAAGTACATGATCAGTTTTAACAATAACTTTCTTCTCCGCGGGATTATTAATTCTCTTGGCGAAAAGGGATTTTTGCCAATCAATGACTGATACATATTGAACACATGGAATTATTATTATCCGGGGAAGAAAACAGTCGCAATTATCCTGACTAATTGGGGATCAGTTGATATTTTTGCCTTATCAGCCCTGATAAACCATATGTTATTTGACGAAGCTTCCGATTTTACAGGATTGTAAGCCTGGAGATATTCAATAATGATTTTATTGCCGTCATTTCATCCCGAAAATAAACGGGAAAACAAAGATCACGGCAACGCAATACAGGAAATATACCGGCAGATATATATAAATGATCTTCTCTACCCGGTCGAGTGATTTTCCTTTGAAACCGGCAAGGAACAGCCCGGGCAAAATCAGAAGGAGGTTAACTAAAAACAGGATATTTGAAATCAGTGCAACAGTACGGTTAGGGGTAAATCCGTCAGACAGCCTGAAAATAATCGCCCGGAGTGCAAAAAGATCAATAATAAGGGTTACGACGGCGAGTACGAGTATCAGGATGATATTCAGTTTGCGGATATCGGATTTATCAATTTCCGAAAGTGAAAAAAGGATGATTGCCATCACTCCCAGTAGCAAGAGGTTGAAAACGATCAGGAACTCACGGTTCTTCGAAAGATCGATGCCGTAATATGTGATCGCAAAAAGGTAAACAACCGACAGGATAAGTACCAGCGGAGTAAAGACCCTGGCAATGATGGGGGCTATCCTGCTGGTGATATCAGGATACAGCTCAATGAGCCAGGCTGCCAGGATCGGGAAAACGGCCACCCCGACAATCCCGATGTTTTCCGGGTAAATCTTCCCAATATCCTTCCCGATAACCGAGAAAAGACCGATAGTCATGCCCGAAAACACGGCCCATGCTATGCATAATAATCCAAACATGGTAAGCAGTTCACCGTTATAACGGATAAAAGCTGAAACTTTCGAGGCATTGTTGTATTTGAAAGAAACCCAGGCCAATCCGAAAATGAACCACATGAACAGAGGGGCATGGATCAATGCAAGTGTTGTGGTATCACAAAGCTTATAGGGGAGCAGATTTATAAATACTACCAGTATTATTGCCGGAAGTACCAGCATCAGGATATTTTTAATACTCGTTGTACGGTTTTTCAGGATAATCCATGTTGTAAGACCGGCAAAGGCGATTGTGGTAAAATTGCGGAACCAGTAGTCTTCCATTGTAATATTGCCGAAAATGAGATGTGCCTTTACCAGTAAAGCAATAACGATTGAAAGGATTGAAAAAATCCATAAATCGGTTTTGAGCAATTGATGTTTCTGCCCGGCAGTCTCTTTTTTCAGCCTGATCTGCCAGAACCTGATTAGCTCGGTTTCAATGCCTGCAGTAGCTTCGGGGAACCCAAGGGTAAAGCCATTTTTATCTTTCCTGAACAACATTTCCAGCGCTTCGGGGTCATTGATACTTTGAAGGATTTGCTTTTTCATGGCGGTCAAATATAGGTTCCAATAACTTAAACTCTCAGGGAGCCAAATAATTGTGATCAATTTGCACTTTGTTTGTCTTTGTTTCGTTTTTCTTTTTCTCAGGGATCAACAGGGAGAACAGCACGGCCATCAGCAGCGAAAAAATGAAACTGGCCAGCCTTTCCGAAATGCCTGTCGGCGTCTCAAAGAAATTTTTCCAGATCACTGTCGAAATGGTTCCTGAAATCAGCGAGGCGAATATTCCTGCACGTGAAAACCGTTTCCAGAACAGGAGCAGGATCAGGGCAGGACCGAAGGATGAGCCAATACCCGACCATGCATATGAAACAAGGCCATAAACCGTATCCTGCATTGTAAAAGCCAGCACAATGGCAATAGCCCCGACGACAAAGGTCATTCCCTGGTTGAGATGAAGCAGCTTTTTGGGAGAATCCTGTTTTTTCCTGAAGTTGGAATACATATCCTCGGTGATGGAAGCCGAAGAGACTGTGAGCTCCGACGAAGCTGTTGACATCATGGCAGAGATCACGCCCGACAGAAGGACCCCGGCAAGCAAAGGGTTCACCAGGGCAACCACCATGACCGGCAGGATCTTTTCGGCATCCTTCGATAGTTTTATAGCTTCTTGCCCGAGCATGCCTCCCTGCACAAAGGCGATCCCGAACAGGCCGATCAGAATGGCACCCGTATAAGCCAGAAGCGTCCAAACCGTTGCAACCCATTTTGCTGTCTGAACTCCCTTTTGGTCACGGATAGCCATCATCCGTGTAAGAAGCTGAGGCTGCCCGGTGTACCCCAGTGCCCAGCTAAACCCGCTCATCATAAGGATCAGGGCCGCGGAACCAGACAGGCCATGGGTAAGTGATAAATATTGCGGCCCGGCTGCCTGGATTGATTGAATTATATGGATATCGTGGGAACCAGCAACAAGAACTGCAATAACGGGGAAGACAACCAGTGTGAATATCATGAGGATCGACTGAAAAACATCAGTGACTACCACTGCGATGAAGCCGCCCATGACACAATAAACCGTAACTACTACCGAGCTGATGATAATCCCCCAGAAAGGATCGAGTCCGAACGTCTTGTTCAGCACTTTTCCAGAGCCGCTGAATTGTGCAGCAATGTAAAAAACAAAGAAAAAGACCACGATCATGGCTGAAAGCATGGCGATGGACCGTTCAGAGCCCGGGATTTTTTTCGCGATCAGGCTGGAAACGGTCATCGAACCGCTCCTTTCTGTTTCGGCACGAAGCCGTCCTGCCATAACAAACCAGATGAATATAATGCCTGTAACGCAGCCCAGTGCGACCCATATTGCACTCAGTCCGTCGGAATAGGCATATCCTGTAAGCCCCAGGAGAAGCCAGGCCGATTCTCCTGTCGCCCGCTCAGAAAGCGCCAGGGCCGTGCCGGAAAATTTTTTCCCACCAAGAACAAAACCTTCATGGGTCTTACTGCCGCGTGAGTACCACCAGGCGATCCCCATTGTAATAGCAAGATAAGCGATGAATATGGTTATCATGGGCAAACAATAATTTAAAGGTCTTATTAGTTACGCTGAAAATCCAAAGTTATAGAAATTTGCATAATTTTTTTTATCCGGGGAGCCACTGTGGCTCCCCTTAGTGGACAAAGTTGCAGCAGGAGGACTTCTGTATTATGAGTTATCCTATGATCTTTTCAAGTATAGGCAAGAGGGTAGGAATGTCAACAGCAACTGTCTGATAAACAATATTTAAGTCAACATCAATGTAATCATGAATGAGTTTATCACGCATTCCTGCCATGTCTTTCCATGGCACTTCCGGGTGTTTTTCTTTGAAGGTGTCGGAGATCCTTTTTGTTGCTTCACCCATAACTTCAATCTGCCTGATACAAGCATCCTGCAATTGAGTATTCTCAAGAAAAGCTTTGCGGCTAAAATCCGAAGAGTAGGAAATAATCTTCTTCAGACTGCTTTCAATATGTTCCAGGTATATTGAATCGTCTTTCACGCTTGAAAAATGATTTTCAGATCAGCTTCAATGTAATTACGGAGTTTTTTATTTTTTATGGAGCCGTCAGAAACGAGATCGACCTTGACTCCTAATAATTCCGATAATTCACGTTCAATCCTTACCAACTGAAATAGCGAGATAGCCGTATTAAGGTTAATCAGGATATCAAGATCACTATCCGGCCTGGATTCATTCCTGGCGTATGAACCGAAGATTCCGATTTTTACAGGATTGTACGCCTGGAGATAATCAATAATGACTTTATTTTTTTCGGGATCAAGCATCAATTGAAACCGTTTGAACAAAAATACGATTTTTTTCAATCATTGCAACAAAAATTGAATGGAGAAGGGTAAAGAGTTGCAAAGTCGAATCAACTGGTAATCAAAGAACAAGCCGACATTTCCGCCGGCTTGTTTACTTTCGCTTCCCCTTACTGCTCAATTTGCAACACCATCGCCGGAAACCCGGTTAACCCAGGTTCTTGTCCATTTTCTTACTTGTTAATGGTGAAAGTATCGAATACGCTGTAAGCCCCTGTATTGCCACGGTAACTGTTGACAGTAACGGTGCTGCCGGAAATGTCGATAACGCTGAAGTAATAGGTCAGGCTGTCATTGTGCACATTCCAGGAGGCTCTGATGGCCGGATCGATAATGGTTGCCTCAATGTGGGTGCCGCAGGTGCCATTTAAAAGCTGAACAACATTGTTCTGCCACGAGGGTGTCGGTGGTATGGTCTGTGGGTTCGGGAGGACGCTGCTGTCGATGGTCTTGCGGGAATAAAGATGCGAATGGCCGCAGGCGTATAAGTCGAACTTGTTGGCGTCAAGGAAAGCCCAGAGCTTTGTATAGGACTCGTTTGCTGCGGAAGGCTCTTCCGGGTCTTTGTTGACATAGTAATAGGGTGAATGGATGAAAAGGAATTTGTGTGTTGCCTTGGTTTGGGCCACCTGTTCTTTTAACCATGACATCTGGGTAGAATCGATGTTGCCCCCCACGGTCGTGTCTTTGAAACTGTGGGTCAGGTAATAGGCATCTAATACAGCGAAAAAAGAATTGCCGCCCGGGGAAGTGAAGGAATAAGTCAGGTGCTCGTAGCCGGGAGGTCCGTTTGCGGGATTCTCCGAAAAAACATGCTTGAACTCCTGCTGGTTTCCGAGAAAGAAACCGGAATCAGAGCTCGATAAATACAGCTCGTGATTGCCAAGGGCGGTGTACAAGGGTATTCCATTTGCGGTCAGGGGTGTGAACAGGTCTTTCCATGCCTGGAATGTATAAGAGGAATCGATATAGCCACTGTAAGACATATCTCCGCCGAACATCACAAAGGCCGGCTTGGGTGACAAAGCACCGATCTGGCTGATGATGGCGTTCAGCACCGGGGTGTTCACCTGATCCGCAGTTGATTTACCGCGGCAGTCGGCCATGAAGACGAAACGAAGCGTTTCAGCTGTTCCTTGCTGTTGCTCCGATTTGCTTTTACAGCCGCCGGCCAGCATCACGACAATAACAAAGAGTACCGTCATTGCTATGATATTGATGTGGCTTTTCACAATCCTGAATATGATCTTTAATGAATTTGTCATCGCTTTTCTCCTTCCTTCTGTAGAAATATTTACTTTAATTATAGTTCACAATTTTCGCATGTCCTTTTTCCCCGCTTGCAAAGATTATGGTTATCGTATACATTCCGGCTGGCTGGCCTTTCAGGTTGACCGTTTGACTGCCTGTTGACCCGGAGGAAATTTTTTCTGAAAATACTGGTTGGCCCTGTGGATTGCTAATGAGGATCTCAACCGCTTTTTCCCCGGTATTTCCCCAGTTTACCGTAAAACTGCCATCCGGAGAAGGATTCGGATATATGAGGAGATTGTGGTCAAGAGCGTTCTCATTTACTGATAATAGATTCTTAACGGTCACACTGCCAAACCCAATGTTGAACTCCGCGTCAATGACAGTCAGCAGGTACGTCCCCTGGCATAAGTGGTCGATGGACTTGCTTTTGTAGTACTTTTCTTTGTCACTGCCGGCAAGTTGCAGGAAATAATGGAATGGCGGGTCGGCCTGGTTACGGTTAAGGACCTCAATTTCGATTTTGCCCTGGCAATGACCCGATGTATCCTCACTGACCACCTTTGTCTTTACATCAAGCAGTAATTTATATTTAAGTCCGTTTGATCCGGCGCTTACAAGAGTATTGTAAAGGACATTGGTTTTGCTCTCCCCGTCATCGTAATTCACTATATTTCGGGTGGCGTTATCCGAGTAATATAAATAGTTTTCCAGCATTTTCCGATAATAGGCGTATCCATTTCCCGGCTTTGAAAGACTGTAGGCTGCTAAATTTACAGTTGCCCATTGGAGTTCCAGGTTCGTTACAGAATCAGAATTGAACATAGGGGCATTTATGTAATAAAGATAATAAAGAGAATCGCTCCAGGGTTCATGCAGCAGACTATAATCAACCGGAGTGGTCGGGATCATCTGGATCCCGTATACCATCATGGGATCACCCGGGCTACCGAATGCTACCAGCGAATTAATACTTGAAGCATAGAGATTTCCTACTACCTTATAAAGATCGGTGTACAAGGCCGGGTAATGGGAATTTGGTCCGATTTGCCAGTACTTTTTTGCCGACCTGATTTCTGTAGACGCATAAAGGCGTCCGGTATTTTCCAGATTTTTATCCCCCAGCGCCTGGCCAAGAAGCATCATTCCATACCATGCATTCACCGACTCACTTGTACTTTCCTGATTGTTCCCAACACCCGATGCATCCGAAAGGCCCTGGGCCCAGCAATGACCGTCATACCAGTCTTTGTTCCGATCTTTAACAAAATATTTGTCTGTTGCGGATGGATTTGCAATATCCCTTGCCAAAAGCAGGATTTTATGCCTGTATGCCTGGGCCCAGATGGAATCTCCTTTCGCAAGGGCTGCAGCCGCGTAAAGAAAGTACCCGTAATGGAAGTGGTGGTCAGTATAAACTGAGTTGCCGAAATCAGCACCTACATTATTCTGATCGATTAAGTTAACCAATCCCCCATAAACGGTATCATATCTGAATGCGTTTGGCAGCCAGCCGGGCATAATTACCAGAGGGGTACCGTCAAGCCAGCGGTTTATTTCTGTTTTCAGCGTATCACGAATGTCTTCAGACACAGAGTCAGCCTCCGGGAACCAGGTTTCCAGTTCATCCCCGATCACTGCAAGCCGTCCTTTCTTTGCCAGCTGCTTCCCTCCAAAATACGTTGAGGTATTGACCTGGTTGAGGTACCCTGGCTGGAAAGCCGTAGCACCGGCAATGGTGTCCCTATCCCCTTTGAGAGTGGCCAGAAGTTCATGGCGATATTTATCGATGGTGTTATTTGCAAGGTTATGTTCCGGCGATATCCACCCCGCAGTGATCAAAAGTTCCTGCATGTTCCAGGTTTTTCCATTAATGGCGGTTAGCTGGCCCTTGATGCATTGGTATTGCGTCAGGACTGTATCTTTGGATGTCGATGCACCCAGGATATCAACGTGATGCGGAAGAGCCAACATTAAAAGGGAGTCGTTTGAGGGGTCGTTGCTGGTCCACTGGAATTTCATGTCAGCGATATCGGCACCACTGTCAATAGAGGCAGAATAATTGCCACCAGTCGGGTAGAATTTGCAATAATTGTCCAGTACCAGGAGCTTTTGGGCCATGTTTTGGGTGTCATCATACTGAGGATTTGAACCTGCTTTTGCTCTGGCTGCAAGATATGCAGCACGCAGGTAACCTGTAAAAGTGTTTTGAAAGATCAGGGCCCCCTGAAAGGGAGATCCCTGGCCCATATAATCGAAATATATGTTAACGGTAACAGAATCAGAAGCGTACAATACGTAATAAATGTAATTATCACCGCCACCATCAGCAGCCATTTTAAGGATGAACATATTGCTCCTGGCTTTAACGGGACCGGGGTTGGGAAGGTTTGTGTAGTTTACCCCATCGGTGGAAAAGGCATTTACTGTTCGTCCCTGTGAAGCAAAGTACGGGGTCAATCCTGAATATTTCATCGTGACATACGGCATGCCTTTGACAATGGGCGCTTCCATATAACCAGGCTGTGAGTCTTCACGGCGGTATTTCAATGTGACCGACAGGTCATCGAACTTTTTGATGAATGGCTTGAATGCGATCATATCCGGGGTAAGTGTGGAATCAACCGCACCAAAATACCAGTCAAAACCCGAGGAAAAAGTGACAGAATTGGCTCCGGGAAATCCATTTGAAAAAATCGAAACCGCATAAGGCTGGTAACCGAGCCCTAATCTGTCACAAGCTTTCGAGTATGATACATACCCTGGTACCGGCATAGTGCCCAAACCAACGGCATAGGGATAGGTAAATACCGGCGAACATCCGACCATGCTGTCGGGATAAACATTTTTAATATTCCTTGAAAGGAACAGGCATTTGAACCAGGAAGTAGTGGGATAAGGGTATTTGAGCGAGTCGAGGAGGTATGTTCGCGGATAGCTGCATGCTACTTTGGAAAAGACTGAAGGAGGCGCAGTGGTGTCAAAGGGTGCTCCATACTGCCATGTCTGGGAATAGATCGCCGAAATGGAGCATACAAACAACAGGAAAAAGGAAATCCTGAGAGTGTGGTTTTTCATATGTTAATATTTATTTTTTAACAAATCGGTCACATGGAATACCCATAATTAACATTCACGGTTTGTATGAACGTAGTCCTTATGGGTATTTCATATGCCGACAATTTTTATGACTAAACAGAAAAAGTAAATCATGAAAAAGTTTACAACTTGAGTGAAACAATTATTTAAGATTTGTTACTACAATATACATGATTAAATGATAAAAACACATATCGTAATAATAAATAATATGTAACATGAACAAATACAGGTTCTTGAATGATAATTGTTAAGAAGATATTGTGGCCAGGCAAATCGGCGGGCGATGGTCAAGACCTCCGGCTTGCCCCTTTCGATTACCACCGTTTCCATTTTCCCATTAGCGGAAGTGTATCACCCATCATACGGATTCCACGGTAGTGCTGCTGTTTGAAAAAAACAAAATCCGCATCGATGAAGATTTATTGATTCATACTTTAAGGGGTTATGAAACTCTGATCAAAGAAGGAGAAAGAATTGGTGTAGCTATGATTAATCCAACAGTTTCGAGGTAGGGATTAATTGGTTGGTTCGGGACTGCAGAAACCAATAAGATTGGCAATAACATTTTGATTAGTTCCCCTTACTGTATAAAGTTACAACACGGTAACTTCATTTCCGAAGGATGAAAGTATTGAAACACGCAAGATACAATAAACAATATGGCTATTCAAGTTTCTCGCCTGAACCTATGAATCACGAATGGCTGGTAAGCGATGCAAAGGTAAACCGACTGCTGAATGATGCTACAAGAAAACTTGGTGAGTTGAATGCCTTTTCGATGATGGTTCCCGATGTGGATTTTTTTATCCGGATGCACATCACAAAGGAAGCTACACGGAGCAGCAGGATTGAGGGGACTCAAACCAGTATGGAAGAAGCCATTCAGAATGCTGAATACATCAGCCCCGAAAAACGCGACGACTGGCAGGAAGTTCATAACTACATTGAAACCATGAATTTTGCAATTGCGCAACTGGAGGAACTTCCAATAAGTACACGCTTGCTGAAACAAACGCACGAAAAATTATTACAGGGAGTCCGGGGCACAAACAAATTACCCGGTGAGTTCCGTACCTCCCAAAACTGGATTGGTGGCGCTACACTGAATGATGCAGCCTATATTCCGCCCCTTCACAGTGAAGTGCCCGGATTGATGAGCGATCTTGAAAAACTATTGAACAATGAGGATTTGCAAATGCCACCGCTTATCCGAATTGGCATTGCACATTATCAATTTGAATCCATTCACCCTTTTCTTGATGGCAATGGGAGATTAGGGCGGTTACTTATAACACTTTATCTTGTGAGCAACAAAATGCCAGGCAAACCTGCATTATATCTTTCCGATTTTTTTGAACGGAATCGCTCACATTATTACGATAACCTGACCGCAGTGAGAACTCAGAATAACATGGTGCAATGGTTAACTTTCTTCCTCGTAGGCGTTCTGGAAACTGCCGAAAATTCAATTCAGACCTTTCATGAAATCATGAAACTTCGTAGTGAATTGGAAGAGAAACGAATTATTACGCTTGGCAAAAAGGTTCCGCTTGCAATGCGGCTGATCCGGTATTTATACACCAAGCCTATCGTGGATGCCTCCGAAGCGGCGAAAGTACTTGCTGTGAATATTTCAACGGCAAACCGGTTAATTCAGGACTTTGAGAAACTCGGAATCCTCAGCGAAAAAACAGGATTCAAGAGAAACCGCATCTTCATTTTTCAAAAGTATCTGAATTTGTTTGAGCGAGAGCCATCCAAAGGTTAATCCGGATTCAGTTAAAAAGTGAAAAATAAAAAGTTCTTCACTCTTCACTGGGTTTTGCTCCCCTTATTGCACAAAGTTGCAGCATATCATTTTATGACAACCATTTTCCTTGTTACTATATCGCCGACAGATGAGGTCAGCTTATAAAGGTATATTCCGGCAGGTAATTCAGAAGCATCGAATACGATTGAATGTTTCCCTTTCACGAAGAATTTATTTTCAAACAAAACCCGTATTCTGCCTTTTGTCAGGGAATATATTTCAAAGGAAATTTTTCCTGAATAATCCAGATCAAAGAAAAAGATTGTTTGATTTCTGACCGGGTTTGGCTGGTTCTGATATAGTTTCAACTGTTCTGAGGATTTTCCTGCCTTATCAATACCGACCAGTAAATGAAGGCTGTCTATGATATCTGCGCTGATCCAGTAAGGATTGTACCCGATATCTGCTGGTTTACCGGTAGTAAAGAACAGATATTTCTTATCCAGTGTCACAAAAGGAAAAAACGCAGCTGTTGAATTAATTTCAAATCCCATATTGATCGCATCCGTCCAGGTCTGGTCTTCATTCTTAAAACAAATATACAGATCGAGCTGACCTCCGTATCCTCCAGGTCTGTTTGATGCAAAAATGAGGTATCGTTCATCAGGGTCAATAAATGGACAAAATTCACCGTAACCCGAGTTGATTTCCGGGCCCAATACCTGTGGCAATTGGTAATTCCCGTTTTGAAAATGAGAGATATAGATATTGCCATCATTGGTCGTTGTGTCCAGCAGATCCACGTATATGTCCCTGTTTTTGGCAACGGAAAATGTGTTTCCGTACAAGACACCCGGAGGAAGGGGTATTTGAAGTGCCTGAGGTTGACCCCAGCCTGTCGTTGTTCTTACTACCTGGGTAATAAAGCTTGTCGTTCTATCAGAATAATAATACAAAGTATCGTCGCTGGCAATGAAAAGCACATTGTTTTCCTTATAACTGGTATCAGCGAATGATGGTCTCTGAATGGAGCTCCAGTTATTATTTTCAACACGCATTGTAAAAATTTCCAGCTTATATGTGCCGGCGGTTGGTTCCGAATATTCTGTCCAGAACATTTCCAATCCATCGTATGTGAACACAGGTGATCCGTGCCACATCCAATTATTAGTAGCCAGGAGAGAATCGGGCGGGAAACGCAGCGCGGTCAATCCGGGTGGTGTTTGCCCAAGATAAGGAAGGTTATTCTGAGCCCATAAAGAAATGCTGAAAAAAAGAATCAATCCGGGAAGAGTTAATTTTGTTTTCATGATTTGCTGGTTGGTCTATCCAACAAATATAGTTTCAGGATATTCTTTTTGGTAATTTATTCCATATATGCCTTTATAAATCCGGCAAATGACCGGAGATTCCGGTCAAATTGACCACCCCTCGACCGAATTGAAGTGTGTACCCCCATTGTGGTGATATTATGGAGTACTTCCCTCGTGGATAATGTTTCTTGGTTCGATGCGTTTAAAATAAATACATTTGCTTCTTAGAAAATCGCCCTCCAAACTTAAATAGAATTATCTCTTTTAAATTTTAGAATATCTCATCTTCCGATTATGAAACTTTCCCTTCCACCAAACACTGTATTACTCCCCTCTCCAGTGCTCATTATTGGAACATATAGCTCCGATGGTAAACCTAATATGATGAATGCCGCATGGGGTGGAATCGTATCAAGCAAGCCACCTTGTATCAGTGTGTCTATAAGGGAGGGTAAACTCAGTTTTCACAACATCAAACAAACCGAGGCATTCACAGTAAACATCCCCTCTGAAAAGTATTTTAAAGAGGCCGATTTTGTCGGCATTGTTTCTGGAAAAGAATACGACAAATTTTTAGTGACAGGACTTACTCCGGAAAGGAGCAAATTGGTAAATGCTCCTATCGTTAAGGAATTTCCCTATACCCTTGAATGTAAACTGGTCAGGGAGATTAATCTTGGCTCACATACAATGTTCATTGGAGAAATTGTCGGAATGGTCGCTGATAGCGAGGTTCTGAATCCAAAACAACTTCCGGACATCGAGAAAGTCAGACCCATGTTGTGGGGTTCATTTGGAAGTCAGGCATATTATAACATCGGAGATAAACTTGGGGATGCGTTTTCTGTTGGAAACGAGTTGAAATAAAAATGATTTAAAGAAATTATATGATGCCATGAAACAAGTTGAAACTGATGAGATATACAGAAATGTTCCATTAACAAAGATTCCTTGGAATATTGAGGCTCCTCCGGATGAATTAGTTCAATTGGTCGAGAGTGGAAAAATACCTCCCTGTGACGTTATAGATTTAGGTTGTGGTGCTGGCAATTATGCCATTTATCTCGCTCATAAAGGATTTAATGTTACAGGTGTTGATATTTCGCCAACGGCGATAAAATTGGCAAAGGAAAATGCGAAGAAAATAAAAGTCAAGTGCAATTTTTTTGTTGCTGATGCAGTTGATGATTTAAGGAATGTTGTTGGGAAAACATTCGACTTTGCTTATGATTGGGAAGTCCTACATCATATATTCCCGGAGAAAAGGAAGAAATTTGTTCAAAACGTATTTGGCGTTCTTAATCCGGGAGGTAAATATTTTTCGGTCTGTTTCAGCGAAAAAGACACAGGATTTGGCGGTTCAGGAAAATTCAGGAGTACTAATCTGGGTACTGTATTGTATTTTTCGTCTGAAGAGGAGTTAAATGACCTTTTCAGTTCATACTTTGGCATAATTGAGTTTAAAACAATAGAAATCAGTGGTAAATTCGTTCCTCATATTATAAATTATGCGTTCATGGAAAAGAAATCAAACCAATAAATTAAACGTCACTGATAATCTTTTAGATATTCTCAATATGACACTCCAATTTTAAGAGATGAAGATATAATTCCATTCATTCAAAGAATGGAACCTCCCCATGAAAATCAATCTCTTACAGGTTTTCAGATCAAATATCCGTCCAAAACCCGATCAATCTATTCAATCCCAACAAATATTCAGATTGATTATCAATGTGTTATAAAAACAGAATAAAATTTGTGAGGAATGACGAGTTTCTACGATGAAAACTCCACTAAAGGATCAGGAAAGAAGCGGGAAATAGAAAAATATTTCAATCTGAAATGAAAAAGAGGAGTGATCTTATACTATGGAAACCTGCGTTAATACAGGGGTAGAAAGAACATCATGAGACCGACTTGTGTTTCCGATCGTGTATCCAATAAAAAAACCACTTACTTTTGAATTCGTAAGTGGTTGATATGGAGGCTCCCCCTAATGGACAAAGTTGCAACCAGGTTCTCTCTTTACAATTTTCTGAACGCACGAATTTTTAAGTGAAAATTGAACTAACGAGATACAATTGCTTTTGAAACAGCCTGATCTACAATGTCTTTTCAAGGTGATATTCCTTTTTTAAGAAAGCAATTAACCGAACAGAATATTTCCTGTAGTCTTCCAGCACAAAATGATAAGCATGTAAACTAGCTGCTTGCATCTTCATCATGTTCCCAAATTCATTGAATGTGGCTTTGTCATGGGTAAAAAAGTCAAATTTACTGGGATTTTCATTAACCTCTTTCCTTGACCTCATCCGCTTACCTTCTTTGTTTTTGATCAGATAACCCATATCGAAGATTCTGGCCCCTAACTTAAAATTATCGTACATGATCTTCATATAAAACTCCAGCTGGGTGTGTAATTCAGTGATTCTATTGTCCAATTGATTTAAGCTGTCTACAACATTCATCTTTCGTATCAACCTCATATTTCCGGCATTCTTAAGTTGGGTGAGTGTATTTCTGTTAATTGACATATAAGCAATGTTTGTTGTGTTTCGGAAGTACAAATCATATGTTTGTCTTATGTCTTCTGAGGACCTGTCACTTTCCAGAAGTATCATTGCCAGGGTATCTAAATTCTTATACCGATTGGTGTCCTTCTGTACCATGTCAATTTGGACAAGGTCCTCCTGAAGCTCTTTCACCATTGAAATAATAAACTGTTTCTCCCTGTCTCTCTCTAACTTATGCTCCAATTGATACTCTGCTAAAAAACCGCAGAATACTGCAAGGAACAGCATGAAAAATTCAAAGAAATATGCTTTCCATGTTTTCTTTCCATGGCTGTCTGAATGAGGATGTACTTCCATGTTTTCGGGATTTTCAGATTGATTTTTTGCGTTGTCACTTTCCTGTGAAATATTTTGCATCATCTTTTCTGAAGGTTCCAGGTTCCCCTGAATATTTTGTTGCTGCCCATCTTTTTCGTTTATATGGTTTTTTGATTCATCCATGTTTTGAATATTGCCTTTTTATTATTCCATAAACACAATTGCATATTTTGAGATTTCTGCGGCTTTCAGGTTAAAATATTATATGCTAAATTATAGGAAAAAACGCTTGCATTGACCAGTCCTCGCCTAAATAAATGGACCAGCTTTAAGTATTGGATATTAATAAGTTGAGGTGGTCAGCCAAAATCGGCAGAGGGTGGTCAGATACTCCGGTTTGTCTGGCTGAAGTAATTTTATTCTTTTTCCAGTTCTTCGATTTCTTTTATTTCAATATTAAGTTTTCTAAATCGCTCGTAAATTGAGTATTTAAAAGTATAATAAATCGAGGTAATCATTACAAGAATAATCAATGAAAATGGCACGATTGAATTGATTGAGAAAAAAGGTATCTGAGCCATTATAAATATACCTATCATTGCAAAGGGCGCAAATATGTATCCTATCCTAGTTATTTTAATTTTATACTTTTCAAGTTCAGCGATTTCCTTCTTAATTGCTAATGTCGGTTCTGAAAAATCAATCTTACAAATCAACAAGTAATATCTAATTGCCCAAATGTAAGTTATTAATGAAAAAGCTGTAAATAAACCTAATCCAATATAAAAATCAATCGAAGAACGAAATTGAATGTGTGGAACCAAAACCAATAAGATTAAAACTATTGGCAAAATCAAGTTAAAACCTGCGTTTATTTTAATCCAGTTCAATCGTTTCTCAGGTTTAGATATTAACATTCGTCTTAAAATCTCTTTGTTTAATCGTGTATTATCAGTTAATTTCTTATCGTATTGACCCCAAATATTTTGTAATTCTATAAGTTCCATGATAATTAAATTTTTGTAATTGCTAAATTTCTAATCTGTTCTTTAATCCTGCCAATTCGTGTACCTACATTTGTTTTTGAAATACCCATTATTTCTGATATTTCATCATGCGAATTGCCGTCAAGATAGAGTAAAATAATGGCTTTATTTATTTCATTCAACTCATCAATACAATTATATAAAATCTCTGATTCTGATGAGTTATCTTGTTCTATAAGCCATGGTAAGGAATCAACTTTTTTGAAATCATATAAGAAGGAGAACAAAGAATCTTTCTTTTTATTTCGCTTGTAATTCATCGATATATTTATAGCTACTCTATATATCCACGTGGATATTTTTGAATCGCCTTTAAATCTCTCAAATGATTTCCAAAGTTCTAGTGCAATATCATTTATCAAGTCCTCTCTATCATGAGAAGTTCTAGTAAATGCTCTCGCAATCTTTATAATTATCCCAGTATTATCCTCGAAAACACGCAGGAATTGCTCACTTAACTTATCCTTTGTCATTTATCATGATGTTACTTTTAATTGTTTTTAAAATTTATTTGTGTACACATTTTAATCAATTAGTAACATATCTTATCAAAAAATCACAGATGCTGACGTTTTTTTTATTTCTGCCAACGCCCTGACGGCAGCCAAGTTCCCGACACGAAGCACGAAAGTTTGAAGTCCACACCAAAGTTTGTTCAAGGAGCAGTCGCTTGTATGAGTTTGCATAATATTTCCGATTTGAGTTACTTATTCTGCACGCTTAAAATTAATTTTTCTGTTTCATCATAGCATGTTAAAACATCAACTTTTCTCAATCTGGGAATCAGTAAAATCCAGTTACTATTCAATTCAAACACTGTTTTGAATAACGGTAATGCTTCTTCTTTTTTACCATTATTTACAAGGGATATAGCATACCAGAATTTCATCTCCACATCTTTAGGAACCAATTTTTGAGCAATCTCATATTCCTTAGCTGCTGTTGTCCAGTCTTTTTTTTCTATTGCCTCATCACCCTTACTTGCATGTTCGTTTGCACGAAAAACTTGCAGCAATCGTTTCAATTCTTTAATAGGTTCGGGATTGTCGTCCACACGCAAATCAATATAACGGTCTTCCCAAATTCGTCCTGAGGCAACAGGTTTTACAATTAGAATTGCTGCACTTTGCATCCCGCGAATATCACCCCCAGCGTTTTGACCTGCTTCCAATGCTAAAATCATCCGTTCAGCCAATGCACCTTTTGATTCTTTAAACGCTTTTGCCATTGCAGGAATCACTTTGTCATTCAACATCATATTTGCTTGCACCGAAAAATTTTTTTCGGCAATGTTTCCCGCAAACGCTATACATTTTTTTCCTGTGTATGAAGCAGTGAGTCCTTGCATGTCCAATACGCCCAGTTGACGATTATTACGGCCTGAATCCGCTTCGGTTAAAATCTTCACTACTTCCTCTGGTAATTTTCCTTTTTTCAATAATTTTAAACCATCGGGACCAAAAGCTATCTTTGTTGATGCTTGTGTAGCAATTACCCCTACACCCGCCTCTCCCCATATCACCGCAGTACCGACAGAAAAAGCATGTGTCTGAACTGCTACTCCCATTTCACCTATAACTGAATCTCGCGCAACAATTGAAAATGTATGAGCAAATGGGTCAGTACAAAAATTCTGTGCCATTACTGTGCAACAGAAAATTATTGTAGCCAGCAGAAATATTGTTTGTTTTTTCATTTTCGGATTTTTGATTAAATGTAAGTGTTTATTCAGTCCTCAAATGTTTGAGTTTGCAGTGTCGCCAATTGGTTGCCTATAACGAATGCATAACCTCAATCGTTGAGGTTATTTTGTACTTAGTTCTATGTGAAAGTTGAGGTTATTATGCAACCATTGTGTGGATATGCGCAGGCAGGATATTGAGGTTATCCACATGGAATCAACATTCAGAACAGATTGAAAATTTATTTCCCTGCTTTACTGCAGGAACAAAATCTGGTCGGCATATGTGTCGTAATCGTGTGACGAATATACTAAATAATCCACATATGGATTATTTAACATATTATTTATAAATAAATATTATTGAAGATCAGTCACTGGCAGATTGTATTCCTGGAAAATTCAATGAAATCAGGCAGGAAGATTTCCCTGATCCGGATATTTATTCCTGCCTTTGTGTGTACTTTTGTGTGTTCCAAAGAAAAAGGCCACCTACAAAATTTATGTAAGTGGCTGATTTAGAGGCTCCCCTTAATGGACAAAGTTGCAAGCAGATGACTTTCTTTCAAACCACATAAAAATCACATTTTCTTATAGTTGACAAAATTCAACTATTGACCTTATTTTAAACCCGGACAGGTTCTGACGATTTTTTACACTTATTATCAGATCAAATTTGTATGTTTGTTGCATATTTAATTGAAATTCATATTGTTATAACATTCACAACTCGCTGTGTTGTTATACAAGTCATTTTTTCAGAAGCAAATAGACAAATTAAGCATAACTGAAAACATATGAATATACATCAAGGGGTCCGGATCCTGTGAATATGCAACTTAACAACACCTCCCACTCCGAACCCAATTCAACCCATATTCCGGTTCATCCGTCAATATTCACATTGCTTATTCTGCCATTTGGCATCATAACCGGATATATTTCAGTTACCCTTGCTTTCCTTTTTACCAGGGAAGGAATTTCTGTCGAAAAGGTTGCTGCTTTGATCGCTGCAGGTGTTCTGCCCCATATTTTTAAATTTGTCTGGGCACCCCTTGTCGATTCCTTCCTCTCATTAAAAAAATGGTATCTAATTGCCAATGGAATAAGCGCTTTAGGGATTCTGGCCACAGGAATTCTTCCTATTAAAGATTCGAGTTTACCCCTGATGACTTTCATTGTTATCTTTTCCAATTTCATGATCACTTTTTTAGGTATGGCCAATGATGGTCTGATGGCGCATGATGTCCCGGAAAAATTAAAAGGGCGTGCCGCTGGTTATTCACAAGCAGGATGCCTGGGAGGAATCGGATTAGGTGGAGGCGCAGGACTATGGCTGGCACAGCGGTTGCCGGAGGAATGGATGGTGGCAGCAATACTTGCCATAACCTGCTTATTATGCTGCTTCGGACTTTTCTTTTTGAAAGAGCCAAAGTCAACTATTCGTGACCATCGCATGATGAAAACCTTCAGGAATCTTGTTGAAGATGTCTATATCACCTTGAAAACAAAGATGGGAATCCTGGCTATGATCCTCTGCTTTTTAACGCTGGGTACCGGGGCTGCCTCCAATCTTTGGTCTGCTGTGGCAAAAGACTGGAATGCTGGCGCTGATACTGTTGCTTTGGCAACAGGCGTTATGGCAGGTTTGCTTTCTGCTGCAGGTTGCCTTTTGGGCGGGTGGATCTGCGACCGTATAAAACGACAGTCAGCCTATCTATTATTCGGATTGCTTGGAGCATTATGTGCATTAGGGATGGCCTATTCCCCCAAAACTGAACTTATGTATATTATCTGGACTTCTCTGTATGCTGTCATCATGGGATTATCTTATGCCGGCTATAATGCTTTTGTATTAGAAGCAATTGGCAAAGGTGCTGCCGTTACCAAATACAATATTTATGCAGCACTGTCGAACGCTCCGATATACCTGATGATTTACATCGAAGGATGGGCCCACACCCGATGGGGGTCGAAAGGAATGCTAAATACCGAAGCAGTGTTTGCAGTTCTGGCAATTATTTTATTTCTCTTTCTGCAAATTTTAATGAAAGAAAGAAAATTAGATAAAGAGAATCGAATTTTATAAACACCTGACCGACAAGCACTTTCCATCGCTAGCTGGCAGGAGCTATTGTATTAAAAGCAATGATTTCTTGAAATAGTATTAGATATTTGTTAGTTGCGCAATATTAAAGCCCTGTATTTGTGTTAAATACAGGGCTTTAATATTGTTTTTTTGCTCCCCCTGCTGGACTTGAACCAGCGACCCTCTGATTAACAGTCAGATGCTCTGACCAACTGAGCTAAGGAGGAATTCAGGGGCGCAAAATTACAAAAAATCGGGCAATTTCCAAGTCTTACAAAAAAAAAGCGTAAACACTTGACGGTTAATTAATGCCTTTCACCGGTCAAACCGTCAATCTTGTATAAAAACAGGATTTTATCCTCATTTTAATGTAACCCTGACCTGAAAAATGAGTCTTATATCTGCTGTCCCCGAAATGGGAACTTAATCGCTTACCAATGGTAGATATCAGTAATATTCATAAAACCTACATCACTGGAAATAATAAACTGCATGTTCTGAAGGGCATTGACCTTAAAGTCGATGCCGGCGAGATGATCTCGGTGATGGGCGCTTCAGGATCAGGGAAATCAACTCTCCTGAATATCCTCGGGATCCTTGATAACCACGACCACGGGGAATACATACTGAACGGGGTCAGGATCGAGAACCTGAACGAACGTAAAGCCGCGATGCTCAGGAATAAGTTTTTAGGGTTTGTGTTTCAGTCGTTCAACCTGGTTTCTTTTAAGAATGCCATGGAAAATGTAGCGTTACCTCTTTATTATCAGAATGTTAAACGTAAAAAGAGAAATGCGATAGCCATGGAATTTCTTGACAGGATGGGCCTGAAGGATTGGGCCCATCATTTGCCAAATGAACTTTCAGGCGGACAGAAACAGAGGGTGGCTATCGCCCGGGCCCTGATCGCCAAACCTAAGGTAATCCTTGCCGACGAGCCCACAGGGGCCCTGGATTCCGTGACATCCCAGGAGGTCATGGATATACTTACCGACATCAATAAGAATGAAAATATTACGATGCTTATTGTTACTCATGAACATGATATTGCAAAAAGGACACAGAAGACTATCAGGATCACGGATGGCATGATCACGGAAATCATTAAGAATTAACCATGTTCTCTCTCGACCGCTGGCAGGAAATTTACAGTACCATCAGGAAGAATAAATTAAGGACCTTCCTCACGGGAT
>Ga0114951_10001698_pt1 | contig 26462 bp, 10 predicted proteins | sample AM7aDNAmetaG_FD_88677 | JGI IMG/M metagenome (GOLD analysis project Ga0114951, IMG submission 88677) | Freshwater microbial communities from Finland to study Microbial Dark Matter (Phase II) - AM7a DNA metaG | ecosystem: Environmental > Aquatic > Freshwater > Lake | place: Finland: Lake Alinen... | reverse complement strand
TGTTCGAACTGGATGGCCGCGTCCCGATGGTCGGGGGTCGCAGTTGCGGTCTGTCCCAGGCAGGCAGCCGCGCTTAAAAGGAGTGTCAGGCTAATACCGAATCGAGCTCGAACCCTCACCAAAATACCTCTGCTGGTATTCTCTCGTTCAAGAGAGACCCGACGCAACTGACATTTCCGTATGCGCCAAAAAAGGAGCGGGCGCGGCAGCAATAGCTGCCGCGCCCGCGGTTAATGCAGTCCGCAACTTAGAAGTGGAACTTTCCACCTAGTTCCAGAATGCGGTTGCTATAGACGGAGGTAACCTGACCAAAGTTGCCGTCATGGTTATTCGCATTGATGCCGCCCCATTGGGTGTGGTTGAGGGTGTTGAACGACTCAAACCGCAGTTCGACGTTCGGACCTTCGTGGGTCGTGAACTGGATGGTCTTTGTCAGGGTGAGGTTGAGGTTGACCAAGCCAGGCCCGACCACGGCATCCTTGCCGGAGGTACCGAAGCCTTGGCCTGCGCCGCCATTCCACGGTGCGACTGGATCACCAAACGAGCTGGTGCTCATCCAGGCGGCCTTGGTATGGGGGTAGGTGACCTTGGACAAGAGGCTCGCACGGTTGCTGGTGCCGCCGCCCAAGCCCAGTGTATCGCTGCCGTTGTAGGCAATAGCCTGCGGCAGACCGGTTTGGTCGACGAATACGCCTGAGACGCCCCAGTCGCCGAGAATCGACTTGCCAACATAATTTGAGCTGTGCTTCATGAACGGAAGGGCATACACGAAGCTAGCGTTGAAGACCTGACGACGATCAAAGCCGCCGGAACCACGACCATAGCGGGCGTTGAACGGATTCGGAATCGTTGCCAAATCGTTAGGTGCAGAGTCAATCAAGTGAGACCAGGTGTAGGCAAGTTGAGAGGTGAGTCCCCACTTGTTTTCAAAGCGAACGCCGGTCTGCAGCGAGTGGTAGATGGAGTTGGTTTCGTTTTCTTCCTGGGTGATACCGGCAAATCCAGGGAACTGCCGATAGGCGTTGGTTTGCACCTTTCCAGCCTTGACTGCAAACCGGTCGCAGTAGGCAGCGTTAGGACTGGAGGGGCTCATGTAGTTGGCATCTGTGGTCGGCAAAGCGAAGAGCGGGCAGTTAGCATCGCTCTTGCTCAATGGCAGAGTGTTGATGGCGCGATCGTTGTTCTGATCCCAACCATCCGAACCTACATACTGCAACGCCGCAACTACGGAAGGCAGCAACTGATGCTGTAGTCCCAAGCTCCAGTTGGCAGTGCCCGGAGGCGGATAGTTGTACTTGATGTTTGTGAGGCCCGACGGGAACGACTGAGTCGCCGTTGCGCCTGTATTGATGTTGGTGTTGGGGTTGGAGAAGAACACGTTGGTGGCCTGAGGCTGATAGGCGAAGGGCGGGTTCAAAGCGGCGTTGTACACATCGTTGCCCTGAACGCGCTCAAAGAACATGCCCATGCCGCCGCGAAGAACGGTCTTGCCGTTTCCGAAGAGGTCCATGGCAAAGCCCAAGCGAGGCTGGAAGGTGAAGTAGCGGTTTTGAACGTTGCCACGCGGGAAGCCATCAACGCCAGCTTCTCTGATGCCGTTGAGATAGAACTTCTCGGTGCCGGTGGCAGCGAACGTGGTAAGGAGTGCGGGGTTGAGGGTGCCGTCTGCCTGCACGGGGTTGGGCGCCGAAGTGTTGTAAGACCCGATCACAAAATTCGAGAACTTGTTATAGCGCTCAAATGCGTGCGGCAGTCCATCGTAACGGAGTCCCAGATTGAGGGTCAGCCGCGGGGTGACGTGCCAATTGTCGATTGCGTAACCGCTGAAGTTGTTGTTGACCCAGTTCTTGCCATAGAGGTACTCAAGTTGCTGGAAGCTTGAGGACATGCCCAGGACCATGTTGACAATTCCGTCCTTGGCGAATGCATCGCTATTGAACGAGGCGGTGCCGTTGGTGTTAGCCTGCAACTCCTGATTCTTGTAATCGTGGAGCAAGCTTACGCCGAACTTGAACTGGTGCCGGCCCTTGGACCAGGAGAGATCATCCTTGTACTGGAAGCCCTCATAGCCGTTTTTCCATGGGAAGTAGGCTGCATTCCACGTGGCGCCGAGTGGTTGGCCGCCCAGCGAGATTGCGGGCATCTTGGCCATTCTGTTGTTTGCCGTCGGGAAGAAGCTGTTGGCAGTCCATCCGCTCGGCTGAGCAAACGCATAGCCCACGCCGGCGATCGGCGTGAGGGCGATCTTGTTGCCGCTATAGAAGAAGCCGGTCTCGTTGAGCAGCGATGCGGAGTACATCTGGGTGAGCTTGATCGCGACTGTGTAAGAGGGGTTCTTCATGGTGGTACCCACGGTCGCGTAGCTGCCCGTCCACAACGGCGGGAAGAAGGTATTCTGCATGGCGTCGTGGAGGTAGTGGCCCATCAACTGGAACTTGCTGTTGATGGTATGGTCGATGCGCACAGTATCTTCCCGGATGTTCTCGGGCTGCTTGACGGAAATGATGTATTGAGTCCCGTTGTTGTAGTTGGCTTGCGGGAAGACCAGCGGCAACTGCCGGGCCATATTCTGGTCGATAAGGTTCTTGGGGATCAGGTAAGTGCCGGTGGCGGCGTTGTAGTTGAAACTCCCGCCTGGGGTCAATCCATCAGCCGCAAGCAGAGTATTGAACGCCGTGTTGTTGGGCAGGTTGGGGACGATCGGCGTGACAGTTGCCGACTGGGGCTTATAGTTCATGTCCTGTCCAACTGCCGGGAAGTTTGTTGCGTAAAGCGCGTTGCTGATGGAGGGCGAGCTGCCTTTGATCAACTTGCGCCATTCTTCGTTCCAGAAGAAGAATGTCCGGTTCCTTGCGTTGTTATAGACGTGAGGAATAAACAACGGGCCGCCGATGTTGCCGCCGGGCTCGTTGAGTTGGAAGACAGACCGCTTCTTGCCGGCGTTATTCAGGAAGTAATCGTTGGCGTTGTAGGCCGTGTTGCGGTTGAACTCATAGAGAGTTCCGTGATATTTCCGGGTGCCGGACTTGAGCATCATGACAACGGTGCCGCCCGAGCCAAGGCCGTAATCTGCCGAGTAGTTGCTGCCGAGGGTCTGGAACTCACCGATTGCGTCCTGCGAGGGAAGGTTCATGAAACAACCGCCGCAGCCGCGGTCATTCTGTTCAGCGCCGTCCAAAAGATAGACGTTGTGTGTCGGACGCTGTCCGTTGAAGCTTATGCCGTTGGCGGAGGTAAGAGCATCGATACCGCCAAATGCGGGCAGGTTGTTGGTAACGCCGAGGCCGAGAGCCGCGAGTTGAACCACGTTACGGCCGTTGGTAGCGAGTTGCCGGACCTGTTCACCGCTGATCAGGGTGCCGATTTCGCTGGTCTCTGTTTGAACCTGAAGGGCGTCTGCCTCAACAGTAACGGTCTGAGCCTGGCTGCCGACCGTGAGGGCGACGTTTTCTTCCAGGGTCTGGGCAACGTTCACTACGATGCCGGTCCTGGTGAACTTCTGAAAACCTGGTGCCGTAGCCGAGAGTGTGTAGGTGCCGTAACCGACGTTCCCGAAATGGAAGGCGCCCACGGAGTTGGCCGTGGTGTCTCTTGTCTGGGTGGTCGCGGTATTGGTGATAGATACTGCCGCATTGGGAACAACAGCGCCGCTGTTATCCGCGACGGAGCCGTTAATGGTGGCGTTATCCTGTGCTCCAGCCTGCGGCGCAAGAATCAGGAACAGCGCTATAAGAGCTATACATAGCGATCCCAATCCCTTCATGCGCGAGCCGGCAGGGCGTATCCGAGCTGCGAAGAAAGTTTGCATCAACGAACTACTCATGGTTCATCTCCTGAAGTATCGTTCGCTCGACTGCCCAACCCCATTCCCTCTGCTTTGATTCTCTTCGTTGCTTAAGGGAATTGTCGGTACGGCCAGTTCGATTCGGTTGACTCTTTTGCCAGGACGAAAACAACAACGACGAATTCGAGCCTGCTCACTGATATTCGGTTAAGGATCAGCTGCCGGCTCCAGGTGTTCGAATCTCTCTTCCGCAATGACTTGCAACCAACGATCGATCAATGAAGTTGCAGGCATTGAGGAAAACCTGCGGACTTCGCTTCTCTGCGGTCCAAAATCGAACGGTTCTGATGAATTCCAGTGGTGCATGCGTACTTACCGCGAGTGTCCCGACATGGTCTTATGAAGCAACCTACGTTCAGAGCTTCATAGCTCCGTTCTGCAGTTACCAGCCTCAGTTGCGCTGCAAGTGAACTCTGCAAGCCGCAAAACCCGATGTATTGGGCTAGTGCCCCACTTGGGGAAGAGTCTCGCAAATCTGATTGGTCCGGGCGAAACTCCTGGTTGAAAGCCAGTGAGCATACGTTTTCCTCAGCGCCAGTAATTGTGAGTCCTGCAGTTTGTTCTTGTCAACAACAATATGAGGTAAATTTTTCCGCTTTTTCGGCCGAAGTGCAAAAAGTAAATCATTTTATCTGTCGTTTTCCAATCTACTGTTTATGGGAGGCGGGGCGGGGTTGGGGAGCGTGGGCCGATCTTCCGTAAACGTTTTCTTTGGCCCCCATAGATAGAGCCATATTGGGATGGACCTGTCCGGGAAGCAAGGCCTGTTGCGATGCCGAGTTTTGCCGCAAATTCAAGAACTGTTTCATTTAAGGTGAGCTTGAGGCATTGGAGACGGACTTAACGGTGTTCGAAAACCCCGGGGGAAAAGGCGCGAAGTGACGTTTACAGCCGGAGAGGAGTGACCCGTCAGCCGCGCTACCTGCGGTAGTCCGTCCGGTCCCGTACGGTCCTAGAGGCGATGAGCTATGAAAAATAGTAGGGCCGGGAACTATATATATGTTGGCACGGATTGCTCGGCAGGTTGGCGTAGTCTGCAAGCCGTCCTGACGACGTAAATGATTAATAAGCATGAAGTTGCAGAGGATTCAGCCTCGATGACCTCGTTCGGAAGGGGCGATCTCCCTTAACCACCCCGCATAGAGGCTGCAAAAGGAAATTCGCCGGGATCTAAAATCCCGAAGCGGTCTTCCGCGCATTCCTCAACTTTACACTGATCGTTGAGTCTCCCCGGCGGGTGTGAACTGGAACTGAAAAATGGGGCGCCTTCACGGTGTGAAAGCGCCCCACTTTTCAGTTACTCGCATTTGGTTACTCGGGTAGGGTCACCGTGCCCTTCACATTGAAGCTGCCGCTCACTATCGGCGCACCGGTGTTCGGCTGCCCGCCGCCCACGGACACGATGTACGCGCCCTCGGCCACAGTCGGCTCTCCGGCTTCGGTCACCATGCTCAAGTCGCGCGGATTCAACACAAACCGCAGCTTCTGTGATGCACCCGCCTCCAGATGAACCCTCTGGAAGCCGCGCAACGCCTTCAGTGGCGCGCCCGGAACCTTGGGGAAGCTCAGATAGAGCTGCGCAACCTCGTCACCCGCCTTGGTGCCGGTATTCGTGACATTGACTTCGGCAACCAGCGGACTGCCCGCAGCTACCTCGGCCGGAACAGTAAGTCCGCCATAACTGAAGGTCGTATAACTCAACCCGTACCCGAACGGATAAAGCGGCGTCCCTTCAAAGTACCGGTAAGTCCTTCCCTTCATGGAGTAATCATCGAAAGGCGGCAACTGGGCAAGGCCGTTATAGAAAGTTATCGGCAAACGACCTGCTGGATTGTTGTGGCCAGAGAGCGTCTGCGCCACGGCCGTCCCACCTTCTTCGCCGGGATAGAAAGCTTCGAGAATTGCGTTGGCATGCTCCTTGGCCCAGTTTACGGCGAGTGCGCTGCCGTTGGTGAGCACCACGACCGTGGGCTTGCCTGCCGTGGCAACCGCTTCAAGCAGATCCTGCTCGGGCTTGGGCAAATCGATGCTGATGCGGTCCCCGCCGATGAAACCGGGCTCGTTGACCGGCATCTCCTCACCCTCGAGTTCGCTGGTGATGCCTACGACGGCAACCACGACGTCGGCGTTCTTTGCCGCCGCTACGGCTTCCGGATTCACGTTGCGATCAATCTTGGCCCACACAAGGCGCATGTGCGGTGCGGCATTGCTGGTTCTTTGATACTCTGCCACAACCTTGTAGGGCTTGCCTGCCTCGAAATGAACGCGGCCGGTGACAGTGTCAAGTCCGTGAGGATAGTTTGCATTGGTGACGCGCTTGCCCTCGAGAGTGAGGCGGAAGAAGGCGTCGGTTTCGATTCCCAGGTTATACTCGCCTGATTCCTTAGGCGTGAGCGTCGTTTCCCATTTTACGGTCAACTGCGGGACAGACGCGGCCCCAGCCGGCAACGGCTGCGCTGCGATATCGATGTTGGGCTCGATGCGCGTGGCCAGCGGGGCAGCGGTTGTCTTTTGCTGATCCGTATTCGCGGTCACGGCAGCCACGATGTCCTGCTTGAGGTAGGTGGCCTTGGCGCCCGGCTTGCCCTCGATGCTCAGCAACTCAGAGGGCACGGGCCAGGTTTGCTTGCTCAGGAACCCGGTGCCGGGGACGTAGCTGATGGTTGCGCCCGGGAACTCCTTCTTGAGGCCTTCGATAATTGAGACGGTGTGCGTCGGAATCCCGTTGTAGTTTCCCAGCAGCACGCGCGTCTGGTCCGCGAGCGGGCCCACGACGGCAATCTTGATGCCTTTGGTCTTCAGCGGCAGCACGCCGTCGTTCTTCAACAGCACCATGGATTCGTTGGCCAGCTTGAGTGCCAGGGCACGATGCTGCGCACTATCCAGCAGCTTTTCGTCGATCTTGTTGTAGGGAACCATCTCCGGCGGATCAAACATGCCCAACTTCATGCGCGCTGTAAACAGCCGTACGAGGGCCGTGTCGATCTCGCTCTCTTTCAGGGAGCCTTGCTTGACCGCATCAATATATGGCTTGTAGTCGTGGTCGTCGTGCACTTTGGCACGGAAGTCGATACATTCATTGTCCATGCCGCGCTGAATGCTGATGGCGGAACCCTCCGGTTGTGTGGGCTTGTAGTGATGGCCGCTGACGATATCGCGGACCGCACCGCAGTCGGAGACGACATAGCCCTGGAAGCCCCACTTGCCGCGCAACTGGTCCTGAAGCAGAAACTCGCTGGCGCAGGCGGGCTGCCCGTTGATGTCGTTGTAAGCGCACATCACGGAGTCGGCCTTGCCCTCGATGACCGCGGCGCGAAACGCGGGCAAATAGGTGTCCAACTCATCGTGCTTGCTAACCGGCACATCGACCGAATGGCGTGTCGACTCCGGTCCGCTATGCACCGCAAAATGCTTTGGCGTCGCAATCACGCGGTAATAGCGCGGATCGTCGCCCTGCATGCCGGTCACGAAATTCACGCCCATGCGGGCGGTGAGGAATGGATCTTCGCCGTAGGTTTCTTGTCCGCGGCCCCAGCGCGGATCCCGGAAGATGTTGATGTTCGGCGCCCAGAAATCCAACCCCTCGAAGATGTCGCTGTGCCCGGCGCGCAGATCCTGCGCATGCTTGATGCGCCCCTCGGTGCTGATCGCAATAGCCATCTGGTGAATGGCCGCCGTATCGAAGGTTGCGCCCAATCCCACCGGCTCGGGAAACTCCGTCGTTCCGTTCACCGCGACACCATGCAGCGACTCGCTCCACCAGTCGTACGCCGGGACGCCGAGCCGAGGAATGGCGCGCGCCTGGTTTACCAGTTGCGTGGCCTTCTCCTCGAGCGTCATCCTTTGCACCAGGTCCGCTGCCCGTTGTTCGGCGGGCAGGCCAGGGTTCCGGTAGGCTGGCTTCTGGGCGTCCTGCGCCCCTGCCGTCAATGCCGCTCCGAAGCAGGCCAATCCAGCCGCTATAATCCGCAATCCAAAGCTCTTCATTGTTCTTCCTCGTTGGCGCTCGGGCTTGCTCCGAGGCATTTCCTTCGGAAGAATTGCAACCCGCGCGTCGCGCCCAACTCTAATGCGCCAAGGGGCCTCTGTCAAGCGCTGGATTCAGTGAAAAATCGCTTTATATGGGCATTTCCTGCCCTTCTCCCTTGCCGTCTCCCGCCAAAAATCGATCTGGAGATAAGTGACCCATTGTTCCCAAATCAAGACACAACATAGCGTTGAGACGAATCTGAGACTATGAGCAAGAAGGAACAGCGCTCTTCATTCGACGCCACTCACCATACATAAAGACGACGGCCTGCCTTCAGAATCCGCCCCATTTCGGCCGCAGTGGAGGCTGAACACTGTCCTGGGTCTCGTCCTGGTGTGGGCATCGCGATTGAATGCATCGGTTGAGAGTCTGTGGCTATGTGATCGGCGGGCTTAGCAGAGATTCAGGAGGCGCCGGGGTTCTGCGCCGGGCTTGAAAACTAGCCCGGATATTCAGGCGAAGGACATTTACCCGCCTTAAGAAGAAGTCATTGGCTGACATCTAAGCACTCTAATGGTCCTCAACGTAAGCTCTGTTTCAAGACCGCTGTTCATTCTAGAAGGGTGTACCTGAGGAAGGCACGATGCTGCTCTCGCCGCAGATGTCCAACGAACTTCTCGGGTTGCCATGGCAGTTTCTGGCCATTGGTCTGGTGCTTTGCCTGACAGTCACGGCACTGGGGTTCAAACGGGTTGAATATTTTGTGAGCCTTGGCTATGCTGCATCCATCGCCGTGCAGGCGATTGTTTTTCCTTTGCTTTACCGGGACACAATCAGAGATCTGGCGCTGGTCCAGTCAGGGTTGCTTCTTGCGTATGGTCTGAGGCTCGGTACATTTATCTCCCTCCGAAGGCACGTTCCCTCCTTTCAAAAGCAGCAGGCGGAAAACACGGCTCGCGGCGCCAAGGTAGGCGGCCTGCTGAAGATTGCCATCTGGGTCGTAGTATCGCTCTTTTACGTTCTTCTCTTCCTGCCTGCATTGCACACGATGTCAGCGCAGGCAGGCGGATTGGCGTTGGCGTCTGTACCTGTGGGCCTTGTGTTGATGGCGATCGGCCTTGGGCTTGAAGCAGGTGCCGATTGGCAAAAATCCCGCTTCAAGAAACAAAACCCATCCCGGTTCTGCGACAAAGGCCTCTTCAGCGTGGTGCGCTTTCCGAATTACTTTGGCGAGATGGTGTTTTGGCTCGGTGTCTGGGTCTCGGCGATGTCGACCTTTAGGACAGTGTCCGCCTGGGGGCTGGGGTCCCTTGGCTTTCTGGGCATCGTAATGGTGATGTTCGGCGCGGCGCGCCGCCTGGAATTGAAGCAAGGCAAAAGCTACGGTTCCGATGCAGCCTTTGAAGTTTACTCGCACAAGGTGCCGATCCTTATACCGTTCCTGCCCGTGTATTCCCTGCGAAGCCCCGGAGTATCAAAGAGATGACACAACCTCAGGTCTGCATCGCTGGAGCAACTGGCTACCTGGGTAGCCGGCTCGTCGCGCAACTGCGAGCGCGGTCAATTCCAGTTAGGGCGATATTGAAGGACCGAAACTGCGAAACTGATCAGTGCAGGATGAATGCACTAGGAGCCACGCTCGCCTTTGTTGACGCATCGCTCATCGGGTCCTATTCAGAGGCGCTTTCGGGCGCTGAGGTCGCGATCTCGTGCATGGCATCCGGCAACGTGCATGTAGATTCAACCAACGATTTTTGGGCTATCGATCGCGACGCGAACATTCGCTTCGGGCTTGAGGCGGTCTGCGCTGGCGCTAAACACGTCATTCTGGTGGCAACGTTCGAAGGGCGCGACTCAAGAAAGCTGACCGAGTTCAGCGATGCCAAAGAAGGCGCAGTGGACGCGATTGGCGCAGCTTGCCGCCAGGCAGGCGCAGCGTTCACCGTCATCCGACCGACTGCCTATTTCAGCGATCTGACCAACCGGGCATTCGACTCGGTGCAGAAGAAAGGCACCTATACCGTCATTGGAGACGGATCATGTCGTATCAATCCGATCGACGGAGATGACGTCGCAGTGTTCATTACCGATTGCATTAGCGATCCCAAACAGGCAGGACGCGAGCATCAGATTGGAGGCCCCGAGACTTTCACCTTTCGGGAGATAGGCTTGCTCGCGGCCGAGGTAATTGGATTGCCCTACCCATTGAAGGTAAGGTCGATTCCACTATGGCCTTTGCGAGTTTTGGCGGCTATGGCCGGAATGGCTGGCTGCGCCTTACGCAAGAGCCGGCGATCGGCGGCGATCCTGAAGTGGATGATTTATTCGAGCACCCACGATGCAGTCGCAGTGACCTGTGGCACGCATCGGCTCTACGATGAATTTTGTTCGAAGCGCGATGCCGTGCGGCCTGCGGTCTGAAGGGGCCCTCCATGTGGAGTGGTACCTGAGGTTCATCGGGCGCGAAAGTTTAAGGCAGAGGCCTGCGGTCAAAGGTCAAATAGTTTTGCTCACTTTGGCCAATGCGATGAGTTCATGAGAAAACGATTGGCAACCCCTACCACTTACACGGTCGCCAATTCGTGTTCGATTGTCCTTCAGTCTTCGATTATTAGAAATCTGTGGTTTCGCTCACCTGATCGCCGGGCTAACTTGAATTACAAGTTTTCCGAAGTTCTTTCCTTGGAGCAATCCAATGAAGGCATCGGGCGCACGTTCCAGCCCTTCCACGACATCCTCGCGATACTTGATCTTCCCCGCGGTGAACCACTGCGACATCTGCTTTTGAAATTCGCTGAAGTGCGACCCGTAATCGTCAAATATGATGAATCCCTGAACGCGTATGCGGCGCTTCAGGAAGGTGCCCATCACTTGAGCGGTGCGATCTCGTCCCACCGGAGCTTCTCGGTCGTTGTAATGTGCGATCAAACCACAGAGGGGGATGCGCGCGCGCGTATTGAGTAGGGGCAGAACAGCCTCAAAGACCACGCCTCCTACACTCTCAAAATAGACATCGATACCCTTGGGGCAGGCATTTGCGAGCAGGTCCTTCAACGCGGGATCTCGATGGTCAACGCAAGTGTCGAAGCCTAGATCTTCAACGGCAGATTTGCATTTTGCTTCGCCTCCAGCTATGCCCACTACGTGACATCCCTTAAGTTTTGCAATCTGTCCGACGACGGATCCGACCGCGCCGGTAGCTGCTGCAACGACTACCGTCTCCCCGGCTTTCGGCTGCCCAATCTCCAGCAAGCCCATGTAGGCTGTGAATCCCGGCATCCCAAGTACGCCGAGGGCATAGGAAGGATGCTCCATTTGCGGGCCCAAGTTGAAGACTCCCTTTCCGTCAGACACTGCGTACTTCTGCCAGCCACTCTGGCTCAGCACCCAATCGCCAATTGCGAAGTCAGGATGGTGCGAGATCTCTACCAGACTGACGGTTGATCCTACCATCACCTCGCCGATCGCTACCGGGGGCGCGTATGAGGGGGCATCGCTCATTCTGCCTCGCATGTAGGGGTCGAGCGAAAGGAAGATGGTTCGCAGGAGCATCTGGCCCTGGGCAGGGACGGGGACGGATTGTGTCTCGATCCTGAAATCGCTGGGAGTGGGCGCTCCGGTTGGCCTGGAGGCGAGGACGATTCGTTGATTTTCTGGATTTCTCATAGTTGACTCTCCATTTGATTGTACTTTTCAAGTATCGACAAGCTCAGGTATGTTCTGCGAAAACGCTAATTGCATATGCGCACGCACGTTGATCTTTATTGCTCGTATCGAAGCGTTTCGCGAGAAGTTTTCCACTTTTTGTGGATCGCCGGTATTCCGAGACCGCGAGAAAGCCCGTACCGCATTGCTCAGGAGATTGACGATAAATGATCGAAGAGTGATATTGAATGATCCGAACCGGCGGTGGTAAGCACCGAAGAGGCAACCAGCAATACGCTTAATCCCTGCAGGATGCTCATTCCGATTCGACGCTGTTGAAGCAAGGGCTCGTATACGTGGCGTAATCGAGGAAGCGGCAGCCTTGGCGTAGGCTGAATTGCACGTGCGTCGAGATCGTGAGCATTGATTGGGTTTTGCGGGCTTCAGTCAATAAAGTCAAGCAAGAGTCCAACTGAATGTGACGGTTCGGCGGCTCGCGCATTTTGTTTGATCCCTTTCCACCGTGCCTCGCGGTTAACCCATTAGTGAGCATGCAAGAGCAGGCCCACTTTGTCCCCAATCCGAAGCTGGTCATACGGGCGCCAATTCTGAATCTGTGCGCGTCATCGCCCTTATCCGGGTGGCTGGTTGTTGCAGAGCGTATGTCCATGGACTCACTCAAGCCTCGAAGAGGCAGGCTATGATCTCGCCCGCAACTCGGGGAGAGCACGTTTTCAAAGCTGGAATAAGCGGAATCAAAGCCAGGTTATCGAGAGGTAATCGGTCCCAACTCTCTAAAAGGATGGAACTATGAACACTACTCGTCGTATTCGGCCCGAGCGGCTGGCGCAGCTCGTGGTTGCACTATGCCTGGCTTTGATCATCCTGACGATCACGCACTCGGTGAACGCCAGTCGCTCAGCTGTGACCATAAGCTACGCAACCCCTGCGCCGTTTCAGATCGGAGCCAGCATAGTGCCGATCGTTCCAACAACGACTGGCAGGGATCTCAAATTCCGCATCAGTCCTTCACTTCCCGCAGGCCTGACGTTTTCGCGAAAGTCAGGCAGCATATCTGGAACGCCCACTGCGGTTACTCCTCCTGCGGTGTACGTTATTACGGCATCGAACGATCGAGGAACAGCAACCTTCAGGCTTACATTGTCAGTGATCGGCAATGGCGGCCCGTCTGCTCTGGTATATCCAACGCCTGCTCCTCTGCTGGTTGGACTTCCAATTACATCTCTTTCGCCAGCGGTGAGCGGCGTTGTCACTCAGTTCAGCGTGACCCCCGCGCTGCCAGCCGGGCTGGCGATGGACCCGGCGACCGGCGTAATCTCAGGAACGCCAACCGCCGTTACAACGTCAGCGGACTACACCATCACAGCTGCCAACGCAGCAGGGCAAACGAGCTACTCGCTGGCTTTGTCGGTTGACGCTGGTCCTACCGTTCACCTGACTGCGACTGCCACGGATCCAAATTCCCAGACGCTGACTTTCCGCTGGCAAACGACCGACGGAGTCCTCGTCAATGTCAACGGTGATCAGGCGGATTGGCAACTTCCGTCCGGTCCCGGACTGCACCTCGCTTACCTGTTGGTCTCGAATGGCCAAGGTGGTTACGCTGAGGACAGGCTGGTTGTGAATACAGATGTAATTGGAAATCCCGTCCTGACGACGGCGCCAGTTGACCTCTCCGCGCCGGCAGCTGCGTCACAAACAGGAGACTTCTACCGCTCCTATGTGCAAGCCGGATTAACGGCGGGCGATTACTTCCCGGGACTCACAGGCGGATCGCACGTAGTTCAGGTTGCGGGGTTGGCTGTGCAGATTCTTGACACTGCCAGATCTTTTGCAACAGCCGGAATCGGAGTGACGAACCAGCGCGGCGAATATGTGATCCAAGGCTTGCCGGTTGGCACGACATACCAGGCGGATTGCCAGAACCAGACAGGCCTTTCGGGAAATCTGTTCTGCACTTCGGATAGTGCATTTCAATTGCCCGGGAGTTTGACTTTTTCCATGCTGCCCCTTGCCGTAACTGATTGGTATCCAGGTGGAGAGACGTATACGTCAGCCTGGATGACAGGCACCATGAAACTCGCGGACAACAGTTCCTGCGGTCTGAGCGATGAGTTCTTCGGATTGGCGCCCGCTGGCGTCATCTCCCTGCTCGATGTCTCCAACAACCCCATCAACTGGCCTCAGTTCAGCCCGGCCTCGGTCAACGAATTTATGGATTTTGCGCTGCCTACATCAGGTGGCTTCACCTCGACTGGAGCGACTCGCGTCCAATTTGGCTGCGAAGGCGCAACACCGGTCACATTGCCGGTTCCAGCCGGTGTGAGCATTTACACCAATACGGACCTCGGTACCGTGACGCTGCCAAACACGGGATCGCCAGCGATTACGTCGATCAAGGCTGACTATCAGAGCCAGGTCGTAGCATCCTTTCCCCCGCCCCCTCCGGCCTTTCCCCCGCCTCCGCCACCCTCGAACATCAACCCGCGCAGCACTGCATTCCTGGGATTCAAAGGGATTGATTCAAGAAAGGGAGCTTGCCAATACTACAAGGCGGTCGGTGCCGTGAAATCCTGCGATGCATCGGGTACACCGTCCGGGGCGATCAGCTTTAATGACTGGATGCGCAAGGTGAAGATTGGGCCATTCGCAGTGGCGGGGACACCAGAGTACACTGCAAGTTACATCAACAAAGTTGATTTGAACCTCGCGCGCGTTCACCACTCAATCTCTTACGGGCCAAACCAGACGGCAGCATATGTTTGTAATCACGCAGGCCCGAGTGTCGCCGATCCTTTGCAGCCGGAAATCGATTCGGTGATCGACGACGCAATCAGTAACAAGAAGCTTGTGGCTTGCGTGGCCATGGACCACGGCATCTCTCCGGGTGTAAATCTTGATGCCCAGGGAGTCGCGCAGCCATTTACGCGATTCCTGATCTTTGGACCTAGCGGGAACCTGCTCATGTCAGTCAATCTCGATGGCCGCGGTGAGAAGTTCGTGCCTGGAACATGCGTGGCATGCCACGGAGGTGACCACTATGCTGGACGCTATCCAGAAGATGGCTCGGGGCCTGCGAACATAGGTGCTCATTTCGTTCCTTACGACAGCGGCAACTTCGAGTTCTCGAGCAAGCCAGGTCTGACGTTGCAGGATCAGCAGGAGGCACTCTACCTGCTGAACCAGAACGTGCTGAATGCCGGGCCGACGGTGGCTGAACAGGAGTTGATAGCCGGCTGGTATGCGACCAGTCATGAATTGGATCCTGTTTATGTGCCTGCGAGTTGGCAGACGGCAGGCCCCAAGATGGTCAGCTACTACCAAAATATTTACGCACACAGCTGCCGCACTTGCCACGTCGCGATGACGGAGGGTTACAACTTCGATCACTATCACAACTATCAAGTTCCAAATGGCACGTACCGTTCCAACTCCGGTGTTGCGCCCACAGTATCGGCGCAGTGCGGACCGGGCTACGCTCTGCCGCTCCTCTCATATTCGATGCCCAACTCACTGGTTACGTTCAACCGTTTCTGGGCTCAGTTTGGCTCACCGAGTGATACGGCAGCTCGCACTGCCTGCAACAATGCCGTGAATCCGTTTTAAGAATTCAATGCAGGCAAATCATCGCCATCGAAACCTTATTGCGCTTACCGGGCGACAGATAATACGATATGTCGCCCGGCATTCTACTTAACGCGAATGGAGCGTTCCCAAGCATGGCAAAGAAGGCAGACTCGACTTTCCACTCGGCTTAGTAATTTCGATTGTTTCCGAGTGCCCGATAAATCAACCCCGTTCAAATGAGGCTCTCGCACCGGCTCGGATCTTGAAGAGCATCGAATTGCCAGTAGATCCTCAGGGCAAACCGTACTCAATAGAAGATGATCTGCACGAGACACTATATTAGTCAGCGCGCGTCTGAATGATTGAACAACACTAGCTTCCGCGTGAATCAGATCATGCTGTTGTGGTGAAAAGGACCGCCCATCATCGCCGATTTTGTAACAGAAAATGCTTGGTTCAGCTCACTTTACAGACGTGCGCGGCAGATGTAGACTTCCGAGTGTCAGTAAACGCTTTCTCTCGTTGTGTTGACGGGCGTCCTTGAGGATTCGTTAAAGGAGGGATATTAACAGTGAACAGGAAAAAGAGAGCCAAGACTTCCGCAATCCAAGCTGCCTATTCTAAAAGACTTGAGCCGAGCCGCCGAGAATTTCTGATGGGCGTGGGAGGCACTGCTGTTTTGGGTGCACTCTCCGGTGCCCCGACCTTTGCGCAGGATTCTAAAAGCGCTTTGAATATTGCTCGCGTCGCAGTCCCGACGAGCCAGGTGATGACGAGCGAGAACCGAATCTCCTCCTTGAACGACGGGTTTAATCCTGAGAACTCGTTTGACCGGAGCCATGCGCTGTATGCGCTATGGGCGGAGCCATCGACGGGCAGGCGCACAAGTTGGGTGCAATACGAATGGAGCGAGCCTGTCAGCGTCAACAAGGTCGAGATCTATTGGGCCGTCGATCGCCCACGTGCGGGCGAGCTACCGGGAAGTTATGTGCGCAAGATTTCTGCGCCAGAAAGCTATAGAATTCTCAGCTGGAATGGGACCGATTTCACACCGGTTTCTCGGCCCCAGGGTCTTGGAGTCGCACTTGACACGTTTAACGCGACAACCTTTGAACCAGTGAAAACGAATAAGCTTCGGATCGAAGTGGTTCCTCAGAAGGAGCGACCTGCAGGCATCCTGGAATGGAGAGTCTTCAATTACGGCCCTGTTCCATTACTTCAGCCGGTTGTAGATGCCGGCGTGGACCGTTCGGTTGTGAGCGACGGGCGGACCTATCTGTCGGGCAAGGTGACCTGGCTCGAAGACTCAAGCAAGAACCGGGCCCGCTGGGTGAAGTCCGCAGGATCAGGCGCGGTTGTCTTTGCCGATGCGGCTTCACCGGTCACTACTGCGACATTCTCTCAACCCGGTGACTACGTGCTGGCGCTTGAGTCCAGCGGCAGCAAAGGCCCGGCGCACACGATTGGCGTACATGTGGAACCGGCGCCTCCTTCTGACCGTCTCAACGTGGTTTACACGCGGAAGTATTCGATCGATAGTAAGCTATGGAAAGATCGTACAAAGGCTCTTATTGTGAGCTGGATTCCGCACTGCATCGCCATGTGCGAACGCACAGATATTCCTGTCATGCGTGGCGACGGGGGAATCGACAACTTCATCGAAGCAGCAAAAGCGATCCGTGGCGAGCCGCACTCGGGCCACAAGGGATACGTCTTTTCTAACGCATGGGTTCACCAGACAGTTGAGTCCATGTGCATCGCCCTTATGGTCGATCCGCAGGACGACGCCGAGATCATCAAGTCACAAAAGATGATGCGTGGGACGCTGGAGCACTGGATTCCGCTCATCCTTGCTGCTCAAATGCCGGATGGCTACCTGCAAACAGCGTACACATTGGCGGACCGCAAGAATTGGCCGGAGCGCTGGTCGCCCGACCACCGCGGCAATCATGAAGGCTATGTCTCGGGCTACTTCATCGAATCGGCCATTAATCACTACACCCTGACCGATGGGAAGGATCTCCGCCTGTATAACGCGGCAAAGAAGCTGGCCGATTGCTGGGCGGCGAACATTGGGCCCGGCAAGAAGGAATGGTTTGATGGGCACCAGGAGATGGAGCAGGCGTTGGTGCGCTTCGGCCGCTTCGTAAATGACCAGGAAGGGAATCACCGCGGGGACGCGTATATCGCTCTCGCGAAGTTCCTTCTCGATTCGCGGCGGGGTGGATCGGAATACGACCAGAGTCACTTGCCCCCGGGCCAGCAATATGAAGCTGTGGGCCACGCGGTGCGCGCGATGTACTTCTATTCGGGCATGGCGGATATAGCTGCTGAAACCCAGGATCGCGACTACCAAGGCGCGGTTATCTCGCTCTGGGACAACATGGTCAACAGGAAGTACTACTTGACCGGCGGCATCGGAAGCGGGGAAACCTCCGAGGGCTTTGGGCCGAATTACTCGTTGCGCAATGAAGCTTACTGTGAAACCTGCTCGAGCTGTGGACTTGTTTTCTTCCAGTACAAGCTCAACCTTGCCTATCACGACGCGAAGTACGCCGACCTGTACGAGCAGACGATGTACAACGCATTGCTCGGAGGAGTGGCTCTCGACGGGCAGAGCTTCTGCTATACAAATCCATTGGCGAATACCGAGCGCGCGAAGTGGCATGTGTGCCCTTGTTGCGTGGGGAATTTCGCGCGCACCTTGCTTATGATCCCGACCTGGACTTACGTGAAGAGCAATGATGGGCTCTACGTCAACATGTTTGTCGGCAGCAGGATTCATGTTGGTCAAGTCGCGGGCGCCAACGTTGAAGTGGTTCAGAAGACAAATTACCCCTGGGATGGATCGATTTCAATTACCGTGAACCCGGGCGAAGCAAAGACCTTCTCGGTCTATGTGCGGATCCCAGACCGTACCACAAGCAAGCTCTACAAAGATTCTCCTCTGGTCCGAGGTGTGAAGCGGTTTGCGGTCAATGGGCACGAACAAACGCCGACTATTCATAAGGGCTATGCCGTAGTCACGCGCGAGTGGCAGGCTGGCGACCTCATCGAACTGGAGTTGCCGATGGAGCCGCAGCGCGTGGTTGCGGACAGCCGCATCAAGGCCGACCTTGGCCAGGTGGCTTTGAAATATGGCCCACTCATCTACAACGTCGAGACGGCAGACAATGGAAACATCGACCGTAAACTAGCGGATGCACCACTCCGGGTAGAGTGGCGTCCTGACTTGCTCGGCGGCGTTATGGTGATCTCTGGGAAGTGGCAAGATGGGGCACCGATGCTGGCGATTCCGAATTTTGCACGTGCCAATCGAGTCGGAGCGCCACCCGACTATCCCATGGATCGCGAACCCGATCATTTCACCAGAGCGAAGCCTTCAATCAACTCGAAGGTGTGGATCTAGCCGGGAGCCATGCGTAGGCAAAAACGCTACAGCGGATCTCCAATTGCTATACGCTGAGGCGCAACCGCCCAGTGGCGTTCTCCTTAAGAAAAAGCCACCGCGCAAAGCGCTGGCAAGGGTACGTGAATTGTAGAATAGCTCTAGGCCTTCATCCTACGAATTGGCCAACTCGATTGACGGAGGGAAGGCGACATCAGGGGGACCACTATTTGGAAGGTGCCGGTCCCACAACGAGCCGGTATCGTTTTCTTTCCGTTTCATGCCGTAGCGATTCCTGGTGCAACTCCGCTAAGCGCTTGACCAGGGGTTTCAGGTCGTCGGAGTGTCCTGTATGGCGCATCGAAATGATCAAATGGTATGTTGCTGACTCGTCGGACGGCGAGTACTTAAGGGCGATCTGGCATTGTTCAATCGCCAGGTCATACTGGCCGGTTCTCATGTACATACTAGCCAGAAGGTCTATTGCGCCCACGTGATCCGGCTTCAGTTTGACGGCGAGGAGAGCCGACTTCATTGCCTCTTTGAAGGCATCGCTTCCCACTGCGGGAGCCTGGTTCATGAGAAGCTGCGCCAAAAGATAATTCAAAAGCGGGTCTTCCGGATGCGTTTGAAGTTGGGTTCGCACTTTTGCTAGCGCTTCATCAGGTTTATTCTTCAATACGTCTGTGAGGTCGCCAGCGTAAGAACTGATGCTCTGCGCCGAATCCAACTGCTCCACTCTCTTGAAATCGGCTTCCGCCTTGTCGTACTGCGCCAACTGGGCATAGAGAATTCCGCGGGAGATATAGAGGGCGGGATCATCTGGAATTCGTTGGAGCCCCGCATTGATCATGTCAATTCCAACCTGAAACGAATCATGAGCCAGACAGATCTCCGAAAACATAACGTAGTAGCTCGCTGTCGCCGGACTCAGGACAATCGCCTGTCGAAGAAGCGATACAGCCTTCGGCGTGTCTCCGGTCGCCTCATACGCCTGTGCTGCCAGGCTTAGAATGTCCGGGTCCTGTTGTGCATCCGTAACCAAAGGCGCAAGCACCTTCAACGCGGCTTCATTTTGACTTGTTGTAACCAAAACGACCGCAAGATCATATTTGGGATATACACGGTCAGGAAGCAGCGCGGCCAGTTCTTCAAAAACGGCGACTGCTTTCTCGAAGTCCTTCATCTGCACTAGACAATAGCCATAAGCCTCCAGCGTCTCAGGATGGGTTCCCATCTGTCCGAAGCTGATTGCGAAATGCTCTTTCGCTGCGCGGCAGTCGCCCTTTTTCTTTTGGAGCATTGCCAGCATTTCCTGAGCGGTCAGATCGTGCGGATCTTCCTTCAGAATTCGATTGAGCAGCGGGATCGCGCGCACGTCACTCGACTCATAGAGGAGCTGAGTCTCGCCCCTTAGCGCAGGCATGTATGTGGGTGAAAGGCGCAGAGCCTTGTCGAAAGCAGCAAGTGCGTCCTTTGTCTCGCCTTTGAGGGAGTAGATTATTCCTTCCAAGGTCCATAGTCGAATGTCGTTCGGTTTTAAATGAAGCTGGGACTTGGTGAACTGCAGGGCTTGATCGTATTGCTTGGAACGAACTAGAGATTCAATCGATGGAACAGGTGCACCAGCTTGCTGCGCAACAGCAACAGCGCCTCCGGGTGCGGCGTAGGAAATGGCGAGAGATGTGATGAGAATGGCGAGGCATCTCCTGCTCGCATGTTGCGTCAAGACGGAGAAAGCCGAGATAAGTTGGCCCCAAATCATTTGAGTGCTCGCAACCTTCTGCCTAATTGATCGGGAGGTATCATTCCAACCGATGCCACACGATGGTCCATCGAGTCTGCCCCTCAATTCTATCGCTATCAGCAACACTGATGTGCCGAGGTCGGCACACTAGCGCGCTTATACCGTGCGGACAATAGTGCCCCGCGTGAAGTAGCCGAGTGTAAGAGCTGGCGACAAACCGAAGCCGAAGAACTATTGAGTCGGCGGTACCGCGATTACGAGGCCCGTGGCTTTCCTTTCCGTGCACGGATTGCCGTTACACAATTCGCCAGTAATCCCTTTGCCCTCTCTGATGGTGTAAATGCGGTCCACCGCCGACAGTTTCAGAGCCTCCTTTGTGCCATCGGGCCAATGAATCTCCGCCGTGCCAGCATCTGTCGCATCGCCCAGCCCAAAGTGAGGGCGCCGGTCGTTTGCCGAAATGTAGCTGCCACTGGCCAGAACATCCTGCCGCATCCGCATGCCGTTTGCATTCAGGTAGACGGTGGCGCAGGTCGCATCACGCGGGCTCTTTGCCCTGCCCACCAGTTTCATCTCCACCCAGTGGTGATGGTCCGGATTCACGTTCCGCAGCAACACCGGAGGGCCGTCCACCGGGTTAACGATCACATCAATCTTGCCGTCGTTGAACAGGTCGCCAAACGCCGCGCCGCGAGCGGGAATCACATCTGCAAGCCCCGTGCCCTTTACAGGCGGCACGTACTCAAATCTTCGCGTCTTCGCTTCGCCGGGCGCGTTGTGGAACAGAAGTGGACGCTCTGCCCACGTCGTGCCCCAGTCGTGCTGGTCCACCTGGGGATAAACGTGGCCGTTGACCATAAAGAGGTCCAGCCAACCATCGTTGTCGTAGTCGAGAAAACCGTCTCCCCAGCCCACAAACGGAATCGTTAACTGCGCAGTCCCAGCGTCGTAACTGACGTCTGTAAAGCTTGCCTCGCCATCGTTGTGGAAAAGTACTTTGTAGTCGTCACCAAAGTCAGTGACGTAGAAGTCGACCAGACCATTGTTCTCGTAGTCCCCTGCGGCAATCCCCATGGATGCGATTTCGCGCCCGTCCTTGTTCAGCCCAAAACCCGAGATATAGCTTTGATCGTCAAAGGTTCCGTCGCCCTTGTTTATATAAAGAAAGTTCGGCTCTGAGTCGTTGCCCACCACGAGATCAGGCTTGCCGTCCCCGTTGATGTCGACGAAGATCGCCGTGAAACCGTAATACTTGTTCTTGTCTTCGACACCGGCCTTCGCCGTCACATCGGTAAATGTTCCATCGCCGTTGTTATGGAACAAACGGTCCGCCTCACCTGGCAATCCCCGCGGGCCGCAATTCACAGTTACACCTCTGTACTGACAGGCGGCGTTGGCGAGGTCTTTTCCGAGAGCCTCCGCCAGGGCGCGATCGTAATGGACATAACCCGATACGTACAGGTCCAGCAACCCGTCGCCGTCGTAGTCGCCCCAGGCCGAACCTGGCGTCCAATTGTCCACAGCGACCCCGGCCTTTTCAGCCACATCTGAAAACGTACCGTCCTGGTTGTTGTGGTACAGGCGGTTCTTCCCGAAGTTGCCCACGTAGATGTCAGGCCAGCCGTCGTTGTCATAGTCGGCAACCGAGCACCCGTAGCCCCAGCGGTCGTTTGTTACGCCCGCTATCACAGAAACATCAGTGAACGTTCCGTCATGATTGTTGCGGAACAAGGCTGCATGGGGTGATTCTTCTTTGCCGTCCAGTGCATCGAAGGTGGAACCGTTCACGAGGTAAATGTCCAGCCATCCGTCATTGTCGTAGTCCACAAGGCAAACGCCCGACCCGTTTGTCTCCACAATGAACTTCTTCTCCGGCGTCCCCATCTTATGGATCCAGCGTGAGAGTCCGGCCTTTGCGGTGATGTCCTCAAAGACCACCGGCCCCTTGTCTACAAATCCCCCCGCCGTGATTGGTCGCTTCTCTTCGTCGTAGATAGGTTTGGCCGCTACGCCCGAGGCAATTCCGCCCATACCGCCTAGTTGGGGCGATTGCGTCGGCTGCTGTGCTGGGCAGCTGCCAAACACTACCAGCGCACTGACGACAACACTGCAAATCAAGCCACGAAAGTGCAAATACGATCCTCCGGCACGTCATGATTCTAGCGCAGAGCATATGCAGGGCGTGCCCCGCACTAGAAACGGCTCCGGTACGGCGGGAACGTCCCGTTGATACTAACGCTCCGTGACGGATACCGAAGTACCTCTATATACAAGTGACGCGTCGGGCTTCGCTTCAACACTCTCACCAACTCCATGACCTTGCGATACCCAGACGACATGGAATCTAATTTCCGCCGGGATTCCAGGGTAGGTTCCAGCTCGATCCCCCAGGGTTAACGTCTTCCTTCCCTGAGACCACTTGATCGGGATTATGGCATGCGCGCCGTTCTCGTAGCCATAGTTGTCGCCTTCATCCTGGTACAGATCGAAGCTTCCATCAGCGCCTGAATAGATGCGGAGTTCGATCGGGTCACCGGGCTTTTGATCTGCATACTCAATCTCTGGACCGAGCGGAATAATCGAACCCGCGCGGATGAAGAGCGGCATCAGAGCAAGTGGTGCGTCGGCCTGGATTGTTTGACCGCCGCTCACGGTAGCGCCAGTCCAAAAGTTATACCAAATAGGATCAGGCGGCAAATAAACGTCACGGTGTACCGCACCCTGCTCCAAGACAGGATTGACGAGGATGGCCGAACCAAACATGAATTGATCCGGGATGTTCCGCGTCCTTGGATCTTGCCGCCAATCCATGACGAGCGGCCTTTGAATGGTGTAGTCCTCGTTGTGAACCCGCCAAGCCAGAGAGTAAATGTAAGGCATTAGCCGATAACGCAGCTTGTCATACTTCAGCAGGACCGGCTCGACCAGATTGTAGGTCCAAAGCTCGTTATGCGGTCTGTGTCCGTGCGTACGGAAGATCGGGCAGAAGGCGCCGTACTCGAACCAGCGAGCGTAAAGCTCCTGATACTTTGGATCTTCCAGAATATTCGCCTCAGCCGGCCAATATCCACCAATGTCGGTGGTCCAATATGGATATCCGGACAAAGCAAAATTCAGGCCAGCAGCAACCTGATGCGTTAGCCCCCAATAAGTGCTGTAAACATCTCCCGACCAGACGGTGGCGCCCACTCGTTGTTGCCCTAGGAAGGCGGAGCGAGTCAGCAGGAATACTCTTTTCTGATCGGTTGTTGCTCGCCAATGCTCTTGCACGCCTAGCGTGTGCATGAGGGGAAAGATATTCGCGTAGACTGCTCCATTTCCGATGGCGAGTTGTTTATCCCGCAGGATTCCGTCCCCCATATGCGGCCAATATTCCTCTGGCTCTGCGCTATCGAGCCAGAATGCATCCCAGCCTTGATCAAAGAGCTTCCCGGGCAGATTCTGCCAATAGAACTCTCGCGCCTTGGGGTTCGTTGCATCGTAAACATGAGCGTCACGAACGTCGAAGTGGCTCGCTTTGATCGCCTGAAAGTTCTCTGACTTTGGATCAAACAAGCCCCAGACAGAAATCATCGCGTGCAAGTGGGCTTCGTGCAGAGTCTTCAATTCCTCCGGCACATTCGTAAAGTTCGAGTTGAAGATTGGGTCACCCTCGGTCTTCCACCAGAACCAATCCTGCACAATTGCGTCCAGGGGGATGTGTTCCTCGCGATAGCGCTTTGCAATTCCAAGAATTTCCGCTTGCGATTCGTACCTGTCTTTCGATTGGAATAATCCGTAAGACCACTTTGGCAACATGGGTGTATGCCCCGTCATGTTGCGATAGCGATGGATGATCTGGTCCATTTCCGGGCCATAAATAAAGAAATAGTCGATCGCTGTTTCCGCCACAGATGTGAAGCGCAGCAGGAGCGGAAATCGGTTATCAACCTCAGTTTCAGAGGCGGTATTCCACATCACAGCGTAACCCTTGCTCGAAACCAGAAACGGAATGGCGACGTCGGTGTTGTTTTGCAGAAGCTTTACTGTGCCTCCGCGATAGTTGAACATCCCACTCTGATGTTGGCCCAAACCGTAATAGCCCTCTGTCGCATCCGGTGAAAACCGATCCGAAACGTGATAAGTATTCAGACCGTTCACGATGTCGGATTCATATGTACGTGGTACTGCATCGCTTTCTTGAAGAAGCTGTTCTCCTCCAATTGCGCTATAAGTGAGATTTCCACGTTTGAGAGAAAAGCTGATCTTTAATGCAGCTGTTTCTATCGCGACAACGTCGCCGTCGGATTTGAAAGTGAAGACCGCACTTGGGCACGACTCACTCGGAGCCAGCATCCATGGTTTAACTTGTTCAGCAGAAGATACGGCTTCGGGGCCGGCAACAACATGGATCACGGAGTCGCTGCACACCGTCAAATGAAGCGTCTCATCCCCGATCTTCGCAATCATGCCGTCTTTAGTTTCGATGGCGGAAATCTGAGGCAAAGGTGGAAGTTCACTACTCAATTGCGCATTAAGGCCCCGTGAACCTGTTGCGAGGACTAGAAGGAAGAGCACGAAGGGAAAGCGGTACGTAAGGTGCAGTCTGAGACAGGCGGTGTTTGGCATAACTTCTTTCCTTCAGCGTAGCTGGAGCTTCAGTTGATGTATTGGAGCACCATTTGGAATGGCGTTGTCACTGGTAGGATGCGAGAGTCACAAACCAATGTTCCGATCACGACATCGAAGGGCGCGGCCGAAACACAACAACTCGCAACGCTCAGCCTGCTCCAAACAGGTCGTGGACAACTTGCCTATGGTCCTTGCTGACCACACACGCGACGTCAGCAGGTAGGAAATTAGTGAGCCATGAAAGATTGGTCCATTGCACGGCTCACTTGTTCAGGAGGCGGCTGAGGAACACGCTGTCAGGGGAGGTTTCGAGGAAATCCGCCGGCCCGGGTGCGCCTGTTCCTGAGTGAATCTGACCCGGCGCTGCTTTTGCCGCCGGGTCAGATCTATTGAAGTGCAGTCAACGCTCTAGAAGCTGGCGCGTACGTGGAATTGCAGGCTCCGTGCGGGCAACTGATTTGTCGCGTGGCCAAAGTTTCCACTCGTCATATCCGAGGAGACACCCTGGAGGTTAGAGCGATTGAACAGATTGAAAACCTCTCCCTTCCCCTGAATCCTCATTTTTTCTCCGAAGAAGAACGGCAGATCGAAGAATTTTTCGAAGGTGAAGTTCACGTTGTTGTAACCGAGCTGGTCATAGGTGTTTCTTCCGAGATTGCCTTCCACACCAAGCCCAGGAGACGGGAACGAGGACGATGTGAAGAGTCCGCCCAGGTAGTCGGCCTTCTTCTTACCGGTCAGGTGCCTGCCGAAAGAAGGAGCGTTGGGCGTGTCGTAGTTGGTGCCGTCTGCGTTGTAGTCACCGCCAGTATTGCCGATTACATTTCCGCCCGCGTCAAAGACCGGATGGAAAGCTGCGCTCGAATACACGGTGAATGGAAGTCCGGTATGCAAAATCATCACGCCACCGAATTGCCAGCCACCGAGAACGTTTCTCGCAAGCATCGAATTGTAGTTGCCTGGAACGATCCAGGTGCCATCAACTGCGAACTGCTGGCGGATGTCAAAGTCAGCCCGCCCGCGCTGTGCCTTGAAGTCGTCGGCTTGAATGATGTTTGTATTGCTTGTGACCCCACCGCCAGAAATTGACTGGGCGGTGCTGTAGTAATCCAGGGCCTTGCCATAAGAGTAAATGCCGCGCACAGCAAGCCCGTGAGACATGCGCCGAGTGAGTGTTGCAGACCCGACGTGGCCTATGGAATTGCCGTTGGAAGTACCGTACTCAATTGCAGCGAAACTGGGATTGAGATACTGCGGATTGTTCTTGTTGACGATCAGATCGCCTGCAAAACGGTTAGCGTTCTGATAAATCGGCAAGTGGTGAGCCGCCGTTCCAGAGTAGTTAAGTTCTGCGACCATGTTGCCCGTAAGTTGCTGCTGCAGGCTCAGGGTCCAGGCTTCCACTTGAGTCATCTTGTAGTTTCGATCGAATCCTCCCAGACCAGACCGCTTGGGAACACCTCCGAGCAGGATGCCGCCGCGAGAGTCGAAGGCTACATTCGCCGTGGGCAGGACAGGGCAGACTTCTTCGTAGCCGACAGGGGATTGGCAAAGCTGAAGCGGCGGAGTTGGATCGCCCTGACGTACGTTGATTGACGGCGTGTAGATGTACGGCAGGTTACCCGAGGTGGCGTCGGTTATGTGGAGGTAGGGTGGCTGATCGCTGAAC
>Ga0114951_10001697_pt1 | contig 26472 bp, 18 predicted proteins | sample AM7aDNAmetaG_FD_88677 | JGI IMG/M metagenome (GOLD analysis project Ga0114951, IMG submission 88677) | Freshwater microbial communities from Finland to study Microbial Dark Matter (Phase II) - AM7a DNA metaG | ecosystem: Environmental > Aquatic > Freshwater > Lake | place: Finland: Lake Alinen... | reverse complement strand
TTCTCCGCTTGGTTGCCTGGGCGCTCACACAGTAGTGACCGACACAGTGCGCTGTGTCGTCTCTGCGATTTCGCATTATCAGGCGGCTTAACTTGGTTTTCACATCGGGCCAAACCTTGCAACCTTGGATTTGAACATGAAAAACAATTCGCTCGCGAATGCGGCTGAGCTACGCCACATGGCTGAGAAACGTTTGACTTCCCGCCCCCCCCCCCGCAACGGTACTAAAGACGATACCTATCGTCTCGTTCACGAACCACAAGTGTACCCGATAGGGCTGGAAATATGGACAAAACGACACCCGCGCAGAAAGCAGAGCTACGCCGCCAGGCAGAAGGACGATTAGCGGCGCGCCCACCTACTTCCATCACACTGTCTGAGATCGATACCTACCGTCTCATTCACGATCTGCAAGTCCATCAGATTGAGCTTGAGATGCAGAACGAGGAACTGCAGCAAGCGCGCGCGCAGGTTGAAACCGGGTTACAGCATTATAGCGACCTTTTTGAATTCGCGCCGGTCGGGTATCTGTTACTGGATCGCCGTGGCAGTGTTCTGCAGGCCAACCTGACGGGCGCTATGTTGCTCGAAGTCGATCGCGCCGATCTGGTCGGACAGCGACTTGAGTTGCTCGTAGCTGAAGCTGACTGGGGTGTGTATAACGCTTTTTTTGCACAGGTGTTCGCTGCCGGCTCGAAGCAGGTATGCGAGGTGGCGCTGGAACAACCCCATAGCCGTTGCCAGTATGCGCAACTCTCAGGCATTGCTTCGCCGGATGGACAGGAATGCCGGATTGCCATCATCGATATCACCGAACGCTGTTTGCTCTTCCGCGCAGCCGTCGACACGATTTCCGAAGGCATCGTTGTTCATCAAAGCGACGGCGCCATAATCATGGCTAATCCCAGCGCTGAGCGTATTCTGGGACTCACGAAAGATCAACTCATGGGTCTATCTTCAGTTGACCCGCGTTGGGGCGCGGTTCACGAGGACGGGTCACCCTTCCCCGGTGAAACACATCCAGCCATGCGCACCCTGCGCGACGGACAACCCCTAACTGACATCATCATGGGCGTGCGCAAATCCGGTTCTGAACGATCCTGGATATCGATCAGCACGCAACCAATGATCCATCCTGAGACCACAGTGCCATACGGCGTTGTTGTGACATTTCGTGATATTACTGAACACAGGCGGACGCAGAACGCACTGCGCGACAGCGAGGAACGCTATCGCAACGTGATTGAGCTGTTTCCCGAAGCACTCATCGTCCATCGCGACGGCATCATCCTCTACGTCAATCAGGCTGCCATAATGATGTTTGGCGTTGCGATTGCGCAGGACATGGTCGGCAGTCGCATTCGTGACCGCGTGCATCCGGACTACCATCAAATCGTAGATGCGCGCATGAATAATGCGCGCGAGTATGGAATGGGCTCGCCCCTGGTCGAGGTGAAACATTTTAAACTTGACGGCGCCATCATCGACACTGACGTAATAAGCGCCGTGATGAATTACGATGGCGCGCCGGCTGTTTATGTGATTTTCCGCGATATCACTGCGACCAAACGAATACAGACTGCCCTGCGCGAAAGTGAATCCCGCTACCGCGCCCTGGTTGAATGGTCGCCCAGCGCGATTGTTATTCATCGCGATGGCATCATTATTTATGTCAATCCAGCCGCTGTCAAACTGTTCGGCGCCAGGTCGACGCAAGACTTGACCGGCCAGCCTGTGCTTGCGCGAGTGCACCCGGACTTCCACCAGATAGTCATGGAGCGGGTCAAGGACGGCATTGACCAGGGGATCAACGCGCCACTGACCGAGATGAGGCATCTCAAGCTCGATGGCACAGTCATCGACACGGAGGTGCAGGGCGCCGTCATTACCTACGACGGCGCGCCGGCTGTTCAAGCGACATTGCGCGATATTACAGAACGCAAGACCTTGGAAAACGCTGTGCGCGATAGCGAGGCCCGTTATCGCGCCATGGTGGAGTGGTCGCCCGACGCGCTCGTCATACATCGCGGTGTGGCCATTATTTATGCGAACCCGGCGGCTGTCAGCTTGTACGGCGCAACCTCGATGCAGGAGTTGGTTGGGAAGTCGCTGCTTGAACTGATTCACCCGGATTCCTATGCCTTTGCGCTGCCGCGTATTAAAGCCATTGTGCTCAATCGCGTCAGCTCGCCGCCGGGCGAGATGAAGCTGCGCAAGCTGGATGGCGCGACGATTGTCGCCGAAACGACGAGCATACCGATTATTTACGATGGCGAACCTGCAATTCACACCGCCGTGCGCGATGTCACTGAGCGCAAGCAATACGAAACCGACCTGACGCTGGCGCGCGATCAAGCCACGGAAGCATCGCGCATGAAGTCTGAGTTTCTGGCGATGATGAGCCATGAGATTCGCACGCCAATGAATGGCGTCATCGGCATGGCCGAATTGCTGGCATTGACGTCATTGGATGACGAGCAGCGTGAAGACCTCCGCATCGTGCAAAGTGAAGGCGAGGCGTTGTTGCAGATCATCAACGACATCCTCGACTTCTCAAAGATCGAGGCCGGGCGCGTCATCTTGGACCCGATGGAATTCAAGCTGAGTGGTTTGCTGAAATCCGTGACCGATACGATGCAGCAGCGCGCGCAACAACGCGGGTTGAGCTGGGCCGGCGCGATTGCAGCGGGAACGCCCGATCACCTGGTCGGCGACGTGGCGCGCATCAGGCAAGTCCTGCTCAATCTGTTGAGCAACGCGGTCAAGTTTACCCATCAGGGCGGCATCGCCATCCGCATTAGTCTTGACCATATAGATGACCGGATGGCCTACATCAAGTTTGAAGTAGAGGATAGCGGCGTGGGCATAACACCCGAAGCGCAGAAAAACCTATACCAGCCTTTTGTGCAGGCCGATGGGTCGATCAACCGAAAATATGGCGGCACGGGTCTTGGCCTTACCATCAGCAAGCGCATGATCGAGTTGATGGGCGGTCAGATCGGGATGAACAGCGCAGTGGGCAAAGGCACACAGTTCTGGTTTACGCTTCCGCTGGAACGTGGCGACGCCCAACCCGCTGCGCCAATCGCACTGGCAATACCCATGAACGCGCCAACAGCGTATCATCCCTCTCGCAACGAAGCCTCAATTCTGGTGGCAGAAGATAACGAAGCTAACCAAAAGGTCATCCTGGGGATGCTGGCTAGCCTGGGTTATGCGGCAACGATAGCGCACAATGGGGATGAGGTGGTTAGTGCGGTCACTTCTGGCCTCCATCCTTACGACCTGGTATTCATGGATATCCAGATGCCTGGCATGAACGGCTTGAGCGCCGCGCGCGCGATACGGGAATGGGAAAAGTCTGGTGGCGTGGCCTATCACACACCGATTGTGGCTCTGACGGCGAATGCGCTGGCGGGAGATGCCGCAACCTGTCTGGCAGCCGGTATGGACGATTACCTCAGCAAACCGATCACACTGGATCGACTATCCCGGAGTGTTGAGCAATGGGTGCCCGCAGGTAAGCAGCCACAGTAGATAGATGTCTACTGCTTCAACAACGCCGACTCGCGCAAGCGCATCGAGATCAACAGGCAGATCGCGGTCAAGGCGATCATCACGACGAGCGAGGGCGTCATGGCGCCAGTTGTTGGGTCGCCCTCCCGGAAGCTGTCCATCGCGACAATAAACGCGATGCCGGATATCTGTCCCATCAGCAGCAACAGCCCGGTGGACGTGCCTTCCGGCGTTGGCTGCGCAATCTCGGCGCCGTATTGAAACCCGATCGGGCCGGAACTCAGCAGGAAGAAGCCGAGGATGACGGCGGAGATCATGAGCAAGAGCGTGTCGGCGGCGAACGTGATGCCCACCAGCCCGACAATCGCGCCGGCCAGCGCAATCCTGAGGTACGGCACGCGACGGCGATAGTGGTCGGACAGGGTCGGCAGTATCACTGCGCCAACCACACCGCCAAAGATCATCAGCCCGCCGGTGATGCCCGCGAGTGTCGTGGAGAATCCGCGCGGGCGGACGATATCCTCAATCCATGTTGTCACGCTGTTAAACACACCCAGCCCGATGAAGAAGATGAGCAGAAGAATTAGAAAGTCGGGCTTGCGGAGAACGAGTCGCAGGCCTTCGCGCATCGACGACCGCACTTCCTGTTCTGCCGTGCCGGGCGGTGTGGCGGGATGCTCACGCGCCACCAGCACGAAGATCACGGCTGAGATCAACGCGCCTGCGCCGTAGATCAGGAGCAGTGTGGTCATGCCGGTCTGCTGGATCAACAGCGGGGTGACAACCATGCCTGCCAGAATGCCGACGTAGATCGCCAGCGAGCCCAGTCCCGACGCCGTGGCGCGCTCGCTCAAGGGGAACCAGCGCACCGCGACCTTCGTCAGCGCATTCAGGATGAAGGGCTGACCAATTGCAATGCCAATTTGAGCGAGCAAAGCCAGCGTGTAATTTGACCCGGCCAGCCCGCGCATCAGCCCGAACACGCCGGTCAATCCAGCGCCCACGATTACCGCAACGCGAAACCCGCGCGTGTCAATCAACCACGACGCCGGTATCGACACGACCAGGTACGCGACCATAAAACACAGCGACAACAGCGCGATGCTCAGATCGTTGACGCCGTAGTAGGCGGTTGCCTGGCTTGTGATCGGCGCAAAGGTAATCCACAGGAGTTGATTAAATGCGGCCGTCAACATGTACGCTGGCAAAATGACCCAGCGATATCGATATACCTTAAATGCAGGTTGTTCCATGGCGCACGGAGTATACACCGCTACAGCACGGCCACGCCCGCCTGCGCCAGCGTCTCGCGCACCAGGCGGTTGCCATCGTGAAACACCTGCCAGTAGTGCGCATTGTTGCAGAACATCGCCAGGGTCAGTAACGGCCCGCCAGCTCGCAATTCCCCTATTATTGCGCTCGGCGCAGGATCAGCCAATACGTTGGGGAGTTGTCGCGCCATCTGCTCCAGCGCCGCTATGGCCTTCTGGTGATCCGCATCGTGCGCGATCTGAGCCGATATCTGGACGCGCCGGTAGGGATTGGCGCTGAAGTTCTGAATGACTCCCGTGAAGAGCATGTTATTGCCCACCATCGTCAGCACGTTGTCGGAAGTGTTGATCTTCGTGTAAAGGATGCCAAGCTCGGTTACCGTCCCGGTGATTCCTCCGGCGGTGATGTAATCGCCGACCTTGAATGGGCGCAGCCACAGCAGGAAGATGCCAGCAGTGAAATGCACCAGCAGACCACTCACCGCGGCGCCAATGGCAATACCGGCGCCGGCGAAGAGCGCAGCCATGCTCGTGGTCTCGATGCCGAAATAACCCAGCAGCGCCACCAGGAGCAAAACATTCAACAACAGGCTCAACGCCGAACGCGCGTAGCGTATGCTGGTCGGGTCAATCTGGCGGGTGAGCATCCCCTTGTCGGTGAGCGCCAGGGCATACCTGATCAGCAACCTTCCCGCGAACCAGATAACAATGGCGATGACGATGCGCGTGGCGGTTTGAATCAGAAACGGGATGATTTCTGTAGTAGATGTAGGCATAGGATCTCAATGCGTCATTGTATCGTTGTATCGTTCTATCGTTTCGGGCGCGTGGGCGCGAGGCGCGTGTACAATCCGCCTCTATGTCATCACAACCCACACGCACTCAGGCGTCATGGCAGGGCGTGATCGCGCATTATCGCGAGCGCATCCACATCACGGACGCCGTTCCGCCTGTCACATTGCTCGAAGGCAACACACCGTTGATCCCCGCCCCGGCTCTGGCGAAGGCGTTGGGCGGCGGGTTCGAATTGTATCTGAAATACGAGGGGCTGAACCCCACCGGCTCGTTTAAGGATCGCGGCATGACGACCGCGATAACTCAGGCCGTGGCCGACGGCGCGAAGGCCGTGATCTGCGCCAGCACCGGCAACACGGCGGCATCCGCCGCGGCATATGCCGCTCGCGCCGGGCTCAAATGTGTGGTGCTTGTGCCAGATGGCAAGATCGCCGTGGGCAAGTTGGCCGGCGCGCTCAGTTATGGGGCGCAGGTGATCTCGATCAACGGGTCGTTTGACGACGGCTTGCGCATGGTGCGCGAGGCGACGCAGCGCGCGCCTATCGCGCTGGTGAACTCGGTGAACCCGGCGCGGCTGCAAGGCCAGAAAACCGCCGCGTTTGAATTGTGTGACGCATTGGGCGGCGCGCCCGACTGGCTGTGCCTGCCCGTCGGAAACGCGGGCAACATTACGGCGTACTGGCTGGGCTTTCAGGAGTACTATGCTGACGGCGTGGTCTCTTCCCGCCCGCAGTTGCTGGGCGCGCAAGCCGCCGGTTCCGCCCCGATCGTGCTGGGGCATGTAGTGGAGCATCCGGAGACCATCGCCACCGCGATCCGCATCGGCAACCCGGCGCGCTGGCATGAGGCCGCGACCGCGCTTGAGGAGTCCGACGGCCAGATTTACGCCGTCAGCGACGACGAAATCCTGCGAGCGTATCAGCTTGTGGCGCGCAACGAGGGCGTCTTCTGCGAACCGTCTTCTGCCGCCGGTCTGGCCGGCATCGCGAAAGCCTTGCGCGAAGGCAAGATCGACCTGCGCGGCAAGAGGGTTGTCGCCGTGCTCACCGGCCACGGATTGAAGGATCCCGACACCGCCATCCGTCTGTCTGCGCCGCCGCAGATCATCGAACCGAAGATCGACGCGCTAGTCGCACTACTCGACCTGTAAGATCACCTGGCTACACAAGAGACTTCAATAGCAATGATTACCGTCCGCGTACCCGCTACCAGCGCCAACCTCGGCCCCGGCTTCGACTGCATGGGCATGGCGCTCGATCTGTGGAACACTTTTGAACTGCATCGCGTCCCGGGCGAGCCGGTCATCTCCGTCGAGTCGCATGGCGAAGGGGCCGATATTCTGCCTACGGGCGGCAACAACCTGATCGCGCAGACGATGCGCGGCGAACTCTATCGCATCAACTTCGAAAAGCCGGGGTTGATCGGTCCGGACATCTACAAGAATCAGGGGTATCGCATCACATGCCACAACAACATCCCGTGCGCCAGCGGGATGGGGTCGAGTTCAACTGCGGTGCTGGCCGGGTTGATCTTTGCCAACGCACTCGCCTACGGCAGTGTCAACCTCGATGCCGTGATCGAACGCGCGACCGCGCTGGAAGGTCATGGCGACAACGTCGCGCCTGCCCTGTATGGCGGGTTGATCCTGATCTCGTACAACGGCGCGAGCGTGGTGGCCGAACGCGTGCAACTGCCGCCATGGAAAGTGGTAGTGTGCGTGCCGGCGTATAACTTCCTCACGATTCAGGCGCGCGCCGCAGTGCCTAAAACTTTGAGCCGCGCAGACGCAGTGCTCAACATCGGGCGCGCCATGCTGGTGGCCGAAGCGCTGCGCAATGGGGATGACAACTTGCTCACGCGCGCAATGGATGATCGCATCCACGAGCCGTACCGCATCCCGCTCATCCCGGGCGCGGCGGATGTAAAAAAGGCGGCGCTCGAACAGGGCTCGGTGGCGGTGTGTCTCAGTGGCGCCGGGCCTGGCATACTGGCGTTTGCGCGCGAGAATCACGAGCGCATCGGGCAAGCGATGCAGGCAGCCTACGAACATGCCGGGCTGTCGGCGCGCTACTGGGTGCTCGATGCATCACCCGCTGGAGCAGACATCACAATCGGGATGTAAAATGATGGTTGTGCTTATGAGCATCCTGATACATGCGTGAACGACACAGGCCGCACAGGATGACGCAGACAATAGCGAACAGTTCAATTACGCAATTAAGGAGCAACCATGCCAGTAGATTCATCAGATAACGAGAATTACCTCGCCGAAACAGAAAGCTTCGCCATCATTGAAGTGAAGGAACCGGATGGGATCTATTACGATCTCGAGTTGGGAATGGTGACGGTGCATCTGACCGAAGAGGAGTATGAGGAATTTATCGACCTCGTCAAGCAGTTGAAGTTGAAGTAGCGCCAACGAGATGTCAGACTTCTATGAAGAAGTCTGACATCTCCCAGCCCCTCTCGCGCTCTGACGCGCCCCCCGCGTCATCAATCGGCGATTTTGTGGCACAAAACAGTTAGCGTTTCACACACAGCTTTAAGTAGCATTGCACACCAGTGCTGTGAGACGCAAGGTTACCATGCAGAAACTTAAGTCAGTTGTCAGTTCTTCCGCAAACACAAAGCCATTGCCATTCCGCCCGGCGCGCGTCATCAAACTGATTCGCAGAATCGTCACGGCGCTGATCATCTTCGTCGTCGCCATCGCCGGGTTGACCTCGCTGGACAACGCCTTGACGCCGGCGGTGGGACTCAGCCACGCAGCCACCGGCCCCGCCGCACTCTCGGTCGTGCGCGCAATTGAGATCGACGCCAAAACCGGCGATCTGTACGCAGGGTCGAACGGCGGCGTGTTCAGATCCACAGATGGCGGCGTGACCTGGGCGCCCGCCAGCCATGGTCTGCCCGGCATCGACGTGCAATCCCTGCTTTACGATAAAGATAACGACGTAATGTACACCGTGCTGTTTGGCGCAGGCCTCTATCGCAGCAGCGATCGCGGACAAACCTGGGCGCCGCTGGGCAAAGGTTTGCGCGGTGACAAACTACTCACCGTCGCAAAGGACTCGCGCATCCCGGTGATGTATGCGGGCATGCTGGGCTATGGCATGTATACGTCGCTCGACCAGGGCGCAACTTGGCAGACGATCGGACCTGGCGTGAGCAACACCTATATTCACCAGTTCCTGGTCGGTGATCAGCCCGGAGAAGTGTTCGTTGCATCCGACAGCGGGCTGTGGCACAGCTTTGATGTGACGACAACATGGGAACTGCTGAGCAGTAAGAGCAAGGCAATCAGCGTCCTGTCTCTATTAAAGGATGCAAAGTCGGGCGTCATCTATGCCGGGACCGATCACGGCCTGTTAAAAATCGATAAGCAAAGCGGCAACTATCTCGTCAGCCTGTCCGGGTTGGCGGATACGAGTGTGCAATCGCTGCAGCAGGATCAGACAACCGGCATGTTATACGCGGGAACGCTGAATGGCGTGATGACGTCGAGCGACGGCGCAGCGACGTGGCAGCCAGCCAGCAACGGGTTGCGCAGCACTCTCGTCCGAGCATTGCTGATAAAGCCAGGCGGCGCGGGTCTGATCGCCGGAACCGATAGCGGCATCTTCCTGTCCAGCGACGGCGGCGCGAACTGGCAGACTGCAGCACAAAGCCCCAACGCGCGCCATGTGCAGGCGGTGACCATTAACCCGCAGGATGGATCACTCTACGTCGGGATGCTCGGCGGCGGCGTGTTCCAGTCAAAGGACAACGGCGCAACGTGGACGCCCATCAACACAGGGCTGTCCAACACCGTAGTGCAGTCCTTTGGCATCGATCACGGCCTGAACGCGCTGTACGCAGGGACGCGCAACGGTCTGTATCGCACCTCGCTTGGCGCAATCAACTGGACACTGGCGACGCCGAAGTCCGCAGGCCAGGACATCCAGACCATCGCCGTGGACGATCGTCACGGCAACGCCTATGCCATTACCGCGAACGGCGATGTCTTGCGCTCGTCGAGTGACGGCGCAACATGGGCCATCGTGCAACCGCTGCAGACGGTCTTTCCACGCTCGGTGGCTGTCAGCAGCTTCTCGTCGGCGGTGTACGTGGGCGCCTACAAGGGCGGCGTCCAGGTGTCGCGCGACTTCGGCTTTACCTGGCGCAACGCGGGCGGCAACATGCCCGACAAGAACATCGAGACGCTGGGGATCGACGAGCGTGACGGCACAGTGTATGCCGGGACACTCACCGGCGGTGTGTACAGCACAAAGCCCGATGGCGGCGGCTGGCAGAAGGTCGGCAACTCACTGCCGGGCAACATCGTGGCGCTGGCGGTCGATGAAAAGAACGGCGCGGTGTTTGCAGCGGTGAAGGCCGGGCTGTACCGCATCGGCCAGAACGATCAAGCCTGGAAACCGGCCATGGATGGCATGGCCCACACCGACATTCTGTCGGCGGTGTACGATCGTGTGACCGGTGCGTTGTATGCCGGCACAATGGCCGGCGGGGCATATCGCTCCACCGACTCTGGCGCAAAATGGACACCCGTCTCAAATGGGCTGACCGACGTGGAGATGCAGGAAGTCGTCGCCGACGACGCCAGCGGGACGCTCAGCGTAGCCGCGACCGACCGGGGCGTGTATCAGACGGATGACGGCGGCAAGACCTGGCGCGCGGCCAATGTCGGGCTGGGCGAGCTCACGGTGCGCGGACTGGCCTCTAATACCAGCACTGGCGGCGCATCATCTGACTTGAACCTGCGCAGCGACAACATGAAGGTCATCCCGCTCGACGCCACTTACAACAGCACGACGGCGATCATCGAGGCGCGCCAGTACAGCGCTGCCGCCGCCGGCGGTTATGGGTGGCAGCCGCAACCTGCCGGCATCGGCAACCTGTTTGACTTGTTCATCCCGATCAACGCCTACGGTTTTGTCAGCCGGCTACCGAGCGGCGACCTGGTCTGGGCATTGCACGGCGGTGGAGAGATCATGGCGCGCACTGTGGCTGGCGCGCGGATAATCAACGCCGCTATTCGCGCCCTGCCGGATGGGCGCGGATGGAGCGCCATCTACGCCACATGGGGCGCAGAGTTGTTGCAGTCTGAACCCATTGCAGGCTATAGCCGCGTGCCCCTGGCGTGGATGGCCGCGCGGGCATGGTCGTATCAGGGGCTGCGCGCATTGAACACACTCGCCCCGTGGTGGTGGCTGGTGGTCGTCGGCGTCGCGGTGCTGTTGGTGCTATTGTTCATGCTGGGCCGTCTGCGCCTGAACCGCTCATTTGGCGTGCCCTTGCGTGTGGCGCTGCTCAGGCCGTCGCAGAGCATCGGCGTTGCGCGCAAAGCGGCGCTTGATGCCAACTGGCCTAAGTGGGAGCGCACCGTGCAGCGGCAACTGTTCGGGTATGGCGATGTCACGCCAGACGACGTGCCATCCATCCCTGGGCCATTCCGCATGTACGCACTGCAACGCTATGCGCAGACCTATGCAAAGGGGCACTCGGTGCAACTGAATGGCAAGCGGTTGCACGCCGCGGCGCGCACCCAGATGCGTCGCTGGGCCTCCGCCTGGGAGGCAACGAGAGCCGCGATGCAACGCGAAGGGGCGCTGTGGACCAACCGGAAGTATGTCGATCAACTGGCCTCTTCGTTTGCGATCACGCTAGATCTGGAACTGTTGCCGGGACAGGATATCGACGCCGTGCGCGCTTACGCAACGCGATCTGTTGATGCGACCGGCCTCCCTAAGCCAGTGGCCTTCCTCTTCATCGCAGATAACGAAGCGCTCAAGCGCAGCGTGCAAAACCTGAGCGACGCATTGGACAAACTGACTGTCGGTGGCGCACCGGGCGCGCCCGGCGTGGTCGGGCTGGTCGTCTCGCTTGGCAGACCTGGGCGCGATGTGGACGTGTCTGCACAAATTGCGTTAGCCATCGGCGAGGCGGATATGGCCGGACGCATGATCGTGCTGACCGGCAACGGAATCTCGGCGATCATGGCCGCCAACGATCCAGTTCAGGCACTGGCGGCGCGGCTCAAATAAAACGACGCGCGGTTGTGGTTTCTGATGCACAACGCGTAGCGCGGGTGCTTTGACGTGGAGAAAAAACTTGCATGACAACGAAAATTATTCTTGATACCGATATTGGCTCGGACATCGACGATGCTGTGTGCCTGGCGTACCTGCTCTCGCAACCGCAGTGCGAACTGCTGGGCATCACGACCGTGACAGGCGAGGTGGAAAAGCGCGCCATGATGGCGAGTGCGATGTGCGCTGTGGCCGGGCGGCCTGATATACCAATCTACCCCGGCGCGGATATGCCGCTATTTATCAAACAACTGCAACCGACCGCGCGCCAGGCCGCCGCGCTGCCGAAGTGGCCGCACCAGACTGAGTTCCCGCAAGGGCAGGCGATCAAGTTCCTGCGCGAAACGATTCGCAAATACCCCGGCGAAGTCACGCTCCTGACGATTGGCCCATTGACGAATATCGCGATGCTGTTCAAGAGCGACCCCGAAACCGCTGGGCTGCTCAAGCAGGTGGTGTCGATGGCTGGCGTCTTTGGCGCATGCGCCGATTGTTACGGCCCGCTGGAGTGGAATGCGATACTCGATCCCGAGGCAACCGCGCTGGTCTATCGCGCGCGCCCACCCCGGCATCTGTCCATCGGCCTGGATGTGACGACGAAAGTAACAATGGATGTAAACAACGTGAAGCGCCGGTTCCAGGCAAAGGTGCTGCGACCGGTGCTGGACTTCGCCGAGGTGTGGTTCCAGGAAACCGACCGGATCACATTCCATGACCCGCTGGCGGCAACGGTGATCTTTGACGAGAGCATCTGCACGTTCGAACGTGGAACGGTGAACGTCGTGCTGGGTGAACCAGATAGTTCGGGGAAGACGGTCTTTGTGCCAGCGGCAAACGCCAACGCCCCGGCGCCGCACGAGGTGGCGTTTGGCGTGAACCCGCAGCAGTTCTTCGACCACTACTTCGGACTGGTGAAGTAGAAACACCTTTGAGTCAGTTGATGCGCGCCCAGACGGGTTCGTCGCCGTTGGGCGCAATCTCCACGTCGCGCGCATTCTTGATATCCTCAATCGAGATGATTTCAGAATTGAGAATGTGTGATGCCTCACCGCCCGTGCCAGCCTGATCGTCGTCGCGTCCGCGCGTGTGCGTGCCCGTCCAATCTTCAGGCCGGATCACCATGCCCTCACCCGCTAGCAGCGACGCGACGCCTTTTTGCCCAGGCTCCTCAGTCGGCGCGCCAGTCCACTTGTTGCGCTTGGGGCGCTGGTAGTTGGCGGGTTGCACGTAGGTCGCGATGTAGCCCTCGAAGTTGCGGAATACGGCGCGATCCTGCGACACGCTGATCAAATAGTTCGGCAGCACCGGCACCTTACCACCACCGCCCGGCAGATCGACTGCATAAGTGGGGATGGCATAACCGCTGGTGTGACCGCGCAATGCCTCCATGATCTCCAGCCCGGCGGAGATCGACGTGCGGAACTGCCCGCTGCCGGCCACAAGGTCGCACTGGTACAGGTAGTACGGGCGCACGCGGATTTTGACCAGCGCATGGCACAACGCCTTGATCGTGTCGGGATGGTCGTTCACACCCGCCATCAGCACGCTCTGGTTGCCCAGCGGGATGCCGGCGTCGGCAAGCTTCGCACACGCGCGCGCCAGCTCAGGCGTCACTTCCTTCGCATGATTCACGTGGATGTTCAACCACAGCGGATGGAACTGGCGCAACATGTCGACCAGTTCGTCGGTGATGCGCTGCGGCAGAAATACCGGCACGCGGCTGCCGATGCGGATGATTTCCAGATGCGGGATCGCGCGCAACCGGCGCAGTATATCTTCGAGCACCTTGGGCGGCAGTGTGAGCGGGTCGCCACCGCTGAGCAGCACATCGCGCACCTGCGGATGGCTCGCAATGTACTCGATCTGCGCGTCGTGCTGCTTGCGGCTGAAAGTGGCCGAGGCGTCGCCCACGATGCGGCTGCGCGTGCAATAACGGCAGTACGAGGCGCACTGGGTTGTGACAAGCATGAGCACGCGGTCGGGATAGCGATGCACCAGCCCCGCCACCGGTGAATGCGACTCCTCGCCGAGCGAGTCGCGCATCATGGCCTCGAAGCCGGCCAGCTCGCGCGAGTGCGGGACAACCTGCTGGCGCACGGGACACTCGGGGTCGTCGGGGTCAATGAGTGCTGCGAAGTAAGGGGTGATCTCGGTGCGGAACTTGTTCTCGGCTTTTAACCCTTCGGTCTCCTCAGGCGTCAGATGAATGACCCGCGAGAACTCCTCATAGGTAGTGATGCGGTGGCTCATCTGCCAACGCCAGTCATTCCACTGCTCATCAGGCACATCGGCCCAGATAGCAGGCCGGGGCGTATTCCCGGCGGGTAAGTTATACGGGGTGCTGCTTGTCATTATTCACATCCTTCACCACACACCAACATGCGCGCTCTTGATCAACTTCGCTACTGAGAAACGCGCGACGAACGCGGACGCAGATGACTCCGTTATTTTATTTAGTATCAACGGAGATCAGAACGCGTGGCACAATGTATAACACTGTTAGTGAATCTGACAATGACATGAAACTTAAAATTGCGAGGTGAGAACCTTAAATTTCACCTGAGCGATTTACAATCCTCACGCAAGGGAAGCCGCCAATGGAATGAACTTGCCGGCTTGAGCAACCGCCAGATTTTTGGTGAAGACGCGCAGGCCTATATCAGCCGAATGAGGGACGAAAGTGACCGCATACGGCTGGAAGGATTGAGAAGTTTTACGGGAACTTCACATCTGGCGCGATCTTGCTGAACTCTCTCTTGAAGTCCTCGACGCCAAGTGTGCCGGGGTAAGCCTTGCCGTTGATGAAGAAAGTTGGGGTCTGGTTCACATTGCGGTTCTCACTGTCGGTGCGCTCCTGCTGCACCTGCTGCGTATACTTGCCCGAATCAAAGCAAGTATTAAAAGCGGCTGTGTCCAGGCCGGCCTTGCCCGCGATATCCTTCAGGCGCTGTGAGTTGAACCCATTCTGGTTTTCGCCGCTCTGGTTGGCGAAAATCGCGTTGTGCATCTGCCAGAACATATTCTGATCAGTGGCGCACATCGCGGCCGCGGCGGCGTCAAGCGATTCCTGCCCGATGAATGAAATGCTGCGCACTTCGTAACGCACCAGGCCGGTCTTGGCAAACGCGTCGATCACGCCTGCCTCGTAGGTGCGGTTATACGCGCCGCAGGCGGGACACTGATAATCGAGAAACTCTTCAATCTTGATCGGCGCATCTTTCGGCCCCCAGGCGCGCCCGTTGGCCTCGGCATTGGCGGGCACCGCTTTATTTGATGCGACGACGCCCAGTTGGGCGGCATTGGCGTTGGAAGCGGTATTAGCGTTGCTGTTCAGAATGATGGCGCCGCCAATCACGACAATGGCAAGGACAGCGATCACTCCGAGGATGATCAACGTCTGTTTGCGTTCCTGCTCCTGACGGCGCTCAATCAGATCACGGCGTTTGGACATGGTAAATAAAAACTCCTTACTAAAGATCGAGACTAGAGACTAGAGACTAGAGACTAGAGACTAGAGACTAGAGACTAGAGACTAGAGACTAGAGACTAGAGACTAGAGATTTGAGATTTGAGATATCTGATTCAAACCTTAGAGATTCATATTCTAAACGTGAGACTCCTACTTCCAATCTCCAATCTCCAATCTCCAATCTCTCCAATCTCTCCTGTCTCTCCAATCTCTCCTGTCGTTCCTGTCTCTCCTATCTGAGACTCATTGCCCCGCTCAATTCCCACGAGCCGGTGTCCTGGTATCCCAGCCGCAGGGCCAGGCGTTGCGAGGGAACGTTGTCGATGCCAGCCATATAAACGGGGGTTCGATGTTGCGCCAGGATGTCCACGCTCACCGCCGACACCACACTCTTGCCCAGGCCGCGATTGCGCGCCGACTCGGCCACGCGCACAAATACTTCGCAGTAACGCGAAGACTGCCAGGTGACGCCGGCATCCGCGGCATTCTCGGCGGCATTGCGGGAGCGGATCACCGCGCGCAACAGCCCATCCGGCGTCCGGCTGGTCTGCACCAGGATGTTCACCACCGGCTTGAAATTGGCGCTAGCCAGCGTCAGAATCTTATTGGGCGAGTCGCCGAACAGGTGGGCAACCGCTTCCAGATCGGGGCGCAACGTGATCGGCGCGCTATACAGGTATTGCCGCCCCGGCGACAACGCTGCCCGCAAAGCGTCGTGCAGCGCAACCGTGTCGTCGCCGCGCATCACCACCATCGGGCGGAATAGATCGATGCCGGTTTGGCACACGGCCACAAACGCCAACGCCCGGCCATGCGCATCAGCCCGCACGGTCAGTTTGGTGCGGCGCGGGTCATGTTCGAGCGCGAAATAAGACGCCAGCGCGTCGGACGGCTGCGAGGTCAATAGGGGCGCGATCTGGGCGCGCGGGTTATCGGCCACGCAACATCCTCGGCGCGCATTGCGCGCATTCGCATTGGGCACATTGGTCTTCCAACTTCATGCGCCCAATGGTAACGCAGAAAATCGTAACGCAGAAAGACGCCCGTCCGCGCACAACATTGTATTAGGATCGAATTCAACCCTATTTACTTTATCGCGTAAGAATAGGCGATCTGACCATTCCGTTGTTTGTTATTCTCATCGCGTATCAAGTAAGCGCGCACATACTCTACGGTCGCCTGCGCAGGCGTAACGGTCACGCGCAGATGCCCCGAACTGCTCCGCACATCGCCATTTACATACCCGTATTCTTCGGCCAGGCTGGTGTTGTTGTACATCGTAACGCTGGGTTGCGGGACTTCCTGGTACACAATGCCGTCGAGGTCCTGTTTGACAAAGACGTGGTCGTGCCCATGAAAAACGACATTGACCCTATTTTCGACCAGCAATTGATGGATCGGCTTACCCCACCCGGGACGCTCGACATCGAAGCCATACGTGCCGTCGGGGTTTTTCCCACCCCACTCGAAGAACGGCGCCGCTTCGATGCCGCCGCGGGCATCAGCACCGTTACCGCCTACGAGGTGGTGGGTGAAGACAAACTTGTAGCGGGCAGTGCTGGACGCCAGCGTGCGCGCAAGCCAGTCGTACTGCGCCCTGCCAAGCGTCCAGTTCCAGTTGCTGTTCGGATCGTTGGGTTGAGGTTTGACCAACGTATACCAGAACGGGTCAAGAACGATAAACAGGGCATCGCCCCACGTCCACGCGAAGTAGCTGTCGCGAACCGCTGCGGCGCCCAGAGTTGCGTCAGGCGCGGTAGCGCCGCTGTAGAAACTATTCGGCGCCGGATTGGGGTAGTACAACTGGCGCAATTGCGTCGACCAGATGGGCAGATTCTTGTCGTTGCGACTGGTGAGCAGCCAGCCGAGTTCGCCCTCGTGGTTGCCGTTGACCAGAAACAGTGGCGCGTCTGCCCCGATGATCCCGAAATACGAGCGCATGTCAGTGAAGGTGCTTGCGGCTTCGGTGATCGTTTGCGGGTGGACTTTCTCGGTCATGAAGGTGTCGCCCAGGTTAATGTGAAAGTCGGGGTGATCGTTGCGGGCGTTGGTCAACGTCGTCACATAGAGTTCGCCGTTGAAGTTCGGGTCGCGATTGTGCGGGTCGGCGTCGACGGTGAAGGTGAACGACGTGCCAGACGCGCGTTGGGTGTGAAAGGTGTGCTCTGCAGAGGTTGCGCCATTGGCGATCACCCGGTAGTAATACGCCGCGTCGGGGAGAAGCTGTGTCAGTGCGACATTTTGCGGCGCATTGGCTTTGAGATTCAACACCGACGTCTGGGTCAACAGTTGGCCCGATGCCGCGCCATAGGCCAGCATGATCTCCATGTCCACTGCGGCATATAGGCTGGCAGTGATGGCATCGGTCGTAGGCCGGCCAAGGATCAGGCTGTATTCGGTGGCGCCTGATCCCGCAATCAAGGGGAGCCAGGCCTGTGGCGTCGGCAGTTGTTTGGGTTGGCGTCCCTGTTGACCCGTCTGCCTACTGGCGGTTGGCATTGCGTCGGGCCCCACATCAATCGACGCTGGCAAGCTCACGGTCGCCTGAGTCGTGCACGAAAGGCTCACGGCGAGAAGCAGGCTTAGCACAAGAACCCGGTTAAGGCGTGGTGTCGTCATAGATGCTCCCGTAATGTATTACTTGTGATAGGTGAAGGCGACTTCGTCGGGCTTGTCGAGATACGAACGAATGTAATCAACCGTAACCCCATCGGGCGCCACGGTCACGCGCACGTGCCCGCTGTTCGGGAGCACGTCACCGCTGAGATAGGCGTCCGCGTTTTCCAACGCCGCAGGGTTCGGGTTGGCGGGCTCAGGCAGAGTCTGGTAAACCACGCCGTCGAGTTCCTGATGGGCGAAAATGTGATCGTGTCCCTGGAAGAAGATAGTCACGCCGTGATCGGCCATCAACTGGTGAATCGTCCTGTCCCAGCCCGGGCGGTGCGCGGCAAGCTGCGCCGCGTCACCCCACTCATACGTGTGTGCGATCTCGACCCCGCCGCGACCGGTGCCGTTGATGTGGTGCGTGAAGACGAACTTGAATTTCGCGCGGCTGTTCTGCAGCGTCTGCTTGAACCACTGATACTGCGCGTCGCCGAGGGTGTTGTTCCACAGGTCGCGTTTGCCCTTGACATCGCGGTCAACGCCGAACGCGTTGTCAACCGTCTGCAGCGAATGCCAGTACGGGTCAAGCACCACCAACAACGCATCGCCCCAGGTAAAGGCGTAGTAATCGCGCAGCAATCCGATGGGATCGACCAACTCGGTGTCGCCACTGTAAAAGCCATCCGGCGCCGGTTGCGGGAAGGTTGCGTTGCGCGCCGTCTGCGCCCAGATTGCGACGTCCCTGGCGGCCGGTGCGCCGCGCAGGTTCGCCAGCGCCGCCTGTTCGTGATTGCCATTCACCAGAAACACCGGCGCGCCGACCAGGCTGAGGTACTGGCGCTGGGCAGCGTACAGCGCTGTGACGGTGTCAGCCGTGACCGATTTGAGCTGGTCGACGCTGAAGTCGTCGCCGATGGTCATGTAAAAGTCGGGCTGATCGGCCGCGGCGCTGAGCAGCGTGCGCCGGTACAGGCCTGCGTCAAACTGCTTGCCAACCCGTTCCGGGTGCGAATCGCCCTGAATACAGAATGTGAACGCCGCGCCGGGTGGTCGCTGTGTCGTGAATCGGAATTCGGGCATGACCGCGTCTCCGCTGCGTGGGCGGACATAATACCTGGCGCCAGGTTGCAGCCCGGCGATGACCGTTTCCAGCGGCATGCCAGCACCTGCCGCCTGCGGTGCGCTATGGGCGCTGTATTCACCTGGCGCGGCGCCGTAGTCATAGCTGATAGTCGTGGCCGCTGAAGGCTGGCAGCTGATCGCCACAGAGCGATCGGTCGGCCTGCCCGCGATCACGGGCAGACCGCTTGCCGCTGCAGCGGGCTGCAGCGGCGGCATATTCTGGCGCGTAGGTGCTGCATTCGGCGCTGCTCTGGTTGCCTTGGCTGTTGCCCGCGGCGGTGTTGACGCCGGCACGAGCGGGGTGGTGGCTGGTGATGACACAGCCGCTACGGGCAGGTCGATACGGGGCGGGCTGCAGGCGCCCAGCATGATCCCGGTGAGTCCGATGATTGAACCCTTGAGAAAAGTGCGGCGGGTTGGCTGTGTCATAGGTATCCTTACTGGAACAGGAAGTCGGTGTTCGGGGTTGCGGGCATGGCGATGGGTTGCGAGTACAGGTAAGCGCCGGTGACTGGTTGCAGGGCTGCAACGGATGGAGTGGATTTCGGCGTGGGTGGCTTCTGTCCGGATGCTGGCTGGCTGGGCGGTTGCTTTCCCGCCGTGTGATCATCGGTCATCAGGTTGCAAGCATCGCGGCAGAAGCGCCGGTCGCCGTTCAGGATTGCTCCCGGCGAGTCGCAGCACACCTTGCATTCACTCTGGGCTCCCGTCTGCGTGCACGCGGAATAGTCGCCTTTTGGCCCCTGCGTCGACACGACCGTGATGGTGATGAACGAGGCATTGACCGAAAAGTCGTGCACCGCGCAGGCGTCGCGACAGGTTTTGCGCCCGTTGGCGTCTGTGTCGAGCGCATCGCAGCAATCCTTGCAGACCGGATCATTCTGCGTGTTGTTGATGCACATGGCAGGGCTATAGCCGGGGACGACGCCGGTTGGACTGGCGGGTGGCGCGACACGCGCTGCGCAGCCGGCCAGCCCCTGTGCGAGGCCGATTACGACGAGGATGTTGCAAAGCGATCGCGCGCATGGGAGCCGGATCGGCCGGGTCGAGTTTTGTTGTTTCATATGTGCCTTGATCGTGCTGATGTGTTCGCTCATACTGAACCTCATGGCAGGGTGATGACTGGAAGATAAGTGCGGCGAGTCAACGTGTCGTCGCGCACGAGGCGCGCGTAGTTGGAGGCGCGCTGGACATCGCCCTGCGATCCAAGCCCGTAGGCTGTGCCGCCGTTGCAGGCTGAGCCCATCGTGACGATGCCGGCGCTGGTCTTGGGGTCGCTGCGCTGCGCGCCTGCGCCGTGCACATCGTAAAAGGTGTAGCACGTGGCGCCGGGCGTCGCCTTCTGCCACCCGCCGGCTCGGCCAAACGCAAAGTAAATGCCCGCTGCGCCGGCGCCGCTGTATGCTGCGTGCGTTGTTGATGCCCAGTACCATGGCCAATCGGGCAGTCCGCCTTCGTCCGTGATCGGGGTTGTATTGAAGATCGGGTCGATTGCCGCAGAGTGCGTCGTCGCGGGCGAGCGTGTGTAATCCACGATGCTGTGCAGTTCCTTGGCGTTGGGCAGGCGCCAGTCGTTGTGCCCATGGGCGTCCAGCCCGTTTTGCGCCTGCACCCAGGCCAGGGCGTTCTGCCAGTTCATCCCGGCGCCGCTGTCGTCTCTGGCCCACATGAGGCCGGTGGCGCGGTCGGTGATGGCGCCGGCGCCGTTGTCGCTGAAGTCATTTGTCCCGTATGCCGTGTTCCCGCGCACACAGATGACGAAGAAGGTCTTCTGCGTGTTGCCGCCGGGCATCATCAGGTCATAGCCCTTGATGCGGCCATCGGCAAAGTTGACGCCGAAAAGCTTCGTGAAGCCCGAGTCACTCGGATTCATCACGTACACGTTGCTCGACGCGTATTGCGAGTCGATGACGCGCTCACCGGCGGTTGTATCGCCATACGTGAAGGTGAAGACGCTGGTATCGATGAAGGGCGTCAGCGCGGATGTGTCCGTCCCGCCGTAGCCACTCGGGTCGGCGCCATTGAAGCGGATCAGGGAATACAGTGCCTTGATCGACGGCAGGCGCCAGTCGGCGTATCCCGCATAGCCCGCGGCGGCGTGCGCGGCGCAATGCGCTAGCGCCCCGCTGTAGGTCAGTTTGTCGTCCCTGTTCAGCACGCCGTCACCGGTTGTCTCGGGGCTGCGTTCCCACGTCAGCCCGGTGACGTTGTCGGTAACCAGAAGACCATCGCTGCTCAGGGTGTAATCTGGTGCGTGGCCGGCATTCTGCGCATCCTGGCCGTAAAACGCCGCGTCTGAGTCTGGACACGCGCCCAGCGCAGCGATGGCGTTGTAACACGTGCTTTGCGCTGTATCGACAATGGCGTAATCAAGGGCGGGTTCCGGTCCGTTGGCAGCGCCGGCGCGTGGGATGAAGCCAGCCAGGCAAAGCGCTGTCAGCGCGATGGCGCACGATCGAATGAGCGGTGGCATTGGTTTTGTATTCATGGCTGGCTTATACATACCGGCAATGGCCGGCTTGTCCAGCGTACACTTTACGGATTCTGTCGCAATTGCGCCAGTGCCCCGAATCATGCGCCAGGCGGGGATGGTATGCGCGTTTGCCAGCACACCCATGACGCGTGTCATGTGTGTGCCTGCGTGATCATGACTGCAGGCAGTCCGTGAATCCTGCACTTCGTGATGTGGTTTACGCATGCAGGGGCGCGACAATGGGTCGGACGGCATGCGCGTATTTCAGACAACTACCTGGATGTGACTGGTTTATGTCGCCTGTCTTGCAATCATCGATGGATCAATCTACGCCACCGGGCCGCTCCAGCCGGTGATCACCTACCGCGATGTGAGCTTTGACCCACGTACCCAGGGCGGCCAAACCAGGGACACCTTCATGTCCCTGGTTTGGCCGCCACAACCAAGAAACTGGGTGTGAGTTTTTACACCTGTATTCTGTATTTTGTTGTTATTGCAGACATAAAATTCCTAAAGTCTTACTTAAAACTTAGCCACCGCGCACACAACGCACCGCCAGCGAGCCGGTCTTGTCGTTGTAGCTGGCAAGGCCGCTGGAGAAATCGACATTCCAAGCGAAGCCTTTGCGCCCGAACAGGGTCGCCGATGTCCAGTAGGGGGCGGACTTAGCGCCGGGGAAGTAGGCGGTATCGATGGCCGGGTTGACGCGCGTCTCGTCGCTGATGGAGAGCAGCTCCTTGATGTTGGGCAGGCGCCAGTCATTCTGGTTGCCCAACGAGAGGCTCTCGCAGTAAGTCAGTGCCGCTTCCCAGGTCAGGGTTGGCGTCACCTCACTCTGCTGCCACACCAGCTCAGTGTTGGCATGGGTCACGGTTCCATCGCCATTGGCGGCGAACGCAATCGCCTGGCTGACCGGCACGTTGCGCACGCAGCGCGCATGGAAGCTCTTGCTGCCGCCCGCGCTGATCGTCTCGTTCTTGGGATGCGCGCCGATGCCACCGCCGGCATTCACCACCCAGGCGCGGGACGAGTCGCCCACCGTTTCTTGAGCCGTCCACCAGTACTCGGCGTCGGTGGCCAGGAAATAGGTCGCGTTCAGCGCCGGGCGGTTGGCATCATGGTTGACGATGCTCATCAGTTCTTGGCTGGATGGCAGGCGCCAGTCAGTGTAGCTGGCCAGGATCAAGTTCTGGCAGTATGTCAGTGCGTTGGCATACGTCATCTCGCCGCCATCGGTTTGCTGCCACACCAGGCCGGTCACCTGATCGCTCACGCTACCATTGCCGTTGTCGGTATATGTGGGCGGGTTGATCGTGTAGTCCGAATCCTCGCCATAAATGGGGGAGTAATCGGTCACCTGGCCGGTGTCGGGCAGTTTGAGCAGCGTCCACACCCCGATCTCTTTGCGGCTCGACAAAATGACCATAGGCAGGAAGACATTGGATTTCCAGGGCGGCAGGAACATGAAATCGGTATTGGTGATCGCCGGCATGGCGGTGGGATCGGAGTACAGGTACGCGCCTGGCTCTGGGATGAGGTTGAAGTCACCGAGAATCTGCTTGCGCAGCGCCTCCAGGCTTGCAAACTGCTGGCTGGACAGTGTCTCGCTGACCGCGGCAAAGGTCGTCGCCAGATCGTAGATGATCTCGCCGTCCAGTTCGCCATAGCTCCGGGAAGCGCTCAGCACTTGCGTGCTGCTGACGGCGTCGCCGGCGATGAAGCCGCGCAACTGGGTGGCGATATCGTGGCGTGCGTCGACGATCTGGTACAGGGACGGCATCTCGGTAGTCACCACTCCCGTCACCAGCGCGGCCTGGGTGGGGCTGAGCGTCAGCAGGAAGGTGATGCCGGCGTTGGCGGTCAGGTTGGTGTCAATGCTGCCGCCAGTGGACATGACTGGTGTGTCCTTCAGGTAGAAAGAGCCGAAGTAAGTGCCCTGCCGTTCCGGGCAGAAGTACACGTCGGCGTCGATCGAGCCCGCGTACCAGGCATACATGTCGCCCGCATAGGTCATCAGGGCTTCCTTGACATCACGGTCCAGACCCTGCATGTCAGGCGGGTCTGAAACGGCTGGCCAGTCGAGCATGCCTTTGCCAACCATGTTGTCGTGCAGAAAGGCGGTTTGGCTGGGCGTAAGCGAGGCCAGGATGGGCCCGTAGACCTGCGCCCGTTCGTAGCTCAACTCGCCGTCCAACTCATATAACTGGGCCGAATACGCCTTGACCGCGCTCTCGTCCAGTCCCGGGCTGCCCGCCGGCACATCTCCCATCAGCAAGCGGCGGAAAGCCTTCATCAGCACGAAGCGCCCGTACGCATAGTCGTTGATCGCGCTGACCTGGTGGTTGGACAGCGTCAGGAGTTGCGCGCGCTGGTCCGTCGTCAGCACATTCCACATGTTGAAGGCGGCGCTAGTGAGAAACAACGGGTTGTGCCCCATCTGGCTGGGATCGTTGTCGCGCAGGTACTGAAAGCCCCAGAAATCGGCCACCTTGCCGGGCGGGAAGAACGAGTCGGCACCCAGCGAGCCGGTCAGGAACGCCAGGCCGTCGAAGGCAATGGTGTTCTGCTGCGCACCATCGGATAAGGTTTGTGTGATGGTCATGCCCGCGGGAGGAGTTGGTGGCGGTGGCGGCAGTGGATCATCTGGCTGCTGTGAAAGCGGTGCACCAGTTGAGCGCAGCGGCATATCCGAGAACGCTCCGCCGCGGGCTGCCTTGGCCTGCACGGCGGCGTACGCAGAGGACATCGTCAGCGCCAGGATGATGGAGATCACTTTCAGAAAGATGGATGTGTTTTTCATGTTAAGCCTTATCGTTTCAGGGCTGAATACGGGCTAGGCCGGTTTATTTGAACAGGAAGTCGGTGTTCGGGATCTGCGGCATCGCGATGGGTTGCGAGTACAGGTAAGCGCCGGTCGGATGGCTCAGGTTTCCAAGCATTTTCTCGCGGAGCGCCGTGAGCTGTGCTTTCTGTGCGGCTGACAGCGACTGGTTCACCTGAGTGAAGCTGACCGCCAGGTGATAGATGATCGACCCGTCGAGTGCGCCATACTGGTCCATCAACCCAAGCACCGTGGCGTTGTCGGCGCTGCTCCCCGCGCTGGCCTTGAACTTGCGCAACTCAGTCGATACCTGCTGGCGCGTCGTTACGATCTGCTGCAGATAGGGCTTCTGGGTATCCACGAGTCCCGCGATTTTCGCCACCTGGTCGGGGCTCAGCGCGGCCAGCATGGCCTCACCCATATTGCCAGTGAGATCAGTCGGGATGGCATAACCCGGATTGCTCATCGCTGGGATGTCCTTGAGATAAAACGAGCCGAAGTACGTGCCGTGGCGCTCAGGGCAGAAATACACGTCGGCTTCGACCGAACCGGCATACCAGCTGTACATATCAGCGGCATAGGTCATCACTGCTACTTTTACATCACGATCGAGCCCGCGACTATCGGCAGGTTCCTCTACTTTGGGCCACGTCAGCATCCCATTGCCGACCATGCCATCGAGATAGGCCTTCTGCGACGCGTCCATCCCGGTGATCAGGCTGCCCATCACCTGCGCGCGCGCAAAACTGATCTCGCCATCCAGCCGGTACAGTTTGGCCGAGTAGGCTTTGACCGCTTCTTCGCTCAACCCCGTGGCGCCGGCGGGTAAATCACCCGTCACCAGCCGGCGAAAGGCATCCATCAACACAAAACGCATCGCGCCATACTCATTGATCGATTTCACCTGGCTCTGCGCCAGCGCCACCAGCTTGGCGCGTTGCGCAGAGGTCAGGACGTTAAGCATATTCATCGCGGCACTCGTCAAAAAGTCACCCGCATGCCCCATCTGGCTGGGGTCGTTATCGCGCAGATACTGAAAGCCCCAGAAGTCAGCTACCTTGCCGGGCGGGAAGAACGAATCCGAGCCAAGGTCGCCGGTCAGGAAGGCCAGCGCGTCGTAGGCAATCGTCATGCCCTGCGCCTTGTCCGAGATGGCCTGCTCGATGTTGTACGCGGCGCCGGGCTGTGTGCCGTCAGGCGGAGGCTGGCGCGTGCCTTCAGCACCGCCGGGATCCTGTTTCGGCGAACAGGCGAGCTGGTTCTGCACTGTTTCGCAGACACCGGTTTCGGCGCCTTTCTGCGACGTGAACGTGCAGGCGATCTGCTCAGTCTTGCCAGCACAGGCGGTGATCTCTGCCTGTGGCGGTGTGCGCACCGTTGTCGTGACCGGTGGACTGGCAGGTGGGTTCTGCTTTGTGACATTACTCACCGGTGTAACCTTGGCGACCAATTGCTGCGGGGACAACGCTGTCGGCATGGCCTGCGTTGCCTTTGCGACCTGGTTACCGCCAGAAGGCTTTGCCATAGTGCTACTGCTGGAACATGCGGATACAAATATTGTTGCGGTCAATAACATGGTGACAACTTTAGTTTTCATAGTTCTCCTGGAGCGCCGGCGTCCCGCCGGCCTCTTGACGTGTTATTCACAATAAACTTACTGCGCCAGGGTATAGACCCTGCTCCGCGCAGTGATAAACAAGGTATTGCCATCGGCGCCGCCAAACTCGACATTGGTGGGCGGTTCGGGAATCTTGATCGTTTGGACCGGCTTCCCGGCCGGGTCATACACCTGCACGCCGGCGTCGGTCGTCAGATATATATTGCCGGCCTTGTCGAGTGTCATTCCGTCGGAGCCGCTGGCTGCGAACAGGCGCTTCCCGGTCAGCACGCCGGCATCCTGGATCGCATACGCATAGGTTTTGCCAGCCCCGTGATCGGCGACGTACAGCGTTTTGCCGTCAGGGGCGCCGACGATCCCGTTCGGGCGCACCATGTCGGTGATGACGCGGGTAACCTGACTGCGGTCGGGCGTGAGGTAGTACACGTCCTCGCCATCCTGCGCCCGGGTCAACCGGTAGACCGGGTCAGTAAAGTAGATGCCGCCTTGCGGATCAATCCACAGGTCGTTGGGTTCGTTGAAGCGCGTGCCGTTGTATTGCGCGACGAGTGGTGTGACCTTTCTGTCACCCTGTGCATCGATTGCGATCAGGCGTCCGTTGCCGCCCTCGCAGACGATGAGTTGCCCATCGCGCGCAAACGCCAGCCCGTTCGGGCCATTCAGCCCGTCGACGACCATGCTGATCTGCCCGTCG
>Ga0114951_10001693_pt1 | contig 26525 bp, 22 predicted proteins | sample AM7aDNAmetaG_FD_88677 | JGI IMG/M metagenome (GOLD analysis project Ga0114951, IMG submission 88677) | Freshwater microbial communities from Finland to study Microbial Dark Matter (Phase II) - AM7a DNA metaG | ecosystem: Environmental > Aquatic > Freshwater > Lake | place: Finland: Lake Alinen... | reverse complement strand
TTTTTTTTTTTATAAAAAAAATTAACAATATTTATCACAGTTATTTTTTTTATATATTTGCAATCAGTTAAATAATTTCAAAGGTAAAAAATACAAAAACATATTATTTATGGAAAATCAAAGTAGTGAAAATGTTATTCTTGTACCGTATGATTTTACAGAAGTAGCAGATTCTGCTGTTAATCATGCCATTGGGATGGCCAAAATATTAAATTATGAAATCAGACTTTTTCATGTGACAGGAAAAGAAGACATGGCAGCAACACAAAATGAAAAAGCAAAAAAACTCAGTATTATCTCTGAAGAACTACAGAAAAAATATAATGTAGAAGTTAAATATCTTATAAAAGAAGGAAGCATTTTCAAAGATATAGCTAATGCTGCTTTATATACAGGTTCCAAATTTGTTATCATGGGCACACATGGTAAGAAAGGATTTCAGCATATAGCAGGAAGTTTTGCAATGAAAGTTATTACTAAGTCCAGCGTTCCTTTTATTGTTGTACAGAACAGACCTTTTAATGAGGGCTATAAAAATATAGTTATTACAATTGATGAAACATCTGAAACCAAGCAAAAAATTAAATGGGCTGTTTATATTGCTCAGATTTTTAATTCCACAGTACATATCTACTATCCAAATGAGAAAGATGAGAACATAGGGGGAAGAATAAATAGAAATGTTTTTCAGATAAAAAGTGTTTTTGAGAAAAATAATATTCCTTTTGTTGAAGCTAAACCGGAAAAGACAGGTGGTAGTTTTGCTAAAAATGTAATTTCATATTCACAAAAAAATAAAGCAGATTTAATTGTTATAATGACAACACCTGACCAGATTTTGCCAAATTTTGTTCTTGGAAAGTGGGATGAACAGATACTTTTTAATGATGCTGAAATTCCTGTTATGTGTGTTAATCCTAAGGATTTTCATATAATGATTGTTGGGCTATAATAAACTTTTTCTATAAAATATTTGTAAATACTTAGTGGCAGTTGGTAGTGGCAGTTGGCAGAAAAGAAAAGTTACAATTGGTCATTAGATTGAGAGGCTACGTGCTTTTGTTGGATTAACGGTAAAAAATAAGAAATACTTATGGATAGTAGAGGATATAAAGATTTAAAAGTTTATCAACTTGCATATAAGTTGGCAATGGAAATTTTTGAAATTTCAAAATCTTTTCCTAAAGAAGAAACCTATTCGTTAACAGACCAGATAAGAAGATCCTCACGTTCTGTTCCTGTAAATATTGGAGAAGGTTATAGAAAAAGAAAGTATCCGAAATATTTTTCAAGTAAGATGACGGATGCTGATGGAGAATGTACCGAAACACAAATTTGGCTTGATTTTGCAAGAGATTGTAAATATATTAATGATGCAATTAGAGATAGACTTTACAAAGAATATGAGGAAGTAGGGAAAATGTTGGGAAGTATGGCAGATAATCCTGAAAAATTTTCACCAAGATAATTAACTGTACTGCCAACTACCGCTGCCAACTGCTGTTCCTGCTATGCCTTTTTTATTTTAATGTATTCTTATGGATAAAGAAAAAGTCCTTGATAGAATTAAATTTTTAAGAAATACTATTGAAGAACATAATTACAAATATTATGTCTTGTCGCAGCCAAGTATCAGCGATTATGATTTTGATATGCTTCTCAAAGAACTTATCGCACTTGAGAGTTCATACCCTGAATTCTTCGACATAAACTCTCCTACACAAAGAGTTGGAGGCAGTGTCACCAAAGAATTTGAAACTGTAAAGCACAGATATCCGATGCTTTCTCTGGGCAATACGTATTCAGCTGAAGAACTTAATGCTTTTGATGAAAGAGTGAAGAAGTTGATAGGGAGCTCTTTTGAATATGTATGTGAATTGAAATTCGATGGAGTGGCTATCAACCTGATTTATATTAATGGGATACTCTCTAAAGCTGTAACAAGGGGTGATGGTGTTAATGGTGATGATGTTACAAGTAATGTTAAGACTATAAAAAGCATACCTCTCAAACTCAAGGGGAATAATTACCCTGATGAATTTGAGATTAGAGGCGAGATTATTATGCCACGTAAAAGCTTTGATGATTTAAACACTTTACGCTTGCAAAACAACGAACAAGCTTTTGCTAACCCCAGAAATGCTGCATCAGGAAGCTTAAAACTACAGGATTCAGCTCTTGTTTCAAAACGGAATTTGGATTGTTTTCTTTATCATATATTGGGTGCTTTGTTACCTTATAATAATCATTACGATAATTTAAGAACTGCTAGGAAATGGGGTTTCAAAATATCAGATTTTATGATCAAATGCCGTTCTATAAAAGAAGTCTTAGATTATATTAATTACTGGAACAACGAACGGGTTAGTCTTCCTTTTGATATAGATGGTATTGTTTTAAAGGTAAATGATTACTATCAGCAAGAACTATTAGGCTTTACAGCCAAGTCGCCCCGATGGGCTATATCTTATAAGTTTAAGGCAGAACAGCTGTCAACACGCTTATTGTCTATCGACTATCAGGTAGGTAGAACAGGTGCTGTGACTCCTGTTGTCAACCTGGAACCTGTACTGTTATCAGGAACAATAGTTAAAAGAGCAACCTTACATAATGCAGAGTTTATTGATAAATTAGGACTGAGAGAGGGTGATTATGTCTTCGTTGAAAAAGGAGGCGAGATTATTCCTAAAATTATTGGCGTAGATAATGAGAATAGAAAAGAAAACGGAAAACGTTATAATTTTATTAAAAATTGTCCTGAATGTGGTGCTGTACTTGTAAAAAACGAAGGTGAAGCTGCTCATTATTGTCCCAATTATACTGAATGTCCCCCGCAAATAAAGGGTAAAATAGAACATTTTATCAGTCGAAAAGCTATGGATATCAACAGCCTTGGAGAAGGTAAAGTAGAATTGCTTTTTAATAAAGGATTATTAAATAATGTGGCAGATTTATATTATCTCAATTATGATGTACTTTATGGATTGGAAAATGTTATACTGGACGAAACTTCTGGGAAAAATCGTATCATTAAATTTCATGAAAAGACTGTAAATAATATTCTTAATGGTATAAAAGAATCTAAGAAGATACCTTTTGAAAGGGTTTTATTTGCTTTAGGAATAAGGTATGTTGGCGAAACTGTTGCCAAAAAACTAGCTTTATACTTTAAAAACATTGATAATATTATAAATGCCGGTTTCGATGAGTTGAAAAATGCTGATGAGGTAGGTGAGAAAATTGCACAAAGCATAAGAGACTTTTTTCAAAATGAGACCAATATAGCCATTATTGATAGGCTTAAAAAGAGTGGATTAAAATTTAATTCTGATGACAATTCAACAGAAATTGTCAACAAATTAAATAACCAGATATTTGTAATAAGTGGGACCTTCTCAATATCAAGAGATGAACTGAGTATGATGGTAGAAAAAAATGGCGGAAAAAATGCCACCTCGGTTTCGTCAAAAACAAATTATTTGTTAGTAGGCGACAATCCAGGACCGAGTAAAATGAGTAAAGCTAAAGAGCTTAATGTAAGGGTTATTCGTGAGGAGGAGTTTTATAGCTTGATTAAGTAAATTTTAACTATTGCTAAAGTTCCTAATAAAAATTATTTAATACAGTAATTTTTAATAAAATTTTCAGCCTGACTGTATCCTTGCTTTTGAGCTACATCCCAATCCTGACAAGCTCTTTTAATATCATTTGTTTTAAAAAAATACAAACCTCTGTTAAAAAAAGGTACAGGATTATTTTGAGGTTGGAGAGTTATCGACTTATTAAAATCATTTAAAGCAGCTGTTGAATCTTTAACATAGCTTAATTCCATAATTCCTCTGTTATTATATGCTAGCACATAAGAAGGATTTAGAATTATTGCCGAGTCAATATCATTTTTAGCATTTTTCAGGTCGTTATTATGGGTGAGTTTCAAATATCCCCTATGATAAAAAGCATCTGCATAATTTGGTTTTGCTTTTATTGCGGCTTCAAGGTCAGTAAAGGCACCATCATAATCTTTCATTACTTCTGACTTTAGAATGGCGCGATTGTATAAAGCTGTTGAATAGTCGCTTTTAAGTTCTATTGCTTTGTTATAATCATTATATACGGCTTTGATATCATTTTTATACTTGTGGATATAAGCTCCTCTGTTAAGGAAAGCTATTGGAACGGTGGGGTCGTTTTCAATGATGCTGTTGTAAAAAGTTAAGGGATCTTTGAAATCGTTCTTTCTGTCAAAAGACATGAAAGTGAAAATAGGAATAAAAGCACAAAATAACCAGTTGAGTACTTTGTCATTTTTTATAGACGCAAGTAAAAGCAGAATACTAATCAATGGCAGAAATCCCCTGTGCTCTCCATAATCGAATACAGGATTGCGATATAACATGGGAGGCAATATAAAAATGCCATACCACAAAAAACAAAATACCAACCATTTAAAATCAATTTTTTTGAAAACTGACAGTGCAATAAATATACAAAATATTAATATACCTATAACGGTTCTAAAAGAGCTGTAAGACGCTAAAAAAGAGAGTTTGTAAGGAATGAAAAACTTGGTAATATATTCAAAAAAAGAAGGTATGTTATATAAAAAGTTATGTGAGACATTTTTGAAATTTAAAATATTATGGGTTGCTACCATATCGGGTAAAACATATTTTTGCCTTAAAAAAAGAAAAGTTAAAGGAAGCAATATCCAAAAAATTAAAGGCAAAATAAGTATATTATGACGCTTTGATTTGTAAATTATAAAATAGTAAAATAGAAAAATAGCTGGAAAAACAAGGGCAGTTTCTTTTGTAAAAACTGCCAGAAAAAATGTTATTATATGTGCAATTAAAAAGATGTATCTATTTGTCTTTAAATAGTTTATCAGACATATAAAAGAACAGATACCCCAAATAACAAGCAGCTGATCTCCTATTGCAGGTATAAAACTTACAAGAGATGCAAATAAAGGATGTGTGGTATAAATCAATGTTAAAATGAGAGACTTTTTCTTGTCGAACAGGAATGATGTCATCAAAGTGAAGAAAAGAAAACAAGCCAGTATATGAAGTAATATCTGAAAAACATGAAAATAAACCAGGCTCCCTTTACCCATACTATAAAACAAAATTAAGGAGAATGTTTGCACGGGGCGGTACAAATCGCCACCAACACCTACCATTGCATCGCGACTAAAGGCTTCATTAAGTATATGATAAGAATTTTGGTGGAGTGTTTTTAAATTGTCAATAATAACATCATCATCGAGCTGTACAATCTCATTTTTAGTAATTCCGCTATATATGAATATTGTTATAATTGAAATTATAACAAATACAAAAAGAGGTTTGAAGAAAAACAAATCAGAGTTGTTCTTTTTCACTGAGGGAGGAGGGGTATTCTTTTTATTATTTTTTTTTAAACTCATAATGAACTTATTAGAGTTTATTTGATAAAAATTCTATTCATTTTCTTGGCAAGTACAGTATTAATTTTGATAAGTTTTCTATGAAATGACATAAGGTCTTTATATTCGTCTTCAGCTGCACTTTTAAGTTTTTCCGAATTTTCCTTTAATAATTTATAAATTTTACGCGATTTATAATTGTCGAGATACCAATCTGAGAAATATGAAAGCTGCATTTCTTCAGTACCTACTATTATATTATGTTTCTTTTCCCAGTTTTCGCTTAACAGGTTTGGAGATGTGATAAGATCTATAACTAAACTGCGTATTTTATTGTCTTGGTGATTAAGAAAATAATTTTCATCCAGAATGTTATTCTTTTCCAGAGCCATTGCAAATTCATCAAAGATAAACTGTAAATTGGAATCTTCAAATTTTATTTCATCTTTAATGAGCTCTTTAACATAGTACTCAGCTATAGTTAGAGCATATTTGTCATCATCTCTTATTTCGTCCTTTTTTGTAGTATTATCTTTGATAAAATAGATTTTTTCATTTGCATATTTTATCATAAAACAAATTAATTCTTTTTCATCATAAGAGGCATCATCCAGATCAACAATTGTTTGTTTCTCTGCAATATACTCAGTGATTTCGGGGATATAATTATTTTCTTCAGGTTTTCTTTTATTTAGATTATGTCTCAGTTCTTTGTTGAGGTGATTATAAAGTGTTTGTTCTGAAATATCCAGTAACGTGCCACATTCTTTTATATATATTGAACGAAGAATCCCATTAGGAATTACTGCGATAGTTTCAACAATTTCTTTTATAAGGGAAGCTTTTTTGACTGGGTCGTTTTCTGCTTCCTTTAAGAGAAGGTTTGTTTTAAATTTGATAAAGTCTTTTGCATTGTTGGTAATATAATTCCTTACTTCCTGAGCTTCTCTGCTTTTGCTGAATGAGTCAGGGTCTTCACCTTCCGGGAAGAGAACAATTTTTACATTCATGCCCTCTTCAAGAATCATATTCATTCCTCTTAAAGAGGCATGGATGCCTGCACTATCTCCATCGTAAAGTATTGTTATATTTTGAGTATAACGTTTAATAAGACGTATCTGCTCTGTAGTGAGAGATGTCCCTGATGACGCAACTACATTTTCGATACCTGCCCGGTGCATAGAAATTACATCGGTATATCCCTCTACAAGAAAACAATTATCTTTTGATGAGATATATGTCTTGGCATGAAACAGACCATACAGGACCTTACTCTTATTATAGATTTCTGTCTCAGGAGAGTTTACATATTTAGGCCTGTTTTCGGCTTTGCCAATTAACCGGGCACCAAAACCTACAATACGTCCTGTAATGTTTTGTATAGGGAAAATGATGCGACCTTTAAATCTGTCGTAACTGTTGTTGGTATCTTTAAAAACTGTCAGACCTGCTTTTTCAAGTAGTGTAATGCTGTAACCATTCTCAATAGCATGTTTGGTAAAGGCATCCCATACATCAGGATTATAACCGATAGAAAATTTCTCAATATCTTTATTTTTAATACCCCTGGAATCTAAATATGTTTTTGCAATAGCTTTACCATTTTCAGATTCAAGGAGCATTTTTGAAAAATATTTCTGTGCGAAAGCGTTAAGGGCGTAAAGGCTTTCTTTTTCTTCATATTCGGGTTGTAGTTCTTCTTTTGTGTTATCTTCTTCAATACTTATTGAATACTTAACTGCAAGATATTTTAATGCTTCTGGGTAGCTGTAATGCTCATGCTTCATAATAAAAGTTACAGGATTGCCTGATTCACCACAACCAAAACATTTGAAAATGTTTTTGGAAGGATTAACTATAAATGAAGGTGTTTTTTCGTTGTGAAATGGACACGTACCCTTATAATTCTGTCCACTTTTTTTTAAACGTACAAAATCACCAACCACCTCTTCAATTCTGGCGTAATCTATAATTTTTTGTATGGTGCTATTGCTTATCAATTTTTTTATTATTTAAGTACAAAGGTATGAGTTAAAAAAGTATAATCGTATAGGTTTTTAAGGTCAGGTTTAACATTTTAAGTATCTTATTCAAAATTAATACATTTAACAAGCTTTTATTAGTATTCTTTTTCTATTATCTAAAATTGTATTAACCCTTATCTCTCTTTTCACTTCTCCTCATACCTTTATACCTCTATACCTTTATACCTTTATACCTTTATACCTTTATACCTCTATACCTTTATACCTTATTCCCCTATACCTTCTCCCCCTATAGTGTACAATTTATATAATAATTTTCAACCCGTCGTAAGCCAAGTGAACATTATCTGGTATTTCTTTTTCTAGTTCAGCGTATTTCCCCATTTGATGACTGATATGGGTGAGATAAGCAGTCTTTGGTTTTAATAATGTCAGGATATCAATGGCTTCAGCCAAAGTAAAATGAGAAAGGTGTTTCTTTTTTCTTAAAGCATTAATCACAATTACTTCTGACTCGTACATTTTTTCTAGTTCAGTTTGCGAAATAAAATTAGCATCTGTGATATAAGAAAAATTACCAATTCTAAATCCCAAAACAGGCATTTTATGATGAAGGCTTTCAATAGGTGTGATTTCTATACCATTGATTTTAAAAGGCTTACTGGGAATCTTTATCAGATTTATTTTGGGAATGCCAGGATAATTATCGTCAGAAAACACATAAGAGAACTCGTTTTTTATTGATTTCTGTGTAAATAAACTGGTATAAACATCCATTGGTTTGTTCATAAAGTAGTTGAATGCTCTTACATCATCAAGACCTGCAATGTGGTCTTTGTGGGAGTGTGTTATCAGAACAGCATCCAGTTTTGTTACATTTTCTCTGAGCATTTGTTGTCTGAAATCAGGGCCGGTATCAATAACAAAAACGTTTTCATCAACCTCTACCATTACTGATGTCCTTAGCCGTTTATCTCTTTTATCATCAGAAGAACATACAGGACATTTGCAACAAATAACAGGCACACCCATAGAGGTACCAGTTCCTAAAAATGTAATTTTCATCAAGAATAATATAGCTTATTAAAAGTTGTACAAATTAAAAAAAAAATTGATTACAAAAAAATAATACCTTTGAAATAAGTTTAAAATAAAACTGAGAGAAGTTGGAGTACTTAGAGTACTTAAAGTGCCTAAAGTGCCTAAAGTGCCTAAAGTGCCTAAAGTGCCTAAAGTGCCTAAAGTGCCTAAAGTGCCTAAAGTACCTAAAATGCCTAAAGTGCCTAAAATGCCTAAAGTAAAAAAAAACTTTATATGAATAAAATGTTTGAAAAAATTGATGTAAAAGAAATAAAAGAAAGCCCCATAAAAATGATAGGCTATGACAGCTTTCTGTTGACTGCAGGCACAATAAAGAGTTACAATACCATGACAGCTGCATGGGGAGGTATTGGTTTTTTGTGGAATAAACCTGTTGTTTATTGTTTTATCAGACCAACGCGGTATACTTATAGCTTTTTTGAAAATGCTGATTTTTTTTCTTTATGTTTTTTCTCTGAAGAGCACAAAAACATATTGAATTATTGTGGTACAAAATCGGGCAGAGATGTTGATAAAGAAAAAAATACTGGGCTTATTCCTTTAGAGGGTGAATATAAAACGATAATTTTTGAACAGTCGAGGTTGGTTATGGAATGTAAAAAAATATATTTTGATGATATTAAACCAGAACATTTTTTGGATGCTTCTATAGATAAGCATTACAACAATGATTATCACAGGATGTATATAGGTGAAATATTGAACTGTTTTAGAAAAAAAGATAAAAAATAATTTTTTAATAAGACCTTTATTTATTTTTCTAAATTTGCTGTTGTTAATTACTTCAAATTTATTATTGTGAGCATTATAAACAAAGTTAAAAGTTCTATAGGAGAGTTTCTGTTAAAAAAGGAGTTACAAAAGGCTAGAAGAAACAGAAAACCGGCAGGATTTAAAAATGTTAAAACAGTTGGTATTCTATATTCAGTTCCTGAGGAGATTAAGTTTCCTTATATTACAGATTTTGTTAAATTTCTTCAAGATAACAATAAGATTGTCAAAGCTTTAGGATTTACATATAGCGATTATGTACCCCATTATTGCTTTCCTAAATTAACCTACGATTATTTTACCAAAAAACATATCAATTGGTTTGGTAAACCATCACATAAGTTTATAGATGATTTTATTAACAATGATTTCGATTTAATGATAGATTTGCACACAGACAATAATTTTACTTTAAATTTTATTGGATTTACCTGTCTGGCAAAATTTAAAGTAGGCATGATGAATGATAATAACTTGAAACATTATGATTTAATGATGAACGTTTCTCAGGATATTGAGTTATCAGAATATCTGACTCAGATTAAACATTATCTTACCAACTTAAATATCAGCACAAATGAACAAGAAGTTTAATGGTACAGGCGTTGCAGTCATAACCCCTTTTCATAAAGACGGAAGTATTGATTTCAGATCCTTTGAAAAAGTTATAAATCACTTGGTTAATAATGGTGTTAATTACATTGTCGCACTTGGAACAACAGGTGAATCTACTGTATTAAATATTGACGAAAAAAATGCAGTAATAAATTTTGTAACAGAAATTGTAGAAGGTAAAGTGCCTGTTGTTGTTGGAATTGGTGGAAATAACACCAGCGAAGTATTGAATAGTTTCCAACAGATTTCTTTGGATGGGGTAGATGCTATCTTGTCCGTTTGTCCATATTACAACAAACCTCAGCAGGGGGGTATTTATTTACATTATAAAGCTATAGCCAATAGCTCCCCGGTTCCGGTTATTTTATATAATGTACCGGATAGGACAGGAGTGAACATAAAGGCTGAAACAACTTTATCTTTGGCTCATGACTTTAGTAATATTATCGGTATTAAAGAAGCGTCAAAAAATTACGAGCAATGTGTTACTATTTTGAAAAATAAACCAGAAAACTTCTTGCTTATTTCTGGTGATGATAGTTCTACTCTACCTTTGATGGCTTTTGGAGGAAACGGTGTTATTTCAGTAACTGCAAATGCTTTTCCAAAGGAGTTTTCTGAAATGGTCAACCTATGCAAGAAAGGTGATTTTAAAAACGCCCGTAAAATTCATTATCAACTTTCAGATTTAACTTCTTCGTTGTTTCTTGAAGGCAGTCCCGGAGGTGTCAAAGCTGCAATGGAAATCTTAGGTTTATGTCAGAATTATTTGCGTTTACCTAATGTACCTGTATCCCGTTCAACATATAATGTCATTAAGACTGCAGTTAATAATGTTATATCCTATTCAGCTGTTTGCTAACTAATTAAGGAAATAAAAATGTCTCATTTCTTAAACATTTTTTACTTTGTAAGTTAGTACAAAAACCTTAAAATAAAGCCCTGGTCAAGTATTGCATTTGCAACCTTAAGTAGAATTATATGCTGCTTTGTGAATATTTTATCTAACCATTTTATATCTTTTTCATATTCTTAAGTTTCATGACAGTTCGTCATGAAATCTAGCAGATAATTGTCAACTTTTTTTAGTTAAAAATTGAATAACGAAGTATAAAATAATCATACAAGAAATTTATTTGAAAATATATTGATATAAGTTAAAAACTTAAGATGAAATTAAGTAAAAAAATTAAATAATTAAGTGTATTATTTAATTTTGTAGTATTTTTACACTTAGATTATAGGTATTAATATATTAATATATATTTGCGAATTGATTTAATTAATAACTTTTCAAATCTTTACATTATGCGAATAAAGCGAATATCAATTAAGGATAACAGAGATGAAAATACAGAAAATATAGATTTAAGCTTGATGGATAGTTTTATCCAGGAATATAAGTTTAAAAAGGGTAATTTAATTCCATTGCTACAGCACACTCAGGAATTATATGGTTTCATTCCCCGTACAGCATTTCTGAAACTTGAAAAAGAAACGAATCTTAAACTCAGCGACATGTACGGCGTTGCCAGTTTCTATGCACAATTCAGACTAAAACCCGTAGGAAAAAACATTATAAAAGTTTGCCACGGTACAGCTTGTCATGTACAGAATGCAACTGAGATAACGGATGCACTGGAAGAAGAACTTATGGTGAAAGACGGTGAAACTACAAAAGATTCATTATTCACTCTTGAATCAGTGGCTTGCTTAGGATGCTGCTCACTAGCACCTGTGATGATGATAGGCGATAATACATATGCTAAACTTACAGGTAAGATGGCAAAAGATGTTATCAGAAATATCAGGGAAAAAGAATTAGGTACGCCCTGTAAAAATTAATGCTTTTAAGGAGATTTAAATTTATTAAAAATGGGAAAAACAAAAGTAATAGTAGGTCTTGGCAGTTGCGGATTGGCTGCAGGTGCCGGTAAGGTTTACGAAGCTATTAAAAAAGCTCAGATTGATGAAAACCTTGATTTCGTTCTTAAGAAAACAAGTTGCATCGGTATGTGCTTCCGTGAACCTCTTGTTGAGATAATTGATAAAACAGGTTCATACACCTATGGTGAAGTAGATGAGAAAAGAATTGCAGAAATTCTTGAGAAACATATTAAAAACGACTCTCCGATAAGAGAGTATGTTGTTAAAACAGACCTTTTTGAAACGAAAGACCAGGCTTATCTTGATGGTCAGGTAAAGATTGTCCTTAGAAATTGCGGTAACATAGATCCTGAATCTATTGAAGAATATGAAGCCAAACTAGGATACAAGGCAATTAAAAAAATTGCAAAAGAAAAGATTTCATCAACCGATGTTATTCAAACTGTGCTGGATTCTGGCATCAGGGGGCGTGGTGGTGGCGGTTTCCCTACAGGCTTGAAATGGCGTTTTGCCAATAATAATAAAGCTAAAGTAAAGTATATCATTTGCAATGCAGATGAAGGCGATCCGGGTGCTTTTATGGACCGTTCTGTACTTGAAGGTGATCCACATTCAGTACTCGAAGGGATGATCATTGCTGCATATGCGATAGAAGCATGCGATGGATGGATTTATTGCCGGGCCGAATATCCACTTGCCATAAAACGATTGAACATTGCTATAGAAAAGGCCAGGGAAAAAGGATATCTTGGAAAAAATGTTTTCGGAATCAAAGGATTTGATTTTGATATTCATATAAAAGAAGGTGCCGGAGCATTTGTATGTGGTGAGGAAACTGCTCTTATGGCTTCGATTGAAGGGGAAAGAGGTATGCCACGCAAAAGACCGCCATTTCCTGCTGAATCTGGTTTATGGAAAAGCCCTACTAATATCAATAATGTTGAAACTTTTGCAAATATTCCATGGATAATTCTGAACGGTGCAAAGGAGTACGCAAAATACGGAACAACAAAAAGCAAGGGAACTAAAGTGTTTGCCCTTACAGGAAAAATTAAAAACGGTGGTCTTGTTGAAGTGCCTATGGGTATCACTATTCGTGATATTGTCTTCAATTTGGGCGGAGGTATACAGAACGATAAAAAGTTTAAAGCTGTTCAGCTTGGAGGTCCCTCAGGTGGTTGTATACCTGAGTATTTAGCAGATACTATTGTTGACTATGATTCAGTTACATCTACTGGAGCTATCATGGGTTCCGGTGGGATGGTTGTAATGGACGAAACCACTTGTATGGTTGATATGGCAAGGTTTTTCCTTGATTTTACTAAAAAAGAATCATGTGGTAAATGTACATTTTGCCGTATAGGGACTCAGCGTATGCTTGAAATTCTTACGCGTATCACTGATGGTAAAGGAAAAGATGACGATATTGAAAAACTTATTGATTTATCTAACCAAATCAAAGACAGTTCTCTTTGTGGACTTGGACAAACTGCACCAAATCCTGTTCTAACAACGATAAAATATTTTAAGGATGAGTATGAAGCCCATATAAAAGATAAAAAATGCCCGGCAAAAAAGTGCAAACCATTAATTAAATACTCCATCGTAACTGAAAATTGTACAGGTTGTATGGTTTGTAAAAAAGTCTGTGCAGTTGGAGCAATCTCAGGGGAGAAGAAAATGCCTCATCTGATAGACCAGGCTTTATGCACGAAATGCGGAAGCTGTTATGCCAAATGTAAGTTTAATGCTATTACTGTAAATTAATTTAAGTTTTGTAAAACATTACGAACAATAGAAACGATAGAACTATGAACGAAATAAATGTAATATTAAACGGTAAGATTGTAAAAGGTAATAAAGGTGAAACTATTCTTTCGCTTGCCAGAAGGAATGGTCATGAAATTCCTACACTTTGTAATGATGATCGTCTGGAACCCTATTCATCCTGTTATGTTTGCGTTGTTGAAATTGAAGGTCTGCGAGCCCTGCAGCCTGCCTGCTCAACAAAGATTGCCGAAGGGATGAAAATAGAAACTAATAATGGTCGTGTATATAAAGCGCGTAAAACTGCACTCGACCTACTGCTGAGCAATCATTATGCAGACTGTCTTGGCCCTTGCAAACAAACATGTCCTGCAGGCGTGGATGTTCAGGGATATATTTCTTATATTGAAAAGGGAATGTATCATGAGGCCATTGCATTGATTAAAGAAACAAACCCCCTTCCTGCTATTTGTGGGAGAGTGTGTGTACGCCCGTGTGAAGCAGCTTGCAGAAGAAATCTTCTGGATGAGGGAACTGGTGTAGGTATTGATTATATGAAACGCTTTGCTGCTGATTATGACCTTGCATCACCTGATAAGTATGTACCTGTTATTAAACAGGATACAGGTAAGAAGATAGCTGTGATAGGTGCTGGACCCGGTGGATTATCTGCTGCTTTCTTTTTAAGAAAAGAAGGACATCAGGTTAATATTTATGAGGCTGGTCCGAAACCAGGCGGATGGCTGCGCTATGGTATTCCTGAATACCGTCTGCCAAATGACGTGCTTGATCAGGAAGTGAAAAATATTACTGACATGGGCGTGAAAATATTTTACAACCAGAAGTTAGGTGACAACCTGTCTTATAAAGCTTTGAAATTTAAATACGACGCTATTGTTCTTGCCATTGGCTCGCAAATAGGAACATCTATAGGTTGTGAAGGTGATGATGCGGAAAATGTTCTTTCAGGAGTTGATTTTTTGAAAGCCATGGAGTTATCTGGAAAGCGTTATGATTTTAAAGGTAAAACGGTTGCTGTTATCGGTGGTGGTAACACAGCGATGGACTGCTGTCGCTCTTCCAAACGTTGCGGTGCTGAAAAAGTGTATATTATTTACAGGCGTACTGAAAAAGAAATGCCTGCAAATCCTATTGAAATTCATGAATCAAAACTTGAAGGCGTAGAATATATGTTTCTTACAGCCCCTGTAAGGGTTAACAAAGATGAAAGCGGAAAAATTAAATCAATGACCTGTCTCAAGATGGAATTGGGTGAACCCGATGCTTCCGGTAGAAGACGTCCTATGATTGTTCCAAATTCTGAGTTTGATATTCCTTTAGATTATGCTATTGCAGCTATCGGGCAAAAAACAATTATAAACTTCATTGAAGAAGTTAACAGTAATACCGATATAGGTGAAATGAAAGCTACTAGATGGGGAGACATTGAAGTTGACCCACAGACATTTCAAACAGGTGTAAAAAGAATATTTGCCTGTGGTGATGGCGTTTCCGGACCTGCTACACTAATCCAGGCCGTGTCTCAAGCACGTATTGCTGCACGTAGTTGTAATCAGTACCTTTTAGACCAGCCACTGGTTCCAGAAAAAAAGGAATTTCTGAGCAAACGTGATAATTTTAAATTACAGGTTGCTGAAGAATATGCAGGTAAGTTCCTGAAACAGATGCGCGAGGAAATGCCTGTTCTCGATGCAGACCAGCGTCTTAATTATAACGAGGTTGAGTTAGGCTACTATAACGAGGAAATTGCAATCAAAGAGTCACAACGTTGCCTTGAATGTGGATGCGTTGCTTATTACGATTGTGATCTGAAACGTTATGCAACAACTTATGATGCTGAACAGGAACGCTTTAAAGGAGAATTCAAACAATCTGATGTTGACTTCAGACATCCTTTTATTGAGATTGATAATAATAAATGTGTCCTTTGTTCACGCTGTATAAGGGTTTGCCGGGAGGTTGTAGGAGCTAATGCTCTGGGCCTTGTTAACCGTGGCTTTGAAACTTATGTGGCCCCCAGTATGGGTGATGCTTTAAGCGATACATCATGTGAGTCGTGCGGTCTTTGTATTTCTGCTTGTCCCACAGGAGCCATTACTGAAAATGTAATTTTTAAACCAGGACCTGTTAAATACGATAGTATAGAAACAATATGCAATTATTGTTCGGTTGGCTGTGAAATTTCTATTCATCATAAGGATGGTTTTGCTATGAAAGTTACCGGAAAGAAAGGCAAAGTGAATGTTGATGGAAATCTATGCCGTTATCCCAAATTCGGTTACAAATACATTAACGATAAAGAAAGAATTACCAAGCCACTTTTGAAAACAGGTGATACATTTGAAGAAATCACATTTGAAGAAGCTTTCAATATAATAGCATATAAAATAAAAAGTGTAAAACCCGATGAAAACGCTTTCTTTGCCGGTGCACGTCTTACAAATGGAGAGCTCTATCTTGTTCAGAAACTGGCAAGAGCAGGAACTAAAACAAATAATGTGGCTAGTTTTCATTATCTTGGCAGAGGAGAAGGATATTTTGAAAATTCAGAGATAAATACCCCTCTTGATCAAATAAAAGGTGCATCACATATTTATTTTATAGGATCAGAAATAAATGTTGATAATGCTGTGCCCGGATTTATTGTTAACAACGCACGGCTTTTACAAAATGTACCCGTTACCCTTGTCTCTGTACATGAGAACAGCAGCATGCAGCACAAAGTCGACGAAATGATTCCCATTACTTCTTATTATTATTTTATTAAAGCAGTAAATCATCATATTCTTTCAGCAGGATTACAAAACCAAATGTTTATTGCTGATAATTGCTCAGGATTCGAATATTACAAAACAGCTTTATTGAGAGAAAGATTTGAGGACCTTGTTAATAGAGCAGGAATTAAAGATAAGTATACAGTAATAAGATTTGCCGAACAATACAATAATGAATTAAATGCAATAATTATTTTTTCAGAGAAAGAAGTTTCATCGAATACTTGCTTCGAATTAACCAATCTGGCGATGATTACTGGCAAGCTCAAAAAGACATCTAATGGTCTGATATCTCTGAAAGAAAAAAATAATTCTCAGGGTTTATTTGATATGGGTATAGACCCGCGTTTTGGTGTAGGCGGAATTTGCCTCACTGAACCCAGAATAATTGATAAAATGTCTAATAAATGGGGTTCTAAACACCTTCAGGGAATGATTAGTTATAACATTGAAAATTTGTTAGAAGCCGGTAAAATAAAAAATATGATGGTTTTTGGCGAAGATCCTCTAGGCTGTACATTAGATCCCAAAAAGACAAGCAGATGGTTTAACAAGATTGAATTTTTACTTGTGCAAGATTACTTTATGACTGATACTGCAAGAGAAGCAAGCATAATATTACCTGCATCATTACCTTTTGAATCAGGTGGAACTTATACAAATACACAGAAAATAATTCAAAAGTTTGATAGAATGTTAGCCCCCAAAGTTGAATTAGTAAATTGTGAGCAATTGATTCGTCTTTTGGAAAAATTCGGTCATAAGGGTTTAAATGATGTAATTGACGTTATGATGGAAGCAATTTCTATGCTGCCTCAGATTCCGGAAAAACATATGCTTACTTTCAAAGTAACAGAAAACGATGATCAAAACCGTTTGTTTGATTTTGGCTGTGATAATATTGTAAAATATTTTGACGAAGGATTTAGAAAATCGTTTGAAAAATAGATTTGTATAAGTTATAACTATATACGGATAAATAATTACTTTATTTAGTTAAAATAACTTATAATTAAATGTAATAATGTATCTTTGTATTATTAAAAAATAATTTTATGAATAATTATAATTTTATATCACTAAGTGTGAAATGCCCTGTGTGTGGTAAATCTCTTATGGATCATGAAAATAAAGTTGATAATGAATCAAGTATCAAGTTGTTTATTGAGGCTGCCGGTAAAAAAGGTACAATCCATCTTAGTTCTATTTATGGCAGTTATAATTATACTACTGATTTAGAACCTGAAAATGGTGTTATAGCTGTCTTTTCCTGTCCATTTTGCCAGTCTGAAATTACGTCTGATGATCATTGTTCAACCTGTCAGGCTCCCACGTCTACATTAATTCTTGATATTGGAGGAAAAATTAATTTTTGTTCACGCAAGGGATGTAAGGATCACAGTATTGGCTTTGAAGATCTTTCAAATGCACTGACAAAACTATATCAGGAGTTTGGATTTCGTGGAAAGCAGGTTACTGATGATATGCATCTTGTTAAAGATAAGAAAAAAGTAAAAACACAGGAAGAAGAACATAAAGAAATTATAGAAACCGGGAGTTTTCTTCAATCATATTGTCCTCATTGTAAAAAATCACTTATTGAGGGTGATATGCTTAAATTTAAAGTTATTAGAAATAAAAATGAATCGGGTTTTATTCTCTTAAGCCCTTTTCTTAATGTATTTTCTTCTAAATCAACAGTTTATCTTCCTGAAGATGAGAGCGTCGGCGATATCAGGTGTTTCCATTGCGATAAAAGCCTCATGGTTGCTGATGGCGCTTGTGAACGCTGCGGAACTAAGATTGCCAAAATACTGGTGAGTGCTCGAACAAAAATGATAGATTTCTTTATATGCTCTAAAAAAGGATGCACCTGGCACGGCGTCAGCAAAGAGGATCTGGATGAAATACGACTTGAAGATAGTAATGAATGGTAATTCATAATCAAATTTATTAATCTTTAATCAACTCTTTTATGTTTCAGATAATAAGAAAACAGGAAATGGCTCAAGGTACGGTAATTCGCTTTGATATTGACGCACCTAAGATAGCCAAAAAAATAAAACCGGGTCAGTTTGTTATTTTGAGGGTAAACGAAACAGGGGAAAGAATACCCTTGACAGTAGCTGATAAAGATGAGTTTTCAGGATCAATAACTGTTATTTTTCAGGTGGTAGGCAAAACTACAGCACTGATGCGTTCCTTACGTGAAGGAGATGTTATAAGAGATGTTGTAGGTCCTTTGGGGAAACCTGCCCATATCGATAAAGTAGGTACTGTCGTTATGGTTGGTGGTGGAACAGGTGTCGCCATATTATATCATATCACAAAAGCCTTTAAAGAAGCCGGAAACTTTGTAATCGGTATTATTGGTGCAAGGGATAAAGGGCTGTTGATACTTGATAATGAGATGAGAGCAGTTTGCGATGAACTTGTTATTACAACTGATGACGGAAGTTATGGTCAAAGAGGATTCGTTTCTCAACCTCTTGAAAAATATCTGGGTGAAAGATTTGACATTAAAATGGTATATGCTATTGGTCCTATTATAATGATGAAAAATATTTGTAAGCTGACTAAAAAATTTGATGTACCTACCATGGTAAGCTTAAATCCGGTAATGATTGATGGCACAGGGATGTGTGGTGGTTGCAGAGTGAAAATTGGAGATAAAATGCAATTCTGTTGTGTTGATGGACCTGATTTCGATGGACATGCTGTTGATTTTGACGAACTGGAAAAAAGAAATTCTTTGTATCTAAAAGACGAAAAAACCTCATTATTGTTTTCAATTAAATAATATATAGCAATGTTAGAACAAGATGTAAAATATTTAAAATTTAAAACGTATTTAAATACTTACTGTCCTCATTGTCATCAAAGCTTTAATGTAGAGAAAAAAGATATTAAGGAAGTAGTTTTTAAAGCGGTTTTTAAAGGTAATGATATTGATTTAAAATTAAGTCCTTATCTTGATGTCTTTGATTCAGAATCATCTGTTCCTGTTGAAACAGGTGAGGTGCTTGACGACTTGATTTGTCCTTTCTGTCAGAAAAGTCTTATAAGCAAAGAAATAAACTGTGGTGAATGTGGTTCTCATGTAGGTCATGTTATCATTTCTGCTTTATCTAAACTGGTACCATTTTACATATGTCTGAAAAAAGGGTGTGAATGGCATGGATTAAATAAAATTGATGAAAGGAAATTAAAATTAAAAATTCCGCGTCAGGAAATGCCCGAGCAGGATCAGACGTTAAGAATTCATAACCATCAGGAAGTACCGTATGGCTTTACTACTGAATTAGCTTCTCTCGAAGCCGGTCGTTGTTTGCAATGCAAAAACCCTAAATGCGTAGATGGTTGCCCTGTAAATGTTGACATTACAGGATTCATTAAACTGATGCGTGAAGATAATTTTGATGGAGCTGTTAAAAAAATCAAAGAACGCAATGTTTTCCCTGCAATATGTGGCAGAGTTTGTCCTCAGGAAAGCCAGTGTGAACAGAAATGTATTCTTGGCTTTAAAGACAGGCCGGTTGCCATTGGGAGGCTTGAACGATTTGTTGCAGACTATGAACGCAATATGGATCTGGTGAAGATTCCTGTTATTAAAAATAAAATCAATAAAAGAATTGCTGTGGTTGGTTCTGGACCTGGAAGTCTTACTGTCGCGGCCGATATGGCGTTATTAGGTTATTCTGTTACTGTTTTTGAAGCATTACACGAACTTGGTGGTGTACTTACTTATGGAATCCCTGAGTTTCGTTTACCAAAGTCTATTGTTCAGTCTGAAATTAGTTACTTAAAAGAAATTGGTGTCAGATTCGAGATAAATCATATCATCGGAACCCTGCTCACAATTGATGAGCTTTTAGAGCATTTTGATTCTGTGTATATTGGCGTAGGGGCTGGCTTACCCACTTTTATGGGTATTGAAGGAGAAAGCCTTGGAAATGTATTTTCATCAAATGAATACTTAACTCGCATGAACCTGATGAAAGCTTACAAGTTTCCAGAATACGACACACCAATGCCTCGTGGAAACAAAGTCGTTGTTATTGGAGGTGGTAATGTGGCTATGGATAGTGCCCGTACTGCAATCCGAACAGGTTCTTCGGAAGTGACTATTATTTACAGACGTTCCCGAAATGAACTTCCTGCACGTATTGAAGAAGTCCATCATGCCGGAGAGGAAGGCATTAAGTTCAGGCTTCTTTCAAATCCGATCAGATATATCGGAACCGATAATAACCTGGTTAAAGCTGTTGAATGTATTAAAATGGAACTCGGCGAACCGGATGAATCTGGAAGAAGAAGACCTGTCGCTATTAAAGATTCAAATTTTATAGTGGAATGCGATATTGCTGTTGTTGCTATCGGCACAGGACCAAATCCTATCATTTTTAATACAACACCAAATCTCAAAAGAAATAAATGGGGTTATATTGAGGTAAATCCTGAAACCAATGAAACTTCAATTCCTAACGTATATGCAGGAGGTGATATTGTTACCGGCTCGGCTACCGTTATTCTTGCTATGGGCGCAGGACGTATTGCTGCCAACGCAATGCATAAAAAACTATCAGGAAGTAAGAGTAAAAAATAGTTAATTACAAACATTGGGTATCTCTTCTTCATCTAAATCTTCTCCAAACCAGATAGCTGCGTAATTCTTATAAATACCGACTCCTAGTGCATTCCATTTCATAGAGCTCCAAATGCTTTTATTTAGGATTACATTGTTATGAGCGGTACTGGTTTTCCATGTGTCAAGAGCTTCTTCAGCTAAAACATCACCATCACTTATACTATACACACATTCATACCCATTACTTTTATAATTAGTTAATTCTGAGGGTTTTAGCCACATGCAAGTGAAGGTTTTATTATTTGATGCATTATATTTGCAAGTGCTCCATGAGTGTGTCATCTCTTTAAGATTCTCATCCATATCCATCACATGTTTTTTTGCAACATACGAAAGTGATTTCGACAGAGGGATAGCAGGCAATTTATTTTCTTTTCGATATTCGTTTATCAGATTATATAATTTCATTTCTTCATTGCTTATACAGTGTTTTTTACATAATGAAACAGTATTGATATCCTGTTGTGAATAAAAGAGGAAAAGGGTACTTATAAAAAATATTTTAATCATCAGCATAAATATATATTTATTAATAAAACGAAAATAAAAGTCGTTTAATGTTTAATAAGAAAACTTTTTTATTAAAACTTAATACTTACAGAAATGATTTATAAATTTATACTCTGATTTTTTATTAAATGAAAACTTTGAGATATATCATTACTGTTGGCTTATTATTATTTTTTAATTTCTTTTTAAAAGCTCAGGAACGGGATATTGACTTTAAATTGATAATGGCTGCTTATAATGATAGCATTCCTGCTGTTGAGAAATTACTAGCCGATAGCGCCTCTGTAAATGCTAAAACCGAGGATGGCGTGACGCCTCTGATGTATGCTGCTGAAAATGGTGATAGTGCTATGATTGAAATACTTCTAAATCATGGTGCTGATGTGAACGATAAACCTGAAGATGGTTTCACCGCCCTTATAAGCTCCTGTCTTTTTAACCATCTTGAAGCATCAATAATATTGATTGAAAATGGTGCTGATATTAATGCCCAGAATATGTATGGTGCTACTCCTCTGATGATTGCTGCTGCCTATGGCTATTATATCATTGCTGATATGTTGTTGTTTTATGGTGCCGGCACAGAAATTAGTGATAGCTATGGTAATACTGCTTTAAATATAGCTGCAACAAACGGATTTGATGATATTGTTTCTTTGCTTTTAGAAAAGGGTGCTCAGATAGAGTCTAAAGATAATGAAGGATATACACCTTTGATGTCAGCAATAATTCAAAATAATTATAAAGTTGTGAATGTTTTGCTTAATAACAAAGCGGATGTTAACTCCCAGAATAATAATGGATATACGCCAATGATGATTGCCATTAAGAACCATAACGATTCTTTAATAAATCGACTGAATGTTCTGCCAATAGATAAAGAACTAGAGACTACGTATGGTCAGAATACAGCTGATATTGCCCTATTAAATAAAAACCACTGCATGTATCGTTGCCTGAATAATAAAAAAACTTTTTACAAACCTTGTCTCAAGAGTGCAAATCTTTCTTCAGGCTTATCTTTATCTTTAAAAGACATATTGTTTGTTAATAGTTTGGGGATTTCAGAATCAAGATACGGTCTGCATCTTTATACAGGCTATGCCAGTAGAATTGGGAAAAAGAAAATACTGGTTTCGATTCAGGATAATGAATATAACCAATACAATGAAAAACGTTCATATATTTTTAGCGGTATTTCTAAAGATTTCACTATAAAATACAAAAATGATAAGGAAATGGGAATCAATGCCGGAATTAATGCAGCCTATACATTTGGCTCTATTGAGGGGACTCAGACAGATGTAATAAATAAATATTTATTTGTACCTTCAATTGGATATTATTTTACTTACAGCTTTTATACTTTTAAGCTGAACTATGAATACATCGATTTTAAGACCTATAAATTATCACCTCATAAGCTTACTATCTCTTTTTGTATTAATATTAATGTTAAGAAAAACCCAAAATTTACCAAATCTATTTACTGGATAATTTGAGTACTATGAAAGCAAAATATTTCTTCTTTATACTGTGTTTGTCAATATTAACAGCCTGTAATAAACCGGTTGTGGATTGTCAATATCCCGATTATTCAAGTTGTATCACTAAAGAACCCGATGCTGGTAAATTAAAAATTAAAGTTACTATTAATGAAGAAAACAAAGCAGTCCCTGTTATTTTGTATTATGGTAATGAAGAAAATAATGTGATACGTATTATAGATACGCTATACATGACAGAAAAAGAATATATTCTGCCTGTTAATGTATATTACAGTGTAAAAGTTAAATATAAATCAAACAACAAAATCATCAATGCTATTGATGGAGGAAATCTTGAGAAAAAATCATATCTTGTTTGTGATTCTACTTGTTGGGTAGTAAAAGATGTTAACCTTAATCTCAAACTAAGCTATTAATGCTCTTTTAATACTATACCCTACGCCTTCTTATACCTTATACCTTCAATTTCCCTAACAACCTATTCTTTATATTTTAATATTTCTTGTTTTTGATGAGAAAATACAACTTCAAAATACTTTGGGTTGAAAAAAATATCAAATTTTAGAAATTCAGAATTGTCTTTACCATATTTGTCTTCAAAGATATCAATGTTATAAGAGTCTTTAAGGACTTTCCATATAAACTCAGCACAAAAAAACTTTGTTGAGTCTTTAATATCAAAACTATTGTCAAATGGTATTCTTTTATTTAGATAATAGCGTGCTCTTTTTCCAATCAGACTTCTGTCTTCATTTTCTTTAGTTTTGTAACGTACAACAACAACGGAATTTTTCTTGCTGTCGTTTATAAATCTTTTCAGATCCTGCATTTGAACGCCATCAAAGTTTGATAAAGATTGTGAGACTGAATGAATAACATTCATGGAAGTATCGTCTTTAACGAAAATGGCACAATGCGAAACATTTGTTCCGTCAGAAAGTTTTTTAGTTATCATATCACTTACAAACCCATAACCATGTCTTAAGATGATATCCCCATCTTGAAGTTGAGCTATTTCTTCTTTTGATAATGAATAATTGACTCTGACTCTTTTTTTCTCACTGGTATAATCATAGAATTTGACAAATAAATATAAAATACCAATCAATGATATTATTACCAATATAAATATACTGAATGTTTTAAAAGCCTTTTTCAATCTTATATTATTAGAGTGTGCAAAAATAAAAAAACTCTTGTTTAAACAAGAGTTTTTTTTATTTATTTGTAAAAAAAAGTACTCAGCAACTAATTAATCAGTTTCAGTTTTATCAGTTGCAGCTTGATCTTTAACACTTGTGCTATCTTTTCCTAAGCCATTATCAGCTGGCATTTCTTTCTTTTGGTCAACTAACCATTTGCCGTCTTTTTTAATCAAATTTAATTTGTCAGCTTCGTTGTTTGATTTGTAATTGCAAAGTGCTGAATCACCTTTAACGTCGCATTTCATACCTTCAATTTTTACTTCTTTGATTTCTGATTTGCCACCAAAACTTGCTAACATATCAACAAGTTGTTGTGTGTTTTCAGTACCTAATTTCTTTGCTTCTGCCCATTCTTGTTTAGCAATGTGATTCAAATATTTTTCTGCAACAGCTTCCGGAGAGTTTGAACTTTTACAAGCGTTTAAAGCAATTACTGCGAAAAACATAACTGCAAAATTTAAAAAGTTTTTTTTCATTTTTTTTGTTTTTTGGTTAATAATTAATTGGGTTAAATAGTTTTCTCGCACAAAAGTAAATATATTTTTTATTTAATATGCAAGAAAAATATAAATTAATTATTTTTTTTTTAACAAGTTATTAATATAATGAATTTTACCTGTTTAATAATGTCATTATATCTAAATAACTATTCGATTATCTTCAGATATTAATTTCAAGCACTTCAAGGTTCTCAATGCTGTCTTTATTAATTTCAAAGCGAACTGCTGTACTAACATTTTGAAATCCATATCTACCGGCTGCACCAGGATTAATATGCAATAAGTTCAACTTTTTATCGTACATTACTTTAAGTATATGCGAATGACCACAAATAAATAGTTTTGGAGGGTTCAGAGCAAGTTCATTTTTTATATTAATATCGTACTTGTTGGGATAACCTCCAATATGTGTCAATAAAACCTCAACATCTTCTACTTTAAACCTTGTTATCTTTGGAAATAATATTCTTAATTCCTGCCCGTCAATATTGCCCCATACTCCTTTAATGGGCTTTAATTCAGATAGTTTTGTATATACCTCCATGTTTCCCCAGTCTCCTGCATGCCAAATCTCATCACAACCAGCAAAAAAGCCAAGTATACTATTGTGCAAAAAGCCGTGTGTATCTGACAACAAACCTATTTTGAGCATAAAGATATTTTTTTTCTAAAGTACAATAATTTTTATTTAGTATTATTTTTCTGTAGATAAAATTTATAAGAGGTATATAAGGGTATAAAGCTATAAAAATATTTCTCCTAATGTCTGCTAATTGCAGGTCAAGGACTGCCGACTGATGACTTTTTTTCTTTTGTCTTTCTACTTTTATCTTTTATCTTTCCCCGAAAGAAATATTAACTAACTTTGCATTTGAAAGGCCTCGTAGTTCAATTGGATAGAATATCAGATTTCGGCTCTGAGGGTTGGGGGTTCGAGTCCCTTCGAGGTCACACAAACGTTCTTTCTATGTAATCACTGTTCACTGTTTACCGTTCACTGATTACTATAAAATGGTCCCGTAGTTCAATTGGATAGAATATCAGATTCCGGTTCTGAGGGTTGGGGGTTCGAATCCCTCCGGGATCGCTTTTAAAGGTTCATATATCGTTAATCGGTGTTCGATATTCGATATTTAGAAGATTCCATCTATAATCCCTAAGTTTTATCACTTTTCTGCTAGAGAAATCTTTTTCAGCTCCAACATTCAGATTAACAATCATTTAAGTTTTAATTTGCAAAAGAATTAAAAAATCTTTTCTCGAAGTTTTAGCAATTTGTTTCACTAACGTTTCACTGGAAATACTTTTCCTCAGAAATTACAAGAAAGCTCCTGAGATTTCTCCCAACTCAATGAGCATCATGCTTAACACAACTTACTATGAGAAACTCAAAGAAGTGGGTTACCGGAAAAGACAACACCTGCCTACGCCTAAACAACATAAATTACTGATGGATTTGCTGGGGATTGATTGATAAATACGCCTCTATTCGATAGGTAAGCAATATCAAAAAAATAAAAAAAATCTCCTTTTTATTAATTAATGTATATTTGTAATAAATAAATTATTAATTAAGCGATTATAAACAGTTATAAATACATAAAAACTTCTTTTGCATTGATATTTAAGCAATTGCAATTTTTTAAGTAGCTATATCTAAGGTCGAAATAGACGCAACTGGTTGCGGGTACTGTTTAGCCAGCTGTTAGTTTTAATTTGTATCAAACAGCGGGAACGATTTTATTTTCAGATATAAAGACGAGATGGGCTTAAAGTGAAGTAGCACTAAATAAAAATCGGAGATTTTTGCTTTTCAAGTCTTAGGC
>Ga0114951_10001692_pt1 | contig 26528 bp, 18 predicted proteins | sample AM7aDNAmetaG_FD_88677 | JGI IMG/M metagenome (GOLD analysis project Ga0114951, IMG submission 88677) | Freshwater microbial communities from Finland to study Microbial Dark Matter (Phase II) - AM7a DNA metaG | ecosystem: Environmental > Aquatic > Freshwater > Lake | place: Finland: Lake Alinen... | reverse complement strand
GGGGTATGGCAATGAAGAAGGCTGAAAAACGAGCGGCATTGTACGGCGTGAGCAAAGAAGTGGCGCCGACGGATCGGGAGAAGCTGAAGAAATGGCTGGCGTTGTTTGCGAAGGTGTTTGTGCCGGAGCGGGCGGCGTGTGCGTGCCATCAGACGCCGCTGGATTATCTGGCGCATGCGTTTTTTGAGGCGAAAGAGGAGCCGGCGGATGCGGTGGTGTGGGCGTGCCGGGGCGGGGGCAAGACGATGCTGGGGGCGGTGGCGACGTTGCTCGATCTGCTGTTCAAGCCGGGGGTGCAGATTCGCATTTTGGGTGGGAGTCTCGAACAGTCGGAGAAGATGTATGCGTATCTGCGGCAATTGATCGAGCCGAATTTTGAGCATCTGCTGGCGGCGTCGCCGACGCGGCGGCGGATGGAGTTGACCAACGGATCGCGCGTGGAGATTCTGGCGCAGTCGGATCGGTCGGTGCGCGGGCAGCGGGTTCAGAAACTGCGCTGCGACGAGGTGGAGTTGTTCGATCCGGACGTGTGGTCGGCGGCGCAGTTGGTGACGCGGAGCGTGGGCGAAGAGGGTCGCGGCGGGGTGGCGATGCGCGAGGCGATCGAGGCGTTTTCGACAATGCACAAACCGGGCGGGCTGATGCAGGAGATTCTGGAATCATCGGGGAGCAGGCGGAAGGTTTTTTCGTGGTGCGTGTGGGATGTGATCGAGAAGTGTCCGGAGGCGCGGGTGTGTGGGGAGTGTCCGTTGTGGGGCGATTGCCGGGGGAAGGCCAGGAAGGCTGAGGGATTTATGAAGATCGACGACGTGATTGCGATGCAGGGGCGGGTGGGGCAGGCAACGTGGGAGCATGAAATGTTGTGCATGCCGCCGCGGTGGAAGGATGCGGTGTTTGCGGGGTTTCGGGTGGAGAAGCACGTGCGGCGATGGGAGGGGGCGCGGGTGCCGGAGATGCAGATTGCCGGGGTCGATTTTGGTTTTGCCGGGGCGTTCGTGTGTTTGTGGATCGCTGTGCTGCGGGACGAGCGCGGGCGGCCGATGTTGTGGGTGCTGGATGAGCTGGTGGCGCGGCAGCTCTCGCTAGAGAAGAATATTCGGGCGATGCGGCAGCGGAATCGCGCCATCGACGTGGTTTATTGCGATGTGGCGGGGCGGCAGACGAACAGTCATTCCGGCAAGACGGATGTGAAGGTGTTGCAGGAGGCGGGGTTTGCGGTGCGGACGCGGGCGATGGCGATCGATGAGGGGTTGCGGCAGATCGACGATCTGCTGGAGCCGGCCATCGGGGAGCCGCGGCTGCTGATCGATCCGGCGTGCGTGCATTTGATTGCGGCGATGCAGGCGTATCGGCGGGACAGTGCGGGCAAGCCGATCAAGGATGGGACGCACGATCATCCGATTGATGCGTTGCGTTATGCGGTGGTCAATCAATTGGCGCCGCGGGTGGGGGTGGAGGTGAAGCATTATTAACGCTGCGGCGAAAACGAACGTAAATTAGCCACAAGTGAACACGAATGAACACAAATAGTGAATCAGGACAGAGACGGGGATAATTGTTTAGAACAATTATCTCCGCCTCTTTTTTGTTCTCACAGGTTTGTGTTTTGGGTGTTTAATGGTGGCTCATTTATTTACGTCGTTGTTTTGCTTCACGCCGGTTGCGGTCCGTCTCGGCGATGAGTACAACGAGTGACTCACGATCCGGTGCGCCATTTACGAGAGCGCACGAACGAAGCGCGAGATTGTGCTTTGAGAAGGAACTTCAAGAAGGTACGCTATATGACCAACAAGCTGCCGCGGTGGCGCGGGTTTAATCTGCTGGAGATGTTTATCTGGGAGCCGGGGGGCGAACTGGTCAGCGCCGGGGGCGCGGGGGATTTTCGGGAGGCGGATTTTGAATGGATCCGCGAGTGGGGTTTTGATTTCGTGCGGATTCCGATGGATTACCGTTTTTGGACGGTGGCCGATCCGGCGGGGGGGTCGGGGGGGGCGTGGCGGTTCCGCGTGGAGACGCTGGAGCGGATCGATCGGCTGGTGGAGCTGGGGCGGCAGTATGGCGTTCATGTGTCGCTCGATTTCCATCGGGCGCCGGGTTACTGCGTGAATCCGCCGGCGGAGGCGCGGAGTCTGTGGACCGATCCGGCGATGCAGGGGATGTTTTGTGCGCAGTGGCATGCGCTGGCGCTGCGGTACAAGGGGATTCCCTCGGAGCGATTGAGTTTCGATCTGGTGAACGAGCCGCCATCGCCGGGCGCGTGTGGCTTGACGCGGAAGAATCACGAGCAGGTGGTTCGGGGCGCGGTGGCGGCCATTCGCGGCGTCGATCCGGAGCGGCTGATCGTGGCCGACGGGCTTACGTATGGGCAGGAGGTGGTGAAGGAGATTATCGATCTAGGGGATCAGCAGGTGGGTCAGAGTTGCCGGGCGTATGGACCGTTTGGGATCAGTCATTACCAGGCGCCGTGGGTGAACTATCCGTGGACGCAGGCGCCGCGGTGGCCGGGGGCGGATCATTTTGGCAGCACGTGGGGCCGGGCGGAGCTGGAGGCGTATTATGCCCCGTGGGCGGCGCTGGTGCAGCGCGGGGTGGGCGTGCACTGCGGCGAGGGCGGGTGTTTTAACAAGACGCCGCACGCGGTGTTCCTGGCGTGGTTCACGGAAGTGCTGGAGATTCTGCAGGGCCATGGGATAGGGTGGGCTTTGTGGAATTTTCGCGGACCGTTTGGGGTGGTGGATTCGGAGCGAGGGGATGTGGCGTACGAGGATTTTCATGAGCACAAGTTGGATCGGGAGTTGCTGGAATTGTTGCGGCGATCGTGAGTGACCAGCACGGACGGCCTTGGTGTGCCTGGGACTTCGCGGGAGAATTTGAGCCATCAGGAATTCAAGGCACCAAGGAAATTGCTCAAGAACTTTTCGTAGAGCGGATCTTCTGGTCGGCTTGCGTGAAGGTCCATTTGACGCGGTCCATGGCCATCCAGGCCATCAGAAACAGCAAAAGAAATATGGGGACTCCAAAACAGAAAGAGGGGCTGCCCAGCTTGCCCGAGATCCACCAAGTTGCGACGAAATTGAAGACGATCCAACTCACAAAGCAGATGATGCCTATCCTTGCCGCAAACATGGCTTTTAGTTGATTGCGCTCCAACATCTCAGCGCAAATCCAAAGACCAATCGCGATTGTGCCATGAAGGAAAGGCCCCACCCACACGAGTATGTATTGTCGCAAGTCACGGTCTAGCGAGATGCCACACACAACGATGACGACGGCGACAAGCAGGACCACCGACGCAATCTTCAACGATTTTACGGCGCGCTTCTGAGCCATCTTGAAGGCGCGGGCCTGACTCGCGGACAGAAAGCGCGGGTCTGGGGACGTGTAAAGCGAAAGAATGGGCGAGGGATCAACGGCCGCGGGTATTTTGCTTGGATCGTTCTGTTCGTTTGGTGTGTTAGTCATGTGCAGTTACTCCGAGTGCGTTCGTCCAGTGTTGCGCCCAAGTGGCCCCGAACCCGTGTTAGATTACGCGGCGAAATCGTTGCGTGCAACGGAGTTGTCGGGGTAGCGCATAACGTGGGATGGCGTGGCGGGGGGACGCCATGTGTTGTGAGTTATGTGGCGGGGCAAAAATGATCCCGGTCGGGGGGACCGGGACCTTGTGGGAAGGGGGGGGAAGGATTGTGGCGTCGGCGCTGGCGCAGCGGGACGGTGGATTTGCGGTGCGGAAGTGAATTTTCGTAACGGGGTAAACGACTAATTAGGCTTAATATATTGTGAAAAAAGGTACTAGTCAACTCCGCGGGACGAGTATTCCTTTGGTGTGTGAATGTAAAGTCATTTTGTACAATAGGTTAACAATGTGAAAAAAGGTGCAAATTGGTCCTTCTGTGGATGGCGTTTTTAGGCATTTTGTGTATCGGCTGCATCGATTCGCCGCCGCGGCTTCGGCCTGTTCACACGTGGGCGCGTTGATACAATGCGGCGATGCGTCGCTGCCGAAAGGTGGATTTTGACGTGAAAAGGCAATGCTCAACCCAAGCAGGAACATGACAAATGACGAATCGAACGCGGGTGTCGTTGGACAAAGATTGGCGATTCAAGTTGGCGGCGGGGGAATTGCTGGCGGGGTATGAGACGTGGACCAAGGCAGCGGATTTCCGGCAGGGGGTGCCGGCGCGGAGCTTTGACGATTCCGCTGAGGGATGGCGCCAGATCGATCTTCCCCACGATTTTGTCATCGAAGGAGAATTCATTGCGGAGGAGCATTTCGTCGCCAAGGAGCTCAAGGTACACCACACGACGCACGGTTCGCGGCCGGGGGGTGTGGGGTGGTACCGCAAGCGTTTCAACGTGGAGGCGGCGGCGGAAGGCAAGCGGGTATATTTGTATTTTGATGGCGTGTACCGCGATGCGCGGGTCTATCTGAATGAATTTTTTGTCGGGCGGCATGCGTCAGGATATACGAGCGCGTGGTATGACGTAACCGATGTAATCGAGTACGGCGGCGAGAATCTGCTGGTGGTGCGGGCGGATGCGACGCGGCCGGAGGGGTGGTTTTACGAAGGCGGCGGAATCTACCGGCATGTGTGGCTGGTGGAGACGCATGCGGTGCACGTGTTGCCGTGGGGGACGTTTGTTTCGTCGGACGTGGATTTGAAAGCGGGGCGGGCGGTGGTGAAGGTGCGGACGGAGGTGGGGAATCGACTGTCGCGCGCGGTGACGGCGAAGGTGACGGCGCGGTTGCGCGATGCGGAGGGGAGGGAGGTCGGGAAAGCGGTGATGGATGTGCCGCTGGCGGCGGGTGGTGAGGCGCTGTGCGTGTTGGAGATCGCGGTGGAGCACCCGCGGCTATGGGGAATCGATACGCCTTACTTGTACACGGTGGAATCGCTGGTGGAAGTAGACGGGGTGACGGTGGATGAGTGCCGGACGACGACGGGCATCCGTCACATCCGGTTTGATGCGGAGCGGGGATTTTTTCTCAACGGCCGGGCGGTGAAGATCAAAGGCGTCTGCTGTCACCAGGATCATGCGGGCGTGGGCGTGGCGGTCCCAGACGGGTTGCAGGAATTTCGGTTGCAGCGGCTGAAGGAGATGGGGTGCAACGCGTATCGTTGCGCGCACCATCCGCCGACGCCGGAATTGCTGGATGCGGCGGACCGGCTGGGGATGTTGGTGATGGATGAGAACCGCCGTTTGTGCAGTTCGCGCGAGGGACTGGCGGATCTGGAGTCGATGATCCGGCGAGATCGGAATCATCCGAGCGTAATCATGTGGAGCATCGGCAACGAAGAGGGGCACGTGCAATGGACGAAGCAGTCGGTGCGGCTCGTGCGGACGCTGCAGGAGCGGGCGCATGCGCTGGACCCGACGCGGCCGGTGACGCTGGCGATCTGTTTCTGGAACGCGGCGACGAAGCGCCAGGAGAAGCTGGATGAAGCGCCGCCGGCGTGCGGCGCGCTGGATGTGATGGGCTTCAATTACGCCTGGAGCGAGTGGGTGGGATACCATGCGCGTTATCCGCAGCAGCCGATCATTATTTCGGAGGCATCGAGCAATCTGCGCACGCGCGGTTGCAGGCGTTCCGAGGCCGAGCTGGGTCTGTTGGCGTGGGATGGGCCGCAGGTTCCGTACCGTGATGCGGAGGAGCAATGGTCGCTGGTGGCGGAACATGCGTACCTGAGCGGGATTTTCATCTGGACCGGTTTTGATTATCGCGGTGAGCCCGGACCGTACCGTTGGCCGGCGGTGGGCTCGCAGTTCGGCGTGCTGGATGCGTGCGGGTTTCCGAAGGACAACTATTTTTACTATCGCGCGGCATGGCGCGATGAGCCGCTGGTGCATGTGTTTCCGCACTGGAATTGGGCGGGGGAGGAGGGGGCGCCGATCAATGTGGCGTGTTACAGCAATTGCGATGAAGTGGAGCTGTTGCTGAACGGGCGAAGCCTGGGGCGCAAGGCGATGGTCAAGAACGGGCATCTGGAATGGCCGGGCGTGATTTATGAACCCGGGGTGCTGGAAGCAAGGGGCTATCGGGGCGGCACGGTGGCGGCGACGGCGCGGGTGGAGACGACGGGTGCGGCGCATGGGGTGCGCTTGACGGCGGAGCATTTTGGGGATGTCTGCGTGGTGGATGCCGCAGTGATCGACGCAGCGGGCCGCGTCGTGCCGACGGCGGACAACGAAATTGTATTTGAGGTGCAGGGCGGCGGAAAAATCCTGGGCGTGGGCAATGGGCATCCGGGCAGCCACGAAGCCGACCAGGCCACGCACCGGCGTGCGTTCAATGGACTGTGCCAGGCCATCCTGCAGATGGATGAGGAGAAGGGCGTGGTCGTGGTGACCGGACGGGCGACAGGTTTGATGGTGGGGCGGGTGGAAGTAAAGGTGGCGGGGTAGACCGCAGTTTCAGGCGTTGCCGCCTGCTGTGCGTTCTGCGCACCACTGGTTCCATGCGGTTCGGTAGGCGGTTTCGATATGGCGGGCGAAGCGCGTGGTATCGCCCAGTGGAGAGCGCTGCAGGCGCGGGCGGAGTTCCTGGCGAAGAGTGGCCAGTGCGGGCAGATCGGCGGCGAGGTTCGCGGCGATGTCCACATATTCATCGGCCGACGTCGCGATGAACTGCGGCAGACCGACATTTGAGAGAATGCTCAGCCCGCCGCGGGAGTAGGAGGTTGGGCCGGCCAGCGTGATCGGGGGCACGCCCATCCAGAGGGCATCGCAGAGCGTCGTGCCGCCGGGGTACGGAAACGGGGCCAGGGCGATATCGATGTGGTGGTAGGCGGCGAAGTATTGTTCGATGGGCATGCGCCGGGTCAGTGTGATGCGTGCGGCATCGATACCACGGTCGAGGAAGAATTGCCGGGCGCGCTGCTGGGGGCTGCCGGCGGGGGCGTGCATGATGAGCCGGGCGGTGGGCAGGCGCTGGAGAATCCGGACCCAGGTTTCCAGCGCCAGCGGCGAGACTTTGCAGAAATCGTTGAGCGCGCCGAACGTGATGTGGCCCGCGGCCAGCGCGGGAAGTGCATTGACGGCGGGGGTTTCGGTGGCGGGTGTATAACACCAGTAGGTTTCGGGCAGGCGCAAGGGGCGTTCGAATGGGCGGTCGTCGCCGCGATCCGGCGGATCGAGGTAGGGATCGGTGAGGCGGTAGTCGATGGTGCTCAGGCCGGTGCCGTCGGGATAGGCGAGGTAGGTGATCTGCACGGGCGCGGGTTTGCGGGCGAAGGTGAGCAGGCGGTTTTTGATGGCGTGCATGGCGAGGTCGACGAGGATGTCGATGCGGTCTTCGCGGATCAGGGCGGCAAGGCGGGCGTCATCGAGTGCCGCGACCGGCCGCCAGTGATCGGCGAGGTGTTGGAGCGACCGGGTGATGGGGTCGTCGCTGAGCGTGCTGGAGTAGCAGTAAATTTCGCATTGGGTGCGGTCGTGGTGAGGCAGGAGGGTGAGCAGGAAGCGGCCGACGGGATGCTCGCGGAGATCCGGCGAGACGTAGCCGATGCGGAGGCGGCGGCCGGGATCGGGGCTGTTTTCGTGCGGGAGGATTGCGGGGCGAAGCGGGCGGGCGTGAGTTTCATCCCAGAGGCGTTTTTCGTTTTCGATTTCGGCGGAGTCGATCCCGGGGACAAGAAACAGCGACATGATCAGGGCGCTCTGGATGGCGGCCGAAGCCGGGTCGAGCGCGCGGGCCTTACGCAGGCACGCGAGGCCTTCGGCAATTTCGCCCCGGTCACGGAGGGTGCTGCCGAGATTGGCCAGCGCGACTGCATCGTCCGGTTTGAGTTCCAGGGCGCGGCGGTACTCGACGATGGCGTCATCAGGCCGTCCGCCATTCTTGAGGACGTTGCCCAGGCCGCAATGCGCCGCCGCGAGGCGCGGATCGAGCCGGATGGCCGCCTGGTATTCGTCCGCGGCTTCGTCCGCGCGGCTGGTATTGTATAACCCTTCGGCCAGGTTCTGGTGGGGAACGGGATCCTGTGGGGTGCATTCGATGGCCTTGCGAAAGGCGGCGATGGCTTCCTCGACGCGGCCGAGGCGGGTGAGCGCCGCGCCCAGGTTGTTATACGCCGTGCTCGAGGCGGGATTGATGCGGAGGGCGACCCGGTATTCGGCAACCGCTTCATCAAGTTTCCCCTGGTCGCTCAGGGTGTCGGCGAGATTGGAATGGGCCAGGGGATGATCCGGCTGCAGCGCGATGGCGCGGCGGAAGGCGGCCTGTGCTTCATCGCGGCGGCCGAGCTGATGCAGGCACAAACCCAGGTTGTTGCACGCGTCGGGAAAATTCGGCTGAAGTTCCAGGGCGCGCCGGCAACAGGCCGCGGTCTGCTCGAGTTCACCCCGGGCGCGATACGCTTCGCCCAGATTGGAATGGAATGCCGCCACATGCGGCGCCAAGGCAATCGCCCGGCCGATGAGCTCGATCGCCGCATCGTGGCGGCCGACCTGCTTGGCGATCACGCCGAGGAAGTGCAGTGCGTCGGCATTGTGCGGATCGCGCGCCAGCACCTGCTGATAGAGCGCCTCGGCTTGTGCAAGTCGGCCGGCCTGATGATGCTGCAGGCCGAGGTGCAGCGTTTGCTCGATGGGTAACTGGATCATGGTGCCGGTAGTGTATGTCATGGGCGGCCGGGAGTCAGGAGGCGGGGGGGCAGGGTTTTGTTTGCCGGGGCAGTCGGGCGCAAAAAGATTCCCGTGGGTCAGCGGAATGCTGCCCGCGGGAATGTGGGTGGTGGTACTCGGGACGTCGCGCGGGATCGCCGCCTAGCCGGCGTGCACCGCTTCGACATTAATCGTGTTCTCGGCCAGGTCATTGAGCAGGTTGTCGGCGGCGGCCTCTTCTTCGAGCGTTTCGTCCAGGATCCGCGCTGCCTCGTCTTCACCCAGCAGCCGGGCGAATGCGCGGGCCACGCCGTAGCCGGCAATCTCGTAATGTTCGACGCGCTGCGCCGAGGCAATCAATGCCGCGTCGCACACTTCGGACACATAATCCTGGCCGATGACCTTCTGTGCTTCCTTGATCAGGCCCTGCATCGCCTCGCAGATTTCGCCCGTCGGCTTTTCCTGCAGATGGTCGAAAATGCGCTCCAGCCGCTCCGCATGAACCCTGGTCTCTTCCAGATGATCCGCGAAAGCTTGCCGGAGCTCCGGCGAGGACGCGGCTGCCACCATCCGCGGCAGCGCCTTGAGCAACTGATGCTCCGCGTTGTAAAGATCGCGGAGCTCTTCCAGATAAAGATCCCTGAAACCATGATGAGAAGACATAACTCTCTCCTTATTTTCATCGATTCGATCAAAAGCCCGCCCTCACGGCAGCGCGTTGCACTTGCACCACAGGCCGTCGTGTCCACGCCGAGCGGATTGAAATATTGATAGAGGGCTGGTCCGGGGAATCAACTGACGGGTGAAGATTTTCATAAAAAAGTGGAGCGAGTTTTCTTCTTGCGCGAAAGATGCAGGCCCGGATACGTCATTTCGTCCGGCCTTTACGCTCATGAATAGTGAAATTGCTTCACAGATGCCGCACCGAGCAAGAATGCGCACAACACTGACACCGGTATTGTGACGCGGCATTCGACTATGGTGCAGGCTTCCAGGCCTGCACGTAGGTCGTCAATCTATGTTGATAGGGGCCATGCAGGCTTGGAAGCCTGCACCACAAAGATCAGCGCAGTGCCCCGTGGACTTCTTCAAGAATGGAGGCGAGGGGGATTTCTTTTTCTTCGCGGGTGGCGAGGTTTTTGAGTTTGACCACGCCGCGTTCGAACTCGGCGGGGGCGAGGATGATCGCGAGTTTGGCGCCGCTGGCCGAGGCGTCCTGCAAAAGTTTGCCGATGTTTTTGCTGGCCTTGTAACTGGTGATGGCGATCAAGCCGGGCCGGGCGATCGCGGTGCGGTCGGCATTGAACGTGCTGGCGCGCAGGGCGGCAAGAAGTTTTTGTGCTGCAGCCGGCGTGTCGAGCGCGTTGACGATGAAGACGTCCGGCGCGGGGAGCAGTTGTTTGGGGAGCTTGTTCTTTTCCTGCAGCAGTACGGAGAGCACCATATCGCCCATGCCGAAGCCGGTGGCACCAAGCGACGGGCCGCCGAACATTTCGACGAGTTTGTCGTAGCGCCCGCCGCCGGCAACGGCGCGCAAATCGCCAGCACTGGCGGCGATTTCGAAGACGAAGCCGGTGTAGTAGGCGAGGCCGCGGACGATCGACGCGTCATAGCGCGCCCAGCCGTCGAAACCCATCGCGGCCAGGGCGGCATTGATGCTCGCCGTCGCGTCGAGAATCGGTTTGCGGTAGGCCTCCACATCGGCGTGCGGCAGATCGGCCCAGAACGCATCGGTCAGCGGATCCTGCCCGGCTGCAAGTTTTTCAAAGAAGGCCGTTTCGTTTTCGGTCAGCGCGTTCTGCGTGTAAAGCTGCCGGCGCTGTTCGGGGGAAAGCTTGGCGATGCGGTCCAGCAGATAGAAGGCGAAGGGGTAGCGCTCGGCCGGGACGCCGACGATGGCAAAGAGATGTTCGACCAGCGAGCGGTCGTTCCACAGCAGGACCACTTCATCCTTCGTCAGGCCCAGTTCGCGCAGGCCGTCGAGGCACAGGGCTGCGGATTCCAGATCGAATTGCCGGCGCGCTTCCGGCGTGTCGCCCCCGAGAATATCGACGTTCCACTGGCCGAACTCGCGTCCACGGCCCTTCTGCGGCGCCTCGCCGCGATAGCAACGGGGCAGACTGAACCATTTGATCGGCCGCGGGAGGCTGCTGGCCTTGGCGGCGACCATGCGTGCCAGCGTGGGGGTAAACTCCGGGCGCAGCGCATAGTGCTCTGCACGCCCTTCCTTATCCGCGCGCCCCTCAAAATGAAAAAGCTGCGAGACGATCTCATCGCCCGACTTGATCTTGTACAGATCCAGGAATTCGAACGTCGGCCCGTCGACTTCGACGAACCCGTGACGAATCGAGACCTTCCGCCAGGTATCTTCGACATACCGGCGAACGGCCATATCCTGCGGATAAAAGTCGCGCGTGCCCTTGGGAGATTGAAAGGATGTTGCCATAGTCCAAGGAGTGTATGCGATGCGGGGAAAATAGTGAATTGAGAACAGGGAATAGTGAAAGGCGGAGTTTCGCGGTAAAGTGCGGACATGATTGACGATACTTTGAAATTACGCCCCGGCGCTTTGCAGCGGGTTTGGGTCATGTCCGATCTTCAGCAGGTCGATCCCGTGCGGGCGCGGCGGTGCATGACGATGGCGGTGGAAGATTACCGCGCCCTGAATATGCCCTGTGATCAGATCTGGTATCTCGGCGACGCTGTGGAAGGCAAGCGTATCGATCGTGTGCGTGAAATGGTGGCCATGCAGGTGGAGTTGCTGCAGCCGCTGGGGGCGCCGCTGCGGTACGTAATGGGCAATCACGATTTCGATCCATTTCAGTATGAGCCGAATCGTCCCGTCGTCGCGCCTTTCTGGGAAACGGCCAAGACGGTGCCGGGGTGGAAGACCACGGCGAAGCTGGATGATTTTTATTTTTGGGATTCGCTGGGCAATCACGATGTGCTGTTTTTGTCGGATCACGTCGATTCCGGCGGGCCGGGGGGCGTGCCGCGGTGGATCTGCACGCACGGCAAGGTGCATCGCGATGCGGCAGCCTATCCGTGGGGTCCCGAGGCGTATGCCAAACTGCGCGAGGAAATCGCCGCAAGACGCCGGCCCATCATCATCGCCGGTCACGAAGCGTTCCCCGGCGGCAATCGGCCGTCTGAATTGATGCGCCAACTGCTGCCGCTGCCCGCCAGCGTGCGCATCCATTTTTACGGCCACGCCCACATCGGCGATAAGGTCTGGCTCAAGGAACATCTCTATCGAAAAATCGCCTATGTCGAGCATCAGAAACTTATGCAGATCGACGTCGCCAGCCTCGAAGATCAACGCGGAGATGAAATTCGCTCGGTCATTTTTGAAATCTACGGCGATGGCGGCTTCGGCGTCTTCTTCCGCGATCACGGCAAACGCCGGTGGTCTGAAGTGCTGCTGAGCGCCTAGACGGTAGACGGTAGACAGTAGACGGGCGACAAATCTGCGGTCCGCTCCATCAATTCGGGTGCCAAATCTGCTATATTGATTCCCATCGATGCAAATCGGCACGTCCAAGTTCAATAAGCTGCAAGTCTGGCACGAGGGGCCGCCTCCTGATCCGGCCCGCAAGTCGCTCCGCCGCTTCCTCCGCTATGTCTATCCCTACATGGGGCTCATCACCGGCGCCACGTTCTGCGGCGTCCTCAAATTCATCATGCCCTCCACGATGGCCCTTTCCGTCAAGTACCTGACGGACCGACTCGCCGGCGATAAACTTTCCGCCGCCCACGCCACCCGCAGCGATGCCGTCGCCAACGTCCTCGATCGCTACACCGCGTGGATGACCCACCAGCTTCCCGCCTCGTGGCACATCGAGGGGCAGTGGGGCACGTTCAACGTGCTCATGGTGACGCTCGCCGTGCTCTACGCGATCTGGGGCGTTTCGCTCTACTTCCGCAGCTACCTCTCGCAGCTCGCCGGCCACCGCGTGATCCTCGACCTCCGCACCGATCTCTACCAGCACATCACCCGCATGGGGCACAGCTTCTTCCAGACCCGCCAAAGCGGCGGCATCGTCTCGCGGCTGATGTCGGATATCGCCCTGGCCCAGAACTTCGTCGGCAGCGCGATGACCAACATCTGGATGGACCTGGCCACCTGCATCTTCTACTTCTACGTCCTCTTCTCGATGGACCTGCCGCTGGCCCTGGCCAGCCTCATCGTCTTCCCGTTCTATATTCTGAGCATGCGCACGCTGGGCGTTCGCAGCAAAAAGAGTTCCCGCGCCGTGCAGGAGGCCATGGAGGAATTCAGCGGCGACGTGCAGGAACGCGTCAGCGGGTTCCACGTCGTCAAGGCCTTTGCCGCCGAACAACGCGAAGCGCGCAGCTTTTTCGGCAATGCCCGCCAGCTTTTTCACCTGACGATGCAAAACGTCAAAACCACCGCCCTGGCCAACACCATCGTGCAGTGGCTCACGCAAATGGCCACGCTGGGCCTGATCTGGTTCGGCGGTTACCGCCTCTACCTGGGCTATACCTCGCCGGGAACGGTCGTCGCGTTCATCATGCTGGTGCGCGAACTCTACATGCCCATCAACCGCATCAGCGAGATGAACACTATCCTGCACAACTCGCTGGCGGCGATCGAACGCGTTTTCGAAGTCTTCGACATCCACCCCGACGTGCGGGAAAAACCCAACGCTATCCGGCTCACCCGCCTGCAGGGACGCATGACTTTTGAGAATGTCAGTTTCGCTTACCCGCTGGGTGAAGGCGTGGCGATCGATGGCGCGCCGGCCGCGACCGACGCCGCCTCGCCGCGCATGGTGCTCCATGGCATTTCGCTCGACATTCAACCCGGCGAGATCATCGCCCTGGTCGGCCCCAGCGGTGCCGGTAAAACCACCATCGTCCAACTCGTGCCGCGGTTCTTCGATCCGTCCGGCGGCCGGGTGCTCATCGACGGCATCGATCTCCGCGACGTGAATCTGCGCAGCCTGCGCTCGCAGATCGGCATGGTCGCCCAGGAAACGCTGCTCTTCTCCGGCACCGCACGCGATAATCTTCTGTACGGACGCCCCGACGCCACCGAAGAGGAACTGATCGCCGCATCCCGCGCCGCCCGCGTACATGATTTCCTCGCGGAACTGCCCGACGGCTACGACACCCTACTCGGCGAGCGCGGCGCCAAGCTCTCCGGCGGGCAGAAGCAGCGGGTCGCCATCGCCCGCGCCTTCCTCTGCAATCCGCGCATCCTGATCCTCGACGAAGCCACCAGCGCCCTCGATTCCGAAAGCGAGCAGCTCATCCAGGATGCCCTGGCGCGCCTGATGAAAAATCGAACGAATATCGTCATCGCCCACCGGCTCAGCACGATCCTCAACGCCGACCGCATCGTCGTGCTCGACCAGGGCCGCGTGCTCGATGTGGGCAACCACGTCGAACTCCTGGCGCGCGGCGGCCTCTACGCGCGGCTTTACCATACGCAGTTCCGCACCGCCAAAGCGGGATGAACAATCAAGATATTTACTGTTGGGGCATATTCATTTCGAAGCCGCCTTGGGGCGGAAAGATGCCGTTGAATGCATCTTTGACGGCGCGCATGCGCAGGGTGATGAGAATGTACACCGGCATGGCCAGCGCGATCAGTACGCCGATGCAACCGCCGACGATCAGGCTAACTATCATGATTTTCTCCATCCCCGCGGGCATGCCAGGGCCACTAATCGTCGCTTCGTAGGTTTTGGGAATAATGAAGAGGGCGTTCAATATCGTCTGAATGACGACAAGGACGATCTTGCCAATCGCATAGACTCGCAGCGTCGTGCGGCTCCAGGGCTTTATGGAAAGTGCCCCGATTCCTCCGGCCAGCAGCCCAAGTGCCAGCATCAACCCGACGCTGCCGAGGCCAAACAGCATCACCTTGTAAACGAGGGAGTGCTTCAGCTCCTCGAGCGCGGGATTGGCTGGCCCCATCGGCACGAAGTACATGATCCAGCCGCCGCATGACATCAGGATCGCCCCAGCGCCCCAGATGATCGAGAGGATGGCCAGTACGGTCAGAGCGGCGGGGCGGTTGTTCATGGCGTCTCCAAGGGTGAGATGTGGATGCTGGGGAAATTGTGACCTGCGGGCGAAAAACAGGCAAGCCGCTGCGACTCGGTTTCAATTGGCGAATTTTCATGTGTTTAGTCGTCTAACGCTTGAATTACTGATGCCCCAGCCTCTAGGCTTGTGGTGTTCCACCCTTTTTGTAAGAGATGAATTCACATGACCACGATGGATGCACCCCCCGCTTCCCCGCAGAAAAATTCGCCGACCGACACCGCATCGGCCCTGCCGAAACCCGCCCACCTCCACGTGCAAAAACCACGCTCGTTTCTCGCGCGTCACGGCGAAATGATCTGCGCCATCACTGCCGGCGTGCTTCTGCTCACCGCAACGATCTATCACTGGCAGACCGGCCTCGAAGGCGTCCCGTATTACACCATGGTCGGCATCGCCTTCGCCCTCGGCTTCATCTTCGGTTCCGCGGAAGCTTGGCAAGCTCTCCGCCAGGGAAAACTCGATATTCACTTCCTGATGGTGCTCGGGGCGGTGCTGGCCATCTTCGTCGGCAGCGCGATGGAAGGGGCCGTGCTGCTTTTCCTCTTCACGCTCTCCGGGGCGCTCGAAGACTACGCGATGCAACGCACGCACGCCGCCCTCGAATCGCTCATGAAACTGTTTCCCAAGGAGGCCGTTGTCCTCGGTGAGGGCGGCTCGCAGACCAAGGTGCCGCTCGAACAACTCAAGATGGGCGACCGCATCCTGATCAAGCCGGGCGAAAATGTCGCCGCCGATGGCATCGTGCTGGAAGGCACTTCCGCGATCGACGAATCGGCCATCACCGGCGAATTCATGCCCCGCGAAAAAACCGTCGGGGCAAACGTTTTCGCCGGCACACTCAACACTTCCGGGCGCCTCGTGGTCGAAGTCCGCAAGCCTGCCCACGACACCACGCTGGCCCACATCATTCACCTGGTCTCGCAGGCCCAGGAAGAAAAAGCCCCGGTCGAACGCCTCTTCGACAAGGTCGGCACCATCTACACCATCATCGTGCTCGTCGGCAGCGTCTCGGCCTGCCTGCTCATGCACTATGCGTTCAACGTTCCCTGGATGAGCATCCACGATGCGAAAACTTTCGAGGTGCTGACTTCCGGCGCGATTTACCGCGCGATCACGCTGCTCATCGTCGCGTCGCCATGTGCGCTCATCATCTCCACGCCGGTGGTGATTCTCTCGGCCATCGCGACCTGTGCCCGCCGCGGCATCGTGCTCAAGGGCGGCCGGCACATGGAATCGCTCGCGGCACTCAAGGCCCTCGTCTTCGACAAGACCGGCACCCTCACCACCGGCCAGGTGCGCCTCGTTGAAATAGAAGTCATCGACGCCTCCAAGGCCTTCGCCATGCATCATGACCACGAACACGAAGCCCAGAGGTGTGCCACGGATCTGCCCGCGCCGCCGCCGCTGCCCGGTGTGACCGCCGCCGGAAAAATTGATGATGCACTCCTCCGCGTCGCCGCCACGCTCGAAGCAAATTCCACGCATCCGCTGGCCGCGGCCGTCGTTCGTGCCGCCAAGGATCGCCAACTCGACGCGTGGCCCATCGAGGATTTTCAGCAGGAGCCCGGCCACGGTCTCCGCGGCATGATCCAGGGCCAGCTCTGCATCATCGGCAGCCCCAACCTGCTCGAAGGCCTCTGCCACACCAAGCAGATGGAGCTGATCATCGAACGCATCGCCGCTGCCGAATCCGCCGGACGCACCGCGGTCGTCATGTACTACGGCGGCCGCGCCGCACTGCTCGAATTTCAGGATACGCTGCGCGCGGATGCCAAAAAGACCGTCGATCGCCTTCACGCCCTCGGCGTGCGCCCCCTCGTCATGCTCACCGGCGATGCCAAGAAAGTCGCGCAGGCCGTCAGCGATTCGCTCGGCCTCGATGAAGTCCGCGCCGAACTGCTCCCGCAGGACAAACTCACGCACGTCGCCGAGCTGGTCGAGAAATACACCGTCGTCGGCATGGTCGGCGACGGCATCAACGACGCCCCGGCCCTGGCCCGTTCGACCGTCGGCATCGCGATGGGGTCGATCGGTTCCGAAGCCGCCATGCAGGCCGCGGATGTCGTCCTGCTTTCCGACCGCATCGACCGCCTGCCGTGGCTGGTCCACACCGCCCGCCGCGCCCGCACGGTGATGATCCAGAATCTCGCCTTCGCCATCGCCGTGATCGTCGTGCTGGTGATCTGCACGAGCATCGGCGCGGTCAACATGACCCTCGGCGTCATCGGCCACGAAGGCTCGACAGTGCTGGTGGTGGCGAATGGGCTGCGCTTGCTGCTGACGCGGGATGAATAGAAAATGAAAAATAGAAAATAGAAAACGCGTGTGGACCGCTAGCCCGCATCGTGGAGATCTTCGATGAGACTGCTGCCTAAGAGACGCTGGATACGAGTTGTTCTGTCGCTCGTGATATTGGCGCTGCTGATCGTCATCGTCGATCAGGTGTGGGTCTGGAAGTGGCGGCAGATCGAGGTGGGACGTGACACCACGCGTATTCTCGCGCCGATGGAGCCCAGCGGCTGCCCGGATTATCTGGCGGCCATCAACGCGGAATGTAGCGCCGGCGTGACACCGGAGAACAACGCCGCGCCGCTGCTGCTGCAAGCCGTGGGACTTGAAGGCGGACAGGAACCATGGCGTGCCGCCATCAAGACGAAACTCGGCTTGCCTTCCGCACCGCTGCCGGGGCGCGTTTTCACGCTGGGGCAATCGGTAAGCATGGCTCTGGCATCCACTACGACTACTGCGAAAGCGGCCGCGAAATTGAGTGACGCGGATGAAGACAGGTATTACGAGGAGGAAGCGCTCGCTCGTCGCGCGTCGTGGTCGGCGGTCGATCATGCCCAATGGGTTCAGTGGGTGCATGCCAACGAGCCTGCCTTGGAGTTACTTTACGCGGCAACGGAACGATCGCGGTACTATGTGCCGATCGCGAGCCGCGCGGGAACACTGGCCGGCCTGGGTCGCGAAACTGTGCTGGGTCTATTGATTCCGAGCACAGGGACGTATCGTGTGCTTGGGGGCTCTTGCCTGGCGCGGGCGAATATGAGGCTGGACGCCGGCGATCAAGTGGGATTCTGTGCCGATGTGCTGGTGACGATGAAGCTGACTCGGCTGCTGGCCCAGTCGCCGACGGTCATCGAGTATTTACCGGCACGGGCGTTGGACGAGGAAGCCATGACCGCGGTACAGGCGGCGGCTTCATCGCGCAAGCTTGACGCGCCGGCCTGCAAAATGCTTCGGGAAGCGATCGCGGCGCAAGGTGCGTTTCCCTCGCCGGTGCGGCAGATCGACACTCAGGAGCGCTATCTGTGCCTGGACTGCATCTGCAAACTGGCGCGGTACGACGAAATCGGCATTTCTGATCCTCCCAGTCCCGAGACGAATTCGTGGCGAACCAGGCCCGTGAACTTCAATCGGTGCCTGCGCCTTACGAACCAACTTTTCGATGAGGAAACGGCTGCTTTTAGAATGCCGACGTTCCCGGAACGCCGCAAGGCGTTTGCGGATTCCGTAGTGCGCTCTGATGCGCGGTACGAGAGCCTTGGCCGAGTGGAAAAGATTGTGATTTCTGTTTCCCTACCCAGCTTCAGTCGTACCGACAATATGTATACGGCGAACCTGTCTCAACGCAATCTGGCGCTGACGGCATTGGCGCTGCGAGAGCAGGAAATCCGGACGGCCAAATTTCCCGAAAGCCTGGAGGATCTTGGGCCCGCGGATCGCGCCGATCGAGTGGATCCTTTCGTGGAGCAACCCTTCATCTATCACCGCAGCGGCGACGGGTATGTGCTTTACAGCGTCGGCCCGAATCTGAAAGACGATGGCGGCGTGCCGAAAGCCAAAGAGGGGCCGGCCAGGAAAGACTATGACCTTGTTGTAAAGGCGGAACGCTGAGAGCAGTCCCTTCGGCCACGTGCAACGCGGCTTAGCTTACGCTGCAAATCCGCCGTCAATCGTCAGACAGGAACCGGTGACGAAGCCGGCTTCCGGGCCAGCCAGGTATGCGGTCATCGCGGCGATTTCGTCCACGTGGCCGTAACGCGGGAGGGCCATCAGGGCTTTTATCTGTTCGGCAAAGGCGCCTTCTGCGGGATTCATATCGGTATCCACCGGCCCGGGTTGAATGGCATTGACGGTGATGCCTCGCGGGCCAAGATCGCGCGCCAGGCCGCGGGTCAATCCGGCCACGGCCGCTTTGGTCATCGCGTAAACGGCGCCGCCGGCGAAGGGCATGCGATCGGCATTCACGCTGCCGATCGTAATGATCCGCCCGCCCTCCTTCATGTGCCGCGCCGCTTCCTGCGATCCGACAAAAACGGCCCGCACGTTCACCGCGACCATGCGGTCGAAAGTCTCCAGCGAAAAGTCGGCGAGCGGTCCCATTACCGCAATCCCCGCATTATTCACCAGCACATCCAACCGGCCGAACTTTTTCACCGTCTCGACTACCGCCGCCTTCACCGCTTGCGCGTCGGCGCTGTCGGCCGCAATCGCCACCGCTTTTCCGCCGGCCGCCTCAATGCCGCGCACCACTTCCTCGGCCCGCGGCTTCGAACTGGAATACGTAATCCCCACCGCCGCCCCTTCGCGCGCCAAACGCAGGGCAATCGCCGCCCCGATTCCCCGCGATCCGCCCGTCACCAGGGCCACTTTTCTGTCGAAAGTCTTAGCCATCGCAAACTCCACTGCAAAAACTGAATCAAATCTGGCCGCCCACCGCGGCGCAGCGGACGATTATAGCGCAGAATTTTAGTAGCGGTTTCAGCGCAAGAAAATGTTGCCGGCGTCGTTCGTTAGATTCTGAATTCTGAACTCCGAATTCTGAATTCCTCCCCCGCTCCCCCCTCACTCCGGCAGTAGCGGGGATTTTTCCGGATTCAAACTCGCACCCAGCTCGCGCGTCTTTTTGTCCACCGGCGGCAACTCCGGCAGGTCGCGATCGGAATGCGCCCCCAGCTCGCTCATCTTCCGCGCGCTGACCAGCAGCCGCGCGTCCAGCGAGCCGACGGCCGTATTGAACTGATCCACCGCGCCATCCAGCGACTTGCCCAGCCGCGCCATGTTTCCCCCCAGGATCGCCAGCCGGTCGTAGATCTCCACGCCCAGCTTGCGAATCTCCTCCGCATTCTTGCTCAGCAACTCCTGCCGCCACCCGCGCTCGATCGTCTGCAGCAGCGCGATCAGCGTCGTCGGCGTTGCCAGCAGAACTTTTTTGACGATCGCATCCTGGATCAGCGCCGGGTCTTGGTCGCACGCCGCATACAGAAAACTTTCCCCCGGCAGAAACAGCACGACAAACTCCGGCGTGTTCGTAAACTGGCTCCAGTACGCCTTGCTCGAAAGATCATCCACCCGCGATCGCACGTTGCGGGCGTGCCCCTTCATGAACTCGCCCCGCGCCGCATCATCGGTCGCCCCCGCCGCGTTCAAGAATGCATCCATCACCGCCTTGCTGTCGATCACCACGAAGCGGTTGCCGGGCATTTTCACCACCATGTCCGGCCTCAGGCGCGCACCCTCCTCGGTCGTCAGCGATTCCTGCAATTCGTAATCCACGCCCTTGGTCATCCCGGAAAGCTCCGCCAGCCGCTCCAGGGCAATCTCGCCCCACCGCCCGCGCACGTTCGACTTCTTGAGTGCCGTCGCCAACTGCATCGTCTGCTGGGCGAGCGCCCGCTGCGTTTCGGACATCCCGCCGAGGTGCTTGAGCAAGTCGCCATACGCGCTGGCCCGTGAGGTCTCGATTTCCACCAGGCGCTTCTGATACGTCCCGAGCGTTTCCTGCAGCGGCTTGAGCAGCGTCTCGATCTGCGCCTTGCGCTGCTCCAGGTTTCCGGCCGCCTCGGTGCTGAGCGTCTCAAATTTCGTCTTGGCCATCTCCAGGAAGGTCGCGCTGCTCCGCTCCAGTGCCTCGCGGCTCACCGCCGCAAACGCCGCCGTCAACTTCGCGTTCGCTTCATCCAGAAGTGTTCGCTGCTCATCAATATTCTGTTTGCTGGCCGAAAGCTGCGCCGTGGCTGTGGCATACTGCTTTTCCAGTTCCGAAAGTTGCGCCCGAAACGCTTCCGCCGCCGCCTGCTGGGCCTCCAGCGCCGCGGCCAGATCATCCTGCCGCCGCTGTGCCGCCGCCGCCGCCTGGGCCCGCTCGCTCTCCAACCCCATCACTTTCTGTTCCGCCAGCGCCCGCCCCGTATCCGCCTGGGCCACCGCCGCCCGCCCGCGCCGATCCGCCCACAGATACGCCACCGTCGCGCCCATCGCGCCGCCAACCGCCGCACCCAATACCCCAGCAAGCCACGCGTCCATCGAATACCTCCAGCTCTCCGCATTGTAACGGCAAACCGCCGCCGCGAAGAATCGGCCAGCCGAAGAGGTCTTCGTGCGGACCGCGTACCACCCGCGGACGTGACGATCCGCTCGTTCACTGGCATCGAGCAGACGGTCTGGTCCTCTTTGATGAGAATTGAGTTAAACTATTTTCGGTACTATAGGAGTTCCGATGTCGGCTAGCACGTACCTTATGAGATACCGTATGGGAGAACGCAAAGCTGTGTGGGGAGAACTCCTTTCTCTTGGCGCGACAGCACTTGCCGAACCCCTGCTTTCTGATGCGCGAGCAGTTGCGGAGGAAATTGTTGACCGTGCCCACCATAATTTGCGTCTGCTTCGAGATCGGTTGATAGCGCTCGGGTATCGCTTTGAACGACCTGAGGAAGTGATAGTTGACGCGGCCGAGAGGGACAGAGCCGCGGTCATCGACCTTGAACTCTCAATGGGCACCCTGCCGTTGATCGTGCGGACGTGGTATCAGCGCATAGCGTCGGTGGACTTTCGTCAGCACCCGGACCAGCTATTCTATCGGCAAACCCTGTCAGCTGATTGCGCTGACCTTCCTGTGGTGGGGCTGGGTTTGCATGTGCCCCTGGTGTTTTTGCGCATTGAACGATGCTTGGAGCTTCGGGACCAGATGATCGCCCGATGTGCCGCCTCGCAAGTGCCGTCGCGATCTTTTGAAAAGTTCTTTCCTGTTGGGGGATATGCATCGAACTGCGACCCGAAAGGATTAGCACTTCCGTCCCAAGGTATTGATGGCACTCTATATAATGATGGTGACGGAAACATATGTTTTGTGGACGAGTTGCGGAAGGCCTTCTGTTCTGGTGGATTCCCGTTTTGGCGTCGAAAGGCTCAGTACCGCCGAGGGGTAGCACTAATTGGGCGTCGTCCCGACTTTCGTCAGTTGCTAGATTCGTTGGTTGATGGCCTCCAGACTGTATAGGTGTTTGACGGCATGAGCCGATGTCATCGACTTTCCAGCACCTTCCCGTTGTTTTGTGTTTTATGTTTCTTGTTTTATGTTTCATCTTTTCCCCTCCCTCTCCTCCCGCGCGCGGTTAAGATGTCCCCCATGGATACTCAAACCGCCATGGACGCACGACCCATCGTCGAAGGAATCCTCGCCCGCGCCGTCGCCGCTCAGGCGTCCGATGTGCATGTTGAACCCGTCGGCGACTCCTACGAAATCCGCTTCCGCACCGACGGCCTCCTGAAAACCATCGAAACCCTCCCCGCCGATATCGGCCGCGGCATCGTCCTGCGTCTGATGGTCATGGCCCAACTGCTCACCTACAAAATGGACATCCCCCAGGAAGGCCGCGTCCGCCTCGAACTGCCGGACTACGCCCCCATGGACCTGCGCCTGGCCGTCATCCCCGTCACCGGCGGCATGCGCGCCGTCGTCCGCCTGCCCGCGGAACTCGTCCAACCGCGCACGCTCGAAACCCTCGGCCTGCCGCAGGACATCCTGCAAGCTCTGTATAGTTTTGCCCGCGCTGATGCCGGCATGCTCCTCATCACCGGCCCGGCCGGCAGCGGCAAAACTACCACCATCTACGCACTCCTCGAATACATCGCCCAATCCTCCCCCGGCCTCTCCATCATCAGCATCGAAGACCCCGTCGAGCGCATCCTTCCGCGCGTCACGCAGGTCGAAGTCTCCGCCCACGGCTCCATGACGTACGAACGCGCCCTCAAGAGCGTGATGCGGCAAGACCCTCAGGTGCTGATGCTGGGCGAAATCCGCGATGCCGCCACCGCCAGCATCGCCGTGCAGGCCACGCTCTCGGGCCATCGGCTGATCTGCACGCTCCATGCCGGCCACCCCGGCGGCGCGATCGCACGACTCATCGAAATGGGCATCGAACCGTACCAGATCACCAGCTGCGTTTTTGGCGTGGTCAATCAGCGATTGTTGCGGCGGCGCGATGGCGCCGCCTACCGCGGCCGCGTCCCCGTCGCGGAGTATGGCATTGTGGACCCATCGGTTCGAGAAGCCATCCTCAAACGTGCCGATGGAGAAACGCTCAAAAAAATCTTTGGCGCACAAGCCGGTCATGTTAGTATTCAGGCAGCAGCCGCAGCGCTGGTCCTGGCAGGAGTCACCGACGCGGCGGAAGTGCAACGAGTCCTTGGCAACTGAGAAGAAGCAAGAGGCAACCCGGAAAATTTCGATCCCCCAAAAATCATCCCATTCGCTTCTTACTTCTTGCTTCTTGATTCTTTCCTCCCGACCGAGGTGGCGTGATGGCGACGAGTGCATTTGCCTACGAAGCTCAAACTCAATCCGGCCAATCTCTCGCCGGCACGATCGAAGCCGCATCGGCAGCCGCGGCGCTGGAGCAGCTCACCGGCCTCGGCCTGCGCGTGCTCACCGTTGCCGCCGCCGAGCCCGCTTCCCCCAAGATGCGCCGCACCCTGGGCACCGAAGATTTTCTCCTCTTCAATCAACAGCTCGCGCACCTCACCGCCGCGGGATTGCCCGTGGAGTACGGCCTGCGTCTGATCGCCGCCGACGTCGGCCGCGGCAAGATGGCCGCCGCCGCCAATGATGTCGCCGCGGACCTCGAACGCGGCCTGCCCCTCGGCGAAGCCTTCGCCCTTCACGCCCATCGCTTCCCGCCGCTCTACTCCCGCATCGTCGAAGCCGGCGTCAAGGCCGGAAACCTGCCGGGCCTGCTCTTCAACCTCGGACGACACCTTGAACTGGTCGCCCGCCTGCGCAAAAACCTCTGGCGCATCCTGGCCTATCCGTGCGTCGTCTTCACGGCCCTCATGGGCGTCGTCCTCATCATGTCCGTCTACGTGCTCCCCCAGTTCCGCGAAATCTTCAAGGATTTCAGAACGACCCTTCCCATGCTCACGGAACTTCTCTTGATGCTCGGCCAATACATGCCCGCGATCATCCTCGGCATTTTCATCTTGCTTTTGCTGGTCCTGGCCACCTGGATCATCCTGGTCGTCTCGCGCAAGACCGCGCTCTTCGTCGATTGGTTCATCCTGCCCATGCCGCTCATTGGCCGGGTGATTCGCCTGAGCCTGCTGGCGCGCTGGTGCGATGCGTTGAAGCTCGGCGTCGAATCCGGCATCGATCTGCCCAAGGCTTTCGGACTCGCCGGAAGCGCCGTCGGCAGTCCGCGTCTGGCCGCCGAAGGCAGCGAATTGGCCGCCGCCATGTCGCAGGGACAATCTTTGCTCGATCCCCGGCGCATGCGTCTGATCCCGCCGGCCGTTCCCGCCGCCATTGAACTGGGCAGCCGCACCGGTGATCTGCCCTCCACGCTGGGAACGCTCGCCTTGATGTACGAACAACAGGCCGAGCATCGCCTGCGTTTTCTGCCGACGATCCTTACGCCGATCTTCCTCATCATCTTATCGGTGACGGTCGGAATCACGGTGCTGGCGATGTTTTTGCCGCTGGTGAAATTGATCCAGTCAGTCAGTGGCGAGTGATGGAATTACCGCTATGAATCCTGATCCCAGGCAACCTCAAGCACTCTCTTACCGGCGCGCCGATCCTTCGCGCACCGTGCCGCTGGCGATTCGTCTGCTCATGGGCGTGACCGGGCCTTTCGTCTGGGTGTTCCTGAGCGCACTGCTGATCGTGGCGGTCTGGCTCGTCGGCAGCTATGGCGTCGTATTCTTTGTCGGAATGATCCCAGCCTTCATCGTCCTGATGATCCTCGTGGCCCAGCGGGTGACGGAGCGGATGCGCGAACAGCGCGGCTGGCTCATCTTGATGTACGTCGAAAATGCCGTGCGCCTCAACCTCCCGCTCGTCCCCTTTCTCGATGCCGCACAAAAAGGCGAATCGGGCGCTGTGGCCCGGCGCATGGAACGGCTTCTCCAGTTGCTTCGCTACGGCAATCCGCTCGGCGATGCCCTCCGCCAGGCCGTCCCCGAACTGCCCCCGCGCGTCTTCCCCCTCGTGCTCGCCGGCGAACAGACCGGTTGCCTCCGCCAGGCACTCCATCGCCTGGTGGCGGAATACCAACGCATCGAACCGCGCGAACCGGAAGACCAGGCCCTTTTCTATCGAATCTATCCCTTCGGTCTCGGGCTCTTCCTGATCGTCTATATGTACGGCCTGACGACGTTCATTTTCCCCAAGTTCCGGGAGATCTATAAGGATTTTCATGCGGTCATACCCTGGCAGACACAACTGTTGCTTTCCCTGAGCGACGAATACGCCCTGCAACTGGTGTTGGTGGTACTCCTGATGGGAATGCTGTGGCTGGTCGTCGGCAGCCTCGGCAAGACGCTCGCGCCGCGCTGGCCCGGTCTCCTGCCTCGAAGTTTTCGCGATACCATGATCTGGGGCATGCCCGTCCTCGGCTCCCTCGAAGCCAACCGCGGCCTGGCCGACGTCAACCAGGTGCTCGCCGACTCCGCCCAGCAGGGCATTCCCCTTCCCATGGCACTTCTGCAAGCCTCGGAGCTGGACATCAATACCCGGCTCCGCGTCAAAATCGTGAATTGGTCCCGCCGCATGCAGGAGGGCCAACCCCTTGGTCCCGCCGCCCGCGCCGCCGGATTGCCCGCCCTGATGGCGTCCCTGCTCGAAACGCTGACCGGTCCGTCGCGGGAAACCTCCGGCGATTCCACGGACGCGTCCCAGATCTTCACGTTCCTCGCCCGCTACTATCGCGGACGGTTCAGCCGCACCGCCATCGTCCTGCGCGCCGCTTTCGAACCCGCCGTCGTCATCGCGATGGGTCTCGTCGTCTGTTTCGTGGTGATGGCCATCTTTGTCCCGCTGCCTCATTTGATCAACGCCGTGATGGGCTGGGATGGGAGGTCGCCGCTATGAAACGAAATCCTTCATCGCGCCGCGCCTTCATGGTTGCCGAAACCCTCTGGGCCATCGCCGCGATCACCATCCTCATCACCACGATGCTCTACGCCGCCGTCCAGTTGAAAAAGACGACCGGCCAGCTTGCGGATATTCGCGCCGCGGCCCGCAGCGCCGAGGAATCGCTGATCCGCCTGCAGACTGGCCAATCGCCGCGCGATGGCGTGGTCGTCGTCGCTCTGCCTGCGTCTGCCCCGCCTCGTCAGCATTGGGTGAAAGTCACCGCCACGCACCACGGTCATGCCGTGAGCCTTACCGGCCTCGTGCCCGGGGGTGGGGTGGGTGGGGGGGGTGGCTCATGAACGCACGACGAAATCATTCTCGCCGCCGCGGATTCACGCTGGTGGAACTGCTGCAAGTCGTGCTGCTCATGGCGGCCTTCTCGGTGCTCGCCACCGAACTCTTCATCATGACCATGAAGGCCAGCACGCAAAGCGTCCGGCGCGATGAACTTCTCGGCCGTGTCGATTCCGCACTCGCCCAGCTTCGCCGCGATGTCTGGTCCGCCGAGGCCATCACTCTGCAGGACGGCACGCTTTCCCTCCATCGCGGAAAGGATGAGCTTCGCTGGTCGTCCACTGCCGAAGGCCTGACCCGTCTGGAGCTCCCCCGGGAACAGCGCCGCCGCTGGAATAAACTGCCGGCCCTCACCTTCGAACTC
>Ga0114951_10001691_pt1 | contig 26531 bp, 18 predicted proteins | sample AM7aDNAmetaG_FD_88677 | JGI IMG/M metagenome (GOLD analysis project Ga0114951, IMG submission 88677) | Freshwater microbial communities from Finland to study Microbial Dark Matter (Phase II) - AM7a DNA metaG | ecosystem: Environmental > Aquatic > Freshwater > Lake | place: Finland: Lake Alinen... | reverse complement strand
CCGGTCCGGATGTAATCAAGACAGTCACTCATGAGGAAGTCACCAAGGAAGACCTCGGCGGCGCCATGACACACAACGCCAGAAGCGGCGTGGCACACCTGCTGGCTACCGATGATGATCAGGCCATGATGATGATACGTGAGCTGATGTCATACCTGCCATCCAATAATCTCGAAGATCCGCCCTATATTGCCCCGCACGATCAGGCCGACCGGACAGATGAAGCGCTCCAGACCCTCGTGCCTGATGATCCGAATAAACCCTATGATATGAAGGAGATCATTAACTCGGTGGTTGATGATCACACTTTCTTTGAGGTGCAGCCCTTTTATGCTAAAAACATGATCATCGGATTTGCCCGTCTCAATGGATATCCGGTTGGGATAGTGGCCAACCAGCCAGCCCATCTTGCCGGCTGCCTCGATATCAATTCATCAGTTAAGGCAGCTCGTTTTGTCCGTTTTTGCGATGCTTTCAATTTCCCGCTCATCACTATGGTGGATGTACCCGGATTTCTCCCGGGCACAGGTCAGGAGCTCGGAGGCATTATTAAGCATGGCGCCAAATTACTGTATGCCTTTTCTGAGGCAACGGTACCTAAAATCACGCTGATTACCCGAAAGGCTTACGGTGGGGCCTATGATGTGATGTCAAGCAAACACATTGGCGCCGACGTCAACTATGCCTATCCCACCGCTGAGATAGCCGTAATGGGTTCCGATGGCGCGGTTAATATTCTTTACCGTAATCTTGATGACGAAGGCAGGGCAGCTGCCATTGCGGATTATAAGGAACGGTTCGCTAATCCTTTCAGCGCAGCTGAGCTGGGTTATATTGATGATATCATTTTCCCGAAAGATACCCGCATAAAACTCATCCAGGCCCTCGATATGACCCGGAACAAGAGTTATTCCAATCCGAATAAAAAACACGGCAACATTCCGCTGTAGGAAAGACTTTCAGACCATTTAATGATTAGATAAGAAGCCGGGAGACCGGCTTTTTTCATGAAATCGCCCGATTTTATGAAATTATTTTCCCCCGGCCAGGGGGATTTTTGTTTTTTCTCTCCCCAATTCTTTTTGACGAATCGTCAATTTTTCAACGCTAGTAAGGGCTACACGACATAGACTAATATTTTTTGCCACTCGGCAAATAATAGAAACAGTTAGTCAAAAAGTTGCCAATAATTGGTCAAAGAGAGACCAAAAGAGTCGTTTTATCCTATACGCGCGCCATAATTTTGACATGTGGGAAGCGAAATTCCTCTTGAAAATCAAGCATTTAACAAAACGTTCCGAAAAATCGTCATGAAAACCAAAGATTCACAAAAATCAAACTTTGTTGCACTGGCAAAAGCTATTGTTTTGATTCTTGCTGTATTGGTTTTAGGAACTCAGGCCGCTGATGCTTCCTACATGAAAAATGTTCCGCAAACCCTCACCCAGCCTGACGGAACCACCCTTAAATGCTTTGCCACAGGCGATGAATTCTACCACTGGCTGCACGATGCAAATAACTTTACCATCATCCAGGACACCGTAACCGGCTTTTTTGTTTACGCAACCAAGTCAGAAGGCAAGCTCGCTCCTACCACGCTGATCGCCGGAAAATCCAATCCAGCCAAAGCAAAACTGATGGCAGGTATCAATATCGAACCGGAACAGGTGATCGGCTTAACCAAAACCATGTTCAGCGTTCCTTCCTTTAAAGGCTCATCCAGTGTAAACACTATAGGCACCATCAACAACATCGTAATCTTTGTTCGCTTTAATGATCAGGCCGAGTACACCGATCAGCTTTCAAAATACGACCAGGCCTTCAATTCCACTTCCACTCCATCGATGCTTCAGTTTTTTGAAGAAGTTTCCGGTTCACAGGTAACCATCAACTCAACGCTCTACCCGAAAACTGCTGGTAAAACTGTCGTTTCTTATCAGGATTCTAAAACCCGCAATTACTACTGCAGGTACAATGCAACAACTAACCCGATCGGTTTTCAGACTGATGCTGACAGGGCAACGCGCGAAATGAGTCTGCTGAAAAGTGCTGTTGAATCAGTTAAATCGCAGCTTGAAGCTACCGGACTGAATTTCGATACCGATAATAACGGACAAGTCGACAATGTTTGTTTTGTCATCCAGGGAGCTACCGACGGTTGGGCCGACTTGCTGTGGCCGCACCAGTGGGCACTTTACGCTTACAACGTAAAAATCGGCCAGGCACGGGTTTGGAATTACAACCTGCAGATAGCTGGCGTATTTGGATTGAATGTACTGTGTCATGAAATGTCACATTCACTTGGTTTTCCTGATTTGTACCGCTACACCAATAATACCATTAACCCGGTTGGTCCATGGGATGCAATGTCTTCCACCACCAATCCTCCGCAGCACCAATGTGTTTATACCAAAGAAAAATATGGTCACTGGACAAATGCAATTCCCGAGATCACTGCTGCAGGAACCTACTCACTTAAACCGCTGGCAAACGACCCTTTTGCAGCCTTTAAAATTGCATCACCAAACAGTACCTCAGAATATTTCGTTGTTGAATACCGCAGAGCAACCGGTGTTTATGAATCGCAGCTTCTCGGCTCGGGCCTGGTTATCTATCGTGTAAATCCTTCCATCAACGGCAACAGTTTCGGTCCGAACGATGAGGTATATGTTTTCAGGCCAAACGGTACCAACTCAGTTGATGGAGATCTTGCAAAAGCTTTCTTTTCTGCTGATGCCAACCGCACTACTTTCGGAGCAAACAGCACAACCACCTGCTTCCTGAGCGATGGTAGCAAAGGCGGTGTTCAAATCAACAACATCGGAACTGCTGGCGAAACCATTTCTTTCAGCGTGACCTTCGGTAACAATCCACTGCCAGTAATGGCTATCGCACCAGCAACCCGCACCATCAGCGCAGAAGCTGCCAGTACAACTTTTAATGTTTCGAACGTAGGCGGCGGCAACCTCGACTGGACCGCAGAGGTAACCGGAGGAAGCAATTGGGCACATATCACTGGAGGTGTTAATGGAAACAACGACGGCAACATCACAGTTGAAGTTGATGCCAACAACGGCGAAACCCGCACAGCAACCATCAGGGTCATATCAGCAGGGGCCGATACGAAAACCATCAGCTTAACGCAGGACATCACTAATGGAATCAGTACAGTTTCAACAGCAAGCAACCTGAATGTTTATCCCAATCCCTCAGTAAGAAACTTCAATGTTCAGTTAGGCAACTTCAATGGGCTTGATAAAAAGCTGGAAGTAATAAACATGATGGGCCAGGTTCAGTCGACCCAGACTCTGAGCCAGGAGAATACGACTATTGACTGTTCTGATCTGCCAAAAGGAATCTACGTCTTCCGCGTTACCGCAGAAAACAATTCTGTAAGTTTCAACAGGGTTGTTAAAAATTAATTTCTAAGCCAATCCTTTAAACCTGAAAAAGGCGAAGGATAGCAAGAGCGACAGGAAGAATAAATCGCGCATCCACCACTTTTTAACCTCCAGGGCCCAGAATGTCATCATATAGGAAAGCGGAATAATCAGCAACCAGATGAATTCCACTGAAACAGTATCCAGAAGCGCCAAACCCAGGATAGTAAAAAGGAACTGTAGAAAGTTGGTATGAAACATCTGCCTGGATTGTATTTTCGGATTACGGTATTTAGCTGAGGCGATTACGATCCATATCAGCATAAGGCCGAACCAGGCTGCAATAAATGGTTCTTTGGTCAGTATCGGCGGAATTATCATATGGCGTAGTTTAAACCATGAAAGAAAGGTTTGCACCTCATAATCCAGATCTCCCAGCAGGTACCAGCATGCACCCGCCAGAACGGCCGGAATGGCCAATCCCAGCAACATGACCAGCCAATGCCTCCAACCTGTGGCAACCATCACAAGCAATCCAAATAATATGGCAGGCGTGAGGAGGATTACCGGAGGATAAAACAAGATGGCCGCGCCCCACGTAAATCCGATCATGAAAACAATCGAAAAGTCGGATTCATGCTTATAGAGATTAAGCAGATATCGATGGCTCAGCACCATGAGCAGTCCGGCAATAAAAGCCGGGTGGAAAATAAAAAAATGACCGCCCGAGCAAAGCAGAAATAAAAACACGAATGCCATGGCGTAGGTCCGCCGACTCATCAGGAGGTTCTTCATGTCGTTTCCGACAAGCAATAAAGCCGTTATAAGCGCGATAAGATAAGATGGCGCTATTTGTATCCAAAGGGGTAAATGAGCCATCTGAAGCCATTTTGAATAGAGCCAGCCATCTTTGGGAAGATAGTACAATCCATTGCCTAAAATATCCCCTCCCTGCATATTCCCCGGAAAAAACAAGGCAACCCCGAACAAGATCAGGCAGAGAACCGGAATCATGACCTGCACCGAGTAGCTTATCGACCGGATGAATCCAAACATAGCTCCTTTCTTTACAGATCAAACCCAATATCGCGACGGTAATACATACCATCGAAACTAATGTCTTTTGCCGCCTTATATGATTTTATCAGTGCCTTTTCCCAGGTGGAGTCGATGGATGTGAGAGCCAGCACCCGGCCACCGTTTGTCACAACCTGCTTATCCCTGATGGTGGTTCCGGCATGAAAAATGATGCCTCCTGATTCGCCTTCTAATCCTGATATCGGCAGCCCCCTTTGATAATCGCCCGGATAACCGCCGGAGACCAGCATAACCGTAGCAGCAGATTCTTCTGATATTTCAAGTTGCATACCCCGGAGTTTGTGGTCCGCAGCGGCACTGAAAAGCTCCAGTAGGTCAGATTTGATTCTTGGTATCACTACTTCGCTCTCGGGATCACCTAACCTGACATTATATTCAATTACAAATGGTTCTCCCTTGACATTGATCAGCCCGAAAAATATAAATCCCTGATACCTGATACCCGAAACCCTTAACCCGTTTATCGTGGGTTCGATTATCCGTTCCTTTACCTTATTCATAAAGGTATGATCTGCAAAACTGACTGGCGAAACAGCTCCCATCCCACCGGTATTCAATCCGGCATCACCCTCACCTATCCTTTTATAATCCTTGGCTTCAGGTAATAAAACCCAGGAATCTCCATCGGTCAGAACAAACACAGAAAGTTCTATACCATCCAGGAATTCCTCGATCACCACCTTTTTCCCGGCCGAACCAAATTTTCCGGCAAACATGGCAGCCAGTTCACCGGCAGCCTGTTCTGGGTCATTTAATATCACCACACCTTTACCGGCAGCCAGGCCATCGGCTTTTAACACATAGGGCGGTTTCATCGTTCCGATAAAGGCGGTTGCATCGCCGAGAGCATCGCCCTTACCAACAGAAAAGGTGCGGTATCGGGCGGTAGGGATATTGAATTTTTCCATGAATTGCTTGGCAAAATCCTTGCTCCCTTCGAGTCTTGCACCAGCTGCATCGGGGCCGATAACACCAACCCAGCGCAGGTCGTCCTGCTCCTTGAAATAATCGCTGATTCCTTTTACGAGGGGATCCTCAGGGCCGACAACAACCATCTTGATTTTTTCGCTTCTTACCAGCTGTGCCAATGCAGGAAAATTATCAACGGCGATGGGCACATTTGTACCGCAAAGTGCAGTACCTGCATTTCCAGGGGCAATAAAAAGCGTGGTTAATAAGGGGCTCTGTTTTAGTTTCCAGGCTAATGCATGTTCCCTTCCACCGGAGCCTATCAGCAATACGTTCATACGATAATTTTTCAGGTTAAGATTGCGTTCAAAGGTAAGAACTTATAGCCGGCTCTGCTATAATGATCCAAAACCATCGGCAGTGCATACTCAAGATTTTTTTTCGCTTTGAGGTTATCGTGGAAAACAATAATGCTGCCGGGCTGGGCCTTCGAAACCACATTAAACATCACCATCCGCGGTTCCAATTCCTGGTCATAGTCCATGCTGAGCACATCCCAGAGGATAATTCTGAACCGGGGTAAAAGAATTCGTTGCACCAGGGGCCTCATTCGCCCGTATGGCGGCCGCAACAGTCTTGAATCAATGACTCTGCCGGCCCGGTAAACATCTCTCACATATTTTCTGATCCCGGTACGGTATCCATTCAGATGGGTATTGGTGTGGTTGCCAACAGCATGTCCGGCTGCAATAATTTTTGAGTACGATTCAGGATTTCTGCCAACATTCTGGCCCACACAAAAAAAAGTGGCCTTGGCATCATATTTCTCCAATTCTGCAAGAATCCACTCTGTTAATCCCGGAACCGGACCATCATCAAAAGTCAAAAACAGCACTTGCTCCTGAGTAGGAATCCTCCAGATCAGCCCCGATGAAATTTTTCGAATCCAAATCGGAGGTTTAACAAAAAGTGAAACTCTGAGTTTTGTCCCTAGCTTCATTGACAAATGCACATAGGTTAATTCTTGGACAAAGGTATTTAAAATTAAACCTGTCAGCTTTTGAATAGCTGACAGGTTTAAAATAGATTTGCTTTATGAACCTGATGAAAATTAAATAAACCAGCCCGCCGGCAGAACTGGAAAACATGCTAACAAGGAAAACCATTGGTATTGCAGTCATCATTCTGTTTCTTTCGCAGTGTGCCAAAGGGCAGGTAAATACGGACAAGGAGGCCGTCATAGATAACGGGGTAATCATCCTTAAACTCGATCTCACCCGTGGAGGTGCCATCTCCTTCATTTCCTTGTCGGGATCGCAGAGGAGCATCGTTAATATAGCCGATGAAGGCCGGTACATTCAGCAATCCTATTATGCTGGCCGAAGCGTGGATCGCAAGGCTGAAGGTCAGGCGCCGAACTGGTCACCATGGAGCTGGAATCCGATCCAGGTGGGTGATGCCTTTCGAAACCGCGCTCAGATACTGGCTTTTCAAAAGACGGATAATGAGTTGTATGTAAAATGTATCCCCATGCAGTGGGATATGAACAACCGACCGGCTGAAGCAGAGATGGAGCAGTGGACCACTGTAACGGGATCCGTAATAAAAGTGCGCAATCGGCTCACTTGTCACCGGACCGATGTGATTTATGGCGACAGCACCCTAAATGACCAGGAGCTTCCTGCGGTATATCCCATATCGGCTTTGAAAAATCTCTACACTTATTTGGGAAACAGTCCATTTACTCATGCTCCTGTGAGCCATCCCGAAGTAGTCAATTTATCAAGCGGTTTCTGGGGAATTTATAAAGAGGTATCGGAACACTGGATGGCATTTGTCGATGAAAACGAGTGGGGCATTGGCGTTTATAACCCGCTTTGTACCGGTTTTCTGGCGGGCATGTCGGGATCTCCCGGCGGCGAGTCGACTAATGGATCAACTTCCTATATCGCTCCGGTAAAGAAAGAGATGATGTATAAGAATAGTGTTTATACGTATGAGTATTACATTATTATCGGAACCCTGACTGAGATCAGAAACAAGGTATATGAGCTTCAATAGATGGTCCTTAACCCGATATAGCTGTCAGCTATAAAAAAGCTGACAGGTTTAAAATATCACTTCAGCGTATAAAAGACTATTACCGGATTATCGTCCACTGTCATTTTTTCAATCTGTGCAATGAATTCCGGCGGATAGCGGAAGTTCTTATTGGCTTTGATTTTTGGCAGTGCCTCAATCAGTTCCCTTGCCCCGACCACCGAAACCCACTCCCCAGATGAGGCCACCGTACGGAAATCCGTTGAGGTGCAAAACAGAATATCATCGCTCTCCGGACCCTCAGCAAAATGCCACGATTTGTTCGTTTTTTCTTCAATCAAAACGTGCGCGTATAGGTATTGCTTATTACTGTTTTCTCTCATCAGATAGATATGGTAATATCCCGATCCCTGAAAAACATTCCCTGCAGCGATGGATATCTTACCGGGTTGAAATTCCTGTCCCCCAAGAACTGATTTCATATAATCCTGTGAGGAATAGTGTCCGGTACCGAAATCACAAATGATTTTCGGTTGCATTGAATTTCCGATAAATTGCCAGATAGTATCCCGGCCAATTGCGGTGTAATAAAATCCGGTAGCAGAATTACCACCCAGACTGCGAATACCCGAGATTGTCGCTGGAGTTACTTTGATATATTTAATCGTATCTGAAGTCAAAGAGTTGATTATCACAAATTCATAATCCTTAAAGCTAATACTGCCTATCTGGTTATCATTAAGGGCTTTGGGATCATCCAAGCCTTTCCAGCGTGTAATTTCCCGATTCAGTTTACCATTGAATGAGTAATCCAGTATTTTGTGCCTGCTGGAAGGATAGATCAATACTTTTAATGGATTTTCAAAAACGCTCATATCATTGACATCCGAATATTCCCCAGGGCCTTTTCCCACGCTGCCGATTTTATTAAGGAACTTACCTTCCGATGTAAAATGCATCAGGTTGTTTTCTCCGCCTGAGGTGGAAATCAGAATGGAATTTCTCCCAACATAAAGATGCGATGTTGATCCGATCAGGCATCCCGGATTTGTTTCCAATGGCACTATCCGGATGCTTTTGGCGATCTCCGATAGTTTGGCAATCGGAGGAAGGTGTGCCGGATCCATTGCCAGACGGATAATACCTTTTTGCTCGTTATGCTGTTGGGCAGGCTGGCATGAACTCAGAAACAGGAGAAGGAATGCAATGTATGGAAGGGCCTTCATTGGTGGATTTATCTGGAGTGAAGGTATGAAACGAATTTCCACAATCAAAACTTGAAAGAAATATCCGGTCCCCGCATTTTTGTATCTTTGTATTATGACCAAGAGAGAAAACATATTAAGCCTCGTAAAAAATCGGATCAAAGAAATCGATCCTGATTCTCGCATTTTTCTCTTTGGATCAAGGGCCAGAGGAAAATCCCGTAAAGATTCTGATTGGGATTTTCTTATTTTGAGTAACAGAACTGTAGATCGTGATTTTCAGAACAGGATTTATGATACTCTTTTTGAGGTGGAGTTAGAGACTGACCAAGTACTCACCGGAATTGTTCAGAATCTAAGGATTTGGAATGACTTCAAAATGACCACGTTTTATCAAAATGTTCTTCGGGATGGGGTTGAATTATGAGTAAGAGCATTGAAGACCTGGTTAAATACAGAATTGCGCGCTCAAAGGAAACACTCGAAGAAGCGATCCTCCTCGCAAATGGAGGATATTGGAACGCAGTAGCAAATCGGTTGTATTATTCCTGTTACTACATGATAGCTGCACTGCTATTAAAAAATGGACATCCTGCAAACAGCCATAATGGAGTTAAAACAATTTTCTATAAAGAATTTGTAAAAACTGAAATGGTATCACTTGAAACAGGAAAACTTTACAGTCGATTATTCAATTTAAGACAGCAAGGCGATTATTTCGATTTTCAGAAATTCACACAGGAGGAAATATATCCGTTCATTGCCGATGTCAGAAGTCTGATCGGTGAAATTGAAAAGCTTATCTGAGATCTTGAAGTTCCAAATTGGAACATCAAGTTGGGGTGGCAGTTAGATTACAATAATCCTCAACTCATCCCGTTGTATATATCTGATTTCGATCAATATGCAGAATCTCCGGATCCTATCTAAACCAACTTTCATGAAAAGAACATTAGCCGTTACAATTACTTTTTTGCAGATCGCCTTGCTGAGCTTAGCACAAACGAAGCCCATCACCATAAAATGCAAAGTTTCAGACGCAAAAGTGAATGTTTCCGAGGTCTTCAGCTCAGTCGATTTTATCAAGCTGGAAACGGCAAAAGAGGGACTGCTTAGCTGGCCGGCAGAAATCCAGATAGTCGATGACTACCTCATCATTTTTGATGGCACCCGAAAAATATATGTGTATACTAAAGACGGGAAGTTTGTCCGGCAAATAGGCAGATTCGGCAGAGGACCAGGCGAGTATGTTCAGCTGGCTGACGTGATTGTGGATAAGCAAAACCACCTGATCGAAATTTATGAGGATTTCACAAGACGGATTCTGGTTTATGATTTCAATGGGAAATTTTTAAGGACGAACACCGGATTTGTGGCATCCAGCATCGGGAAGGATAATAAGGGCAACTACCTGTACTTTTCGGAATATTATGGTCTGCACGGGAAGGATGTCAAGGAGCCACTCGATACCGAGGTTCTATTAGCCGACGCCAAGGGAAACACTTTATCTACCTTCAAAAATGATTTTATTCCCTGGGGCAAATTTCAGGCCGCGGCAAATGCATCCTGTATTAAAGAATTCGGGGGTGAGCTTTTCTTTAACCCTCAACGTTCCTGTACGATTTATAAATTAGCTGACCTTAGTCTGAAACCTTGTTATCAGGTTGATTTTGGCGATAAAAGTGTTCCAAAGAAATATTTGTCGGAAGGTCCGGAATTAACCCAGGAAACTTATAAGACATTACAATCCCAGTATATTACTGAAATAACCGGCTTCGAGCAAACCGACAAAAACATCCATTTCAAATTTCATATAGGGAAAGTAATCTATCATGGTTTCTACAACAAAGAAAAAGCGAAATCAATAGTGGTGTCAAAATCAAGCTTTGTGAACGATCTGGCATTCGTGAATTTCTATTCTGCTATTGGAACCGTTGAAAACAAGCTTATCGGTTACGTGCCCGCTATAGATTTCAAAAAGCAGATGGATGATTATCTGAGTAAATTGAGCGTTGAAAAAGTCGCGGAATTTAAATCATCGAATCCGAAGCTGTATGATATCTACCAGAATACCACGATTGATGATAACCCGATTATAACGATTTACAGCTTTAAATGATTAGAGCTGCCAACTTTAAAGAAAAGTTGGCAGCTCTAAATTTCACTTCAGCGTCATCACCATCAGAATCGGACCGGAATTCTCGTTCATATTTTTAATCAGCTTTACCAGTTCATCGCGCTTTGCGGGAAGAGAGGACTGGCTGGCGGTCAGGCAATCGTAAAGTTTTTCATGAAGCCATTCGTCAAGAGACTCCACAGTTATAGGATGCAGGATCTCTATCAGCTTACCTTGATAAATGTTTGCAAGATCCCAGCCAAGGCATATCGGAGTGTAACCGAAAAGATCATTCTCAATACCGAACTTCTCAGGAGCGGGGATTCCACACTTTCCCCTGGCGAAAACCTGATTCCCGACGCCGGTCTTTTTATTATAGGAGATCAGAAATGGCTTTCTCGCGACTTCTCCTTCGATCAGTAAATAGTTGGAAGTTTCCAAGAAGGCGGTCAGAGCGACATGACCCTTCAGCGCCCGGTTTCCCATGGCATCCATAACCAGCCGATCAGGATTATTAAATTGATACAATGGCTGGATGGAATAATCCTTGGAAATACTATATACCGTGTCGGTGTTCTTCGACCAGTAGCGAACCGCTCCATGAACTTCCTGTATCCTTTGAGAATTTAATGACGCAAAGTTTGAACCTGATGCTGAGCTTCCCGGACAACTTGTCTGTACCAGTTCGAGCTGTGGGTTAAGAACCAGCAGATTGAAGCATTTTCCGATGGCCGACTGCATCCATTCATGTTCGAGGATGTAATTACCATCGGCGCCCAATGCAATATCGCCAACACGCATTAAAGCAATATCCGGATAATTTTTAAATGGTTTTTCCTTCAGGCACACCCCTTCATAATTATAAACAATGAACTTCTTAAACAGGTTATCCGCTATCAGGATGGTCTTGTTCGATTCATTTAAGGCAATCACGGGAATACTGTTGAATTCACCCGGACCTTTGCCCCTCCGTCCAATTTTCCGGATAAAGTTCCCGTCCCTGGCGAAAAGCAGAATTTCCGCGGGGTTGGTATTTACCACACAGATTACCTGCTCGCCAACACAATATTGATTTACATTGTTTTGAATGTAGGTGGCACTATCCAGATTATGTAATGCAATGAACTGAACGTCACTGGCGATTTCACTCAATAAAAGTTCACCTTTCGATTTCAGTGCTGCCTCTATATCGATGGTCTCTATACCTTTGGAGGAATTTCGCTGGCACGAAACAAGAAACAGGAGTAGGAATCCGATGTAGGACAGTGTTTTCATGCGTAGAGGGTATCTGGTTTAAAGGTAAGGGTTTTTAGAGCTGACAGCTTCAAGAAAGCTGTCAGCAAAAAAACCTGTCAGCTTTTGGAAAGCTGACAGGTTTGGGCTGTTGTCCTGCCAAGGCTCGAACTTGGACTCTTCTGAACCAAAATCAGACGTGTTGCCAATTACACCACAGGACATCGAGGCGGCAAAGATAAAAAAAAAGTGTTACGATTCTTCTTCGATCTTCTTCTTCGATCTTTTCTTTCGAATCGTCTTAACTATCAGATAAATAGTAAAGATCACCCCAACCACAACCACTCCCCACTTGAGCTCTTCGTAATATTTCTTTAGTAGATCCTGTTGCGAATAGAAGAAATATCCCAGCATGGAAAGGACAATATTCCAGATGCCTGCTCCGATAAATGTCCAGAGCATAAAGGTTTTTAAAGGCATCTTCGAAAGGCCGGCGGGTATCGAGATAAGGTGACGTATGCCGGGAACCAGGCGACCGATAAGTGTGCCGCTTTTACCGTTTTTAATAAAGAAATCCTCAGCTTTCTTTATTTTTTCACTGTTGACAAAGATCATGTGAGCCAGCTTGGTATCGGCCAGGGCGTAAACAATTTTACGACCGAGAGTGTAAGAAACCACATAATTGATGAGCGAACCGCATAAGGCCCCGGAGGTTCCTGCAAGCACGACCAGAAAAATATTCAGATCACCCTTAGCGGCAAGATAAGCTGCAGGTGGAATCACCAGCTCCGAGGGCATTGGTAAAACCGTACTCTCTATCAACATCAGCAGGAATATCGTCAGATATCCTATATTCTGCATGTACCAATCGATTACGTGCTGGATGAATTCCATAAGGCTCCAATGTTTTGGGCAAATCTAACAAAAAAAAAGGCCACCCCGAGGGGCGGCCCTTTTCATGAAAAGACACTCTATTATTCAACAATCACCATTTGCTTGGTTTGAGTGAAAGAACCTGCTTTCAGGGTGTAGAAATAAACACCCGGATCCAGATTGCTGGTCGACAGGCTATAGGTATGCTTACCTGCCGGCATCATACCATTGTTAACTTCCATCACCTTACGACCGGTCAGGTCCATGACCTCAAAGATCACTTCCGATCCGCTGGCAAGTTCATAATCGATCGTGGTGGCTCCCCTGAACGGGTTCGGGTAGTTCTGACCCAGGGAGGCAATTCCTGTGGAAAGGTTGACGCCGTCGATCCTGTTACCATGATCATTCAGATTAAGATGAATCATCATATTACGCTTACCATAATAGTCAGTAACACCCGACCTGGTACCTCCGTCAAAAATGGCAATGGCAGATGATTCAGGCAAAACCACTGAATTATCCGTACCAATTTCAAGACCCCTATTCCTGCGATCCAGATAGTTGGCATTGGTATTATCCTGTGAAATACCTGCATAAACGATGTCACCCTTTTTCAGGAATTCAGATTCGCCATCCTTTTGCAGACCCATCGTAACCCAGGTATTGAAATCAGCAGAATCCAGCTGCATAATATCCGTCGTAAGAAGTTCATACGGGGTTTGATCTGTTTCATCCGGTGCCGGTTTGAAGAAGAGAACAAAACGGTAATTCAGATATTGGTCGGCCTTACCACCTGCGATAAATACGGAGATCGAGCTCACTTCACAATCCTTGAAAATCGGGAAGATGGAACCGCTGAAATGGTTAAGGTTTTCAGTAGCCGTCTGATTGTAAGATTCTTTAGTCATCGACCAGCCAAGGGTATTGACATCACCGGCACGTGAATATACGCTGTCGTCGACCGCGAAAAGGATCTCCTTCTTATTGTCAGCCGGATTGTTGTCAACCTCCTTCTGCTTAAATTCAGCGCTGATCTTGTAATGTCCATAATCAACAGGTGAGTATTTATCCGCTACTGTGGCAGTATCAACGCTGAGGACGTTTACATCAGACTGAGATGACATTTTATGGAACTGGCTGGCACCATTCTTAGTGATGTCTAAATCGAGGTATACTTTTTCCTGATCATATTCACCAAAGTTAAGTGCACTGGATTCAAAGTTCAGAAATCCACCCACGCCGTCGAGCTGTGATTTTGGAATATGGGCAATCCAAGCCATCTTGGTATTATCGTTGCCATCATCCCATTCCATTTTCACATAATTCAGCTTCATATCATTATTCCAGGCTTCAGAAACAGAGAAGTCATCCACGGCCCAGTAATAGAGTCGGGTATCGATCCAGTGTAAGCGCATTTTAACTTCAGGCATACCAGCAGCCACATCCGAAATGTTCACTTCGAGTAGGGCAGGTTCACCTTTCGGCTTATCCAGCGGACGATCTTTGTGACCGCAACCAAAGTTCACGTTGTAGTTGGCAGAGTGAACCCAGTTGTCAACTGATACTTCGAGCCACATATGAGCTACTGAATAACACATGAAGTGGGTTTGATAACGGACAACAACTGAAGAGTGCGTACTACAGTTCAATGTCGGAAAACCGATCGAGTTGTCCACGCCAATAGTAAGATCGCCCCCCTGGTTATATTCTTCCAGGAACAACGCTACACAACCATTAGCCTTGGTTGTCGAGTTGAGAGGTGGATCCTGCGTCAATGTGGAAACGAATCCCTTGTCACCCGGCCACCAAACCCAGTTAAACCCAATATCGGTCGGATCAAGAAAATAGTATCCGGTAGGAGCGGTCCAGCCTTTGTCATCAGCAGGATTTGCCCAACCGAAAGTCTCAGAGTAGAAAACCTGGCCATTCCCCTTGGTCCCGGGGGTCTGAGCCTGTGTTGAAACTGCTGCAAAGAGCGCAACAATAGCAAGGAAAAGTGTAAATTTCCGCATACGCATTCTATAATTAAGTTAAAAATGTTAAAATTCCCTGATCAAATATAAAACGCAAAACCAATTTTCCAAAGAAAAAACTCATTTATTGTAAAAAAATACTCATTTATCCTATTTTAAGGCACATCTACAGTGGGAATAGGAAAAAGAGAGTATATTCAATTGTTTATCCAACACTTCAAAAATGAATAGATTTCTTATCTTAAGCAGCCTCTGTATTCCTCTGATTATCTGCGGATGTAACACCAACAATGGCAACAATATTAATCTGCAGGTGACCTCCATAAAACCGGTTTCAGAGATCTCCCCATTAATATATGGGCACTTCTTCGAACACATTTATCATTCGGCAAATGGCGGATTATGGGGTGACCTGGTGTGGAACCGCAGTTTCGAAGAATTTCTTCAAAAACCTCATTGGAAATTAAACAGCGGAATTCTATCACAATCAGAGAAAATGAGTGACGTAAAACTCCTGTTCGGGGACCCGGCATGGACCGATTACACATTTACCCTGGAGGCACGGAAAGATGCAGGATATGAGGGATTCCTGATTCTTTTCCGGGCGATTGATGAGGATAATTTCTACTGGCTTAATCTTGGCGGTTGGGGTAATTCGCAGCATGCCATCGAGAAGGAAATAAGCAACAGCAGATCAGTTATGTCTCCTTTTATCAAGGGTCGGATTTCAGAGAATGAATGGGTCCCAATCCGGGTATCCGTAAAGGGAAATCGGATTGAAGCTTACCTGAATAATCAACTTTTGTATAATTATACAGATACTATTCATCAATTTCTTCATGGAGCTGTCGGTATCGGTTCCTGGAGTACCGCTGTCAGCTATAAAAATCTGAAAGTCACGGATGCTTCCGGAAAGGTTTTATTTACCGGATTTCCGGAGATCCCGGGCAGCGAAATGTTTCCGAGGCATTGGACCCCTTCCGATCCAGGCCGTTTTAGAGTTGAATCAACTGGCACACTCAATGGAAAGTATTCAGTGGCCGCCATGCCAAATGGGAAATCAATTTCTATTTCTCAGAAGAATTTTGCCGTTCATGCAGGCGATAAAATTTCCGGATCTGTTTGGCTGAAAGGAAAACCTGGGACCACAGTGGCTGTGCAATTAAAAAATGGTAACGAAATCATTTCAGAATATTCCATCAGCAACCTTAGTGATATCTGGAAAGAGTACCCAATCCTCCTTAACCCGAAACACGATACCCAATACCCCGATCTCTGTGTTTCATTCAGCGGCAGCGGTCAGGTGAATATCGACCAGATTAGCCTGATGCCGGAAAGCGCTGTTAGAAACAGTGGATTCCGCACTGATCTGTTCGATGCGGTAGCAGCCATCAAACCCACGGTCATTCGCTGGCCGGGTGGGTGTTATGCCGAGCTTTACCGCTGGAAGGATGGGATCGGACCCCAGAGTAAACGACAAACATTTCCTGAAAATATCTGGGACGATAAGGATGTGAATTCCATTGGTACTGATGAATACATTGAATTAAGCCGGAAACTGAAAAGTGAACCGCTGATCGTTATCAATACCGGATTTCATGAAGGCGCCGGAACTCCTGAAGCCTGGGCACCCTGGATCAGTGAGGCCTGCGAATGGGTGGATTATTGCAACGGTCCGGCAACAACAGTATGGGGCGCGGTAAGGGCTGCCAATGGTCACCCCGAACCTTATCATGTTAAATTTTGGGAAATCGACAATGAACTATGGCGATCGCTCGTCCCCGACCCGCATAAATATAGTCAGGCTGTTAAGCTGTTTGCCGCAGCCATGCGAAAAATCGATCCCTCAATAATTGTGATCGCCCATGGTGGAAACGGTACCGATATGGAGTGGAACCAGGTGCTGCTTAATGAATGTGCCGCCGATTTCGATGTACTTTCCATTCACCATTATTCCGATCCGAATGCATATTATTCAGCTGCGCTTGCTCAGGATTCGCTATATAAAAAGCTCAAGGCATCAGTTGCCGCCTGCTCAAATCCGAAGATCCGAATTTATGTTTCGGAATGGAATGCTCAGTCTACCGACTGGAGAACCGGTTTATATGCCGGCAATCTCCTGAATATTTTTGAACAGAATTCGGATATCATAAGCATGGGTGGCCCTGCATTATTTTTGCGCCATACCACTGCCTCAGCCTGGGATAATGCCTTTATCAACTTTAATGAATCAGGATGGTTTCCTGCACCCAACTATGTGGTAATGAAATTATGGCGCGATCATTTTGCCCCTGAGCGTTTGGGTATCACCGGCATGCCTGATTCGGTGAATGCCATAGCTTCTTTCGATCCGGCAGATGGGCGCCTCGTGATCAAGCTGGTGAACAACAGCAAAACTGACAAGCCAATAACAGTAAGTTTGCCCGATGGATGTACCGCCGCCAATGCTCAGGGGTATCTCGTTAAAGGGAATTCGCTTACCGACCGCAATACCATGAAGCAGCCGGAAGAAATCAGTCCAAAAAATCAGGCAGTTACTCTCATCCGAAAGAAAATATCGACAAATTTGCCAGGACTAAGCTGTTTGCTGATCGAAGTAAAATAAAAAGTACCCATGCTGAACAAACGGAAAGAATGGTTTCTGGTCGGATTTATCCTGCTTGTTACCTTTGTCTGCTTTTCACCTTCCCTGAAGAGTGATTTCGTAAACTGGGACGATACCGACAACATTACCACCAACCCAAATGTTGCCCACCTCACTGTTCAGAACATCTCACACATGTTTACAGGTACTGTGGCAGGCAGTTATACTCCGCTGACCACACTCACTTTTGCTGTCGAAACCAGCATATTCGGAATGAAACCGGGTGCCTTTCATCTCGACAATATCCTGCTTCATTTATTGTGCACCCTGCTGGTTTACCTGTTTATCCGCAGAATCGGCGCCAGCATTTTCATTGCCTTCACCGCTGCGATTCTTTTCGGGATCCATCCCATGCGCGTTGAATCCGTGTCATGGATAACAGAAAGAAAGGATGTTTTGTATGGTCTGTTTTTCCTGATGTCTTTGATTTTATATGTTTCATTCCATAAAACAAGGAAACCGGTTTATTATTTTCTTGCCCTGCTGGCCTTTGTTTTTTCCCTCCTTGCAAAAATCCAGGCAGTGACATTACCGCTGGTTTTAATCCTGATTGATTATTTCTTCGAGGGTGAGTTCCGGCCGAAACAATTAGTCAATAAGATCCCTTTCTTCCTATTGTCGCTTGCAACCGGGGTTACCGGCATGCTCTTGCTCAGTCATCATGGATCATTGGAAGCCAATGCGGTTGTCCCGTTTTTCCAGCGGATATTTATCGGAACCTATACTCTGTGCGTTTACATTATCAAGAGTTACTGGCCCTATGAACTATCTGCAATCTACCCTAATCCGGAAAATATAACCTTGATATTTTATGCCAGTGTGCTGATGGTTGGCGGAGTTGCTTACTTGGTTTATAAGTATGCCAGGAAAACCAAAGAAGTCGTTTTTGGATCCCTGTTCTTTCTTTTCAATGTTATGTTCATGCTCCAGATTGTTGGTGCCGGGCAGGCATTTTTAGCCGACAGGTTTACCTACCTGGCCTACATAGGTTTGTTTTTTATCCTGGGATGGGCGCTGGAATATCTGTATAAAAGCAAGTGGAAAGCTTACCTCATCATTGCAGGAGCGATCTATCTTGCTGCATTGGGAGCCGTTACATGGAGCCGGACACAGGTCTGGAAAAACTCAGAGACCCTGTTTTCCGACGTGATCAAAAAATATCCATCCTATGGAAAGGCCTATACCAACCTGGGCTATTTTTACAGCGATCAGGATCAGTTTGAAAAGGCCATTGCGGTGTACAGCAAAGCGATAGAGATGAATCCGGCGGGATATGTCAATTACAGCAACCGGAGCGAGGCGTTGTTTCATCAGGGTAAAACTGAAAAAGCGCTGGATGACCTGAATATGGCTCTTAAGATTAAGCCGGATTACAGCACGGGATTGAGTAACCGGGGAGCTTACTGGGGGTCGTTAAAGAAATTCGATCTCGCGCTGGCTGATCTCGACAAAGCAATTGCTGCTGATCCTACTAACCTTAAAGCGCTTTCAAATCGTTCACTGGCTTATTATTCTATTGGAAACTATGAAAAAGCCAGTCAGGATGCCACCGCCTACCTGAAGCTGAATCCCGACGAACCAAATATTCTCAATCAGCGGGGTTTATGTTTCGACCATTTAAACCGGAACCAGGAAGCGGTGAATGATTTCAACAAGGCGATCTTGCTGAAACCAGGAATTGGTGCCTACTTTCAAAACCGTTCCTACGTGTTAGCCAAATTGTCGGATTTCAAGGGCGCCCTGAGGGATATTCTTAAAGCTCAGGAACTGGGAATAAAGGTCAATTCCGCTTATCTGAACATGCTTCAATCGAGGTAACTTACGATCAAAAAGGCCAGATAGTGAGTTTCCCCTTTCGATATCGGACCACAAGGATATCGCCTGGCTTATCGCCTTTGACCGTTGAGCCGGCCGACCAGATGGAGATTCCATTCCAGGTACGGTGTTCAACGGCATGGGAATGTCCATGAAATATGCCAATCACATTATAAGGCTTAATCACTGCAGCAAGTGAATCCCTGTCGGGCTGGGTCCACCAAAGCTTACTGAAATCATCCCATCCATAATGCTGAACTAACACCACCGGGCGTCCGCTGGTTCCAACATTTTTCAGGAGGTCATGTTTCAGGAAATTCCGGCTGAAAAGCGGTTCCCGGAAAGAATCCTTGAAATAATGGCACCATCCGCACGTGTCGATCCACTCATTACCCGGATAATTGCCGAGATTAATAAAGTGCACACCGTTCCAGTCCCACGAATAGTTAAGACCGTTTTCGGAGATCCCCGCCAGTGCCGGCCTCTTTGGATTCCGGCGAATAATCGCCTGTCTTACCACCTGGTTAAGCCCGCCATCGTGATTCCCGAAAGTTTCATAAATCGGGAATTTAAGTTTTTTATCACCTGTGATCCCGTAATCCTCTTCAAACTGCTGCATCGCGCTGTCGGAAGGGCTATCGAGGATATCGCCGCAATGAATCACACCAAGGGGTTTCCCGACTTTACCGGTTAACCAACCCGGGAGGTCGGCTCCTTCGATGGAATTCATGTGATCTATGGTTTCGAGGTTCTTAACATGATCACTTTTCCCATAGTGAGAATCCGACACGACCAAAAAGAAAAAAGTATCCTGCCTGGCTGAAATTACAGCTGCGGCAAGGAGAATTACTGCCAGGAGCCAGCCAATTTTTTTCATCGGGTTAACGAACTATCCACTCCTGTACGCCTGTCGAAAACTCATCCGGCTGCCTGATATCGAGTTTCAGTCCGGTTGTGATCACTGGTTCAAATTCCAGAACATTATACTGATCCTTTTTGGTGCCATAAGCTCCTTTGGCTTTCACCTCGACCCATGAATTCCCCTTTTTATAGAGCAATTTCCAGGATTTTGGAACACGGCAGCCGGCGTTCAGGTCTTCATCGTCGAACCAGAATACATCGATAGCGGAAACTTTTTCAGGCTTTGCAAAATCATACTGAACCCATTCATTCGAGGCTTTCTTCGGCCACCAATGGATAAAGCCAAACTCCGCACTGCTTGATTTTGGAGGACATTGCTGATCGTGAACCGTTTCGGGTGATCCAGTGCATTTTGATGCGGTAACGGTCGAAAGTGAAGCAATCGTAGGCGCTGGCAGCGGGGTAGCCTGTTTTTCATTCTCCGGTATCCAGACGGTCATTTCGCCCCGTCCGCGGTTAGCCCAGGAGTAATATGGAATTGCCTTGAGTTCGACCGGAGTTTTTTCAACGGAACCGTCAAGATTTGATTTTAAGGAAAATCCTTTCCCGGAAATCATTCCAACTCCTTTTAATAGGTTGGCATTAAACGAATAAGTAAAACCTGGATCTTCGGCAATCATCAGGTTTAAGGCTTTCTGACCTGCCTGATCGGCCCATTCCAGGGTATACATCAGCGGTCCGCGCTGTATGGCAACAAGGCCAAGATCAGCTTCTACCTTATCATTCGCTTTCACTCTGCGGATATCCATCGGCATGCTGATTTCCACCTGATCGCCGGCTTTCCACGCACGGCCCAGGACGGCGTAACCGTTTTCGGATTTATAGCTTACGGCTTTCCCATTTATTTTAATTGTTACCGGGGAGTTTTCAGGATCTTTATATTGATACAGATCGCTCGGCACCACTTGATTTCCGGTCCAGCCCGGTATGCGGACCATCAGGTTGAAGCGGCTTTTCTTTTCTGGAGTAATATTAACGTTGACCAATCCATTCCACGGATATTCCGTTACCTGTTTGATGGTAACTTTTCTGCCACCGAGGTCAACTGCAGCCTCGCTCTGGACAAACAAATTCACATACAGGTCATTATCCCTGACAGCATAGATATATCCGGGAACCGATGGGATAAAGCGGCACAGGTTACTGGGGCAGCAGGCGCATCCGAACCAGGCGCTGCGCTCGTGCTGTCCTTTCGATCGGAGCACGTTAGGATAAAAAAACCGGTCACCGGTGAGTCCCAAACCGCTCAGGACACTATTATACAAACTGCGTTCCAGCACATCAACATATTTGGCATCACCATGGAGCAAGAACATACGGTAGTTCCAAAAAACGTTGGCAATATTGGCACAGGTTTCGCAATAGGCACTCATATTCGGCAATTGATAATTCTCGCCATAGGCTTCACCTGCCCCTAAAGCACCCACGCCCCCGGTGATATAGATCTTTTTGCCGACCACATTTTTCCAGATGGTATCAATAGCTTTCAGATAGGTCTGATCGCCTGTCAGCGCAGCAACATCGGCCATTCCGGAGAACATATAATTGGCCCGGACAGCATGGCCGACAGCTTCGGTTTGGTCGACCACCTTTTTATGGGCCTGGTTGTAAACTTCGCCCCCCGGACCGCGGACATCCAGGAAAAACTTGGCCAGGTCGAGATATTCTTTCTTTCCGGTGGCCCGGTATAATTTTGTCAGTCCGATTTCCACCTCCTGATGTCCGGGATAGTGTTGGCACTTGCCCCAGCCAAAGTCCTTAACGATAAGGTCGGCAGCTTTGATGGCAATGTTCAGCATGGTTTTTTTGCCAGTGGCCTGGTAATGAGCTACCGCTGCTTCAAAGCAATGTCCGAGGTTATATAATTCGTGACTGTTTTCGCTTTCCAGTTCCCACCTCTTTTTACCGGCCCAGGGATGCGCACTGTCGCCCATAATGGTTCTGTTAGTATACAGATATCCATCAGGTTCCTGGGCAGCACCTATCCTGGCGATAAGTTGATCCAGATAAGCATCGAGTTTAGGATCGGGTACTGTTTGAAGGGAATAGGAGGCTCCTTCAATTATCTTGTAAACATCGGAATCATCGAAAGGATAAATGCTGCAGAATTTTCCCTTTTCCACGCCGGCAGCAATATCGAAATTCTTTATTCTTCCGGTTTCTTCGCTTTGCTTAAATGCATAAGGAATGGTTAGCTCAGCATTCAGTTTTACCCGAGGTGCCCAAAAAGCATCTTCGAGTTTTACCTGATTAAAGGCGACCGGCTGTATTGGATAATCGCCCGATACCTTTTTCTTTTCCGTGCACCCGGCTGATAGCAGCACCACTGCGCTGGCCAGGAGAATGTTGATTGTGTTACGCTTCATATATATTGTTACGTTATGTTATCTATAAACCCTCATTGCCGACTGCCAACTGCTGGCTGTCACCTGTCACTTGTCACCCGTCACTTGACCGTAATAAGCTTTCGGTCCTTGCTTTCGTGAATAATGTTTTTCCAGAATTGCCGGTTGAACCGGATCTTTTTTGCCGAGCACAAAGGTCCGGAAGGCTATTTTCGCAATTTCTTCCAGGATAACTGCATGTTTCAGCGCCTCCGCCGGATTTTTTCCCCAGCAGAATGGGCCATGCTCTGCAACAAGCACACCTGGCACGGCTTCCGGGTCAATATCACTGAATAATTCCCTGATTACCTTACCGGTTGATAATTCATAGTCGCCCTGGATTTCTTCCGGGGTAAGCAACCGGGTGCAAGGAACCGGTCCATGAAAGTAATCGGCATGGGTAGTACCTAAACACGGAATACTGAGCAGCGCCTGGGCCCAGGAGGTTGCCCACTCCGAATGGGTATGCACGATACTTCCGATGGAAGGAAAGTTTTTGTATAAATAAAGATGGGTAGCAGTGTCAGAGGAAGGATTGAGCTTGCTCTCCAGGACATTCCCTTCCAGATCAAGCACCACCATATCATCAGTGGTCATTTCCTCATAGGAGAAGCCACTGGGCTTAATCACGATAAGTCCCAGATTGCGGTCGATCCCGGAAACGTTTCCCCAGGTAAGCTTTACCAGGCCCTCTTTCACGAGAGCCAGGTTGGCTTCGAAAACCGCTTGTTTCAGATGTGTCAGGCGCATAATTGTGAGTTTTTAGATATCCCGTTTATACATCTAAAGAGAAATAGAAACCTTTTGAAAGCAATTCCTGATATTTTTCCGGATTGAATTTGTACAGGAAAGCCCCTTTTTTCGACGATGATTTATCTTTTTCGACCAGTTTATCGAGGAAACCCATCGTCAGAATTTTTTTACGAAAATTTCTTTTATCGAGCTCTTTCTGAAAAATTCCTTCATAAAGACTTTGCAGTTCAGGCATTGAAAATTTTTCGGGCAGCAGTTCGAACCCGATTGGCTGAATGCGTGCACGGCGTCGGAGGCGGCGGAGTGCCTTATCAACCATAATACTATGGTCGAAAACCAGATTGGGAATATCACTGACCGGCACCCAGTGGGCATCGTTTCCGGTAACAATCTGTTTATCGTAATCCCCGATTTTTATCAGGGCATAATAGGCAACTGATACCACCCTTTCGCCAGGATCCCTGTCCGTTTCACCATAAGCGTATAACTGTTCAAGGTAAACATTCCCGAGGCCGGTGAGTTGCTTCAGCACCCTTTCGGCAGCCTGGTCGAGTCCTTCGTTGCGCTTGGGAAAGCCGCCCATCAGCGACCACGATCCCTTGCCTGGTTCCATGTTTCGCCTGATCAGCAAAAGTTTCAATTCATGGTTATCGAAACCGAAAACCACACAATCAACAGCCAATAATTGCCGGTCTTCATTTGGGTAATACAAGCTCATAAGGAATGATTTAAGTGTTAAAAATACACTATTATTTAGATTTTCCCACCCCACAACATCTAAATTTGAATGGTGATTTTGTACTTTACGCCATTAAAAAAAATTCAATCTTTATGAAAACCAGGTTCATCTGCAGTTTGTTGCTCATCCTCGGCCTGAGCGTATCGGGATATTGCCAGGTCGAGAACCGATCAGTCCTTAAAATCAAGGATTTTATGGCTCTGAATTTCGAAGGGCAATCACCGACGGGCTTTCAATGGTCGGCTGATTCAAAGTACCTATACTTCGAATGGAACGCGGGAAATAAACCTGCTGATTCGAGTTATCGGGTTGATCCGTTGAATCCTCTTGTAAAGAAGGTTGCGCGGAGTGAAGTGCCGCGCCTGCGGGGGGAGAGCAAACAGTTCAACAGCGACAAAAGCATGGAGCTGATCAACAAAAATGGGGATATTTACCTGGTTAACTGCAAGAAAAAAGATACAGTACTGGCGTTTGCCACCAGCATGCCGATATCAGAAATAGCATTTACTCATTCCGGCAAAAAACTGGTTTTAACAATCAATAATAACCTGTATCTGCTTGATCCCATGAAAGGGCAATTCAGGCAGTTGACTAATTTTCAGGCTGAGAAAACCGAAGCTGCCAGCCGGCCGGCTCAGCCACGCGAAAAGCTCAATGCACAGGATCAATGGCTCACACAGGATCAGGTTCGCCTGTTTCCAAAAATTGCCGGTACAGGTGGCGGAGGCCGCAGAGGAGGTGGGATGCCTTTCTACGGCAATGGAATGAGGCCGAGGGGCGGCTCCAGGGCAGGTGGTCCACAGGCTATAATTACTGAAGGATATTCCGTCGGCGGGCTTGAGCTGACTCCGGATGAGAAGTACGTATTGTTTTTCAAATCATGGCCAGGTGAAAACTCAAAAGGAACCATCATGGCCAGCTATGTAACACGATCGGGGTATACCGAAACCATTAACACCCGCTCCAAGGTTGGCGAAGTACCGGGAAAAATGGTAATGGGCATTATAAATGTGAGCAAGGATTCGATCTATGAACTTAAGGTTGACCAGATCCCTGGCATCACCGATCTGCCTGATTATGTAAAGGATTATCCGGTAAAATTCAAAGATCGCAAACCAGAGGTCAGGCCGGTGCGTGTAATGGGTCCGAACTGGAGTCCCGATGGGAAAAACGGTGTTCTTGTTGTTGAATCAGACGATAATAAGGACCTCTGGCTGCTGACTTTCAATCCTGAAAACGGATCGGTTAAACTGCTCGACCGCCAGCGCGATGAGGCTTGGGTTGCAGGTCCGGGAATCGGTTATGGACAAAGTACCGGCTGGATGCCCGATGGTAAACGATTCTGGTTTCAGTCGGAAGCTTCGGGATATTCCCAGTTATATTGGGTGAACGCGGAAACAGGAGAGAAAAAGGCGCTCACTTCCGGCAAATTCGAGGTATACAATCCAAGACTGTCTTCAGATAAAAAATGGTGGTATTTCAGTTCCAATGAGGTTCATCCTGGGGAGCATCATTTTTATAAGATGGCACTCGAGGGTGGCGCAAGGGAAAAGATCACCTCGATGACCGGGGGTAATGAGGTCACTCTTTCTCCGGACGAGAAATGGCTGGCTATCAGTTTCTCCACAGCCAACCGGCCGGCTGAATTGTATATCCAGAAAAATCAGGCTGGTGCACCCGCTATGGCATTGACTGATTCAAGAACTCCAGCATTTAAGGCTTACAATTGGCGCATACCTGAATACATCAGTTTTACAGCGGCTGACGGCTCTACCGTTTACGCCCGTCTGTATAAACCAGAGGAGGGCAAGGCAAATAAAGCCGGCGTTTTGTTTGTTCACGGAGCAGGATATCTGGAGAATGCACACAAGTGGTGGTCGACTTACAACCATGAATATATGTTTAATAACATGCTGGTTGATAACGGATACACGGTTCTCGATATCGATTATCGCGGCAGCTCGGGTTATGGTCGCGATTGCCGCACTGGAATCTACCGGCACATGGGTGGCAAGGACCTTTCTGATAACGTTGACGGGGTGAAATATCTCGTGGCCAAATGCGGTGTTGATCCAAAGAAAATCGGCTTGTATGGCGGATCATACGGCGGTTTTCTTACCCTGATGGCACTTTTCACTGAACCTGATGTTTTTGCCACCGGAGCAGCACTGCGATCGGTTACCGACTGGGCCCATTACAACCACGGTTATACAGCTCCTATTTTGAATACTCCAGTTGAGGATAGTCTGGCTTATGCAAGAAGTTCACCAATAAATTTCGCTCAAGGGTTGAAAGGCAACCTGCTGATGTGCCACGGTATACTTGACGATAACGTTCATTTTCAGGACATTGTCCGTCTGAACGAGCGGTTGATCGATCTGGGCAAAGACAATTGGCAGCTGGCGATTTATCCACTTGAACATCATAGCTTTACTGACCCTGACTGCT
>Ga0114951_10001690_pt1 | contig 26539 bp, 23 predicted proteins | sample AM7aDNAmetaG_FD_88677 | JGI IMG/M metagenome (GOLD analysis project Ga0114951, IMG submission 88677) | Freshwater microbial communities from Finland to study Microbial Dark Matter (Phase II) - AM7a DNA metaG | ecosystem: Environmental > Aquatic > Freshwater > Lake | place: Finland: Lake Alinen... | reverse complement strand
GCGGCAAGTCGTCGATGTGACCATTACTGAGCCTTCCCCCCCCCATGCCCCTGTGCTGGCCCCGCAATCCAGCCGCAACGGAACGCTGCTCGAAATGCAGATTCCGCAGTTGCCGCTGATCGTGCAGACGGTGCTGATGAACGATTTGCTCGCCGGGCGTCTGGATTTTCAGGACCGCGCCGTCGCTACGCTTCAGGGTTACGTTAAGTGGGGCGGCAAACTGCGTTTCATCCCCGCACGCCTAGGCGAATCGCTGGTAGCAGCAAGCGCTGCCGCGGTGGAGCATCGCACCCCCGCCAACGATCCCATGCATCTCCAGGCGATCGTCGAACAGCAGCAGACCGTCTACGGCGAGCTTCATCTCGACCTGCGCTCGCCCAATCCCGGGACGCAGGCGTTGCTCGATCAGGCGGCCGGCTGGCTCGGAAGCATGCTCGCTGCGTCGCGCCGCTATGAACAGCTCCGCTCGCTGGCGATTACCGACGAACTTTCCGGCGCGTATAACCGCCGCTACTTCATCAAATTCGTCTCGGGCCTGCTCGACCGCGCACGCGTCAACCGCTTCCGCGTTTCGCTGCTGCTCTTCGATATCGATGATTTCAAACGTTACAACGACACCTTCGGCCATGCCGCCGGCGACGCCATCATCCGCGAACTCGCCAAGCTCATCCGCAGTTGCACGCGCCCGCACGATCTGGTCGCCCGCATCGGCGGCGATGAATTTGCCGTGATTTTCTGGGATAACGAAGCGCCGCGCCAGCCCAACTCCGAGCACCCGCGCGACGCCCTGGCCGCCACCGCACGCTTCCGCAAGGCGGTTGAAGCGCACCAATGGAGCCAGACCTGCAACATCCAGGGCCAGATCTCCATCTCCGGCGGCCTGGCCACTTTCCCCTGGGATGCCGATACCCTCGAAGCCCTCATGGCCAAAGCGGACGAGGCCCTGCTTCGCGCCAAAGCCGCCGGCAAGAACGCCATCCTGCTTCACGGAGACGACAAAACGCCACCCGCGGAGGAAGCGAAAGCCGAGGAAGGCAAGTCGGAGCCTGCAGCAGAGTGAACGGGGAAATCCCGCGGGCGATTATCCTCTGAATGTCCCGGGCGAGGCTCTCACTCAAAACGCATCTTCCAAGCTGAATTCCTGCGTCAGATCGATGCGCTTTTCAAGCACGGACTTTCCGTCATCGGTCTTGAGTGAGAGTATCAGCCGCGCGCGATCGAGCGAGGCATCGACCTTCACGTTCTTGCCGTTGAGGTCCCAGCCGTGGAACTCGCGCCACGCCGCTAGGCTCAACCGTTCCTCCGGCCGCTCGATGCGCAGGGCACCCTCCTGCACGAAATGTCCAAACCGGTTGCCGTCGGCAAAGTTGTCGGGCGTCGGCATCACGATCGCCAAGTTGCATTGATCAAGCAGGTTGTGCTCCACGCGATTCTTCCGTCCCGTTGAGCCGCGTCCATAGGTCATTCGTCCGATCTCGCCAAGGTGTATCATCACGCCCGTTTTGGTCGCCCCGTGAATGACGTTGTGCCGCACGATCTGATGATCCGAATCATGTTGATAGACGCCGTTGCCGCCGCAGGTCGGATCGCCGCCGACCGAGGGGCAGGTCCCCACATCCCAGATCACGTTATTATCCACGAGGTTCGGGTGTTTCGACGCCTCGCCAAAAATTCCGCCGAACATCGTGGATTGAATTCCCACGATCACATTCCCGCAGATGCGCGTGTTGACGATTTCCCAGTCGGCCCAGATCCCCGAACCGTGTTTGCTATCCAGAATGACATTGTTCCGCAGCAGCGAGTTGTGCAGCGAATGCAGCTTGATTGCCGCGGATTCGCACAGCCCCTCCACGTTGCGCCAGCCAATGCGTTCCAGGCGGTTTTGTTCCACCAGGATGCCGCTGGCGCGGCTTTGGTACTGGCTGAGGTCGTCCGGGTCCGTGCCGCGGAATCGCTCCGCGCCGATCCCCGCGATGCCGCACACGCCGCAGTCTGTTACCAGGTTCCGGCGCACGATGTGCCGGCCCTGTTGCACGGTGGAAAAATGTTTTGGCGACTGGCTTCCCACATCGATCCCCAGCGTGTTCGCCCAGCGCACCACGTTGTCTTCGACGATCCAGTGATTGCCGCAGTTTGCGGACAACGCCCCGCGCTGCGGCGCCGGCAATCCGTTGCCCACTTTTTCCAGCGTCAATCCCTTCACGCGGATGTAGCCGAAGTAGCGTTCCAGCGGCGTAAAGCATTGCTCCCGCGCCGTGAACTCCAGCACGTGATCCTTCGGATCGCCATCATCGGCAAGTCGGAAATGCACCACCAAGCCGCTGTCTTCAATCCAGAATGTCCCCGGCTGCAATTCCGACCGGTTTGGAAAACTCGCCTGCGTCAACGGCACTCCATCGACAAGCACGATCCCGCGCCGCATCAGATACTCGTGCTTCGCAGAGTACCCCTGGTACCCCTCGTAAAAATGATGCTCGCTCCACGGCGTATTGCCGATGTTGGACATGCTGAACGGGTTGTACCCTTCGAAAATTTTCCCCGGAAAGCGCCCCATCCAGATCTTCGCCTTTTTGGCTGAGACGCCGGCACCACCGGGCGTTTTTTCATTTCCCGGCACGCGCGACTCAGGTCCCCACAACCGCCACCCTTCAGACTCCACCCACGGCCCCAGCCAGATTTCCGCACCGGTGATCACTGGTTTGTCGCCCGGCGCCGCTTCATAACTGATCATCTTCTCCGCGCTGGTCCCGCCACGCGCTGGATGCACGCATTCCCGGTATACACCCGCCCCAATCACCACTTTTTCCCCCGGCATCACCTCGGCTGCGGCCCGCCCGATCGTGCGAAACGGCTTTTCCGCTGTCCCCGGCCCGTCGTCACTAGCCTGCGGATTCTGCTGCATCACGTAATACGACTTCGTAAACGTCGTCTGGCAATCCCAAAAAGAAAACTTCGTTCCATCCGGAAGTACGTCAAAATCCGTCTTACCCATGACTACCTTTCTTTGTTGTTTCAAGTTCCGCAGCGCTGGCCGCGATCTGTGCACAAGGTGGAAGGATAAACCACCCCACGCTTCTTACGCCAGTATTTTGGTTATTTAGCGATAGGTCCCGAATGAGTCGAATCAGCGCCGAACGGAAATCTGGCGTTCATTTCGAACCGTGATCTTCCGTGCATACGTGCGGTGCCTTGACGCGCAGCGCCTCGGCGGCCAGTTGCGTCAGAATCGCGTCGACCGTCAGAGAAGTGTCTGCCACCAGTAACGGCCGCATGCGGCGCTTCGTGATGGCATGCAACGAATCGTGGTCGAATTCTCCCGCAAACAGGACCGTGCAATCCCCCAGCAGTGACAACAACGGATGATCGGTCGCGAATATCCCCTCCGCGGCTCGTCTCGTTTCCTTGTTGGTGATCTGCTTGTTGGCCAGATCGAACACCAGCGCTGCCCGGCATCCCGCGAAATCCTTCGACAGTCCCGCGGCATCATCCATCGCCAGGGCAATTCTCATGCATATCCTTGCAAAAACTTTTGAGAGAAACGCATCTCAAGCGTTTTCCAGCCATCTGCTTATTTCGCCGGCTGGGTCGCGGCTTCCAGAGATTTCAGGCGTGCTTCCAGAGCGGCCTTCTGCTTCCGCAGCGCCGGAAGTTCCGGATCATCATCGAAGCCATCACGCTTAGAAATTTCAAAGTTGATATCCGCCAGATTGAGTTGCAGATTGACCACATTGAGCTGGCCCACCGCCTTGGCATAGGCAAGCTGGCTGGCGGTCACATCCGCGCCCGATTGCAGTGCCTGGCCGTAAGTGATGCCGGCATGGGCGGCCACCTCGCGGGCGTTGGCCATGTCCACCTGCAGTTGCACGTGCCGAATCCAATCCGTCCGCGGATCGTCCTGCGGATTCAGGCGGCTGCGTTCCGACTTCCAGTACTCTGCCGGATGCTTGTTCCCCGCAATGATCGCATTCGAGCGAGCTTCCAATTCTACGCCGCGCAGGTGCGCGATCTTGGCCTTCACTTCCGGCGTCTGCGCTTCATGCGAAAGCACTTTCTGTTGGTAAGCTGCATTTTCTGCAGCGGACAATTGCTCGGCCCGCAACTGCGTCAGTTGCATGTGCTCGCGCCACAGTTTCACCTGATTCTTGATGAGCTCGAGTTCATCGTTGTTTTCCGCCTCATAAACCGGATGGTCCGCCGCCCAGATGCCCCATGCCCCGTCGAGCGTGGCGTAGCCTTTTTCAATCGACGCAGCCAACGCCGAAGTCTTGCCGAAAACCTGGTCCTGCTTGATCGCGTCACGCTCCTCGACGGGAATTTCGTGCAGCTTCTTGAATTCCGGAATCAGCGCCTCCAACTCCGCCTTGTCCTTGTCGATCTGCTGCGCCACCGGAAGCTGCTTCAAAATATATTCCCGGCATTTCTCATCGTGCCAGACGCCGGCGATCTGCGTCAAGAATTGCTCCTCCGTGACCTTGCGGATGATCAACGTGACCGGCACATCGCCGTTGGAATCGTAGAGTTTTTCCGTCAGCAGCCGATAGTTGCGCCCGAAACGCATAACCGGGTAGACCCAGTTCTCATACGCGATGGGGTTATCCATAAACGATTGCGACAAGTGCTGAATGCCTTTGAATTGCAGTGCCACCTGCGGATCATCGCGGAGAATGCGCGTGCGGTCGGCATCGGGATCTTTCGCGGCCGGAGTTTCCTTGGGGGCATCCACCGCGGGCTTGGTCGCGGCAGGCCCGAAAATTTTCTCCCCTTCCTGATCCACCGCTCGCGTGGCGCGTTCCGGATCACCCTTGAACATCCACCCATTGGGCCCGGCCGAAACGCCCCAGCCCTGGAAAGTGAGCAATTCATCGAGGGCGTAAGTTTGTTTTTTTCCGGCCTGGGTAAACTCGAGCAGGATCAGCGCCCGGTCGCCGCGGATGCGGGGGAAATCCTCGACATTGCCGACCCAGAAATCCGCATCACGAAATCCCGCCTCGCGCATCGACCGCATCAGGATGTCTTTCGTCGTCGTGACGCAGGCAATCGTTTCGTGCAGGAAGTCTGACGGCCGACCGCACAACGCCACCTCCACCCACGTGGTCATGTGCTGATTCCAGAATGCTGCCGGAATCGTGATCTGGTGATTCTGCTTGTCGATCGCGGGTTGAACGATCGTAATCGGCTGATCGTTATTCTTCGCCGGCTGAGACGCAATGCCCGGAATCATGGGCGGGCCGCCTTCAAGCTGAGCCAGCGCCACGCCGGCAGCCGCGGATAACACGGCGAGTGAGACCACAGCAGTCAGTTTCCGATTTCCAGTTTTCAGCTTCATAAGTTTTCCAATTTTCAGCCAATACATGATTGCCCGGGATGGCCAATGGATTATAACTCTAATAGCGTTGCCGTGGAGGGTCACGTCGTTACGCAGTTCGTCGATGGGAGACAATACCATGCGCTATGCGGTGATTATGGCCGGTGGAGCGGGCACTCGACTCTGGCCGATGTCGCGCACGGGCAAGCCCAAGCAGTTGCTGCGGTTCATGGCTCCGGAGAGTGCCGGCGATCCGCAACGATCTCTGCTGAATCTGGCCGCATCCCGGCTACGCGGGCTCGTGGAGCCCAAGGGAATCTATATATGCACCGGCGCCAGCTATGCCCGGCAGGTGCTGGAGGATCTCCCGATGCTGCCGGCAGAGCAGATCCTCGGCGAGCCGATGGGGCGCGATACCGCCAACGCCGTCGGCTTCTCCGCGGCCATCCTCGCCAAGCGCGATCCGGACGCCTCGATGGCCATCCTTACCGCTGACCACGTGATCGAGCCAGTACCCGTTTTCCAGACAGCCCTGCGCACCGCTTTCGAAGCCGTCGAAAAGCATCCGGAATTCCTCGTCACCTTCGGCATCACACCCACCTTCGCCGCCACCGGCTACGGATACGTCCAGCGCGGCGAAGAACTCAAGGACCTGCCGGGAGTGTTCCGTGTCCAGGCGTTTCGGGAGAAGCCTGACGCAGCTACCGCCGAGAAATATGTTGCTGCTGGAAATTACGCTTGGAACAGCGGGATGTTCGTCTGGAAAGTCAGGACGATCCTCGATCAATTGAAACAGCATTTGCCCGCAAGTTACGAAGGCCTGATGAAAATTGCCGCGGCGTGGGACACCCCGCGGCAGATGGAAGTGCTTAATGCGGTCTATCCCACTCTCCCGAAAATTTCGATCGATTTCGCTGTGATGGAAAAAGCCCCCCACGTCGCCACCGTCGCCATGCCCATCAAATGGCTCGATGTCGGAAGCTGGCCCAGCTTCGGCGAAACGCTCGCCGCTGATGGCAACGGCCATCGCACCGCCGGCGCCAAGGTGCTGCATCTGGCATCCAAAAATGTCCTCGTCGTCAGTGATGAGCCCGAACATGTGATCGCCACCATCGGCTGCGAAAACATGATCATCATACATACTGCCCAGGCAACGCTTGTCTGCCCCGCCGCACATGCGGAGAAGATCAAGGCGTTGGTGGCCGAGGTCGAGAAGGCACACGGGAAAAATTTTGTTTGATCACGACGTCCCCAGTTTTACGGAGTAACCTATCATGGGAATGATGGACGATGCGGTGCCGGATCGCTACGAACACAACCCCATGCTGGCGATCGTCGAAAATTTCGTGCTCGACGCCATCGGCCAGCTCGATGCCGAGAGTGCCGCCAAGCTGAGTGCCATCGTCTGCAAAACCTTTGGAGGCACCGATTGGCGCAAGGTGATCCGCGATCAATTCGGTCTTCCGCCGGATACCGAAAAGCAGCTCCGTGCCGCCTGGAAACAACGCCAGGAAGAAGCCGACGCGCAGCAGAACGACGTCTCGCCGGAGGAATTTGCCCAGGACGCCGCGGATAATATCGTTGCCGACACCGGCTCCTGACCCGCGCCGCCAGCAATTAATCTCGAATCGTCGTTTCGTGTCTTCGTGACTTCGTGGTTAAATACTCACATGCGAGTCATCGGCATTGATTACGGACTGAAACGCACCGGCGTCGCCATCGGCGAAACCGGCGCCGATTCCGCCGGAATGGCTCTCCCGTTCGAAATGTTCGAAAACCTGCCCGACGCCCAACTCGCCGCCGCCATCGCCCAGCTTGTCCGGCGCGAAGGCATCGAAACCATCGTCGTCGGTCTTCCTCTCAACGCCGACGGCAGCGTCTCCCAGCAAAGCAAACTGACCGAACGCTTCATCCTGACGCTCCAGCAGCACGTCGTCCCGGGCGGCGGCGGTGCGGAAGGGGGCGGGGGGGGGGTGCCCATTCATCGTGTCAGCGAGTATCTTTCCAGCCATGGCGCCGAAGGCAAACTCGCCGGCCACTTCACGCGTCTGCAAAAACGTCAGCGCGTCGACGCCCTTGCCGCCGCTCAAATCCTTCAGGATTGGATGGATGGACAACGCCCGGGTTGATCTATCCTTGGGAACACTTCTGAGCCAGTGGCTCACTCACCGCGGTAGGCGCATTTACTTGTGCAGGTTTCATGCACCGTAATCTGGTGCAGAATCGGTAACTGCGGCTTCAGTCGGCCCCAGATCCAGCGGGCGATATTCTCGGAAGTAGAGTTCTCCAACCCCGGCACTTCATTGAGGAAACGGTGGTCGAGCTGGTCTTCCAAAGGCTTGAAAAGGGCCTTCAAATCCCCGAAATCCATCAGCCACCCGGTATGGACGTCTACCGGTCCGCGGATTGTTACCTCAATGCGAAAAGAATGCCCATGCAGCCGCGCACATTTATGTCCACTTGGCACGTTGGGCAGGCTGTGGGCAGCCTCAAACCGGAACTCTTTCGTGAGTTCGACGATAGGGGGGGTAGGTGACGAAAAATCGCTCATAAATAGAATTCTAACAAATTTTCATGCGAATATCGTGTATTCCGTGTCGTATGATATACTGCGAGACCGGGCAGGAGTCTGGCCGTGATCCGCGGGCGTGGTGTTCAGGGCTGCGGGTCGGCTCTCTACTTAAAGGGTTAACATGAAGAAAAGTCGAGGGTTTACGCTTATCGAGTTGTTGGTGGTGGTTTCGATCATCGCCCTGCTCATCTCCATCCTGTTGCCGAGCTTGGGCAAGGCGAAGGAACTGGCCAACCGGGCGCATTGCGCGGCGAACCTGCGCGGCATCACCCAGTCGTTGACGGTTTACGCGCAGTTCAATGAGTCTTCATTTCCTATCGCCAACCCGCCGGCTGCCGCTGGCACTAGTTACGACGTGACGACCGCCGCTGCGCACACTACTACAACGGCAGACAGTACGATGGCAAGTTTGTACGCGTCCTCGGCTCCGAATGGTTGTCCGACTTCAGCCCTGTGGATACTGAACCTTCAGCGGCTGGCACAGCCGAAGCTGTTCCTCTGTAAATCAGATAAATACGTCGGTTCTCCAGCACCTTTGATGGACCCCACCGGAAATTACTATAACGGCTTCTCGGACAACGTTAATATCGGTTCTCAGTACAGCTACGCCATTGCCTATCCGTGGCTCCCATCTACTTCTTCTTCTGCCGGCCTCGCTCCGTGGTGGCGCGGTAAAGACCAGGATTCCACTATGGTTTTGGTTTCGGATATGCCTCCTGTCTTGACCGCAACGTTGCCCAAAGGCGACCCGAACATCTCGACCAACAATTCCCCCAATCATGATGGTGCCGGTCAAAACGTGGGATTCGCCGATACCCACGTCGATTTTTGTCGTGACCCTTATGTCGGGCAGGGTAATGACAATATCTTCTCGGTTCGCGCTGCGGCCGATGCATCCTCGGTCAAAGGCACACCACTCAAGTCGGCTGGCGGCGCTCTCCCGAGTGCACTTACGACATCTGTGTTCCCCTACGATGCCGTGATGGTGCCCGCGCGTAGCACTACCAACGGTGGTGTGCAGTAACGAGCCCATCCCTCGAATTGAACACCGAGCACCGCGTGACCCGCGGTGCTTTTTTTATGCGCATGCACTCTTGTTACGAGGCCTGTGTCGCTTCTTCAGACCGATGTCTCCCCATCTGTTCGCGTGGGGCACTTCACACCGCTATACTTTGCCGCAAATGGTCGAATCATCTGAACAGAAAAAATCCCGCCCGCCCAAGTGGCTCTTTGCTCTGGGACCGGACGATCTACCCGCCGAGGTGACGGTCGACGGCATCACCTATCGTTTCGTCGATCTCTTCAAGCACGACTTCTTCGCGGCCACCGGTCTCTACCAGCGCACCGATACCGGCCAGCGTGCCGTGCTGAAATTGCAGCGTACCTACCGCCTCTTCATCCTCCCCATGAAATGGCTCGGACGCATCGTCGCCAACCACGAGATCGACATTTACCAGCGTCTCCAGGGCGTCCGCGGCATCCCCGGCTTCTGGGGACGCGTCGGACCCACCGGCTTTCTCCACGAGTTCATTCCTGGGCAGGACCTCCACGCCGGTCTGCCTCTCACGCCGGAGTTTTTCGAAGATCTCAAACGCCTGTTGGAAGATCTTCACGCACGCCACATCGCCTACGTCGATACCAACAAACGCGAGAACATCCTCTACGGCGAAGACGGAAAGCCATGGCTGATCGATTTTCAGATTTCCTTCCAGGCACCGCGCGGCGACCACTCATGGTTTATTCGCCGCTGGTGGCTCGGACGCTTCCAGCGCGCAGACTGGTACCACTACTACAAGCACAAGTCCCGACTGCTACCTGCAGCGTGCTCCCCCGCAGACTTGAAACGCGCCGAGCAGCGCGGCCCCCTGCACAACCTTCATCGCCTCATCGCCAATCCTTATCGCGCCCTCCGCCGGCGGTACCTCCGCCGCTTCGACCTCAGCAAGACGCGGTAGCCCTCTGAACTTTCAATCTCAAAGTCCGCGTAACTCCGGCAGCATCTCCGGCAGTTGCACCTCCGGGTGCTCCGCCAATTTCCTCAAGATGTCTGCATGTTCGCAGTGGATGTGCTCAAGAATTCCCTGACACTCCGCCAGCGTTCCGCCCGCATCGGCTCCGCGTGGTGTACGGATCACCGAAAGAAGGGTGCACTCCGGACCGCCGTGGATGCCGTATGTAAATTGCTCAATGCGTAGGTGGCCCACGCGAAGGTAATGTGTCAAATATTTTTGATCGCGGAAATACGAGAGCAGGTACGTCACCATCGATGCGATGGCACGCTGTTCTGTAAGCGTGGAAGATTTGTGATGGGCATTATCGATGCGCAACGCGTGCTGAATGATCGCACCGGTGGGGCGGTGAATTAGGAATAGTTGCTCGATCGAGGCGGGGGCGGCTTTCCGCTGAAATGCATGGCGGAAGAAGTCCGCAATGCGGCTTGGCAGGCAAAGGTATGAATACCAAACATTCGGCGTGGCGGGTTGAGGCAGCAATTGTTCGATCGGCACGACAGCACCCAATCGGGATATCGGACTTCAATCCCGCTTGTAACCAACTGCCTCACCGTACTTTATCGAGCAGATCTGAAGCTGGGTTAAGGGGCAGAAGTGCATCCTGAATGGGGCAGGGCTCGAAATGCTGCTCTCGCGAATTAACCAAACCCTAGCGCGTGCTTAACAGTGGTTATGCATGGCCCACCTACTATCCCCACTCGAGGAAGGACTTCAAATTATTCCCTATTTCGAAGGAGTGTCTCATGTTGAGTTTCTGGAAACTGTGTGTGGCCGGCGTGGCCGCAACGCTCGTCTCGCTGGGGGCGATGCCCGCCCAGGCGCAAACCCGCGTTCAGGGCTCCGGCGCGACTTTCCCGGCTCCGTTGTATGCCAAGTGGATTGAAACCTATAACGCGGCGCACGCTGATACCAAGGTCGATTATCAGGCCATCGGTTCCGGTGGCGGCATCAAGGGCATCACGTTCCGCACCGTCGCCTTCGCCGGCTCTGACGCCCCGATGACTGCCGATCAGGAGAAAGCCGCTCCCGCCAAGATCCTCCACCTCCCGATGGTCGCCGGCCCCGAGGTCATGATCTATAACCTCCCCGAACTGACCGAGAAACTCAAACTCGACGGAGCGACCATCGCCGACATCTACCTCGGCAAGATCAAGAAATGGAATGATGCGAAGATCGCCGCTCTCAATCCCGGCATTGCTCTTCCCTCCAAGCCTGTCGTTGTTGTTCACCGCGCGGATGGGTCCGGAACGACCTTCATCTTCACCAACTACCTCTCCAAGGTCAGCAAAGAATGGTCGGAAAAGGTCGGCAATGCCACGGCCGTGGAATGGCCCCTGGGTCTGGGTGGCCCCGGTAACAAGGGCGTAGCCTCCGCAGTCCAGAGCACCGTCGGCGCCATTGGTTACGTCGAATTCGCCTTCGCCTCGAAGGAAAAAATCCCCTACGCCACCCAGATCAACAAGGATGGCAAAGCGGTCAACGCCAGCATCGAAGGCGTCGTCGCTTCCATCGCCGCGTCGGTCAAGGAATTTCCTGAGGACCTCAAGGTCGGCATCACCGACGCCCCCGGCGCGGATTCCTATCCGATCTGCGGCTTCACTTATCTGCTCGTCTACGAAGACCTCTCCTATCTCAAGGACAAGGACCTCGCCACCAAACTCGTCGACTACATCAAGTGGTGCGTGACCGACGGCCAGGAAACCGCCAAGGATCTCGGCTACGCCAAACTGCCCAAGGAAGCGCAGGAAAAAGTGCTCGCCAAGCTCAAGACCATCAAGTTCGACGGCGAAGCATTGTTGAAGTAACCGTTTTTGAAACGCGCCGGAATTGATGACCCGGCGTAGCCGAAATAGGGGCAGTTCCTGTTGACCGGAAGCAGGAACTGCCTTGTTTCGCCTGGATTAGTCTGATTATGAGGGTCGTTGAATGTCAGACCTGCCCGTGATGCCGCCTGCGGCGCCGCTTCGCCGGCGTGCGAATTCCGCCTGGCTCCGCTTTGTGGATTTCCTCACCTTCGGCGGTGCGTTTGGCGGCACCATGACCCTCATCGGCCTCCTCGCACTGCTCATCGGCACGATCCTCATCGGCGCCTTTCCCTCCATCCACCAGTTTGGCTTCAGCTTCTTTACGACCTCCATGTGGAACCCGGTCACGGCCCGTTTCGGCGCTTGGCCCTACATTTACTGCACCCTCGTTACGTCCCTCGTCGCACTCGTCATCTCCCTGCCGGTCAGCCTGGGTTCAGCTATCTTCCTCGTCAAACTCGCCCCCAAAATCCGTTTCCCGATCCCGTCGGCTTTGCTGGGCAAATCCAGCCCCAGCGGCTGGACGCTTCTCAACCCGCGCATCTTTGTCACCGTCACCAGCTTTCTCATCGAACTCCTTGCCGCCATCCCCTCGATCGCCTACGGCCTCTGGGGCGTCGCCGTGCTCGTCCCCATCATGCAGGAATCCATCCAACCTTTCCTGGCCGATAGCGTGATCCTTTCCGATTTACCGCTGTGCGGTTGGCTGCCCCATTGGCACGTCGGTTTGTATCTGGCGCACATTCCCGGCATCGGGATACTCTTCGCCGATCCTGCTGCGGGCTCCAACATGTTCACTTCCAGCGTCGTACTGGCCATCATGGTCACCCCCATCATGACGGCCATCATCCGCGATGTGCTTGCCGTCGTCCCGCCCGAACTGGAACAAGGGGCACTCGGCCTGGGCGCCACCTGGTGGCAAGCCATGAAACTGGTCATCGGCTTTTCCAAGATGGGCATCTTCGGTGCCGTCATCCTCGGCTTCGCCCGCGCCATGGGCGAAACCATGGCCGTCACCATGATCATCGGAAACTCCCGCCCCAGCAGCTATTCCCTTTTCTCGCAAGGCCAGACCATCGCCTCCCTTCTGGCCAACCAGTTCAACAACGCCGACACCGACTCCGAACGCCAGGCCCTCTACTTCACCGCGCTCATCCTGCTCATGATCACCATGCTCATCAACGGCATCGCCCGCGTCATCCTGCTCCGCGTCACCGCCGGAGGAAAACACAAATGACCTTATCGCCACGCAACCCGAGGGCCGCGCAATGACTCTCGCCATCGAACCGATTACACCGCTCCCCGAACTCCACCGCGGCCGTTCCCTGCACAACGTTTGGGCGCGCTTCGTCAACCGCGTCGCCGTCCTGCTTTGCTGGACCAGCGCCCTGGTCACCATCGGCGCGCTCTTTCTGATCTTCGGCTACATCGTCTACAAAGGCGTCTGGGCGCTGACCGGCCTCGAATTCACCACCCATTTTCCCTGGTTCGATTTCACCCACTTCCACCTCAACGCCACCTTCTTCACCAGCCTGCCCCGCCCTGGCGACGCCGTCGGCGGCATGCGCAATTGCATCGCGGGCACACTCGTCCTCATTGCCATGGCCTCGGTCATCGGCATTCCCGTCGGCATGCTCTGCGGCATCTACCTTGCCGAATACAGCAAGGACAACCTCTTCTCACATTCCGTCCGCCTCGTCGTCGACGTCCTCGCCGGCGTCCCCTCCATCATCGTCGGCGTGCTCGCGTACTCCCTGGTCGTCCGCCCCATGGGCAATAACTCCGCGTGGGCCGGTGCCGTGGCCCTGGGCTTCATCATGTGCCCCATCATCGCCCGCACCACTGAAGAAATGCTCAAACTTGTTCCCAAAGCCCTGCGCGAAGCCTCCATCGGCCTGGGCGCCTCCAAATTCCAGACGCTTTTCCGCGTCGTCATCCCCGCCGCCGCCAGCGGCATCATCACCGGCGTCATGCTCTCCGTCGCCCGCGTCGCCGGCGAAACCGCACCCCTCCTCTTCACCGTCCTCGGTTCCGATCAGCCGATCTTCTCCATGAACAGTCACTTCCCCTTCTTCCATGCCGATCTCAACAATGCCTTTCCCTCCCTCACAGCCCAAATCTACAAGTACGCCACCAGCGCCGAGCCCGAATGGCTCAAGGAAGCCTGGGGCGGCATGCTCGTCCTCATCATGATCGTGCTCATCATGAACATCATGGTCCGCGTCGTCACCGCCAAGAAGATGGCCGGCCGCCACTGATGCCCCACCTCAACGCTGCGCCGCATCCGGCGTATTGCCCGCGAGGATCGCCGCATTCCGCGCCCACATCGCCGGCTTGGCCCGCCGATGCGCCCGCCCCCGCGTCGCCACATCCCAATCCTGCTCCGTCCAATCTGCAATCACCTTCAGCGATATCCGCGGCGCTGGCGCCCGTGCCGCAAAATCCGCTTCGCTCGTCGCAAGCGGCTTGCGATTGAACGGGCACACCTCCTGGCAAATATCGCACCCCACCAGAAAACCCGCCTCCGCCATCGGCCCATGAAGCGTCTCCGGTATCTCCCCACGATTCTCCAGCGTCTGGTAGCTGATGCACTTCGTCGCATCCACCGCGTACGGAGTAATCGCATCCGTCGGGCACGCCTCAATGCACCGCGTGCACGTCCCGCAATGATCCCCCATCGCCGCGTCCGGCATCATCTCCAGCGAGGTAATCAACTCCCCCAGCAGAAACCACGACCCATGCTTCGGATGAATCAGCAGCGTATGTTTTCCGATCCACCCCAATCCCGCCGCCGCCGCCAGATCCCGCTCCAGCACCGGCCCCGTATCCACATACGACCGCGCCGTGAACCCCGCTGCGTCGGCCGGTAACTGGGTCCGCAGCCGCTTCTCCAGTACGATCAGCTTCTTCTCCATCACCTTGTGGTAATCCCGCCCCCACGCATACCGCGCGATCCTCCCCGCCTTCTCATCGTCCTGGCCCGCTTCCCCCGTCGCCTCCTCCTGCCAATACGCCATCCCCACCGAAAGTATTGACTTCGCCCACGGAAATTTCTTGGTCACATCCAGGCGTTCATCCAGATTCCGCGCCAGATATTCCATCGTCCCATGCTGCCCCGTCTCCACCCACCTTCGGTACGCTTCGCCGTGCGGCGCTGCGGCTGGACGTGAAACTCCCGCCAACTCAAACCCGCCCTCGCGCGCCAGAGACTTCGCCAAACTCGCAATTTCAAATGGATCAAGCGCCATCGCCAGATTGTAACGACCGCCCCCCGCACGTCACATCCGCGCAACGCCATATCCCCGCCCCGTCCCATCTCACGCACCACGGCCCCATGCCCACGCTTACGCTTGGGCCTTCGCCGGTTCCGCCGCCTGACGCAGTTCCGCCGGCGCATCCGTTTCCTTCATCGCTTCGGTCTCTTGCTCATCTTCTTCCAGCGTCACTTCCGTCATGTGCTGCAGCGCTTCCTGGCTCGCCTTCTCCATCACTGGACTGATCACTTCCGGTATCGCCGGCTCGCGCGTGCTCACCATCCAGAACCGCACGCCGAAATACATCACGATCAGAACCGACACGCTCACCCCAATAATGATGATCAGCGTATTGGTGTCGACCTCGGCCAACATGGGAAAAAACGCACTCATACTCATAAAACCCCCTGGGGCCCGAAAGGCCCGGACGAGATGTGATCTATCCGCACAACGATCATATCGCGTGAATGTCGCAGTTGGCTACAAAAAAGTCTAAGACACTCTTAATTTACTTCCCCAAGAACCATTCGACCGCCTATCGCGCGACTGTGAATAGGGTTCTCTCGGAAGCTTTAAACCCCCCACCTTTGCGCAAACCGTCCCCCGCCTACCCCTTCAATACCCGCTTCCACTTCGCCAACTGCACCTTCAGCGACTTCGTCCCGCCCGCCCCGTGCGACCGATACGCCTTCACCACCCGCGCCGCGCCCAGGCATCCGTAGACATTCTCCCCAATCGCTGCCGATTTCTCCTGCATCACCTCCAACTCCAACTGCGAAAGCCCCGTTAATCCCCGCTTTTCGCACTCCGCCACCAGCGATCCCACAATATGATGGGCCGTCCGGAACGCCACGCCTTTCTGGACAAGGTACTCCGCAAACACCGTCGCATCCGAGAACCCCTCATCCAGCCGCCCCGCGATCTGCTCCGGCAGCACCGTCGTGTGCAGCACAATCGCTGCCGCCATCGTCAGGCAGGCCTCCACCTGGTCGTATGCAAAAAAGATAGACCGTTTGTCCTCTTGCATGTCCCGGTTATACGCCAGCGGCTGACCCTTCATCATCGTCAGCAGCGCCACCAACTGCCCGTACACCCCGCCCGTCTTTCCCCGAATTAGCTCCAGCATGTCCGGATTCCGCTTCTGCGGCATCATCGAACTGCCCGTCGTAAACGCATCGCCAATCTTCATGAAGCCAAACTCGGTCGTCACATACAAAATCCATTGCTCTGCCCACCGCGACAAGTGCATCGCGATCATGCTCAGATCGAACGCCAGCTCGCACAAAAAATCCCGGTCCGAAATCGAGTCCAGCGAATTGTCCGTCACCGTCGGCATTCCCAGCAGCTTCGCCGCCTTATGCCGATCGATCGGCAACGTCGTTCCGCCTACCGCCCCGGCCCCCAGCGGACTGACATTCACCCGCTTCAAACAATCCTCCAGCCGCTGCTTGTCCCGCTCCAGCATCTCACAATACGCCAGCATCTCGTGCCCCGCCACGATCGGCTGCGCCCGCTGCAGATGCGTAAACGACGGCATCGGCCAATGCCCCTGCTCCGCCGCCATCTTCACCAAAGCCCTCTGCAGATCCGAAACCTTCCCCAGCAAAATCCCGATCGCCTCCCGGCACCACAGCCGGATATCGAGCGCCACCTGATCGTTCCGCGACCGCCCCGTGTGCAACCGCCGCCCCGGCTCGCCGATCCGCTTAATCAGCTCCCCTTCCACGGCCATGTGAATGTCTTCCTGCGTCACATCGCAGTGGAACTTGCCCGATTGAATATCCCGCAGGATCGCGTCGAGGCCTTTCTTGATGGCGGCGAGGTCGGCCTTGGAGAGCAGGCCGACGGAATGGAGCATCGTGGCATGCGCCACCGAGCCCAGGATATCGTGCTTGGCCAGCCGGTAATCGAACGAGAGCGATTCCACGAACTCTACCGCCAGCGCATCCTGCGCCTCGCCGATGCGCGCCTGCCACGACTTCCCTTTGCCGGCAGCAGCGGTGGGGGAGTTCAATGCGGTCTTCGCTTTCGATTTCTTGGCCATCTGAGGGCTCCTTGGGGTTAAATGCACCGCCGATTATGCGGCGAGCGGGCGGGGGAAACAATAAAGCAGGAACGGTAATCCCACAAAGTGGTGCCAGAAAGTGGTGCCCACGCCCTCGTCGGCGGTTTGGCATGCGGAATGCCGTTGAGGGCACGGCCAGCACATTTACTGGATTTCAAAATCGGTACTCAGCTTGATCAGGTGCAATCAAGAGAGGGCATTGTGGGCGTGAACTTGTCGGACGTAAGGAGGAATTGTTCTTGCGGGGCGTCGCCCACAGGGTCATGCTGCTGTTACGCAAACAAAACGTTGAGACAGAGCAACTGCGTCTCCGTTTCGCTCATCCTGAACCAACACCATTGTTGCCGAAGGCCATGGCTGGCGCGAGCGATCATAAGATACATTTAGATGATAACTTATATGCTAACCTTGAGGCATTGACGTGGGTCCCCGTTGCTGTCGTCTAGTGTCGTGTCACACAATTTAGCTTCCGAGGTTGCGCTTCACGACGGTGTAGCCAAAGACTGCCGCGGCTTCTTCAGTTGCGATCGGGAGGGCAGCATCGAGGAACGTCTGGAACTCATGCGCAAGCGACTCGACAGTGTGGACGACGCTTGACATACCATTTCCAGGAAACTTGGGATTATCTCGAATGTGCAAAACTCCTGCCGAACCACCGGCGGAGATCGCAGACCGATGTTTGCTAACATCGTGATATTCAAAAAGGCGAGCTAATAGCGTTTCGTTCGCCTTAAAGTGTGCAACGACTCGCGGAAAGTGCTTCTGATAACCGGCACGCGGATTCTGCCTGTCCGAGGAGCCTCCTCCGAGAATGTTTTGGGGGGATATCTGTCGCAGCGCTTTGGGGTCGGTGATGTCGCAGAAGTCCGATTTGGATTTGACGAATCCAAGTGCATTGAGTGAGAAGACAAAACACTCAATTGTCGAATCCATGGCAAAGAAGATAAGACCGGCGTGAGATTCGCAGCCAATGCTCCAGTCATTCGGATTTTCGTCTGCCGGAAAATCCGTCTGAAAGCGATGGAGCGCAGTGTACTCTCGATCTACTGCGCTGATTCGGGCTAGCATACCCTTAAGACCATTTCGGAACGTCAATAACCAGTTGTCGTGGTCGCCAAATTGGGGATCCATGACGACTCTACCAGAGATATCCCACAAAGCGTTGTAGGTCCCGATGACATTCACAAAGTTGAGTTCAAACGGATGAAACATGTGGGCATTATAGTCGCTCGCTGCTGCGCGAGCCAGACAGCAACTCTGGCCGTTGCACGGGTAGTGGTGTGCTGCACACACCCAATTTGTTGTCTGTGGAGATTCGAACGAGCGCAACCGGGACACAGTTGTTCTGTCTCGATCCTCTCCAACCATCCGGGCAAATGAAGCTTACGCATTTAAATCGGTACTGCTACATACTTCAGGATAAAAACCTGCAAATCGACAAGGACGGTGTTTGAGAAGCAAGAATCAAGAAGCAAGAAACAGGAAGAGGTATTCCTCCGCCCCCTCCCCCCGTCTTCTCCCTTCATCATTTAGCATTCATAATTCATAATTCATTTCGTTCCGTCAGTGGTCACCCTCATAGAAGAACTGTTCACGGGTGATCTTGTCGTTCTTCACCGTGTAGAGGGCAACTTCTTCCAGCGTCAGGCGCTGGCCGGTGGCTTTGCGGGTGATGTCGAGGGTGAAGAAAACGGTGAACTGGCCGGCCGTATCGGTGCCGCCGCTGAAGAAGGGGCCGCGGACCGTTTCGCCGTGGAAGTCGTTTACTTCGGCCCAATGCCGCGATTTCTGAATCACCGGCCCCTGCCCCTTGGTCTCGGCGCCGTCGCCTTCGACCGAAATAATGTCCGGCGCGTACATCGTCTCCATCACATCAAAGTTCTTCCCCTGGCGGCACAACTCCACAAACTTTTTAGCTACGCTTTGCACGCTCATAATAAATTCCTCTCAAAATAATCCCTCAGCAATCGACCGCCCGCAGACAGTGGCGGGGTCGGGGGGGGGCGGAATGGCGGTCTCGCGAAGCGATTCCCGCCGGCACTGCTGCGTTCAATGACTATAGGCCGCCGCCGCACCCTCCGTCCCGCCCTCCCCCCGCTTTCTCCGTTCAACGTTCAGCATTCATCGTTCACCATTCCCCTCCCGTTCTTCCCTCCGTGCGTTCCGTGTCCTCCGTGGTTTAATTCCGTGGCGATCTCCCCCGAGGAATCCGCGCAGGTGCGCAAACTCACGCCCTTGCACGCCGGCAAGAATCTGGCGCCCCATTACTAGACCTGCACCCCATTTTTCGCCATAATTCAGCCCAAGCGCCGATGATAAGCGCTCACGCACACAGTTCACCGCTTCTTTCTGCCAAGGATGGTCCCATGAAAGCTCGCCTTTTTGCGTTCCTTCTAGTGGCCTTTGCGGCCTTCTCCTTCGCCGGCTGCCACACCCACAACGCTACCTTCATCGATCCCTTCGCCGATCAGGATGTCGATACCCCTCTCGCCCCCGGCGAGTTCGGCCTGGTCAAGCTCGATCCCAAGGATTATCCCGACATGCGCATGGCCTGGTCCGATCGTGCCGGGCTCGAGCGGGCCATCGACAAATCCATCCAGTACCTGAACGCCCCCTCGAGCATTCACGGTTTCCCTTCCGGACCCAATGATCCGATCACGCACGATCAGGTGCTGGCGACGCTGCTGGACATCAAGCGCATGCTTCACGACCCGGCCATCACTGCCGACCGCTTCCAGCAGGAAGTCCTCGCCCGCTACGAAGTCTGGACCTCCAAAGGCTACAACCACAAGGGCGACGTCTGGTTCACCGGCTACTACACACCGATCTATCAGGGCAGTCCCACACCTACGAGTGAATTCAAGTATCCGATCTACGGCCGGCCAGCAGACCTGGTATCCGATCCTTTCACCGGTGACGTGCAAGGCACCTATCCCACCCGGCGCGAGCTTCTGCAATCTGGCAAACTCAACGGCCTCGAGATCATGTATTTCCGCAAGCCCATTGAGCCATTCATCATTCAAGTGCAGGGCTCAGCAAAGGTGATCTTGCCGAATGGTCAGGAAATGCTCCTCGGATTTGCCGGCACCAACGGACGTGAACATCGCGGTCTTGGGTCTGAACTGGTCAAGGAAGGCAAGATCGATAAGAAGCATCTGTCGCTTCCCACCGTGCTGGCGTACTTCGATGCCCATCCCGGCGAGCTCGATGAATATGTGATGCGTGATGATCGCTTTACGTTCCTGAAGCCGTACGGTGCTGGCGAATGGCCGTCGGGTTCGCTCGGCGTTCAGGTAACGGAGCACCGTTCTCTGGCCACGGACAAGAAAATTTTCCCCCGCGCCTCGTTCACGTTCATCGATGTGCCCAAGCCCACAGCTGACGGCAACACGGTTCCATACAAGGGATTCGTGCTCGATCAGGACACGGGCGGGGCGATCCGTGCGGCGGGCCGTGCGGATATCTATATGGGCATTGGTCCTGAGGCGGGCAAACTGGCCGGCCGCGAGTTTGCGCAGGGGCGTCTGTTCTATATTTTCATCAAGCCTGAATTTGCCCAGGTTTCACATCCCAACCTGACGAAAGCCCCAGCCAAGGGTGCGGCACCGGCCAAGTCCGGCGCTCCGGCGGCAGGGGGGCCAACGATGCCCGCCAAGGCCGGCGATTCGGAAATGTTCCCCGGCGCGGTCAAGAAAAACTGACCTGTCTGCTGGTTGCTCCAGTCTGATCCTCCAAACCTCGGGTTCGCGAACCCGAGGTTTTTTATGCGCGGACCGATAACTCGGCAAATACCTACATCGACATCCGGAAATAGTCGATGACCTAGTAGGACTCCCTGAAAAGTCCGCAGAGGACCGACCATGCACGGGCCCATGAATCTTCATCTCAAGCACATACCGACCATCGAGCTGTACAGAGTCATGGCCATCGGGGGAGTCATCGGTCTGATTTTGTCGTTCAGCATGCTTGCGTGGAAATGGCATCGCTCGCGTGCCAGCACGACGGAAAGTGCGCAGGCTCTTTCGCATTACGTCGACCTTCTGAGCACGTTTCAACTGTCGCTGACGAAAAATGTGGCCGATCAGAAGCAGCTTCTTGATGAAGCCCGGCAGGTGCAACGTGCTGCCGCGGACGGCCGCATCAGCAAGGAATTCTCGCTCTCGCGTCTGCAGGACATTCAGAACGACATCACGGCTCACCAGGACGATACGGATAAGGGGATGGATCAACTTCGAAAGGATCGCCAGCCCATCGAGGATGCAACACGGGATGAGTTGATCACGATACGGGCGTACGAGTACTGGCGGCCTCCGGTCATTTCAGCGGGCTTTGGTTTTGCGATCATTTCGCTGGCCGGACTCGTTTTGTGGATTCATCGCCAGCGTGTCGGTGTTGCGGCTCAGCCGGTCGTCGACGGTGAATTTGAGGAGCCGCCGAAGCCTCATCACGGGGCCAAGGCTGCACCGAAGCACCACGGCCCAGCGCACGCTCCTGCCTGAGATGACCGCCGGACTCGGCGTTGGCGGTATCTCCACGTTGATTACTCAATGAGGGGCTTAAGTTTGTTCGCGGGGCTGTCCGATAAGACCTGTTAGAGCAGAAAGTGCGCTCGCCACTGTCGAGTCTCGAGTCATGGATGACGCATGCCAGACGTACTAGACCAATCTGAAGTAGATGCCTTGTTAGCGGCGGTGGATTCCGGCGCGGTCAAAGAAGAGACTGCGGCCAAGGTTTTCTCGCGCAACAAGCGGATCACGGATGTGGAAATCCGGGACTACGACTTCAAGCGTCCCGAGCGTGTTTCGAAAGATCAGATGCGGGCGCTGGAGGCGCTGCATGAAGGATTCAGCCGAAATTTCGGGGCGGCACTTTCGGGTTATCTCCGCACGATTGTGGAAGTGACGGTAGCGAACATCGAGCAATTGACGTTCAGCGAGTTCATTCACGCGCTGCCGAACCCGACGTGTTTTAATCTGCTGAGCGCCAAGCCGCTGGACGGGCAGATGTGCCTGGAGATTTCGCCGCTGATTATTTATCCGATCATCGATCGGTTGCTGGGGGGATCGAGTGCCGATCTATTTATTCCGCAGCGTCCTTTGACGCAGATCGAATGGCGGCTGGTGAAGCGGCTGACCGACCGGGCGTTATCGAATCTGTCTGAAGCGTGGTCGGCGATTACGAAGATCGGTTTTGAATTGACGGAGACAGAGAGCAACCCGCAACTGGTGCAAATCGTTCCGCCGAACGAAGTGGTGGTCGTGATCGGCTTCGAGATCAAGATGGGCAATCGGGCGGGCACGATGAGTTTGTGCATACCGTATAACGTCATCGAGCCGGTGATGGGCAAATTGAGCCAGCAGAATTGGTTTACGTACACCAAGAAGACGGCGTCGGACGATCACATCAAGGCGATGCAGAAGAATCTGAGCGGCGCGCCGTTGATGGTGAAGGTGCTGCTGGGGCATACGTCGATCAAGGTTGAGGAGTTGATGAACCTTGTGCCGGGGGACATTATTCAATTGGAGAAGCCGGCCAGCGGCGAGATGATTGTGCAGGTGGAGGGGAAGAACAAGTTCACGGGGTTGATCGGTCAATACAAGGGGAAGCGGGCAATACGAATCAAGCGGTCCGTGCAGTCAGGGGAGCGGGTGGTTTAGGGGGCTTGGGTGGAGGGGGAACGCGGCATTTTATTTACAAAAGCGATAATACGGTAAATACCAATTTCTGGTTATAGAGATTTTTTTAACTTTTTTTGATCTGCACCCCGGAATAGGTATTTCCAGAGGTGAGTCAGCAGGAGGTCTATACAAGCCGCAAAATTGCGCAAATACTGCAAGTACTTAGTTTCTTCATCATCGTTATGTTACTTTAAGCTTATATTTATCGACAAAATGTAACAGTTTTGGAGTAGCGCAATCAAAGAAACAATTTGACCCGAACTGGTTGTCGGTGTAGTTTGTTATTAGAGAAAGTATCGCTGAGAGGCTTGGACATTTCGGAAAAAATTTAGTTTGAACGTCGGACTATTTGGGACCATAAAAGCGAGTATGTAGCCTTTTTATCCTTGTGGCAGATTGGAACTGGGGACTGGCGGGGGGAAAAAGCAGGGAACCAAGAGAGAGACAATCAGGGTGAGAGAGAACGGTACCGCTGATGCGTGTGCATGGCGGAGGGAGTCTCTTTCGAGGGTTGTCGCATGCGTAAGTCTCTTACTCTCGGGTTCAGTCGATTCAACAATAAATTGATTCTCGCCGCCGCCGTGGCCGCCGTGGCAGCGTTGTCGGCCGTGCCGGTTGCACGCGCGGGCATCGTGATCTGGGCTGGGCCTGGAAGCTCGACTTCCACGACGGCTTGGGCCACGGCAACTAACTGGGGCACGGGCGGCATCCCGGGAACCGGGAACGCCGCCGAGTTCAATACGACCTTCTCGAATCAGCCGAGCATCGCGGGCGCTACGAGCGTCCAAGGGCTCTGGCTGGCGGAAGGTGTCGGCCAGGCCGTGACGATTACCAACACGGGGCAAACGCTTACGATCGTGGGCACCGCCACCCTCAACACGCTTACCAACACGGGCATCCTGTTGGACGACAGCGGGAATCATAACCTGACCATCGGCACCGGTACGACCGCGGTTACTAATACCACCAGCTTCCGCGTCAACAACGCCGCCACCCTGGAAATCCAGGGCTCGCTGGCCATCACCGCCGGCAAGGTCTTGACCCTCACCGGCAACAACGCTTCCGGCAACATCATCATCAGCGGGTCCACCACAAACACCACCGGGGCCATCACCATCAACACTCCAGGCACCGTGACCCTCAGCGGCAACAATCTGAATTCCGGCACCACGACTTTGACCGCCGGCAAGTTGAACATTAACCACGCCCATGCTCTGGGCACGGGCACCCTTTCGCTCAACGGCGGCACCGTCGCCAATATCACCGGCAGCGCCCTGACCTTGTCCACCAGCCAGAACGCCACCCTCGGCGGCAACGTCACCTTCGGCAACGCCGCCGATACCGGCGGCAACGGCGATATCAGCTTTGGCGGGTCCTTAACCTACGGCAGCGCTCCTCGAATCATTACGCTCAGCGGCACCAACTCCACGTTCACTTTCGCCGGTAGCCTGATACAGAACAATAACACCGTTTCGGGTCTGACCGTGAACGGCGCAGGCAATACACTCGTGTTCGGTGGCTTGACCATCAATTCCGGTGGATCCGGTGGAGGAACTATTACCCTCCTTGGCGACGGAAACATCACGATCAACGGGGCGGTGATCAATGGCAACGGTGGTAATAGCCTCAAGTATAATGGCACTGGCGTGTTGATCCTCGCAGGCAACGGCAGCACCTACACCGGCACCACCACGATTACCACCGGCACGCTCCAGGTCGGCAACGGCGGTGCCACGGGCAATATCCCCGGCGGCATCACCAATAACTCCCAGTTGATCTTCAACCACGGGGCGAACTCTTACGCCCAATCGACCAATATCACCGGCACCGGCGCCGTGACGCAGACGGGCGCGGGCGCTTTGACGCTCTCCGGTGCCGCCAACACCTTCAGCGGTGGACTCACGATCGACACGGCCGGGGGCAGCGTTATCGCCAGCGGCTCCGGTGCGGGCAAGATCGGCTCCGGCACCGTCACCATGGCCAATACCACCACACTGGACCTCGGCGGCGTTAGCCGCACCATCGGATTGCTCGCCACCAGCGGTAGTGGCACCGCCGTTTCCATCACCAGCAGCACGACTGACACGGGGTTAACGCTCACCATCTCCGGGACCACCACACAGACTTTCGCCGGCGTCATCAGCGACGGCGTAGGAACCAGCCCCATCGCGCTGAGCAAAACCGGCACGGGCACGCAGATTTTTTCCGCCAATCAGTCCTATACCGGCGGGACAACGATCGCCGCCACCGGCAAGCTGCAACTCGGTAATGGCGGCACGACAGGTAGCGTCGTTGGTGCGATTGTCGACAACGGCGCTTTGATCTTCAGTCACGGTGCGAATGCTTTTGATCAAACGGCCAATATCACCGGCACCGGCACCGTCACCCAAACCGGCGCGGGTGCCTTGTCGCTCTCCGCTGCCGGCAACACGTTTAGCGGCGGACTCACGATCGATACCGCCGGCGGCAGTGTCATCGCCAACGACGCCAATTCCGGTGTACTCGGCTCTGGCACCGTAACCTTGGCCAACACCACCACGCTGGATCTTAATGGCGCTAACCGAACGACCGGATTGCTCGCCACCAGCGGCAGTGGTACTGGCGCGTCGATTACCAACAATGCGACCAATGCCTCGTCCATCCTTACGATTTCGGGCACAACTACCCAGACTTGGGCGGGCGTGATTAGTGACGGTGCGGGAACCAGCACCATCGCATTGACCAAAGCCGGAACTGGAACCCAGGTCATAAACAGTGCCAATACCTATTCGGGTGACACCATAATGAGTGCCGGCATCTTGCGGTTAAGCGGCGCGAGTCTTCCTTCGGCCAATTCGTTCACATCTTTCACCGGTGGCATTATCGAGCTCGCCGGAGGAGACGTGAATGAGACCCTCGCCGCCTCAGGCGCGGGGAATATGTCCATCAACGGTACCACACTGGGTTTCGGTGCCCTCGGCGCCGATCGCACCTTGAACTTGGGTAGCATTACTTGGGGTACAAACTTTACCGCATCAACGGCATTCCAACTCGGCTCAACGACCTCCGATCACAAGATCATCCTCTCCAGCGACATCGGCCTGAACGCCGGAATCCGCGTCATCAGCGCCATTCATGGCACCTCGACCGATGTCGACGCCGAAATCAGCGGCGACATTTCGGGAAACGATGCCGCCAATCGACTTTTGTTCCAAGGTGGCGGCAAGATCGTCCTTTCGGGTAATAACACCTTCAACAACGCCAACAGTACTGCATCGCTCGTGTTCGTGAAGGGTGGCACTACGCTGATCGTGTCCGACCTCGGCTCGTCCAATGCTGTCACTTCGAGTTCGTTGGGTACGTGGGGCTCCAATGCCCGGTCTGGCGAGGTCGACTTGGATAGCGGCATTCTCCGGTATGTCGGCGGCGCCCAAACGTCGAGCCGAATTATTTCCATCGGCACCGGCATCGGCTCGGGCACCCTCGGCGGCAGCGCCTCGCCCACGGGCACGATCGATGCTTCGGGTACGGGCGCCTTAGTCCTGACGAGTAACATCGTCGCCCGGACTCAAGGGACGGGGGGCTCGATGTCTCTGATCCTCTCTGGCACGAACACCGACCTCAACACGCTTCAGGGAGTTATCCCCCAAGCCGTCGCCTTGACGACAGGCGGATACAACAGTTTGAAGAAGACCGGCTCCGGCACGTGGGCGCTCGCCGGCGTAAGCACTTATTGGGGCGGCACCACGGTTAGAGCATCTGCCAAAAGTTTTCCGCGTTATACACTTGCGCAATCGCGAAGAATATGGTGAACTCTGTGCATGGCACGGAGGCCGCCACAACCTCATGCGGAGAATTGCACGCTCGCG
>Ga0114951_10001689_pt1 | contig 26540 bp, 25 predicted proteins | sample AM7aDNAmetaG_FD_88677 | JGI IMG/M metagenome (GOLD analysis project Ga0114951, IMG submission 88677) | Freshwater microbial communities from Finland to study Microbial Dark Matter (Phase II) - AM7a DNA metaG | ecosystem: Environmental > Aquatic > Freshwater > Lake | place: Finland: Lake Alinen... | reverse complement strand
TTTCCGCCAGATTTGCCAGGGTTGTATTTGTCCAAGGCGGGAAATATGAAACCAGGGCCTCATCCTCCCTGAAAACATGGGAAAAGGATTGAAGCAGATTTCCTTTATAAGTCGTGCCGGAAAGTGTTGACGGGTCTTTCGGTGCAAAAATGGTATTTTTTACTATCTCGTAACCCTTGCCGTCATAGGTAACCATAGCCGTGTCTTTGCATGCCCATATGCTGGCCAAGTCCTGAAAGCGGTCTTTCTTCCATTCAAATACAAAATTGACTTTTTTATTCTTCACGCCCTTTAGCTTAAAAGAATACCAGGTATTTTTATCACCGCTTAAAGGCCCGAAACTTATCGTATCCGTCCCGGTTATCTTGTAGTCAACCGCCGCACCGTTCTCAAAATTTGCATCCAAGGAAATATTGGCGCGTAAATTCAGAAGGAATCGCGGCGCAAAACAGAGACATAAAATAACCATTATTGAGATCCGCAGTATTATCTTTATTTTTTCCATTAGCCAACTCCCTTTTTTGTTTTTCGCTCTAAACAGTTTACGGAAACAGTTTTTCTTCGGCCAGTTTGCAAATAATATGGAGCACCGCTGAATGGGCTTCCTGTATGTGCCAGGTTATACGGCTTGGTATCTTAATTGAAACCGTAGCAAGTTTGTCTGAGAGTGCAGGTTTTTGACCGGTAAAAGCTGCTGTAAAACAACCTATCTTTCCTGCAGTTTTAAGGCCTTCAAGAACATTAGCCGAATTACCGCTGGTGCTGATACCGATAACTACATCCTCTTTACTTGCAAAGGCCTCGACTTGTTTTGAAAAAACATATTTAAAGCCAAAATCATTCGAAGCGGCCGTAACTGCAGAACTATTTGCGGCAAGGGCAAGCGCCGGCAGAGGACGCCGGTTTTTGGCAAATCTTACCACAAATTCCGCGGCAAAATGCTGGGCATCGGCAGCAGAGCCCCCATTCCCGAATACGATAAGCTTTCCACCCAGCAAATAGCTGCTATAGATGGCATCTATAATAAGCTCAATATTACCGGAGAGCTTCTTTGTTGCCGCGATGGTCCTGGCTGACTCCGCCAGTTCTTTCTCAATTTCTTTTTTCATGTAAACCTCCGAAATAGATTAGATAACAAGGCTATTCTAATTAAAAAAATAATTTAAACAGCTTTAATATTCCCTGTTTCCAGGGTTCCCGGTGGGAAATACCGGAACTTTTCTGGAAATAATCAATATTTGCCACATACCAAATATAATTTCTAAGTAACGCATCCTGATTGGAGAACTTCGGCGCATAACCCAGAATTTTCTCTGCCTTTTCAATGGAGACAAATGAATCCTTAGAGGCCGTCTCATAGACCCATTTGTACAAAGGTGAAAGATGCAGCAATTCAAGAGCCCGGAGAGTCATAATTACCGGCCAGGCCGGAAAGCCTTTTATTTTTTTACCGTAACCGGCGTAATCAAGAACCACCTGGTAGTCCGCCTTCATAGTGGTAAACTGCTTGGCACCTATATTAAAAGTATCATTAACTATTTTTTCATCTTTTGTCGCAGTAAGGTAGATGGCTTCGCAAAGATCCTCCACATCCAGGAACTGATAACGGTTATTGCCGCTGCCTATCATGGGAAAACCCCGCCCGCTTTTGGCCCAGTCATAAAAAAGAGCAAAGACCCCGAGCCGTTCCGGCCCAATAAAGGATTTTGGCCTTATAATAGGGATAACCATGCCTTTTTTCCTGTATTCAAGGCAGACTTCTTCGGCCAATATTTTCGCTTTACCGTACGGCCCGACTCCGTCCATTTTGTCAGTTTCCACAAGCGGATGATGATCGGGAATCCCATAAACCGCCGTAGAGGATATATGAATGACTCTCTTCACTTTTTTATTAAAGGCCTCTTCGAGAACATTTCTCGTGCCGTCTATGTCCGTGGAAAAAATATCTTCTTTTTTGTAAAGAGGCAGGGCAGCGGCGGTATGAACCACTATATCAATATTTTGCATTGCCTTTTCAAGGCACTCTTTATTCCTTATATCTCCGTTGATTACCGTAACCAGATCTTTTACATCCTTATAAGTAAACTCTGCAAAATCATAAGAAACAACCTCGTGCCCTTTGGCCAGCAAATATCTGATTAAATTAATGCCAAGAAATCCCGCTCCGCCTGTCACCAAATATCTCTGCCCCATCCGCTTCTCCTTTTACCGCAGTCAACGGTCACTTAATCATTTATTATCTATCATCTATAATATATTTTTTTATTATTACAAATACTTCCCTTCCTTCAGATAGCCGGCGTAATCCTTAACTGCTTCATTCAGACCGGAAAAATTTTTTTTGTAGCCCGCAGCCCGCAGTTTATCTGTATCCGCAAGAGTAAAGTATTGATACTTGTCTTTCAGGACTTCCGGCATATCAACATAGGTTATTTCCGGCTTCCGGCCTGCCGCGGCAAACATAGCTTTAGCCAGATCATTCCAGCTTTCCGCCCTGCCCGTCCCCACATTGAAAATACCTGTTTTTTTTGGATGAAGAATGAAATACCAGACAACCTCCAGGACATCCTTAATATAAATAAAATCCCTTTTCTGTTCCCCGTCTTTGTAATCCTTTCTGTAAGATTTGAAGAGTTTCATACCCTGACCCTTCAGAATATTCGGGTAGGACTTTGCGATAAGGCTCTTCATATCTCCTTTGTGATATTCATTGGGCCCGAAAACATTAAAGAACTTAAAACCGGTCATTTTTTTGTCATAACCGTTTTCCAGGAGCCAAAGATCAAATATTTGCTTGGAGTATCCGTAAGCATTTAAAGGCTTAAGTAACGGCGTGTTATTATTAGCATCAGAATAGCCCTGACTGCCGTCGCCGTAGGTCGCGCCCGACGAGGCGTAGAGAAATTGCGTTTTATTTTTAAGCGCCAGGAGCGCCAGTTTTTGAGTATACCGGTAATTATTTTCCATAAGGAAAGAAACATCTGTTTCCGTGGTGGAAGAACACGCGCCCATATGCAAGATAAGATCGCATTTGTGCTTTGCAAGATAATCAAAGAGCGCCTCTTTATCAAGATACTCGGTGAACTGTTTACCCACAAGATTTTTCCAGCTCTCGGACCTGCCAAGTTTATCGACAACAATTATGTCCCTGATACCTTCCCGGTTTAATTTATGAATAAGACAACTGCCTATAAAACCGGCCCCGCCCGTAACAACTACTCTCATAAAAACTCCTTTTCCGTTAAACTTTGCAATTCTTTTATTCTGTCCTCGATCTTCCGCCCTCCGCCTTCCGTCCTCAGTCTCTTACTTGCCAAACATCCAAACCTCTGACCTTCCAAACCTCCAGCCTCTATCCTCTTGCTTTTGCCAAACATCCAAACCTCTAAACTTCCAAACCTCCAGCCTCTATCCTCTTGCTTTTGCCAAACATCCAAACCTCTGACCTTCTAAGCCTCCGACTTCCGTCTTCCAGCTATTTGGGAACCACCGCGTTTATCAGTACCGCATTTATCGAGCCTACAAACGCTTTGCTCTTCATCATGAGCGGTATATGAGGTTCTTCTACCGAAACCCAGACGGTAACTTCGCCTTCCTGTTTAAAAATGCTTTCAAAATTCATGAACGGCCGGACGGCATACGCCTCATAACGGCCTAAAGGTATTCTAACCATTTCTTTTCTGAGAACACTGGCCGTCATCTTGTTTACCTTCCCTTCAGCATAGACAGGGATTTCAATATTCCTTCCGACCCCGAGCGTGTGTGCCCGGAAATAATAGAAAGCAGAAAGAATGTCCTGGCAAAACTCAGAAATATTATACAGCTTATCGCCTTCTTTGACCAGCCCGTTGTTCTGGTCGAAGTACTGCGTCGTCTCACTTTCATAATTTCCTTCAACAAGCTTCTTATAGAGTTTTCTGGAATATAAGCCTTGTATATCTATAAAGCTTTCCACGGTATCGTCCACCCTGTAAACAGCGGCGAAAAGAGGAACAACTTTAGCGTTTGAGACCAGGCGATAGGCCGGCTGACCTTCTATCTTGACTTTTTCTTTTATTTCAAAGGTTGCCGTCGCGGCGGTAATCCCCAGATACTGAACAGCAAACTCAAATTTTTCGCCTACACCAAATTCCTTATATTTGAATTTTCGGCTCTTTGTTTTAGGCGCGGGGTCCGGCGGCAGATTCTGCATTACCGGACTGCTTTTTTCTTCTGTTATCGCCTTTCCGTCCGGGAAAACTGATTTAGGACTTTCCAGGTAAACCTCAGGGGCAGCCGGAAGAATTGCTTCTTTTTGCAGAAGGGGTTCAAATGAAAAGCGTTCAGCTGTAATTTCGCGCATATTTTTAAATTCATCCTTTTTGGCTTGTGCACTGCTTTCTATAAATGAATATTTACCTTTTGTTACACATCCAAAAAAGAAGAGAACCATTACCAGCAAGATACCCGTAAATATTTTCATAAAAACAATTTAACCTTTTCTAAAATCTCGGCAACAGAAATCATATCCAGACAATTATAGTGAACACATTTATTTCCGGTGCATTTTTGACAGTTTTCCAGTTTTGGTTTTATCACAAAGGCTTTGTTTCCCCACGGCCCCCATCTCTTCTCGCTAACCACATAGACCGGAGAAAACAAAGATATGGTCGGTGTTTTTACTGCCGCTGCGATATGCATGGTTCCGGTGTTTTTGCTGATAAATATAGACATTTTTTTTAAAACGGCCCCGAGTTGTTTTATATCCGCACTGCCTTTTAATACCGGCGGAGGATTTTGCATCAGTTCAAAAAGCTTTTTTGTAACTTTATCCTCTCCCTTTCCTTCAATCAAAATAACTTTTACTTTCAGTTCTTCCCGGAGCGCTTCTATCAGCCGCGCATATTTTTCCAGGCTCCAATTACCGAGCATTCCGTCGGCCCCGCCCGGATGTACTGCAACTATTTTTCCGCTGAGCCCGTGTTTTCCGATAAACTCGGCGGCAAATATTTCATCCTGCCGATTAAGCCAGAGCGCAATATTTTTGTCCTTTATTGGCACAGAAATTGAGCTTAATAAATCAAGATTATATTCAAGTTCGTGCTTTTCTACTTTGCTTCTGTGAATAGCGGCCCTTTTATTATAAAGAAAAGAGTACCACCTTGAAGAAACCCCCACTCTTATAGGGATACCTGCAAGAAAAGCGGCCAGAGAAACCTTAAAACGGGGAAAGACCTGAAGAACGGTATCAAATTTTGCGCGGCGCATTTCCGCTGTGAGCCTGAAAAGACCGCCAAGGCCGGCATGTTTGCCTTTAGGGTCGTAAACTATAAACTCATTAAGATAGGGATTGTCTTCAAGAACTTTTTTACTGTACTCTGTGCCTAAAAAAGCAATGTAAGCCTTCTCATTCGCCAGACGCAGATTGGTAATAACAGGGAGCGTAAGCAGCACATCTCCGATACGGTCAGTACGGCAAATAAGTATTCTATTATAAGAAGCCATCATAATCAAATTATACCATAGAGATAATGCAGTGTACAGAAGCAGAAACAAAAACAAATAATCCGTAAGAGTTTGCCTAGCTTTTAATTGATAATTGCAGCATTTTTTGGTAGAATGGTACTCCATGTGGCGGTGTAGCTCAGTTGGTAGAGCACGGGAATCATAATCCCATGGTCGGGGGTTCAAGTCCCTCCGCCGCCACCAATTATAAAAAGATAGTCTAAAAGTCAAAAGTCCGTAAAAAAAAGTACTTTTTTTGTTTTTGACCTTATAGACCTTCGACCTTACAAACCTTAGGGACGGTATTATGCTCCTGGTCATTGGGTTAAATAATGCTTACCAGAAAGTCTTTGTTTTCGACGCTTTTTTTGAAGGCCGGGTTCTTCGGGCCAAAGCCTCCTATACCTCTGCCAGCGGGAAGGGTCTCAACACCGCAAGAGCTCTAAAAACCCTGGGCGGAAATGTAGTTGCTTCAGGTTTAATAGGAGGGAGCAACGGCAGGCATATCCTCGAAGAACTAAAAAAGGAAAAGGTCCGTTCTGCTTTTGTTTCTACCGCCGCCAATACCAGACTCTGCCTGACTGTCGTAAACAATAAAAAACATACTTTTACCGAGCTTATTGAACCGGCGGGGAAAATATCTACCTCCGAAAATGCGGCTCTTAAGAGAAAACTCTCAGAACTTCTCAAAAAAGCAAACCTAGCCACTGTCTCCGGCACACTGCCGCCGGGAGTTCCGGAAAATATCTACAAATGGATAATACAAGAGGCGGCAAAAACCGGAACACGGGTTCTGGCTGATATAAGTAAAGGCCCTATGCTTTCGGCCGCTACGGCAAAACCCTACCTTATTAAAATGAACCGCGAAGAATTTTCGGATACCTTCAGAACTAAAAATGTTAAAGACCAGATATACAAACTCTTCAAAAAGGGGATCTGCTGGATAATTATTACCGACGGCAGAAAGAATTTTATGGCAGGAGTTTCCGGAAAAATATTCCTGGTTACCCCGCCAAAAATAAAAGCGGTTAACGGAGTCGGGGCCGGCGACGCCATGCTGGCCGGACTGGCCTACGGAATAGACAAAGGGTTTATCCCTGAAGAAACACTGAAAATCGCCTCGGCTGCCGGAGCGGCAAGCGCAATGACAATAAGGCCTTCAGAGTTCAAACCGGCAATGCTGAAGAAACTTATATTAAAAGTCAAAGTAAGGCTGCTCTAAAATTTATACCAACGGGTCTGTTTTTTACGCTGCAGGACAACACTAACCATCCCGGTAAAAACACCACAACTAATTTCTACTTTTTTATTTCATAGCGCATTTCTTTTGTGTGTTTAAAGCCCAGCCGTTTGTAAACACTTTCGCCCTGCTCAGAGGCATGGAGTTCTACTCTCGGATACCCGTGTTTTTTGGCCCATTTTATCGACTCTTTAACGACCAAGGTTGCCAGACCTTGGCCTCGATATTCTTTCTCGGTGTGAACGGAGAGGAGATAGGGGACTTCTTTTTTCTTTGCCAGCGGCCTGGGCTGTACTTCTTCCAGCCACAAACACCCGCCAGAAACAACCTTTCCCTCGCCATTTTCTATCAAAAACCCAAAATACTTTCCTTGCTTGAACTTCTCCCTAACCCAACTTACATATTCCTTGTCTCCGGAACTTGCTTCCTTCCTCGAAAAGATACCCATGTCAGAAAACATTTCCCTGCGTTGATATGCGAGGATATCCAAGTCTTTTAAAGTGGCACGGCGTACTTTGAATTTTTCCTTCAGTTTGGACCGCATACTGATTTACTCCCCGCTCTTCTTTAACTCGTTAAGCACATTAATGGCTTCGATAGGGCTTAGGCCATTTACATCGATCCCTTCGAGTTTTTTCAGGAGTTCTAGAGCTTTTACCGTCTCTTCAGATTGCTTTGGCACCCTGGCGTCAAATATCGACATCTGGGAGATAACCGCAGCCCCGCCGGCTATTTTCGACTTGCCTTCTTTATCGTAGTTGGCTTCTTCCAGATTATGGAGAATCTCTTTTGAGCGCTTGAGGACTTCTTTCGGCAGTCCGGCTAATCTGGCGACCTGAATACCATAACTCCGGTCCGCAGCGCCTTCAACAATTTTTCTCACAAATATTATCTCGTCTTTCCATTCTTTTACCAGAATATTGTAATTTTTTACACGGGGCAGAGTTAGAGCGAGTTCGGTAAGTTCATAAAAGTGCGTCGCAAATATTGTTTTGGCACCGAGTTTTTTCTCGTCATGGAGATACTCCACGACCGCCCAGGCGATACTGATACCGTCAAAAGTCGCAGTGCCGCGGCCTATCTCGTCAAGAATTATGAGAGAACGCTTGGTCGCATTATTTAAGATATTCGCTGTTTCCAGCATCTCCACCATAAAGGTAGACTGCCCGAGTGCCAGATTATCGGAAGCCCCCACGCGGGTGAAAATGCGGTCTACCACGCCGATAACGGCAGAGTCGGCAGGGACAAAAGAGCCTATCTGCGCCATAAGCACAATCAGCGCTGTCTGCCTCAGATAGGTGGATTTGCCTGCCATATTAGGCCCGGTGAGAATTATTATCTGGGAATCTTTATTGTCAAGCACCGTATCATTGGAGACAAAACCGTCCGGGACTATCAATTCTATGACCGGATGCCTGCCGCCCTTTATGGAGATAAGATCAGTTTCATTTATCTCCGGTTTCACATATTTATTTACTGCAGCGGCTTCCGCAAAGGCCGCCAGCGTGTCCAGAGAGCCCGCAAGCTGCGCGTTTTCCTGCAACTCGGGGAGTTTCTGCGCCACTTTTTCTCTGAGCCCGCAAAATATCTCATACTCCAGGGCCGTTATCTTCTCTTCACTCGAAAGCACGAGGCCTTCATATTCCTTCAGTTCCGGAGTAATGAACCTTTCCGCGTTTGTGAGAGTCTGCTTTCTGGTATAATTATCCGGCGCCTTGGTCATGTTGGCTTTGCTTACTTCTATATAATAGCCAAAGACCGAAGTATAGCCCACTTTTAACGAGGAGATGCCCGTCCGCTTTCTTTCCCCCTCCTGAAATTTTGTAATCCAGTCCTTGCCGCCGCGGCTGACATTTTTAAGCTTGTCCAACTCTTCATTTATACCCGCCTTGATAATATTCCCTTCCTTGATGGTAAGCGGCGGATTTTCTTCAAGATGAGTTTCCAATTGTTTGGCAGTTTCTTCCAGCAAATGAAGTTTTTCTTTTATATCAAGGATAATTTTTGATTTACACTTTTCGAGTATTTTCTTCAGCCCAGGCAGTTCTTTCAGGGAATTTTTAAGCGCCGCGAGTTCCCGCGCGTTAACAGTTTTACAGCCTATCTTTCCCGAAACCCTTTCAAAATCCGTAAGCGCATTCAAAGCTTTTCTGATATTTTGTCTGAGAATGTAATCCTCAAGTATTTCGGCAACACCTTCCTGCCGTTTTATTATTTCCTTAACATCCAGAAGCGGTTCCAAAAGCCATCTTTTAAGCACCCTGCCGCCCATAGCGCTGACTGTTTTATCGAGCACCTGAAAAAGCGTGCCTTCCTGGGTTTTATCGGCCATTCTCTCAAAAAGTTCGAGATTCTTTCTGGTAGAACCATCCACGAGCATAAAGTCACCGGGATTATAAGGGCTTATCTTGTTTATATGCGCTACCACGCCTTTCTGGGTCTCTTCAATATATTTTAGTGCAACTCCGGCAGCGCCCACGGCAGAGTTATACTCTAGAATACCAAAACCGTCCAGCGAGGCAACTTTAAAATGTTTCTTTAATGCCTCCCTGGCAATTTCGGTGTCAAAGTAGTAGTCTTCAAAGTAGTTCACAAGAATATTATTTACCGCCAGGTATTTTATAAGCAGAGGTTGTCCGGCTTCAAAGGTCTGCGGGAGAATTATTTCTTTGGGCCTGAATTTATTTAACTCGTCAAAAGCCGCGTCCGGACCGGCTTTAACATTCACTTCGGTTACAAGAAATTCTCCGGTGGAAATATCTATAAAAGCCAAACCTGCCGTGCCGTTATCCAGCTTTAAACAGGCCAGAAAATTATTGGACTTTGCTTCCAGGAGCCCGTCTTCAAGCACCGTGCCCGGGGTAATGAGTTTAACCACTTCCCTCTTTACCAGGCCCTTGGCCAGTTTCGGATCTTCCACCTGTTCGCAAATGGCCACCTTATAGCCGTTTTTAATGAGCCGGGTGATGTAATTAAGCGAAGAGTGGAAAGGAATGCCGCACATCGGTGCGCCGGTATCTGTTTTTTCCGCGCCGCCCCGCCCGCCGCCCCTTTTGGTAAGGACTATCTGGAGGACTTTTGACGCAAGTTTGGCATCCTCAAAAAACATCTCGTAAAAATCCCCGAGCCGGAAGAAGAGGATGGCATCCGGATACTGTTTTTTTATTTCCCGGTACTGCCGCATCATAGGCGTAAGTGAATCTAAGTTTTCCACAATTAATCCTTCATCTGTAAAGCCCTCTTTACCTTGCGCATAAATTTAAGCATCTCGTAGGTAGAAAGAACCTCTTTTACAAATTTTTGTGTTTCCGGAAAAGAAATTACAACCACGGCACGGTCAGAGTCTCCCCGGTAATTTTTGTGCCATTCATCCGCTTTTACGGTACCGGCATTGTAAGCTGCCAGGGCAAAAACCAGGTTGCCGTTATATCTCTTTAAAAGTTTGACTATATAGAAATAACCGAGATGAATATTTATCTCGGGATTATAGAGATCTTCAACATTAACATAGTCAAGATTTATCTCATGCGCCAGAGCTTCGGCCGTAGCCGGCATCAACTGCATAAGGCCCAAAGCGCCCTTTTCGGATTCGGCCACCGGGTTGAAAGCGCTCTCGCTCTTGATTATAGCTGCCACCAGAAGAGGGTCTATCTTATACTCTTCTGAATACCGCTGCAAAATATTATTTTGAGTTACAGGGGAGATAACATTCCAAAAAAAGTCGCTGCTTATGAGATAGACAGCAATCAGCAGGAAAAGTACCGCAACAAGGAATATAAACATTCGTGTTTTTTTTATTTTCATATTCGCGCCTTTTTAAAAACCTTCTTTCTCCGTATCGTCATTCCTGGTTTAAGCGGTAGATGCTGCAAGTTGTTGTTCCGAGTACCGGAGAAAAAGCAGATGTAAATTCACGGCTTCTCACAAAAGCCAGCGCAGGGTCCGGACCATACTTGCTCTTATTCCGTAAGAGTTCTCCAAAATTTACCAGAGCGTAAGAGATGTCTTCATTTTGTAAAACCTGCTTTAAACCGCCCTCAGTTGCTTTACTACCGGCTATATATTCGGATAAAGGCGTTTTGTCATAAACACTTCCGGCAATCGAAGGCTTGATACAGTAATATGTCCTGGCCTCACCTATAAAAAGAACTTTACCGGGCATATTCTCAAGTTTATTGATGTAATTAAGTGCTTCAAAATAGGGATTTGGATAGGAAGGCCGGGCCTTTGACAGGTATTCTTCTTTTGTCAGCTTCCCGGAGGCATAGCTTAACGGGTCAATATTTCTTATATTAATATTGCTGACCCAAATAATATTATTTATGGCTATTACCGCCAGAACCAGCACCACAGAAAACCGGAAATACTCATCTTTGGCTTCTTTGAGATATTTAATTACGGTGTAAGAAATAAGAAGTGAAAATATCAGTAAACCCGGCAGAAAAAACCGGACAAGACGCGTTACCGGTAAGAAGAAGATCAGAGCCAGAGTAAAAGCAATTATTAAAGCAGAAAAGAAAGGCTTTTCCTTCTTTTTAAATATCAACCGGTAGAATAAAAATGGCAGCAGTATTAAAAATGCCGGGCCGATATTCATACTCGCGTAAGGCAAAGACATTGTGAGTGTCCAGGGAAAAAGAAGCAATCCGTTAATTCCTGAAATAGCGCTTCCCGCCTGATCAAAAAGCAGCCGGGCAAATTCCGGATTACCGGTAAAATAAGGATATACAGGATTTCCCCAGAAAATATAATTTTTCACCAGCCAGGGGACTATGGGAATCAAAGCGAATATAAAATATACCGCCAGAGCCGTAAAAGTCTTTTTTTGTGCCTTCTTTCTTAACAGGAAGTAAAGAAATACAACAATCAGGCCGGGCAAAAATATTATGCCGGAATATTTTATCCCCAGGGCAAAACCCGCAAACAACCCGGAAAGAGCCAGAGTTACCGGCGTAAAGCCTCTTTCACAGGCGTGCACGAGCATATAGAAAGCAAGGAAAATATAAAAAGTCAAAAGACCGTCCACCTGGGTATTTACGAGGTTCGCAAAAGCTAAAGGCATCGTGTAGAATAAAAGAGCGGCAAGCAGGCCGGCGGTTCTGCCCGTATATTTTTTTCCGAATGAATAGACACCGGCGGTTAAAAGGAGGCCGAAAAGATAATTTATCAATTTTGCGGTAATCGGACCGTTTAATATAAGTCCCACCAGATAAAGCAGTTCACCGTTTTGAGGGAAGGCAGCAAAGAGATTATAGGGCAATTTTGTAAAAGCATGATTTAGTATATAGGCTTGCGGCACGGCAAGGTGATACAGCAAAGAGTCATAAAAAGTTTCCGGAGTCAAAGCAAAAAAGAGATTTAATAGTCCGGTAAAAAAAAGAATGGCCAGCAGGATTTTTTCCGTCAGGTCGTACTTCTTTGGCTGAAAACGGATACCGGCCGGCTGCCTTTTTAATTCAAAGAGCGCGTAAACACAAAGTATTATAAACGCCGTATAAACTACAACTTCATAGAGTGCCCCAACCGCAGCAAGTAAAAATATGAAACCCGCAATCACAGAAAAACCCGCGCCTGCGGAAACAGAAAAAAACCCCGGAGTATCCAGTTCTTTCTTTAAAGGAGAGGCTATTCTCCGGCCTATTATATAGGCGACAACCAGAAGAAAAACGGCAAGGAAAATATCAACGGCGGAGGCCAAAAGATACGCAATAAAGCCCTTTAAATTAAACATTGCAGGAAAAGCGGAAAAATATCCGGTGATTACGGAAAAATTTACGGGCAGGTTTTTATTAAAATAATACAGCACCACGGCGGCCCAGATAGAAAATATCAGGTAACTCAGTTTATTCTTCACTTTAGCCTTTTTTCGCTTTTTCTAAGTACCGTCTCCCGGGCTTGTTAAGCAAAGAAAAAAATAATTCCACCGCCGGGAAAAGCTTTTCCTATACCTTTAATCTGAAATACTTCCGTTTTCCCGCTTTTACAATATCGCCTGTTTTAACAGCTAAATCTGTATCGGGATTTTCTATCCGTATATCATTTATATAGACTGCGCCCTGGTCCACGAGCCGCCGGGCCTCGCTCTTATTGGAGACAGCGCCGCTAAGCATAAGCAGATTAATAATCCAGATCTTTCCTTCCTTGAAAGCATCTTCCCCCAGGGTACACTCGGGAATATCGGCCGGAAGGGCTTTCTCCTTAAAAACATTTTCAAACTCGGCCTCGGCTGTTTGTGCGGCAGCTTTATCGTGATAAATGGTAACAATTTCTCGGGCAAGCCGCTTTTTGACTTCTTTGGGGTGCAGGGTCCCGTCCTGAATGCCCTTTTCAAGAGCTTTTATCTCGGCAAGAGAAACCCCGGTTAAAAGCTCAAAATAACTCGTCATAAGCGTATCGGGAATGGACATAAGTTTGCCGAACATCTCTTTGGGCGTTTCATCCATTGCAATATAATTATTAAGGGATTTTCCCATTTTATTTTTGCCGTCCAGGCCCGTAAGTATGGGTAAAAACAAGCCCACCTGTGATTCCTGCCCGCTCTCTCTTTGAAAATCGCGGCCGACTATTACATTGAAACGCTGGTCCGTCCCTCCAAGTTCAACATCGGCTTTTACGACCACGGAATCCCAGCCCTGCAGGAGAGGATAAAGAAATTCATGCAAAGAAATAGGTGTGCCCGCTTTGAATCTATTATCAAAATTATCATGTTCAAGAAGCGAAGCTACCGTAATCCGGGAGGTAAGTTTTATAACATCGTTGAAGGTGAATTTTGAGAACCAGTCGCCGTTATAAACCACCTCGGTTTTTTTCTCATCAAGTATCCGGAAAATCTTTTTTTGATAATCCTTTGCGTTTTCCATGACCATTTCTTTGGAAAGCTGCGGCCTTGTGGTATTTTTACCGGTAGGATCTCCCACCATAGCGGTATAACTGCCGATAATAATCACAATATGGTGGCCCAGTTCCTGAAACTGTTTAAGTTTGTGCATAGGTACGGTATGCCCGAGATGTACATCCGGAGAAGTCGGGTCAATACCGAATTTTACACGGAGCGGCTTGTTTTCTTTAACCGATCTTTCAAGTTTAAAAAGAAGCTCTTTCTCGCTCACCAGGTCGGCGACGCCTCTCTTTAAATATTCAAGCTGTTGTATGGCTGTTTTCACTTCTTTCCTTTAGCGCCGTTATTCCCGGTACGGTTAAATAAATATTCCAGTCTGAGGCTCCAGGGCAGAAGCAGTGCCTCCATAACAATATGCCGGCTCATTTTCGAGGTTCCGCTGTGCCGGTCAATAAAAATTATCGGCATTTCATGAATTTTGAAACCGCGGCGGTAAGCCCGGTAGTTCATCTCTATCTGAAAGGCATAGCCGTCGCTTTTGATTTTTTCCAGGTCTATGGCTTTTAGTATAGCAACTCTGAAACATTTAAAGCCGCTGGTGGTATCCCTGATAGGCAGCGATAGAATAAGCCGGACATACAGGCTGGCCATAATGCTGAGCAACAGTCTTTTTAACGACCAGTTGACCACACTTATGCCGTTTACATAACGGGAACCAATAACCAGATCAAAGGTTAAGGACTTTTCTATAAAAGCTGGCAGGGTTTCGGGATTATGGGAGAAATCCGCATCCATCTCAAAAACATAATCATAGTCTCTCGAAAGGGCGTATTTAAAACCGGCCACATAGGCTGAACCGAGGCCAAGTTTCTTTTCCCGGTGCAGAACTTTGATTCTCGGAGTTTTTGCCGCAAGTCCGTCAGCAAACTGTCCGGTCCCGTCAGGAGAATTATCGTCAACTATCAAAATATCCGGTTCAGGAGCAACTTTTAAGACGCTTTGAACCAGTTTTTCAATATTCTGAATTTCGTTATATGTCGGTATTACAATAAGATATTTCATTATTCGTTAGGATTTACCGCCTTGCTAAAATTTATATTCTCAAAAAATAATATTTCAGAACCTGATTATTTTTTCTCAATAACCGCCCTGACTGTATTTTTCAGCTCGCTTAAATCTCCAGACTTTATCAGATATTTTTCGGCCAGCCATACACTGCTTACATGCTCATAACCCGAATAGGCAGAATTAAGTATAACCGGCGGTACTTCCTTGCCTGAGGCCGACAATCTTTCCAATACTTCCATTCCGTTCATATCGGGCAGCCGGATATCAAGAATAATCAGGTCTATTTTATTTTTCGCCGCCAGTTCGAGCCCTTCGCTGCCGGTCTGTGCAAGAAGAACTTTGTATTTTTCTGCCTCGAAAGTTTCTTTATACAGTTGTCTTATGTTTTCCTCGTCATCCACAATCAAGAGTGTTTTCATAACTTTCCCTCCAGAAACGGAAGTTCTATCCTGACAACTGTTCCGCCGGTGTGCGAAGAGATAGAAAGAGTGCCTTTATGTTCTTTTACTATTTTTTCTGCTATGGGTAAACCCAGTCCTATTCCATTTTTCTTTGTTGTAAAAAACGGCTGAATCACTTTTCCCGCATCTTCGGCTTTTATCCCTATGCCGTCATCTCTTATTTCCAGAACAAAACTGCCGCCCTCTTTTTTGGCCGAGACACATACTTTGGATTCTTTGGCGGAATCCAGGGCGTTATCCAAAAGATTTATAAGGACCTGTTTTAGCCTTTCTTCGTCCGCTTTAACTGAGGTAAAACCTTCCGGCACCTCAATACTGATATTTCCGTGTTTTTTCCTTCCTGATTCGGTTATAAGTACAGCGCTTTCAATTACTTTTTTAACATTTATATCGGTTAAAGTCAATTCAAAAGGCTTTACAAAATCAAGCACATCCTGTATTATCCTCTCCAGTCTTTTTACTTCACCCACTATGATTTCCATATGCTTATAGACCTCAGGATTATCTTTAACCTTATCTCTGACTATTTCCGCAAACCCCCCTATAGAGATCAAAGGTGTCCTCATCTCATGAGCTACTGTAGCCGCCATTTCCCCGATTGCTATTAGTTTTTCCGTTCGCATCAGAATTTGCCGGGCTTCTTTGAGTCTTTCGTTAGTTTTCTCCAGCTCCTTCGCTCTTTTTTCCAGGTCTTCATAAAAAAGGGCATTTTCTATAGCCAGGCCGGCATGATAGGCAAATTCGGAAAGCAGGTTAATATGCTCCCGTGTAATCTCCTGGTTGTTGAAAAAATTATCCGCGACTATCAGGCCTTTAATTCTTTTCCCCGACAGGACAGGCGCGACCGCAAAATAATCAGTACCCCAGAAAGAAATAAAATCCCCGGGCACGCGGTCTTTATATTTATAGTCACAAAGCAACGCATTCTTGTCTTTCATGCATTGCGTAAAAATATTAGTACCGTTCAAGGCCAGCGCCAGTTTCCCCGGCTTATATTCTTTACCTTTGGCTTTGAAACTATTCTCGTAAATATTCACAAGTTCCGAAAGATTTTCCGCCGAAACATCAAGTTTGGCTATATTCTGCCAGATCCGGTAGGCTTCTTCTTTTGATTCCGGCGCCACCATCATGCGGTCTTCAAGAAAGGAACCCGTTTCATCGGTCATAAGTAGCAGTGCCCGGTTAAATCCCAGCCCATAGCCGGCCGTAACGCAGGTCAAAATGACATGGAGGGTCTTATCCAGTTCTATGGTGCTATGGATTAAAGAAGTAATCTTGCGAAAAAGGAGGTGCTGGGCCTCACTCTTTTCCAATTCCACATACAACTGGTTAATAAGCCCCATAAAGCCGTGCTCAGGGTTTGTTAATGCATTTACATGAAAAACCTTGCAACCCAGGCATTTCTTAAAAATATTAGAAGCTTCGAGGCCGCTTAAACAGCCTTTATTGCCTGAAATGGCCCAGCAAAATACATCTCTTCTGCCGTAGGCGGGACAGGTTTTTTCCGGGCACTTTCTGTATTCCCAGCAATTTATTTTTTCAGGCACTTTTCCCTGCTCGTTAAGAATTTACAATTTAACAGGTATTTTTTTACTCAGGCCGTCCTTCCCGGAGAAATATTTTCCGGCCACCGCTAAAACAACTGCAAACATTTCCGGTATTATCCGGCAGAAAGCAGAATAAAAAGCAGATTTATGCCGTATTTTTTCAGCTTATTAAAAAGCGTCTTATAGTCTATCATCAAAACTTTTGCAGCTTTTGTTTTATTGCCGTTTGTATCTTTCAGAATCTTGATTATATATTTTCTTTCAAATTCCGCGGATGCTTTTTTTCCGACCTGAAGGAGGCCAAAGCCGCTCTCCGGAGTATCCTTATTACTGCCGCTGTCCAAACCGGAGGGAAGATGTTCAGGAAACACCTCCTCTTGCGCCAGCAGAACCGCGCGTTCCATTACATTTCTGAGTTCCCGCACATTGCCCGGCCAGGCATAGTTGTTTAACAGCTTGGCCGTTTCCGGCGAGATTTTTGGCACTTTCTTTCTCCGGTCTTTTGCGAATTTTTCCGAAAAATAAGCCGCCAGCTGCATTATATCCGCGCTTCTTTCCCTGAGCGGCAGAATGCTAACAATGAAAACATTCAAACGGGAATAAAGATCCTCTCTGAATTTTTTTTCGTTTACCGCGGCCGACAGGTCAATATTGCTTGCTGCAATAAGGCGCACATCTATTTTTGTAGCATCTTTACCGCTTATCCTTTCTATTGTTTTCTCTTCCAGGAACCGGAGGAGTTTTTTTTGAATGTCAGAGGTGAGATTTCCCACTTCATCCAGAAACAGGGTTCCGCCTTCCGCCAGTTCTATGCGTCCCAACTTTCTGCCGGCGGCCCCCGTGAAAGCGCCTTTTTCATAACCAAAAAGCTCCGGCTCGATTAAATTTTCAGGCAGCACGGAGCAATCTATCGCTATAAGCGGACGCGCCGCTCTTTTGCTCTTTCTATGAATAAAGCGGGAAAGCAGCTCTTTGCCGGTACCGCTCTCCCCGATTAAGAGGACGGGAATATCTGTTAAGGCAGCTTTTTCCGCCAGCTCTATGGTCTTTTTCATTGCCTGGCTTTTATAAATAATATTATCGGCGGCCACACTCTCATTCAAGTAACCGGCCAAACCGGTTACTTCTCTGGAAAGTTTCCCCGCTTTAAGGGTGTTTCTGGCCACAATAACTACGCGTTCTTTAATAGCCTCTTTTGTCAGATAATCTTCAGCACCGAGTTTTAGGGCTTTATCCGCGGCCCCGGCATTATTATAAGCCAAGAGCATTACCACCGGAAGTTCAGGCCGGAGCTCTTTTATTTTACGGAGTGTTTCATATCCGTCTTCTTCCGCCGGCTTCATTAAGTCCAGAAAAACAAGTTCTATGCTTTCGTCCTGCATCGCCGCTACAGCATCTGCGGAAGTTCCGGCCTCAAGCGTTGAGAAGCCTCCGGCCCTTAATGTTTCTGCAACAAACCAGCGTATCCCTGGTTCATCTTCTACGATTAATATTTTGCCCATCAGTTCTCCTGTCTTTAGTCCTCAATCCCGGTAAGAATTATTCAGGTTTAAAAATTTATTCTATCACCTTGCAGAAAATAAAGAATCCTGAAGTTCCCGTCAAAAGCGCCACAGTATTCAAAGAACACAAAGCAGATGTTGCAGTAAGTTAATTTAGGAGTGTAGGGACCTCGGGTAAGCTCATTTAACCCCCGGCAAATCGGTTAAAAACTTTTTTTCGGTCTTCTCAAAGGCTGCCGGAACTCTGCCGGCAGGGATTCTTTGAAATATTCGCTCTTTTAAAAACCTCGGGCAGTTGTATTATTTTTCTTTCATAACCTGCAGAAATATTTCCTCTATTTTTTCAAGACGGCCGATTCCGGAATCTCCGCAGGCAAGTTTACCCGAAGCGGGGCCGATAAATTTAAAGCCGAATTTTTTTAATTTCTTGACATTATCCTGCACTATCGCATTTTCCCACATATTGGTGTTCATAGCGGGGCAGATATAGACCGGCGCTGCCGTGTGTGCGCCTAAAACCACCGTGGTAAGCAGGTCATCCGCTATACCGGAAGCTAATTTTCCGATAACATTGGCCGTCGCGGGCGCGATTATCATAAGGTCACAATTTTTTGCGAGATCAACATGTTCGACCACCGCTTCTTCTTTTGTAAGAAGTTTCCACATACCGGTATAAACGGGCCGGCCGGAAAGAGTTTGAAAAGTTAGCGGGGTGACAAACTCACAGGCATTTTTTGTCATTACCACGGACACCTCGGCTCCCGCATACTTTAATTTGTGGACAAGCTCGCAAACCTTGTAGGCGGCTATCCCTCCGCAAACTCCGACTATTACTCTTTTATTTTTCAGCATTTTCCACCTTCCAGGGTTTTGAGCACTTCTGAGGCAATTTTATCCTTGCCTTTTATATTGCCTTTACTATACCCGCCGGCTCCTAAAATCAGCGCCGTGTGTTTACCGGCCTTTATGCCGGAAAAATCATTGGCCACCACATAATCGGCCGAAGCAGCTTTCATAAGTGTTCTCGCCGCTTTAATAAGAGCCGTTTTTCCCGCTTTATACTCCATTTTAAAACCGACAAGTTTTACTTCAGGCGCCATTTTTTTTATTTCCTTGATAATCTTTGGAGCCCTGATAAATTTTACCGTCCAGTTTTTCTTATCCGATTTAACTTTTTTGTGCAGCTTTTTTGGCGCCACATAGTCCAAAACGGCCATAGCATGGATAACCGCGGTCTGCATTCCTTTGTCTTTTTTAAGTTCAATTTTTAGCGCCTTTAGGAGTTCTTCCACGGTTTCGATTTCTATTCTTTTAACATTTCCGTCAGCCGTAGAAATACTTCCCCGGCCGAATATTTGGGTTACCTTGTGCCCCCGGAAAGCTGCCTGCCCGGCGATAAGCGTGCCCAGCTCTCCGGTAGAATAATTTGTGATATACCTTATCTCATCAAGATAGGATCGCGTCGGCCCGCTGGTAATTATTATTTTCATATCAAGAAGACCAGAAGCTCGGCATCTTTTGCCGGAAGTACTTCGATTACTTTTTTCCCGGCTTCCGGGCCCTCCGCAATTTCCACTTTTACTTTTACCCCGCGGTCCGGAACATCCCCGTACCGGGCGGTGATAGAAGCCGCAAACTCCTTATATTTTTTAATATTTTCCCCCGTTAAAAGCGCGAGCGGGCCGTTATAATCAACAAGCACAAAAGTATAATCTTTGGGTTCTTTTATTTTCTCAAGTATATCGTTCTCGCTTTGATTTCTTCCGACCACCAGTTTGGCTTTTTCACCCAGCCTGAAATGCCGGCCGTATTTTAAGAGCGCAACATCTTTCGAGCCGAACTCCGGCTTATCCTCCATCAGATCCTTGAGCCGCCGGGAAAACTGCGGATCGGTGAGCAAACAGCCGCCCGCAGGACAGGAGAAGTCCTTTACGCCTTTTTCCTGCGCAAAACTCAGTTGCTCCTTCCTCCCTCTCCCGGAAATATTTTTGAATTTTTTCCGGTCCACCCACCCTTCCTTTTCGGGCAGGGTTTCGTCCAGCACCAGCGCGCTTAAGGGTCTAAGCACCAGGCCTTCCAGCTCTGCTTCTTTTTCGATAATAAGGAGCGCTTTTCTGTGCTGGGACATCGGCCGCTGATTCAAAACCTCACCGGTAACGATAAAAGAAGCGCCTATTTTTGTCATCAGCTCTTTTGCTTTTCTGAAAGAATAAATCCGGCAGTCTATGCAGGCATTCATATTACTGCCCCTGCCGTGTTTAGGTTTTTTTATGATTTCAATATAGTCTTCGCCTTTATTTACTATATGAAGTTTTATACCTTCGCTTTCCGCCACTTTCGCCGCCGGGCCGCAGCCCCCGCCTTTACCGCCGCAGGTGCAAAAGAGCGAGGTAAAGTGTACCGCTTCTACCTCTAAATTCTGTTCCTTCATCATGTGGAGAGCCACCGCGCTGTCTAAACCGCCGGAGAGTAAAAGTAATGCTTTTTTCTTTTCGCTCACTTAACCTGTTCCTTTAGAATAATTTCAGTTACCTTATTAGAGAGTTCTTCGCGTTTCACTGCAAATTCTTCCCCGGTTTTCCGGAGTTTTATCTCGAATAAGCCTTCATTTACCGCCTTATTGCCAATAGTTATCCTTACAGGGATCCCGATAAGCTCGGCATCCTTGAACTTAAAACCGGCGCTCATATCCCGGTCATCTAGAATAACTTCAACGCCCTGGGTTTTCAGTTCTTCATATATAGAATCAGAAAGGGCCTTAATCTTTTCATCTTTGTAGTTAAGTGCCGTAATTATCACATGGTAAGGTGCTATCGCCATGGGCCAGATTATTCCGTTCTCGTCATTGCCCTGTTCAATAGCCGCGGCAATAACTCTTGCAAGACCAATACCGTAACACCCCATTACCATTAATTTCCTCTTGCCATCCTCATCAAGGAATTCCGCTTTCATAGTTTTACTGTATTTGGTTCCTAGTTTATAGGTATGACCCACTACTATGCCTTTCAAACTCGAAAGAGCGGCGCCGCATTTTACGCAAAGATCTCCTTCACCGGGAACCCTAAGATCTATAAATTTGTTTATTTTAAAATCCCTGTCAAAATTGGCATTTATATAGTGCATATCTTTTTCGTTTGCGCCAATTACAAAATTCCTAAGTTTGGCAACTGCGTTATCGGCAAATATCTTCATTCCCGAAAGACCCAGAGGACCGGCAAACCCTACAGGTGCTTTAGAATATGTCTCGACCTGTTCTGCGGTCATCATTACAAGCTCATCGGCACCAAGAAATCTTTGAAGTTTGATTTCATGTAATTCATCATCGCCTTTCACAAGCGCGGCCACTGGCTTTCCATCAGCCATATACAGGAGCGTTTTGACGAGTTGTGCCGGCGTTGTCTTCAAAAAAGCAACGACTTGTTCCACCGTATGCTGTCCCGGAGTATGGATTTTTTCGAGAGTCTTCAAATCTTCTTTTTCATTTCCGCTGGAAGCAGAAATACTTTCGGCTTTTTCCTTGTCGGCAGCATAACCGCAGGCAGAGCAACTAATTAAAGTATCTTCCCCCGAAGCCGCAATAACCATAAATTCATGCGAAAAACTCCCGCCGATATTTCCGCTATCCGCTTCCACCGCGCGAAAGTTCAAACCACAGCGGTTAAATATCTTATTATACGCTTCAAACATGTTTTTATAGCTCTCTTCAGAACAAAATTCATTTCTATCAAACGAGTAAGCATCTTTCATTACAAATTCGCGTGAACGCATAACGCCGAATCTCGGCCGTATCTCATCCCTGAATTTGTTCCTTATCTGGTAGAAATTTTTCGGCATATCTCGATAGGATTTTATCTCTGTTCTGGCCAGGTCGGTTACCACCTCTTCATGCGTGGGTCCCAGAACAAAATCCCTGTTAGCCCGGTCTTTAAGCCGCATAAGTTCCTTGCCATAAAGCCCCCATCTTCCGGTCTCATACCAAAGCTCTGCCGGAGACAAAATGGGCATCAAAATCTCAAGCGCGCCGGCTTTGTCCATCTCTTCGCGGATAATATTTTCTATTTTGTAATAAACCTTGAATCCGAGAGGCAAAAAGTTATACAGCCCCGAGGCGACTTTCCTGATAAGCCCCGCTTTTAACATCAATTTGTGGCTTATTATATCAGCTTCCGCCGGTACTTCCTTAAGTGTCGGTATTAACGCTTTACTCCATTTCATACTTTTTTCATCCTTTTTCGTTCTTTTTTCAAATTTAGAATTTGTTTCGAATTTAGAATTTCGTGCTTCGAATTTGCTTTATGGTAGGTATTAAAGCTTTACTCCATTTCATACTATTTTCATCCTTTTTCGTTCTTTTTTCGAATTTATAATTCGACTTACCTTAGTGTATTTGATATTTGTCGTCCCCTCCAAAGAGACTGGCGGGCACAGCGCCAGTCTTTTTGGAGGATAGACTTACCTTATAAACATTACAAACATTAGAAACTTTACAAACCTTACAAACTTTACTGACCTTCCCAACCTTACTAACCGTCATTAGACCCATTATACCTTAAATAAGGAAATATTTCCATAGTTTGTGAATAGGTGTCAAAAAATGATGCGCATCCGCCGGAGGCGAAACCTTGCCAAAATAAGGTTTTGCCGGGGAAGAACAGAGGAACGGTAAAAACAATGACTAATAGATGCTAACTGATGATAAAAAGTTAAATAAAAGGTTCGAGGTTGACATGCGCTTAATTATTCTGTATAATCAAATCGAGCGATAAGTCCGCTGTAAGTTGTTCCGGGTGTTCCCATCCATACTGGTTGGCCATAGCCCGGACACCAACAAACTTGCAAGGCACGCTCATTTTTTTTGCGGCAGGTATTCCTTGTCAAACCCTACTTTCTTCTTAAAAATATCGAACCATTCAAAGTCTTTAATTTCGTGTTTTCTGAATATGCCCCAAGAGAAAAGATCAACAGCCTGTATGCCTGGAATTTCGTTTGAAGTTCTGTGATAGACCTCAATCTTTATTTCAGGATCAATTCTGCCTTTTAGATGACTGTAAATATAATTATTAAAATATTCTATTTCTCTTCGTGATTTAGATTTATCCACATAAAAATATATCCTGTCTTCATTTTTCTCTACGGGGATTTGATCTATAACATTACGGGCAACAAAATTATATAGCCGTTCTTTGCTGTGGGTTAAATTATGGAACACCCTTTTTTTATTCAAACTAAGAGCGTATATTTTAAATTGCAAATTTTCGCATTGTTTATAAAAATATTTCTTCACTTCAATTGTTGTTTTAGCTCCCTTAAGCTCTTTGTCTATTCCCTTAAATTTTCTTCTTAGCGTTTTTTTTACGCTATTAATAAGTTGACGGTTCTGACTAAATCCTTTTACCGCCAATATAGTTATAGTGAAGTACCTGGACGGTTTCTTGCTTATAAAATCAAAACCCATATCTCCGCTTTCATCCAAATAAAGATATAGCATCTCTCACCCCTTAAGTGAAGTTGACGATATTATAGCAGGAAAAGGGCATAAAAGAAAGGGCCGGCCTAAATCTCTCTAAACCTGCCCTAAAATCTTTACTGAAGATGAAAAGTAATTTCGGGGATGCGACTTATATTATCACTTTGTTTCCTTCTTTCTGCAATCTACTTATAAGTCTATCCATCTCTCACCCCTTTAAAGATATGGTCTTACCCTGCAATATAATATTTAAGAAGCCTCCTTTTTCTTTATTTTTACGCTCGAACTCCTTTTTAGAATAAAGTGTATAACTTACCTCTCTCCCTATCTTTTCTTCAATATTTCTTATTGCTTTTAAAAATTCTTTTTCCGGCAAAACCCCGACAAGGACAAGGTCAATATCCGAGCCGCCATTTTCAGTTCCTTTCGCATACGAACCATAAATAAATGCCCTTGATATACCCGCTTCTTTTTTTGCCAGCTCTTTTAATAAACTTTCCACACCTGATGTCTTTGAAATAATGCTTTTAATTTCCTTATAAAGAGGATAGGTCTTATCAAGAAAATAGAAAAGCGCGTTTCCCTGTTTTTCTGTTTTGAGCAGCCCCTCTGCCTGAAGTTTAAGAAGTTCCCGCCTGATATTCCCGGAGGAATACCCAAGCTCCCGCTCCAATTCCCTCGTATAATGCTTAATACCGCTATTTGAGAAAAACAGCGTCAATATATCCCGCCGTGTCCTCGATCTGATAAGACTTAGTATCCCTGTCATATTGTACTCCTATTTGAGTACAATTGTACTCTATTTAGAGTACTCCAGTCAAGTGCCAATGAACACTATAGTTTCGTTGACAGCAACAAAATGATCAGCAATATTCTGTTTCGAGTTAAAGCATGCTTCCCTTGCCTTTTCTATGACCGCCAGAAAATTCCGCCATTCCGAATATTCGAGAAGCACCTGCAAATCCCCGGCCATCCAATACTCAACGCCTTCCTGATCTTAATAACTGAAGCTAATAAATATTTACTTTTTAGCCATGGACAATTCCGAGCTTTCCATCGGAGCGGAGATATGAATTGTTTTGTAATCGCTTCTTTGCCCCATTTGTTTGTCGTCCAACTTATTCAGGCTGTCATTTACAAACCTGTTTAAATTGTGCCGGGCTTCCTTGTGAAAATCACGCACTCCATCTTTTATAGCGGCATCATCTTTTGCCAGTTTTGTGAGTTCAGAAAGATATCCTTTTATTTTAAAAGCATGATATTTTATAAGATCCACGATCTTAACCGAAGGTTGTCTGTAGCCTATTTCAAGGCGCAGGTTGAGAGCTTTGGCATAGTCCAGCAGATCTGCAACAACAATTTCTCTGTTCATTGATGACTCTATTTTTGACACCCTGCTTTGCGTGCACCCTATTTTATCTGCCAGTTCTTTTTGAGTCATATTGTGTTGGCATCTCAGGACAATCAGGTGTTTTGCTAAAGAACGTTCTTTTATAAATTTTTCTACGGCCTTTATTGTTCTCTTACTACTGCCTGTTCCTTTCAACATCTCCGGGACACTACTGTATCTTGCACTCATTTTTCCCTCCATCGCTTTCTTTAATTAATTTTTAAGACTTCTGACATATTCACGGCAAAACTGTATATCTGCTCCTTGAGACCCTTTATCTCCTATCGTCAACAAATATAATGTTTTACTCGATACATCAGGAAACACATACAAGCGTGATTCCCTTAACTTCTTTTTCAGCACACCACGCTGATCTATTCCCTTTATCCCGTCCGGCTCATCATGAACAAAGCCTACCTTCACCTGCAACGGATTGTCAAATTTACAAAGAGCTTCATAGTATGTGTCAAGATTATCCGCTAATGCAATGTGCTCGTCGTATTTTTTCTTTTCATAATGCTTTAACATCCTGAGATACTTTTCCAACGGTTCAAGCTTCCATTGCTCCATCTAACTGCCCCTTGAGCAATATTCCATAATGGAATATTAGCACACTTAGAAGAATTTGTCAATGTATTGCAGCCGCAATTTACGACGACCTGCTGATTAATACAATATTTCACCCTTGTTTCAAATATACTACTATAAAAACAGCCCAAACACAAGGCTATATATATTATCGGGAAATTATTGGGGAATGATATTATGAAAGGGCTACTGTAAAATCCGGTGCATGACGACCTGCAAAAAAACAGCATAATCTTAGGAAAAGGTCAATTGTCATCCAGTCCGTCCGAAAACGAGACCTTGCCTTTAGGCGGGGAATCCTGATTCTAGGATAGCCGGAATCTCTTTGATCCGCCAACGCTTTGTGGCGGGCAGTGTCTTTTTTAATATTTTTCTTCTCTTGTTTTTCAAACACCCGAAGTATCTATATAAAGGGTATGGACAATTTGTCCCCACCCTTTTGCCAATTAAGGATTCCTCGGTTCTTACTTCCCCTTGAGATTTCTTACTTCTTCCCTACCGCAAATACGATTTCACTGATACAGAGAATTTAGATTGTTAAAATAACCGGGGCTTTACCAGTCCCCCTTATTCGAAACACGTGCCTAAACATTTAAATTTAATATCAGTCCTTAATTCATTTGCTTTTGTCATAACTTTCACCCTGCAAGTACTTCTTCTATCTTAAGAACAAAGTCTTTGGCATCCTCTATTATCCATTCGGTATCATCATTGGTAACGATTTCAACTCCATATTGTTCTATAACTCTATTTTCCTGGGCCTTATCCAAAAATTCAGCGTATTTTTTCTCAAGTTGTTTGGCGCGTTTAATATACACAATGTATTTTGGGTCTACCCGGCCCCGTTTGACATAGAATTCTTTGAATGCCGCTATAGCGCAGTAATGTGCTGTCGCCCGGATACCTATTTTGTAGAGAGCCGCAAGAACCGCGTGATACATCGCATAATAGCCGC
>Ga0114951_10001688_pt1 | contig 26567 bp, 21 predicted proteins | sample AM7aDNAmetaG_FD_88677 | JGI IMG/M metagenome (GOLD analysis project Ga0114951, IMG submission 88677) | Freshwater microbial communities from Finland to study Microbial Dark Matter (Phase II) - AM7a DNA metaG | ecosystem: Environmental > Aquatic > Freshwater > Lake | place: Finland: Lake Alinen... | reverse complement strand
GAACATGAGCTTCAATAAAAAGGCACATCTCGCTGCCAATATAGAAGCCATACGGCTGGCGTTTGTTCTTGAAAAAGAACATCGCCAGCCTACTGTAGAAGAGCGAGCAGCTATTCAGAATTATTCAGGGTTTGGCGGATTGAAATGTATTCTCAATCCAGCCCAGACCTTGTCTGATTATGCCTATTGGCCAAAATCCGAACTGGATCTTTTCCCACTCGTAGCAGAATTACAGCTTCTTATTCGTAAAAATAGCAATACGGAAGAACAGTATAAACGGACTTGGGGAAGTCTAAAGAATTCCATACTGACTTCCTTTTACACACCAACGGAAATTGTCACCACCATTGCGGACACCTTGCAACAAAGTGGAATCACCCCAACTCGCTTCCTCGACCCATCGGCAGGTATGGGCGAATTCATTTCTGCTTTCCAACAAACAGCACCGGAGGGTAACTCTATTATGAGTTTTGAGAAAGACTTGTTGACCGGCAAACTCCTTTCGCAATTATATTCCAACAATACGGTTAACATCAATGGCTTTGAAGAAATCGAATCGAGGTACAACAATTATTTTGATGTAGTCTCGTCCAACATTCCGTTTGGGGATGTTTCTGCCTTTGATTTCGGTTTCTCAAAGAGTAAGGAAAAAGCAAAACAACAATCCACCCGTGCTATTCACAACTATTTTTTCATCAAAGGAGTTGATACCCTGCGTGAAGGTGGTATTCTGGCTTTTATTACTTCTCAAGGTGTAATGAATTCACCTCAAAACGAAGTAATCCGTCAATGGTTGATGGACAATACCAATTTTGTATCGGCAGTGAGATTACCCAATAACCTGTTTGTGGACAGTGCGAATACAGAGGTCGGAAGCGATTTGATTGTCCTGCAAAAGAACTCAGCCAAAACAGAATTGACCGAAGATGAAAAACTGTTTGTAAAGAGTTCCTTGCTTAGCAGTGGTGTTGTAACCAATAGCTATTTCAAAAATACCCAACGCGTAGTCCATACCAAAGGTAGTCTCGATACTGACCAATACGGAAAACCTGCTATGGTGTTCTTACACGAAGGAGGAGTAAAAGGCATGGCAAATGACCTAGGGATTATGCTAACTGATGATTTTTCTAATCGGCTAAATCTGGAACTGTACGAACAGAATAAGCTTCAATCAACAACACAATCGCTTCAATCAACAACTCACCATCTTCAATCAATTACAGAAACAAAACCAATCTCAATCGATAGCAATTCGATTATTCCCCAACCAGAAGTTGCCAAAGTAACTGAAGATGCACCTCTTCTGACTCTCTATGACCTCTTCGACATGAATGTCGTAGAACGTTCTCAGATTATAGTCAAAGTCAAACATAACGGTCCAAAACGCATTCAAACCCGGCAGCCATCCCTTTTCGATTTGCCTTTTGAATCAGTGGAAGTTAAAGCAGATGCTAAACCAACTTTAGCAAAAGTTCCGACACAAGTTCCAATTTCAACACCGATGGAGCCTGAGTTGTCAATGGAACCACGTCCATACAGCGGGATACGAGAATCGCATTATCAAATTGGTTCGCTGGTGAACATGGAATCACAAGTGGGTTATTTATCCGATGTGTATAACGATGGAGCGACATTCACACCATTGAAGCTAAGCTCACTCCAACAGGAGAAGGCCTTGCTGTATATCGATTTGCGTGATGTTTATCAACGGCTATATACCTTCGAAGCCGAGAAACGGGAAGAACACAAATCGTTTCGGTTGGAAATGAATTCGTTTTATGATGAATTTATCAGACGATACGGACAACTTTCAAACCCCAAGAATCTAGATTTAATCAAGATGGACAGTGGTGGTAAGGATATCCTGTATCTTGAACGCTCACTAGATGGACAAATGGTAAAGGCTGATATTTTTGATCATCCTGTCTCATTTAATGCCAATGAAATAACCCACGCAGAAAGTTCAGAAGAAGCTTTATCCGCATCACTCAATAAATTCGGCGAAGTCAATATCGAATACATGACTTCGCTCTTGCCCGAAAAGAACCGTGAAGAGTTTTTGCAAGAACTCCATGGACGAGTTTATTACAACCCACTGGTTGAGAATTATGAGATTAAAGAGAAATTCATTGCCGATAATGTGGTTGAAAAAGCAGAATCCATTGAGCAGTATCTAACCGAACACCCAGCCGATGCTCTCTCAAAACAATCGTTGGATGTATTGCAACAGGCTATTCCCCGACCAATTTCTTTTGATGAACTGGATTTCAATTTTGGCGAACGGTGGATACCGACCGGCATGTATAGCAAATATGCCTCGTATTTATTCGATACCAATACCACCATTCACTATTCAGCCGTTGCAGATGAGTTTTCTGTCAATGCAACCAACCTGAATGCCAATATCTATGACAAATACGCCGTGAAATCCCAAAGCCGAACCTTTAATGGATTGGCATTAATGAAACATGCACTCGTAAATACTTCACCCGATATTACCAAAAGTATCATGGTGGGCGATACTGAAGTTCGGGTAAGGGATAGTGAAGCCATACAAATGGCTAATGCGAAAATCGATGAGATTCGCAAAGGATTTTCCGATTGGCTCAACGAACAATCACCCGAATTTAAAGAGAGGCTATCCAATCTATATAACCGTAAATTCAATTGCTTTGTGCGACCGGATTATAACGGCTCCCATCAAACTTTTCCTCAACTAAATCTAAAGAATCTGGGCATTGAAGATCTTTATGGTAGTCAGAAGGATGCTGTATGGATGTTGAAACAAAACGGTGGAGGTATCTGTGACCACGAAGTGGGAGCCGGAAAAACACTTATCATGTGCTGCGGAGCCTACGAAATGAAACGGCTCGGACTAGCCAACAAACCCATGATTATTGGGCTAAAGTCAAACGTACAGGAAATAGCACAAACATTCAAAAGTGCCTATCCTAATGCCCGTATCCTTTATCCAGGCAAAGAAGATTTTACACCCGACCATCGGGTAAAGATTTTTAATGACATAAAGAACAACAGTTGGGATGCAGTTATTCTAACGCATGACCAGTTTGGTATGATTCCCCAATCTGCCGAAATGCAGCAAAAAATCTTGCAGGCAGAATTGGATAGCGTAGAAGAAAATCTGGAAGTCCTCAAACAACAGGGACGGGAAATCTCCCGGGGTATGCTCAAAGGAGTGATTAAACGTCAACAGAATCTGGAAGTAAAACTGAAAATCATAGCTTCCGATATCGCCGAACGAACTGATAAAGTTGTTGACTTCAATATGATGGGTATCGACCATTTATTCGTGGATGAAAGCCACCGATTCAAGAACCTGATGTTTAGCACCCGCCACGACCGTGTAGCAGGTCTTGGTAACTCTGAAGGCAGTCAGCGTGCACTGAATATGCTCTTTGCCACTCGCACTATACAGGAACGAACTGGCAAAGACTTGGGTGCAACCTTTCTTTCGGGAACAACCATTTCAAATTCGCTCACAGAACTTTATCTGATATTCAAATACCTGCGTCCAAAAGAACTGGAGCGCCAAAACATCAATACTTTCGATGCATGGGCAGCTATTTTTGCCAAGAAAACGATTGATTATGAGTTTTCGGTGACTAACCAGATAGTTCAGAAGGAACGTTTCCGTTATTTTATCAAAGTTCCTGAACTGGCAGCTTTTTATTCTGAGATTACAGATTTCAGAACAGCCAAAGGAATTGGTATCGATCGACCTGAAAAGAATGAAATCATGCACAATATTCCACCTACACCACAGCAGGAAGTATTTATTGAAAAATTGGTGCAATTTGCTCAGACGGGTAATGCTGAATTATTGGGTAGAGCACCGTTGTCGGATAGTGAGCAAAAAGCAAAAATGTTGATTGCAACAGATTATGCCCGAAAAATGTCGCTGGACATGCGTATGATTAGTCCAGAGTATGAAGACCATGAGGATAATAAAGCCTCCCATTGCGCCGCTAAGATTGCCAAATACTACCATACCTACAATGCTCAAAAAGGAACACAGTTCGTATTCACGGATTTGGGAACTTATAAGCCAGGTGAATGGAATCCGTGTAGTGAGATTAAACGAAAGTTAGTCGAAGACTACGGTATTCCGGCACACGAAATTCGGTTCATTCAGGAAGCCAAAAACGACAAGGTAAGGAAATCCTTTATTGATGGGATGAATGCAGGAAAAATACGTGTATTGTTTGGTTCAACTGAAATGTTGGGAACAGGTGTTAATGCACAGAAACGAGCTGTAGCTGTACACCATTTAGATACGCCATGGCGACCCAGCGATTTGGTTCAACGGGATGGTCGTGCTGTAAGGAAAGGAAACGAGATTGCCAAGTTCTATGCCGAGAATAAGGTAGATGTAATTATCTATGCTGTTGAGAAAAGTTTGGATTCTTATAAGTTCAATTTGCTCTACAACAAACAACTCTTTATTCAACAACTCAAGAACAATAATATGGGAAGTCGTACCATCGACGAAGGGAGCATGGATGAAAAGTCGGGCATGAATTTCTCAGAATATGTGGCTATACTTTCCGGTAATACTGATTTACTAGAAAAAGCCAAACTGGAGAAAAAAATTAGTTTTCTGGAAAGTGAACGTCATGCCTTTAACCGAAGTAAATCAAATTCAGGTTTTAAATTAACCGAGATGACCCGAACAATCGACAGCAGTCAAGAAATGATAGCCCGTATGAACAAAGATATAAAGATACTAAATGACAAGTTACAACTGGATAAGGACGGCAATAATCTCAACCCAATTAAATTGGATAACTTTAAAAATTCCGACCCGAAGATGATTGGAATAAAACTGAACGAAATAAATGATACTGCCGGAACAAACGGCGAATACTTCAAGATAGGGACGCTTTATGACTTTAATTTATTGGTAAAATCAGAAACCTATATAAGTGAAGGACTGGATTTGAGGGAGAACCGATTCTTTATTGAGGGCGAAGGCAATATCAAATATAATTACAACAATGGTCATTTAGCTACAGAACCTAAACTGGCAGCGTTGAATTTTATCAATGCGCTGGAACGTATCCCTAAATTGATTGAGAAATATGAACTTGAAATAGCCAAGATTTCAAAAGATATTCCGGTAATGAATGAAATCGTCAACGGAACCTGGAAAAAGGAAGATGAACTAAAAGTTCTCAAAACAGAATTTTTGGCATTAGATAGAAAAATTCAACTGTCACTAAAGCCAATTGAGCAAGGAGAAGATAAAGCAACGGAAGAAGTTGATTTAGAAAATAGTTCAAAAAATAACGTTCATGTTCGCACAACAGCTTCTCATTCGTATGCAAACAGATAGTATGGTTTGAATATTTGGTTATTATGCTGGCATACAATATTCTATATACGCTAAAATACTCATATTATGATTTAAATCGAATGATGTATTGCAAGCAAATCTATTGTAGAAATACTGTTTATCAATGTTTTATTCTTTTTTACACATTGAAAAGAAACTAATAGTTAAGATTGGACGTTTAAGCATAAAGTCAATGTTTTTTACTTAAAAACTACTGGGGTAACCGTACTACCGGATTCAACGATTAATTATAAACCAATCTATTAAAAATGAATCTCATGATACAGTACACGTTAGAACTTCTCGATAAAATTAAATCCGAAATTCAAATCATAGATTTGGAAGAAGATACTATCTTTAATAAGTCCATCAAAATCATTTCACTACTTGAAATTGATTTTAATGAACTCAAATCCCATATTTCTGAATACTCTTTCAATAATGAAACGGAAGAAATCCAATTTTTCAAAGAAACAAAGCCTCAGATATCCAGTCAACTATTGTATTACAACGGCATTTGTAAATTTGAAAATAGTCGTCCAATAGGTTGTGATACTGTGCAAAAAGAATTTACACTCAAACAATTGGATCTATTGAAAGATTATTTTGATAAGAATATTGATTTTTACCGGTATTACAGAGCCCACCGCACCGATCTCGATAAACATTATTTTCTTCGTAGCCATCCGGATATTGAAATGTATTTTGATAGTTTTTATTTCGAGCGAGATCCAAAGTTTTCCACCGGATTTGATTTAAAAGTTGCAACTATCTTGGCAAATGATATGTTGAGTAATTATTTGAATGCTGAACTGGTAAAAGAAGATATACCCAATGTGCATCAGTTTGATAATACGAATTCACAGAAAGTAAAAGCAAAATGGACAGGATCGAAAGTAGCACTCATTGAACTTATTTATGCATTTCATACCTCGAAATGTATTAACAACGGAAAAAGTGATTTAAAAAAGATGACTTCTTTTGTTGAAAATCTATTCGACATTGATTTAGGCGATGTGTATCGTACTTTCATCGAAATTCGTGGTCGTAAGGGTAGTCGTGTTCAGTGTCTGGACGACTTTCGTAGAAAATTAATTGCTCGCATGGATGAAGTTGATAACAATTAAAATCCAAATAGCTCGATTTTCAAATTTACATTTATTTCCATTGTAGAAACCAGCCAACTCCCAAGTTAGCTGGTTTTTTAGTTGAGTAGAGTATCGATACAAAGCACTATATTTGAATTATATACAGTTCATTTTTCAAATACTTTACCCAAGTTGTGAAATCCATATTCTCAATTACCAGACCTTTGTAATCAAAAATTATCATTATGGATGTTATCACAATTGAATCAACAGCATTTTTAGAGTTAGAGGCAAAAATCAATTTAATTGCCAAGTTTGTAAACGAACAGCAGCCAACTTCAAATGAAAACCCAGATGAGACTTGGGTTGACAACTATGATGTTTGTTCATTTTTGAAAATCAGTGAACGAACTTTACAACGCCTAAGATCAAAGGGATTCGTCTCTTACTCCATTATCTCGGGTAAATCATACTACACGCTTACAGAGGTTAAAAGGATGCTTAATCAACATATAATCCGAAGTAATGAGAAATGTTTAAGCGACTTAATTACGAATCATAAGCAAGCTGCTGAAAGAAGACGGGTCAATAAGGGAGTTAAATAGAGTATAATAAGAATTTACATTCAATCAAATTTCATACTATCATTATGGAAATCAATAAAGAAAATTTAGAATCAATAATTGACAGACTTTTTGAGAAACTTGAAGAAACCGATAAGAAGATGGATCGATTGCTCAATCACGATGCTTGTCTTAGAGGAGATGAACTGCTGGATAATCAGGATTTGATAGGAATGCTTAAAGTAAGCCACAGAACCTTACAGCGTTATCGCACAAACGGCAAGTTACCCTATTGTAATATGAATGGCAAATCGTTTTACCGACTTACCGATGTAACGAAATTTATTGATGACCAGTTTATGGGAATCAAATAGTATTCAATTATCACTCAATATTTTCAAATAAGAAAAGGGAAACGTAATTATGCGTTTCCCTTTTCTAGTAAGTGCTGTCACCTGGATTGATGGTTGGGTTTAAATATTAAACATTTTCTCAATCCCTTGCAACTTCCCAGCTAATGCCTGCATATCATTACTTATTTTGCTATCGGTAATACGTGCATAAATTTGAGTTGTACGAATGTTAGTGTGTCCGAGCATCTTGCTTACAGTTTCAATTGGGACACCTTTAGCCAACGTGATAGTGGTGGCAAAAGTATGCCTCGCTAAGTGAAATGTCAGTTCTTTGTCTACCTCGCATAAGTCTCCAATTTCCTTTAGATAAGCATTCATTTTTTGATTGCTCAGTATAGGAAGTAATTTGCCATTGGGTGAGACTCCTTTGTATTTTTCCAAAATCATTTTTGGAACATCCAACAAGAGGATATTTGAATTCACATTTGTTTTCTGTCTTTTAGTCATGATCCATAGGTTGCCATCAAAAGAAGTACGAACATTTTTTTCTTCTAAATTTCTAACGTCAACATAGGCGAGTCCAGTAAAACAAGAGAATATAAAGATGTCGCGAACCAATTCTAATCGTTTTATAGCAAACTCTTTCTTCAATATCTTTTCAAGATTCTCTTGCGTGAGATAGCCTCGATCAACTTTTGTTAAATGAATTTTATAATTCGCAAATGGATCAATTGCAATTAACCCATTATTTCGAGCAAGAAGGATAATACGCTTGAAGTACTGCATAAATTTTGCAGTAGTATTTGTCTGACATTTACCAGTGGTCATTAAATATATTTCAAAGTCCCAAATGAATATAGGTTTAATCTCCTTTAGTGAAATATCCTTCAACTGATATTTGAGTAATAGAAATTTCTCCAGATGCCTACGTGTGCGTTCGTATTTTTGATATGTAGTAGTTGATTTACTTATACCAACAAGTTTTAAAACATCTTCATTGTGTTTTTGGAATAGGTCTAAAAGTGTTTCGTGATGTTCGCTAATCCCTAAAAACTCATTTTTCACTTTCTCGGCTGTCACATAATTATCTTTCCGTTGAAGTTCATGGTAAATACCATGGAGAGAAGCCTTAATTTGTTCTAGCTGTGCATTGTGTTGCTTGCTATCCGACGGATGTCCAATAACTTTACTCATTTTCACACTCCAATTTATTGGTTGGATTTCTAACTTGGTATTGAATTGCGCAATGATACCATCAACGGTGACGCGGGTGACAATTGGCATTTTACCATCTTTTCTAATAGCATTCCTTTTCAAGTAAAAAAGGACGTTAAATGTACTCTTCATAATTTCATTTTTTTAATCGTTACAAAATTAGTTTATTGATTGAAAATGAAATAATTACAGTGTGGACAATTGATGTCAATTGTGTGCCAAAAGCAGACTTTCTGTGACCTATTTTTGAGTTTGAAAAAAGGTCACGATTTAGTCCTAAAAGTTTGGCTGTTTATGACTAAATTTTGGCTAATATAGCAACTCGAATACAAGGTATGATAAAAAATAAATCCCTACAAATCGTTGATTTGTAGGGATTTTGCTTTTTGGTGTCGCTTTTTGGCTAACCTTCTTGCGGTACGGACGGGACTCGAACCCGCGACCTCCGCCGTGACAGGGCGGCATTCTAACCAACTGAACTACCGAACCAGGTTAAAAACTTGTTGCATTATTTTCAAATGCGGTGCAAAGATACGGCAAATTTTGGGTTCTACAATAGCTTTGAAATATTTTTTGAGTTTTTTCGGATTACATAGTTATTAAAGTGTACTAAAAATCACTCTTTAAGTCTTTGCAGCAGCAGTTTCACTCCTTTTTTCACATCCTGAGTTTCTTGTAATGCTTTGATAAATGCACTACCAATAATAGCACCCGACGAATAGCGATTCACCATGTCGCGGGTAGATTTATTGGAAATTCCAAAACCAACGAGACGAGGATTTTTCAGGTTCATGGAATTGATGCGATTGAAATAGTCTACCTTATTATCGAACGAGGTTTGCGTTCCCGTAGTAGCTGCCGACGAAACCATGTAGATAAATCCGTTGGTGTGGCTGTCGATCTCGCGAATGCGCACTTCCGAAGTTTCAGGCGTAATGAGGAAAATAAATTCCAGCTTGTAGCGCTCAGCAATTTCTTTATACTCGGCTAAGAAATCGGACATAGGAAGATCGGGAATAATCATTCCATCCACTCCTACCCGATGGCATTCTTTGCAAAATGCTTCGAAACCAAACTGCATAATAGGGTTCAGGTAACCCATCATGATCAGCGGAATGTGTATTTCGGCACGTACCGAAGTCAGTTGATCGAACAACTTGCGAATGCTCATGCCATTCTGCAACGCCAGGTGGCTGCTATTTTGAATGACAATACCATCGGCCATTGGATCTGAAAATGGCACACCCACTTCCACCAAATCCACTCCATTAGCCTGCAGGCACTGAAGCGTAGGCACCGTATCTTCCAATTTTGGAAATCCTGCAGTAAAATATACCGAAAGGATGTTTTCCTTTTTATTCTCAAATAATTGATTAATTCTGTTCATGGTTTTTATTTTCGTAGTGGCAGGTCGCAACCTGTCCTGATATATAATATTTGGCAGACATTGGACAGGTCACGACCTATCCCTACCATGAATTACCGTAATTGGTTTAAAAAACCTCTTAGCAATTCCACATTCTTTTCACCCGGTTTTACTTCAAATTTACTGTTCAGGTCAATTCCGGCAAACTTTGGATGCTCAATTTTCAGAATAGCTTCAGCATCGTCGGCAGCAATGCCACCACTCAGCAGAAAAGGCGTTTCACCAATATATTCATCGAGCATACCCCAATTAAATTTTAGTCCCGAGCCACCGTAAGCATCGGTCTTGGTATCGAACAAAAAATAATCGCACGAACCTTCATAGGTTTTCGTCACCTTGAAATTGTAAGCCTCAGCTATTGGGAAAGCTTTAATAACAATATAGCCTGCCTTACGAAGTTCCTTGCACATTTTTACTAATTCGGTTCCATGCAGTTGTACACCATCAAGGTCGTATTTAGCAACTGTCGTCAGGATATTTTCCAGGTTTTCGTTCACAAATACGCCAATCTTCTTTATTGACTTTGGTAAAGCATTCAACGTGGCAATATCAAGATGTTCTGCAAAGCGAGGCGATTTGGGGTAAAAAATAAAACCCATAAAATCGGGCTGCAAGGCCGCAACTGCTTGTATATTTTCGGGGATTCTCATCCCGCAGATTTTTATCTGCATAAAGTGTGTGTAAAATGATTTTTGTAGATATTATTGTAATAATAATGTGCACCAGTTTGGTTTGACTTTTTTGATGTCTATTTTATTATTTCTGACAGGGATTCGTAAACTACGACCTTTTACTCCTTGAAAAGATATTATTATTTCGTAATAATTGCGATCCAGTATATATTGATTAAGATCCTTACTGTCAATAAATAACCTTTCTCCATGTTTTTTTCTTCTGAGACCAATAAAACTGAGCCGTTTAAATGTAGCTTTTTTCTCAAAATCAAAATCGACATCTTTAATAATAAGAATTTGTTTTTTGTTCTGGATTGGATCAAACAAAAAAGTCAAAACTCCATAAACATCAGGGATTGTATCAAATTCAGAATGTTTATCCATCCAAGGTTTGTCCCAATAACCGATATAACTAACATCCGAATAGTTTCTTGCAACGCCATATAGATTTGACGTTAACGTCATTAATTCCATACCATCATCGTATCTTATCAATTTTCTTACTGATAAATCAAAATCAACTTCTGTTTTTGCTTCAATAAATAGCTCTTTATAATTTATTTGATTAGCAGATATTTTCTTTTGCCAAGTAATTTTTGTAAGATTACATGTATCTTTAATTGGGTTGATATTGGGTATGTTGACTTTTAATTCAATTTCACCATCTCTATCAGAAGAATCTGCATCGTGTGAATATTGAGTACTATTTTCACTAACTATCGCAGGCCACACCCAAAGTCCAGTTTTACAATAGTTTAAATAACTCAAATAATGATAGGATTGAGTTTTTTGTAAGATCCCAATTGTAGGGCGTCCATATAAAGAATCACGTTTTAATATTAAAGAAGAAGTGTTCTGCTCAGAAAACATAACATACTTTACTGTATTACTATTTGTTTTTGAATGTGTTGATAAAGGATTGGTTCCTTCTTTTGTATCTATATTATTTTGACTTACTGCCAATAAATGAACAAAAAATACACATAAAACAATGATAAAAATATTTTTCATAAATAGTAACTTGAATATAAATTATTATGCTTTTAGTCCTTCTATAAACCTCACCAACGCCTCATCCGGTTTTTCTTCTTTCATAAAGTTTTCGCCCATCAGGAAGCCGCGATAACCGGCTTTGCGAAGTTCCTTTACGGTTTCGGTTTTCGAGATGCCGCTTTCGCTCACCTTTACAAACTGATCAGGAATCAATGCTGCCAGGTCGAACGAAGTCTGAATGCTTTGTTCGAAAGTTTTCAGGTTGCGATTATTTACGCCCAGCATATCCACATAGTCGTTGGCGTGACCAAGTTCTTCAGCATTATGTACTTCGAGTAATACTTCTAAACCCAGTTCATGGGCTTTACGCGCCAATTCCAGTGTTTGCTCTACGGTTAAAGCAGCGGCAATAAGCAGCACCACATCGGCGTCCATTGCTTTTGCTTCGTAAAGTTGATATTCATCAATCACAAAATCCTTGCGTAACACCGGACAAGCAATAAATTGTCGGGCAGCCATCAAATCCATGGGCGTACCTCCGAAATACTCCAAATCGGTGAGAATGGAAATACCCGAAGCACCTGCAGCGCTATAACCCGATGTTACATCCACCACGTCGGCATCTTCATGAATCCAGCCCAGCGAAGGCGATTTACGTTTAAACTCCGAAATGATTCCCGATTCCGAGTTCAGCAAACTTTGCGTCAACGACAAGCATTTACGCGAGAAAGCCGGAGCTTTTTCAAGTGCGGAAACGGGAGTTGAGAGCTTGCGGGAAGCAACTTCAACTTTTTTACTTTCTATTATTTTATCTAATATTGTAGACATTGTTGAAATGAATTACATTGATATGAACTTTGTTGATATGACTCCCTTCGGTCGTGATATTGATTCATTACCATGAAATAATATCAGCGAAGCTACTATCACGAAGTCATATCGGCTAAGCCAAATAATTATTTATATATCTCCACAAACTTCTCAAACGCCTTTTTAGCACTTCCGCTTTCGAGCGATTCGGCTGCTTCGGCTTTGCATTGCTCCAATGGTTTATACGAACTACGCGTTTGAATGGCAAAAGCAGAGTTGATAATCACCGCATTTTTCTGTGCATCGGTGGCTTTATTTTCCAATACGTTCATAAATATCTTAGCCGCATCGTCTACGGTATTTCCGCCCCAAAGTTCTTCCTGTTTCAGCATTTTAAAGCCAAGTTGCTCAGGGGTGTAAATGAACTCACCATTGTTGTTCATTACTTTGCAGGTATCGGTCAACGAAACTTCATCGTAGCCATCCAACGAGTGAACTATGCTGTATTGAACGCCGAGATTTTGATAGATGTAGTTATAAAGACGCATCATTTTCAGGTTGTAAACTCCCAAACATTGATATTGGGGTTTCACCGGACTGATAAGCGGACCGAGTACATTAAAAAATGTACGAACACCTAATCCTTTACGAACCGGAGCCACGTTTTTCATGGCCGGATTGCAAAGGGGTGCATGCAAATATGCAAATCCTGAATCTTCCAACGAATGTTTGATTACATCAATGTCGGTTGTAAATTTTGCTCCATAGTATTCCAACACATTGGACGAACCGCTCACCGAAGTTGCACCGTAGTTACCGTGCTTAGCTACTTTATATCCCGCACCGGCTACAGCAAAACAGCTACAAGTGGAGATATTGAATGTATTTTTTCCGTCACCACCTGTGCCTACAATATCAAGCGCATCAAATTCCGATAAATCCATTGGAATGGCTAAATCCAATAGGGCATCACGAAAACCGATTACCTCGTCAAGTTCGATACTGCGCATCAGATATACTGAAATAAATGCAGCAATCTGTGCGTCGTTATATTTACCGGCAGCAATGTTAGTCATCACTTCGGCCGCTTCCTCACGCGTAAGTGACTGATGATTAAAAAGTTGATTAAGTATTTGTTTCATATTCGAAAAATGATATATCTTTGCGTACTAATACAATTCAAAATTATGAAAATCCTTTTAGAAATACCTGACAATAGAGCCGTATCATTGATGGATGTTTTGCGAAGCATTTCGTATGTAAAAGCAAAAACCCTAACTGAATCTAAAGCCCGTTTGTTGTCTGAATTAAAAGATGCTGTTGATGAAATTAATTTAATCAAAACAGGTAAAAAAACAGCTCGAAACGCAGAAGAATTCCTGAATGAGCTTTAGTGTAAAAACAATTCTTGTTTTCGAGAAGCAAGCCAAAAGGCTTATTAAAAAATATCCTTCTTTGAAAACCGAACTCATTACTTTGATTGCTACACTCAAAGTTAATCCTTCTCATGGAACAGCGCTTGGAAAGGATTGTTTTAAAATCCGAATATCAATTGCTTCAAAAGGAAAAGGAAAATCAGGAGGCGCCAGAATAATTACTCACTTTATTATAACCGACTCTACGGTATACCTTCTTTCTATTTACGATAAATCTGAAAAGGAAAATCTTAACGATAAAGAATTAAAAGAATTATTGTTGTTTATCAACGACTAAGCCTCCAACCAATTCTTCAGCATTTGCTCCCCATCAGGCGTTAAAACGGATTCCGGATGAAACTGAACGCCGCGTACATCAAACGTTTTGTGTGCCAATGCCATAATCATACCTTCCTCGTCAACAGCTGTAATGGTAAGGCATTCCGGCAAAGTCGATTTTTCCGCTGCCCACGAATGGTAACGACCCACTTCCAATTGTTTTGCCAACCCGTTGAACAATACATCCTCTTCCAACACATCCACCATAGAACTTACGCCATGATGCACATCAGTCAGGTTTATTAATGTTCCACCAAATGCTTCCGCAATGGCTTGTTCGCCCAAACAAACGCCCAAAATTGGTTTTGTTGGTGCATAAGTGCGAATCACATCAAGCAAAATACCCGATTCAGAGGGAACACCAGGTCCCGGCGAAAGGATTATTTTATCAAATCGTGCGATGTCTTCCAATGCTATCTGATCGTTGCGATGCACTTCCACGTCGGTGTATCCCAATTTCTTGACTGCGTGTACCAGGTTGTAGGTAAACGAGTCGTAATTATCGAAAACTAATATTTTCATTTTTTACAGTTTGAAAAGTTTGAAAGGTTTGAGGTTTGAAAAGTTTTATTTCAATTGCTCAATCCAATCGTAAATTGTAAATTTTTAAATCGGAAATTGAGATGCTACTTCTACTGCACGTTTCAGAGCAGCTAATTTATTATTGACTTCCTGCAATTCGCTTTCTTCGTCCGATTTGGCAACGATGCCTGCACCGGCCTGATAATAAAGTGTGTTGTTTTTGCTGACAAAAGAACGAATAGTAATGGCTTGGTTGAAACTTCCGTCGAAGCCAATATAGCCCAAACAGCCACCATAAGGTCCACGGTCATGCGGTTCAATACTGTCGATAAGCTGCATGGCTTTAATCTTCGGCGCTCCCGAAAGTGTTCCGGCAGGGAAAGTGTCTGCAAAAAGTTTGATGATTTTGGTGTCAGGTTTTAGTTTACCACTTACGCTCGAAACCAAATGAAGTACGTGAGAGTAATACTGCACTTCGCGGAATACTTCCACTTCCACGTGGTCGGCGTTGCGACTTAAATCATTACGGGCCAAATCAACCAACATAACGTGTTCTGCATTTTCTTTTTTGTCGACACGCAATTTTTCGGCCAGTTGGAAATCTTTTTCATCGTCACCTGTGCGGCGGAATGTTCCGGCAATCGGTTTGATATAGGCTTTTTGCTTTTTGGCATCAACCACAAGGTGAGCCTCAGGCGACGAACCAAAGATACGGAAATCGCCAAAATTGAAATAGAACAAATAAGGTGACGGATTCACCGAACGCAAGGTGCGGTACAGCATAAAGTCATCGCCTTTGTATTGTTGATAAAAACGGCGCGAAAGCACAATCTGGAACACATTTCCTTTGAAACATTCCTTTTTACCCTGAGCCACCATTTTCTTGTAATCTTCGTTCGAAATATCCGATTTTTCTTCACCAATAGCCTGAAATTCGTAAGTAGCGATATTGTTGTTCGATAATATCTCTTCAATATCAGCAATGTTCGAAGTTTCACCTTCGAGCAGATTCTCTATAATTGTCAGTTCGTTATTGAAATGATTTACTGCAATAATGTACTTGAACAGCACGTAATGCAAGCCAGGCATACTTCCCGGAACAGTTTCGCGGGCTTTGAGCTTTACATCCTCAAAATACTGAACCGACTCGTACGACGAATAGCCGAACAGACCGTTCACACCAACCGGATTGTCGTTCTTTACCAAATCAACCGACTTCAGAAAAGCGTCGAAACGCTCAGCCACAGTCAGCTTTCCGGTAACCTGAGTTTCAAGTTTTGAACCATCAGGATATTCCTCTTTAATCACAAACTGATTCACCGAAATTCCACCAATCGGACAAAATCCGATATACGAATAGCTATTTTCAACGCCGTGATAATCGGAACTTTCCAACAGTACCGAGTTAGTATATAAATCGCGTATCTTGAGATAAATTCCTACCGGCGTCTGCAAATCTGCCAGCATCTTTTTTGAGTTTACGAATAGCCTACCCCTAGCCCCTAAAGGGGAACTGAAGTTAGTTTTGTCTCCTAATTTGGTATTTGTTTTCATTATATAGTTATAAATAATGGTTGTAATATTTCTTCCTCTCCGTCAGCTGACGGATCGGGGGTTGTCATTTAAAATGCTTCACATAAGTATCCATATCTTTATCACCTCTTCCCGATACTGTGATGACCACAATATCGTCAGATTTGAAAGTGTCTTTTTCTTTTTTCAAAAGTGCCAGTGCATGTGCCGATTCAATAGCCGGAATTATTCCTTCCAATCGGGTTAGCTCGAAGGCGGCTTCCAAAGCTTCGTCGTCATTAATGGCGTGCACTTTGGTACGACCAACTTGTGCAAAGTACGCATGTGCAGGTCCAATTCCCGGATAATCCAACCCTGCTGAGATTGAGTAAGGTTCTGTAATCTGACCATCTTCGTCCTGCATCAATAATGTACGGAAACCATGAATAATTCCTACTGTGCCGATGCTTATGGTTGCAGCAGTTTCACCGGTTTCAACACCCAGGCCACCCGCTTCAGCAGAAATGATTTTGACGCGTTCATCATTAATGTAGTGATAATAAGTTCCCATGGCGTTACTGCCACCGCCTACACAAGCCATCAGGTAATCGGGGTAATCACGGCCAATCTGCTCCTGCAATTGCCATTTAATTTCTTCGCTGATAACCGATTGGAAAAATCCAACCATATCAGGGTATGGATGTGGCCCAACTGTGGAACCAATAATATAAAAGGAATCGGGATTTGAGCACCAATACCGAATGGCTTCGTTGGTAGCATCTTTCAATGTCCAGTTTCCGCTAGTTACAGGTTCCACCTTTGCACCCAACATACGCATTTTCTGCACGTTGAGGAACTGACGTTCCACATCTGTTTTGCCCATAAATACAATACACTCCAACCCCATCAATGCACAAGCGGTTGCTGTTGCCACACCGTGTTGACCGGCACCTGTTTCGGCAATAATGCGGGTTTTGCCCATCCGTTTTGCCAACAGAATTTGTCCCAGGGCATTGTTGATTTTATGTGCACCGGTATGATTCAAATCTTCACGTTTCAAGTAAACATTTGTGCCATATTCTGCCGACAAACGTTTTGCAAAATACAGTGGTGACGGACGTCCCACGTAGTTTTTCAGCAAGTCGTAATATTCGGCTTTGAACGAAGCGTCGTCTTTAATGGCATAAAAAGCTTCTTTAAGTCGCTCTACCGTTCCGTGCAAAATTTCAGGAATATAGGCTCCGCCGAAATTGCCATAGTAGCCGTTGTTATCTATTGAGTAATCCATCTTTAAAATGGTAAATTGTAAATGAATAAATTGTAAATAAAAAAAGGCTTATCGTGAGTCCGACAAGCCTTTTTGTAATATCTTATTATTTTGACAATTTACATAGGTGTTACATCTCACGATTAGCTAATCTGCAAGTGCCACCACCAAAATTTGTTTATAGTCAAAATTGTTTTCATTTCTTTTTGTTTGATTTACGGGTGCAAAGATGATAAATTATTTTTATTTGTGCAAGAAAATGATAGTTTTTCACGATTTTTACAATCTATTCTGTGATTAAAGCCGAAATAATTATTTTTTCAACAAGTACATTTTTATCGTAAATAGTATAAATAATGGTTGTTTTCTTAAAATTTACACGACGAGCATTTTGGCCATATTGTAAAATAGTTTTATGTTCCGAAATTTGTATTGAACCAGCATGCTTGCTCAATTCAGAAATTTCTTTCACTATACCTGCTGCATATCTTCTTGCAGTTTCAGGAGCTTTGTATGTGTTGGCAATAAAATAAGCAATATCCTTTAAATCAACCCTCGCTTGTTTGGAAAGTATTATTTTATACCTTTCCATTTGTTCTCAAGTCAAATCCAAAGTGTTCCTCAAGATGTTTCCAAAATTCTTCTACACCCTCTTCTAAAGTTATTGATCCTTCGGGTAATTCTACGGGTTCATTATAAGTCAACTGAACTACACGTTTGTGTTTTTCCAATTCACGTACCAGTTTTCTACCAGTCGGTGTGCTTATATCTATATTGGCTGTAACAGTCATGATTTATTGAAGTATTTGATAAGCAAATATAGGTCAAATTATTTATTGAATAACAAACATGAGCTTTAAATTGTTGAGATTACTTTATCCCCAGTTTTTTCAAGATTTCCTTTGGAACAGCGTCTTTATGCACCAGAATATCAATGGTTTTGTGTTTTACAAAAGTTTCGCTGGCATACCATATTCCTTTGTATTTGGAGTCTGTTCCCCACGAGTTTTTCACCAGATAGTATTTGGTTCCGTTTTGGTCGGTAGCAGTGCCAAAAATCACCATTCCGTGGTCGTCGGTGGTTTGGAAGTTATCAAAAGCCTGCTGACGAATTTCGGGAGTTACTTTCACTTCGGGTTGCGGTCCTTTTACTTTATAAATTTTCTCATCGATTTCCTTTTGAGTCAAGTTCAACCATTTAGCCTGATCACTGCCGGGTAAGTTAGCCACTTTGGTTTCAGGGTCTACAGCCACACCGTTGCGGGTAAAGCCTTTTTCGCTCACGTCCGAAGCCCATGCCACACAATAACCTTTGTTGATGGCGTTATCAAAAATGCTCATAAATTCATCCAATGGCAGGTTGTATGAGTCAGACCAACGCCAGTTGTCGGGTATTTCGACCACAAACGGTTTATAATAAGGGTGATGTGTAAACGAAGTCAGTGAAACATAATCGTCCAGATTCAAGCCGAGTGACTGAAAGTAACTTTGCGGGTTGTATTTTTTGCCATCAGCAGTAAATTCGGTCGGACATTTCCCCAGATAGGCATCCAAAATACCATCAAAACCGGTTTTCCATGCTGTGGACAGTTTTTTGTTAGGATTGGATACAATAACTTTTACATAAGCTTCTGTCAAAGCATCCAATTCTCCGTGTTTATGTTTTTCTTCGCCGTAATTGAGTCCGGTCATTTCTTTATCCGGTACAACTCCATATTTTTGAAGTGCATAAACCACGTCGTAAAATGAACCTCCGGCAGCAAAATTAATAGTTCCATTCATACGAACATATTTATAGGCTTTATCGGAATAGGTGCGGTGAACCACGTACATTTCTGATAAATCAACTTCGGGTTTGCCCATGCGGAGCAATTCCGATTCGAAAAATCCAAGTGTGGAGAAACACCAGCAAGTTCCTGAACTGGCCTGATTTTTTACCGGAGTAATTTTGTTCTGCTTTACGATAGTGAATTTGAAAGAATCAACCTTTGCGGTGTCTTTTTCTGCTTTTTCAGCAAATGTGCTTCCGGCTATAACCAAAAGCGAAATGAATAGAATTAGTTTTTTCATATTTTCTTATGGGTTTTCGCGATTTATAATCGCGGTTATTGATTATTTGCGGTTTTAAACCGCAAGACCCGTTTACTTTACAGGTATATTTTCCAATGTAGCAAGCAGATAATCCCAGAATTTCTGCACAGTGGAGATGTTTACTTTTTCATCAGGTGAATGTGGATAACGAATGGTAGGACCAAACGAAATCATATCCATTTTAGGGTAATGTGTACCCAAAATACCGCATTCCAGTCCGGCATGAATAATCATTACCTTTGGGGTTTTGCCAAATTTATCTTCGTACACTTTGCTCATTACTTTCAAGATTGGCGATTCAAGATTTGGTTTCCAACCCGGATATCCACCTACTAAGTCCACCTTAGCACCTGCCAGTGAGAATACGCTTACCACCATCGAAGCCAGTTCTTCTTTGCGGCTTTCCACCGAGCTGCGAATCAGGCAACGAACAATTACTGAATTTCCATCCGATTTGATAATGGCCAGATTATTAGAGGTTTCCACTACAGTTGGCAATTCCGGAATAAAACGTGAAACGCCATTGGGGCAAGCGGTTACACCATTAATTAAATCGTCCTGTACTTCTTCTGGAATCAATCCGGTTGGTAAATCAACCTGCTCAACGGTAAATGAAATTTTATCTTCAACACCCTGATATTCGGTTATGAATAATTCTTCGCACTCCTGTACGAAATCAATCATATCGTCAACACCATCGGCCGGAACAGTTATCACTGCAAATGCTTCACGTGGAATGGCATTGCGCAAACTACCTCCATCAATACTTGCCAAACGAGCTTCCAGTTCTGCTACAGCTTCTTTCAGAAAGCGGAACATCAACTTGTTGGCATTGGCGCGTTGCAAATGAATATCTACACCCGAGTGACCACCTTTCAGTCCGGTAAGCGATACTTTCAACGCCACATCACCTTCAGGAATTTCAACTTCCTTATAACGGAAAGTAATATCAGCATCAATTCCACCGGCGCAACCAACATACAGTTCACCTTCATCTTCTGAATCCATATTTATCAAAATATCTCCATTCAGGAAATTGGGTTGAAGTCCGAATGCGCCAAACATACCGGTTTCTTCATCCACAGTGATAAACATTTCAATGGCAGGATGTGGAACGTCCTTCGACTGAAGAATAGACATTGCTGCCGCTAGTCCAATACCGTTGTCGGCACCAAGAGTTGTATCACGAGCGGTTACCCATTCGCCATCGATATATGCATCAATTGGGTCGGTTTGGAAATTGTGTGCAACGTTACTGTTTTTCTGTGGAACCATGTCCATGTGTGCCTGAAGTACCACACCTTTACGGCTCTCCATGCCCGGTGTGGCAGGTTTGCGAACAAGCACATTTCCTATTTCATCGCGAAGTGTTTCAAGTCCGAGCGATTTTCCGAAACTTTCAAGAAAAGCACCGATTTCTTCTTTTTTGTGTGAAGGACGCGGAACGCGGGTCAGACTGTAGAAGTTTTCCCAAATCGGTTTGGGTTCCAGATTGCGGATATCAGTTGTATTCATACTTATATAATTTACGATTTTTGATTTGTAATTTACGATTGGAAGATATGATTTGTCGGGGAAAAATTTTCTTTCCTGAATAATTATTCTTTTTTATTCATGCAAATATCCGTATTTTTTTTGAAATAACGGTTTGAAATTGATTTTATTTATATAAACACGAAAACACAACTTAAGTAATATGCTGAATGAAACTGTGGCTTTTCAATATTGCTTTCTCTTTGTAGTTTTTCCAAATAAAAAGGTTTTAAATCATAAAAATATTTCAAAATAATTATCATTTCGTAAGTGAAAAACAATTAATGAAATATTTCTTTAATTAGTCCGGTTTTTCCATAGACAAACGGAATTTATTTGCTAATTTTGTGCCCGAAATGAAAAATTTCTGATTTACTCACCTAATTTTTTCAACAAAAATGACATTACAGGAAACGTATAAGTTTGTAAGTGCCGAAGAGGCCGCAAGTTATGTAAATGATGGAGATATAATCGGTTTTAGTGGTTTTACACCGGCCGGATGTCCTAAAGAAGTGCCGACAGCTATTGCCAAACGTGCCGAAGCATTTCATGCCGAAGGTAAAGAGTTTAAAATAGGAATGTACACCGGAGCTTCAACAGGCGATTCGCTTGATGGTGCATTGGCTCGTGCCAATGCAGTTTTATTCCGCACTCCGTATCAGTCTAACAAAGATTTGCGCTCGGCTTTGAATGCTGAACGAGCTCCATATTTTGATATGCACTTGTCGTCCATTGCACCTCATTTACGTTTCGGATTTATGCCACGCCCTAATTTTGCTATTCTTGAAGTGTGTGATATAACAACTGAAGGCGAACTGGTGCTGACTACCGGAGTGGGAATTTCACCAACCATTGCCGGATTAGCCGACCATATAATAGTGGAATGGAACCACAAACATCCGAAAGAACTCAGGGGTTTCCACGATATTTTTGAACCCGCCGATCCTCCTCACCGCTTGCCAATGACGCTGCTTACGCCGTCCGACCGCATGGGTATTCCAGTGGTAAAAGTTGATCCAAAAAAGATTCTTTGTGTGGTTGAAACATATCGTGATGATGAAGTAGGTGGATTTACGCCAACGGATGAGGTTACCGATAAAATTGGTCAGAATGTAGCTTCTTTTCTTGCCTCCGAAATTAAATCGGGACGCATTCCTGCAGAATTCTTGCCTATTCAGTCGGGTGTTGGAAATATTGCCAACGCTGTAATGGCTTCACTGGGAACGAATCCGGAAATTCCATCGTTCGAAATGTACACCGAAGTAATTCAGGACTCAGTTATTGATTTGCTGAAAAGTGGTAAAATCAGGTTTGCAAGTGGTTGTTCGCTTACTATTACCACACCTGTATTGCAGGAAATGTATCAGAACCTGGAATTTTTCCGCGATAAAATTGTGCTTCGTCCGCAGGAAATGTCAAACAGTCCGGAGCTGGCACGTCGTTTGGGTTTGATTACTATAAATACAGCTCTTGAAGCAGATATCTTCGGAAATGTGAACAGTACGCACGTTATGGGCTCTAAAATGATGAACGGTATTGGTGGTTCGGCCGACTTTACACGCAGTGCGTATATTTCCATTTTCACCACACCTTCCACCGCTAAAAAAGGTGATATAAGTGCAATTGTTCCAATGGTATCACATGTAGACCAGAACGAACATTCGGTGAATATTATCATAACTGAACATGGTGTGGCCGACCTGCGTGGGAAATCACCTATTCAACGTGCTGAGGAAATTATCGAAAATTGTGTAGATCCTTCGTACCAACAAATACTTCGTGATTATTTGGATTTGTCAGGTCCTTGTCATACACCAACCGATTTGCATGCTTGTTTTGGAATGCACACAGAATTTATGAAAACCGGTTCAATGCTCACAACGAATTGGGAAAAGTACCAATAGGCATTGTTTTGTAGAAAAAAAATGAAACCCGCTTTTCGATTTGAAAAGCGGGTTTTTTATCGAAATAAAGCACTGAAAATGTATTTATATGCTTTTTTGTTTCTGGTTGTTTTCAACAGTGATTATAATTTGTACATTTGCAAGCTCAAAAAAATAATCTTTCAAAAATTTCTGATATGTTCCGAATAGGTAAAATACAACTCCTACTGTGGATGTTCTTTTTTACAGCAATTACATACTCTCAGGCTCCTGATGGATACTATAATGCTGCCAATGGAAAAGCCGGAGCTGCTCTGAAAACAGCTATTTATACAATTATTCGCCCGCATGTCCAATTAGATTATTATAGCTCAAGTACGTATTTTCTGTCAACAGACTGGAATCCGAATGGTTATTTTTGGGATATGTATTCTAATAATCAGCGTACAAGTTTTTATGGTTTAAATCGCGAACATTCGCTTCCGAAGAGTTGGTTTGGAGTGGCATCGGGTCAGGAAAATTCTATCCCAATGGGTACGGATTTACATAATTTGTATCCATCGGATTATGATGCCAATATGGCCAAATCAAATTTTCCGCTGGGGGTTGTTACCGGTTCCACCGATTTTACAAATGGTGTGGTTAAGATTGGTTATTCTACCTCGTATTCACCTAAGTACAATGGAACTGTTTTTGAACCTGCCGACGAGTATAAGGGTGATTTTGCCCGTGACTATATGTATATGGTTACCTGCTATGAAGATTATTCAAGCCGTTGGACAAGCATTGGGACTGAAAGTATGTTGCTGGGTGGCACTTATCCGGTTTTTAGTGATAAGGCCATTGCTTTACTATTGAAATGGCATCGACAGGATCCGGTAAGTACAAAAGAAATAAACCGGAATAATGCCGTTTATTTGCTACAAAGAAACCGTAATCCTTTTGTTGATTACCCTGATTTTGCAGAATTTATTTGGGGAAAATACGTGGGTAAAGCATGGAAAACTATCACGTTTACAACCTATCCGAGTCCGGCTCGTACCTATCTGAAAGTTATGGTAAAGAACCCGACTACAACTGCTTATAACATTTATAATCTTAGTGGAATATTAGTTCAGAATGGTAAATTATCGGCCGACACTACCTTGTCAGTCGACCATCTTCAAAATGGGATGTATATGCTTACTGTTTATACCGGTTCTACCAGAATGTCTGAGAAAATAGTAGTAAGACATTAGAACTGATGACTCATTTTGCTTTTACCTCCCCAGTCTCTTCGAGCGACTGGGGCGGTGTTGTTTTTGATAGCACAGTGTAATTTTGAATTAAAATACAACAAGGATGTAAATTTAATCGTATTTTTGCATGTTGTAATTTTTAATACAAAAGCGCAATGAAAACACATAATCTTAGAATGAAACTGGTTTCGGGCTTTTTGCTAATCCTGCTGGCTTTTCTGTTTTTGCCTGTTGCTGCTATGGCTTCGACAACGCTGCCAGAGATAGAACATAACGACAATTTTACAGAGTATAAAGGTAAAATTGTTGATAAAAAATCGGGTGCTACGCTTGCTTATGCCGGTCTGACTGTTATTGGGACTAATATTTCTACCATTTCCAATTCCGAAGGTGATTATTCGATTAAAATCACCAAAGACCTACAGAATCCGAAAGTAAAAATTAGTTTTATCGGTTATAAAAACAAACTGGCTACGTTGGCCGATTTGGGCAAAGCCCGCATAGAACTTGAACCGACGTCGATTGAACTGCCTGAGTTGAATGTCATCTCGAAAGATGCTGAAGTGCTGATGCGTGCAGTTTTGGAAAAGCGGGGTGAGAATTATTTCAACTCACCAACCTTAATGACGGCGTTTTACCGTGAAACTATCCGTAAAAGCCGTACATACGTGTCGCTTGCCGAAGCAGTGGTGGAAGTAAATAAACAACCATACACATCACTCAAAGCTGATGCAGTGCGACTCTTCAAATCGCGCAAGCAAACAGATTACAATAAGCTGGATACGCTGGCTTTCAAACTTCAGGGTGGACCATTTAATTCGCTTTACCTGGATATAATGAAAAATCCCGAGTTTATTTTTACTGACGATATGATTGCAAACTACGAATTTACCTTCGATCATTCCACCCGTGAAGATAATCGCCTGATTTATGTGCTTGATTTTAAACAGCGTCCAACTACAAACAATCCAATGTATGTTGGAAAGCTTTATGTCGATGCCAAAAGCCTGGCTTTGAAAACGGCTGTTTTTAGTCTGAATATTAAGGATAAAGATGCTGCTGCATCGATGTTTATCCAGAAAAAACCATTCAATGCGCGTGCATATCCTACCGAAACGAAATACAGGGTTGATTACCTGGAAAAAGATGGAAAATGGTATTATGCCTATAGCCGAATTGAGTTGGGTATGAAAATAATCTGGAAGAAGCGGTTATTCAATACCAATTATTTTTCCACGGTGGAAATGGCTGTAACCGATTGGGGACAAGGAGCTGAGGTCAAATCGTTTAATTACAAAGACCGATTGAAACCTTCGGTGATTATCAGCGATGAAGCAGATGGATTCTCCGATCCAAAATTCTGGGGCGAATTTAATGTGATAGAACCCGAAAAATCAATCGACACGGCCATTAAAAAGATTCAAAAACAATTAGAAAAGAAGTAAAAACCTGTACCGACCCCATCGCTCTGAGCGACAGGGTCGATAAAAAAACAAATTTATGAAACGATTCATTATCCTTTTAGCAGTTCTTTTGCTCGTTCAGTTTGGTTTTTCACGTAATCAAGTGGACACTGTTTCCGTTATGTCCACTAAAATGCATAAAGAAATCAAAAACGTGGTTATCGTACCCGAAAATTATTCAAAGCACAAACATTATCCGGTGGTGTATTTGCTTCATGGCTATAGCGATAATTATGCAAAATGGATTAAAACTGTTCCTACTATCAAGGCACTTTCCACTGAACATCAGTTTATAATTGTCTGCCCCGATGGCGGTTACAGCAGTTGGTATTTGGATAGTCCGGTTGATTCGACTTTTCAGTATGAGTCGTATATTATTAAAGATTTGCTTGCGTACGTCGATGCGCATTATGCCACCATACCCAACCGTAATGCACGTGCTATTACCGGACTCAGCATGGGTGGTCACGGAGCATTGTATCTGGCTATCCGCAACAAAAACCTGTTTGCACATGCTGGCAGTATGAGTGGTGGAGTGGATTTGCGGTTTAACACTAAAAGTTGGGACATCGCCAAACGATTGGGAACTTATGAAACTAACCCTGGGGAATGGGATAACCGTTCGGTGATAAATCTGATTGAAAATCTGAAAAATAAAGATCTTGACCTGATTATTGATTGCGGTACTTCCGATTTTTTCTATCAAATAAATGCAGCATTGCACCGCCGGTTAATGGCTTTGAATATCGACCACGATTACACCGAACGCCCCGGATCTCACAACTGGAATTACTGGACGAACTCGGTGAACTATCAGCTCCTGTTTTTT